>Ga0180435_10000194_pt1 | contig 63535 bp, 55 predicted proteins | sample SS_ome_3_FD_132467 | JGI IMG/M metagenome (GOLD analysis project Ga0180435, IMG submission 132467) | Hypersaline lake sediment archaeal communities from the Salton Sea, California, USA - SS_3_S_1 metaG | ecosystem: Environmental > Aquatic > Non-marine Saline and Alkaline > Hypersaline >... | reverse complement strand
TAATGAGATCCAAATTAAGTTCCTTGGCCTGGTTCATAGCGATGGAACAAAATATTGATCATGTTTTGGATTCTTCACTCTGTTCAGAATGACAGTATTAAAGAATTTCGTCATTGGATGTTAAAAGACAGGGTCAACCAAGACAAGCGATTTAGATCATATCTTAAAAAACAAAGGATACGGTTTCTTCTTAGAAAACCGTATCCTCTTTTGGTTCTTATCTCGAAACTCTACTTACTTAATTTGTCCAAACTCACTACATGATCCAGGTTGATCACATCACCGAATTTGGTCTTTTTCATTCCTTCTTTTTTCTTCATCAACTCATCATATCGATCATCTTCCACAAAAGCCACGCAGCGGCCAATACTGGCTTCCCCGTCTACAAAACGCCAGGGGAAAAAGCCGATCTGGACCCTTTCATTCAACAGCAAGTCGATATCCCCGCCAATGCATTCAGCGTGAATAATGCCATGGGGAAATAATTCAATGTGCATTAGCTGATATTTACTATCATCGTAATATTCTGCCAGGGATTTTCCAAAATTCTTTTGGAACACTTTTTCAGCTTCTTTTGCCTGACGGGGCATCCAATCTCGAATGATAGTATTCATGGGATGATCGGCACTGCCGCAATCCACACCCAGCCAACGCAGTTTTTTCTTTTTAGCCCATTCAGCAAACTCTCGGTCCGGGCCAGGATGTTTCACCATATAGCGGATCTCATCCGCTGTTGGTTGATCCCACCCGAAGTGGTGGTAGCCAGTGTGAATGATCAGAATATCACCTTCTTTGACCTCAACCCGATCTTCCACCATCTTGCTGGTGTAGACCTGGTAATCACCAACCGCATCACTCAGGTCGACGATCACGCCATCATTAACAAGGAAATCCAGATCCAGCTCGGCAATATCCTTCCCCGGAGTATAAAAATGGATCTCACCATCCAGATGAGTGCCGACATGATTGGAATGGGTCACTACCATACCATTGGCGCCATTGGGTGCCAAACGTTTGAAATATTTCACTTCCAGTGGAATGTAGGTAGGCCAAGGTGGTGTTCCTACACCAAGGGGTATAGTTAGGTCGATTAATTTCATGGATTGCTCCTTTTTCAATATAGGGATTGAGTCCTTTGAAAGGACTCAATCCCATAAGATTTGACTAAAAAGAACCAGATAGCAACATCAACACCACACCACCCGCCACCACACTGCCCAGCTGACCGGCTGTATTGGCGCCCATGGCATGCATAAGCAGGAAATTATCAAGATCATATTCCTGACCCACTTTCTGAACGATTCGGGCGGACATCGGGAAGGCGCTAATTCCAGCAGCCCCGATCAGGGGGTTGAATTTCTTTCCAGATAATATGTACATCAGTTTGCCTACCAGGACACCACCCATAGTATCGAGTACAAAAGCCAGCAAGCCCATTCCCAGGATCAAGAGCGTCTCGCTCTGAATAAAATTTTCTCCTCCCATGGTGCTGCCTATGGTCAAACCCAGGAAAATGGTGGTTACGTTGGCGATTTCATTTTGAGCTGATTTACTTAAGCGCTCGACCACACCAGATTCTCGCATCAGGTTACCAAACATCAGGGTGGCGATCAGCGGCGAAGCTTTTGGGGAAAGCAAAGAAATCACCACAGTGACCAGGATTGGGAACAGTATCTTCACTGTTTTTGAGACTGGTTTTTCAGTATACGGCATCTTCACCTTTCGTTCATTTTCCGTGGTCAGGGCGCGCATCACTGGAGGTTGGATAATCGGCACGAGAGACATATAACTGTAAGCAGTCACAGCAATCGCACCTAGTAAATGCGGTGCCAGTCTGCTGGAGACATAAATCGCAGTCGGTCCATCGATGGCGCCGATAATACCAATCGAAGCCGCTTCATTGAGGTCAAATCCAATATTGAGCGCTAATAACAAGGTGCCAAAGATGCCAACCTGGCCTGCTGCGCCCAATAAAGCCATTTTGGGATTCTCCAAAAGCGGGCCGAAATCTGTCATGGCCCCGATTCCTATGAAAATCAACAGTGGAAACAACTCGGTTTTTATTCCTGCCTGGTAGAGCACGCCCAGAAACCCACCATCAGCAGCATCAGTTATCCCGGTTAACGGCAGGTTCGCCAAAATAGCTCCAAAACCGATTGGGAGCAGCAGTACCGGCTCAAACTCTTTTTTGACAGCCAGATAGATCAACACCCCACCAACCAGGATCATGATCAGATTCTTGATTGAAAAAAGGGTTAACGCTTCAAATATTGTTGAAATATCAGTTGTCATAGAATTTACCCAAACCTGAATAAAATCACACCGTATTCAACCGACTGGCCCTCAGCGACACAAACTTCAGCAATCGTACCTCCCTGGGGAGCATGGATTGTGTTTTTCATCTTCATGGCATCGAGAATACAAAGCGGGTCACCGGGCTTAACAACCTGACCAGCTTTGACATGTAAACTCACGATATCGCCCGGCATAGGCGCGGTCACATCACAAGCAGTTCCTGCTGGAATCGAATGGACTGACCCCTCAGGGAGAAGAATATTTTGACCAGGTTCATCAGTTTCATCACCCTGATCGAGATCGATCTCAAATCTACTGCCTTCCACATAGGCCACTATAGGCCGCTGATTCAGATCTTCCACTTCAACCTGAAATCTTTCACCGTTTACTGTCACCCAGACTCTCTGAGCGCTCATAATCTCTCCTTACCATGAATCTGGTCCAGCCCTCGCTGCCACCAATGACCAACTGGTTTTTCCAGTTCGCTACCCAATCCACCTGTCCTGGAGAATGATCTTTTACTCAATAATACAGCCACGCCAGCTGCTGCGGCCTTCTTCCTGAGTTCTTCCCTGTCGGGGTCTGTCCCAGATGGTGGAGTAATTCCAGGATGAGACTTTACAAGATCATCGCCTTTAACCGGGAAAAGGACTTTCAGAACCAGTATTAATAGGATCAGGATCCCTAATGCGGAAAATGTGATCAAAATACCAATTCCACTCAGCGATAATCCCTGCCCAAATTCACTCAAAAAGTTTCTCCTGATACCTAAACCGGCATATTGCCGTGTTTTTTAGGCCTTGTGCTGCCTTGTTTGTTTTTCAGCAGTTCCAGAGCCGCGATCAGCTTCGGCCTGGTTTCCGATGGGATCAAAACCTCATCCACGTGCCCACTGGCGGCCGCCGGGTATGGCTTTGAGAATTTATCTTTGTAGGCAGCCACATACCCTTCCCTGGCCTGATCCGGATCCGCCGATGCTTTGATCTCTTTGCCATACAACACATCCACCGCACCGTCTGCCCCCATCACTGCGATTTCTGCAGTCGGCCAGGCATACACAAGATCGGTACGGATGTATTTACTGCTCAATACGATATAGGCACCACCGTATGCCTTGCGAACGATGACAGCGATCTTGGGTACAGTGGCTTCCGAATAAGCATAGACAATTTTCGCGCCATGGCGAATGATACCGCCGTGTTCCTGGTTAACACCCGGCAGAAAACCAGGTGTATCCACAAAAGTTACCAGGGGGTAGTTATAAGCGTCGCAAAAACGGATGAAACGAGCGATCTTGTCTGAGGAATCAATATCCAGAACACCTGCCAGGGCATTAGGTTGATTGGCAACCAGTCCCACTGCCTGACCGTGTAATCGGGCAAAACCCACCAGCGCGTTGGGGGCAAAGTCAAGATGCACCGGGAAGAAGCTGCCCTTATCAACAACTCTCTCGATCACCTGACGCATATCATAGGCTTCGTCTGTATCCATTGGAACCAAACTATTTAATGCCTGGTCCTGCCGGTAGGGATCGTCTTTAGGTGGAACATAGGGCGGTGGTTCAGCATTATTTCCGGGTAGATAACTGAGCAGCTGCCGGGTTAATTTCAGAGCTTCTTTTTCAGAATCTACCGCGAAATGAGCTACGCCGCTTTTCGTGCTGTGCACCCCGGCTCCTCCCAGAGATTCAAAATCAACTTCCTCGTGGGTGACCGATTTGATCACTTTGGGTCCGGTGATGAACATATGGCTACTTCCGCGGGTCATGATCACAAAATCTGTCAACCCGGGGGAATAAACCGATCCACCGGCGCATGGTCCCAACATCACGCTGATCTGGGGTATCACACCGCTGGCTTGGGTATTACGCCAGAAAAGTTCCGAATAGGCTGCCAGGCTGTAGACTCCCTCTTGAATGCGAGCTCCCACAGAATCCATCAAACCGACAACCGGAACGCCAGCGTCCAGGGCTAAGTCCAGGATCTTGGCCACCTTCTGTCCCTGGACCTCAGAAAATGAGCCTCCCATCACTGTGAAATCCTGGGAAAAGACAGCCACCATCCGACCATCTACTTTTCCAAAACCCACTACTACGCTGTCTCCGGGAAAACGTTTTTCATCCAGTCCGAACTCTTGATGGCGGTGAGCCATCAATGCATCAACTTCCTGGAAAGAACCTTCATCTAGCAAGGTCAGGACTCGCTCCCGGGCGGTCATTTTGCCCTTATCGTGTTGAGCTTTGACCCGTTTTTCCCCGCCACCACTGGCAGCTTGCTGACGGATATCCTTAAGTTCCGAGATCAGGTCTTTCCCTGTTGGTTTCTTAGCCTTAGCACCCATCGTGCCCTGCCTTCCGAATATATTCGATCCTAAACATTCATAGTCGATTCTTTCTCTTCCAAGGCCATATATATCTTATCCGCCGAGAGGGGCAGATCCGAAAATCGGATTCCCACAGCGTCATATAAGGCATTGGCAATGGCTGGCGCGGTCTGTACCATCACATGTTCTCCAACACCTCTGGCACCCCAGGGGCCATCATCGATCGGCGTTTCCACATAATCCCCATGGATCTTGCGAGGGATATCAGCAATCGTTGCGATCCTGTAATCAACAAAACTTGGGTTTATCACTACCCCATCCTCATTGAATTTCATGGCTTCATAAGCTGAACTCATGCCATGCACAGCGCCACCTTCGATCTGGGTCATGATCAGGTCCGGGTTGATAGCTCGGCCAACATCATAAACACTGGCAATATTGAGGACTTCCAGCTGACCTGTTTCAAGATCCACTTCCAGATCCACTGCCTGCGCTCCGACTGTGTAATGGACTACAGCCCGGGTGCCTTGCCCGGTTTCCGGATCAAGGTTAGTGACATAGGTGGGCATAAAATGTCCCCGACCAACCACAGGGCCGCCTTTCCATCCTTCATAGTCATCATTGGGCATTCCATAAACAACCATTTTATCCAGGGGTTGTTCCCTCTCAGATTTAAAGGAGATCACAATTCCATCTTTGATGGTCAGATCTTCAATATCCTCATCCCAGGAATCAGCCACCGTTTCCAGGATCTGGAAGCGGGCATCCTCGGCCGCGGCCTTGACTGCATTACCCATAGACCAGGTCAAACGGCTGGCAACTGTCTGCCATTCATAAGGGCTGTACTTTGTATCCAATGGAGTTGAGACAGTAACGTTTTCATATGGAACCCCAAGCACATCTGCTGCAATTTGAGCCGCAACTGTAAAGGCTCCCTGTCCAATCTCCTGTCCTCCGACCTCCACTTGAAGCGTAGCGTCCTCATTAAAACGGACCACAGCGGCGCTGCCCGGATTGGGCGGCATAGCCGGCGCCTTCCACATAATGGCAATGCCCTTACCGCGTTTTTTATTGGGAGCGGTTGATTCTTCTTTTTTATCCCATTGGATAGATTTTTTGGCCTTTTCGATGCAGGTTACCAGATCGATCGGGGTCATTTTCATCCCGGAAACGATCTCGTCACCAGTCCGAACACAGTTCAAAGTCCGGAATTCTGCCGGATCCATTTCAACCTCTTCAGCAAGCCGATCCATGATCTGCTCCAAACCCCAGTGGATCTCTGGCATGCCAAAACCTCTCATAGCGCTGCCTACCGGAGTGTTGGTATATACACATAAAGAATCAGCTTTGACATTTGGCACATCATAAGGACCTGTGCATGAATAACCCGCTGCCCGGGCGATGTTCACGCCATAATCGTTATAAGCCCCACCCCCAAAATAATAGGTCAGCTCCATGGCTTGCAAATTTCCATCCTTGTCACAGCCGACTTTAATGTCTGAAATCAAAGTTTGGCGGGTGGAAGTACCCACAAATTCCTCTTCCCGGGTCAGGCGCAATTTCACTGGCTTGCCTTCCACAGCCTGGGCCATAACCACTGCACAAGCCTCCATGGTGACACCTGCCTTGCCTCCAAAGCCTCCACCAACCACGGGTGCGATTACTCGCAGTTTATTATGGGGGATATCCAAACCTTGAGCGATCATATCTCTCATAGCAAAAGGAGATTGGGAACTGGCCCAGAGAGTGACCTGGCCTGTCTTTTCACATAAGGCGATTGAGGTATGAGTCTCAATCGGCACATGTTCAATCGGAGGAAGGCGGAAGCGGCCTTCTGCGACTGCTGCACAATCTGCAAAAGCAGCATCAGCATCCCCTTTTCGGATCTTAAAATGTTCAGAAATATTCGTCCCTGGGCGTGGAAAGATGAAGTTGGCCACTGTGTAGCTCCCAAGATCAGGATGGATCAAGGGTGCGTCAGGTTGGGCTGACTCAACCGGATCATAAATTGCCGGCAGCACCTCATACTCAACCTCTACCAACTTAACAGCTTCAACTGCAATATCCTCACTCGTAGCTACCACACCGGCAACGGGTTCCCCGTAAACTCGGACCCGGTCATAAGCAAATATTGGCCTGTCGATTAGATACAAACCCAAACGAGCTTTTAAATCCTTTCCAGTTACAACCGCCCTAACACCTGGCAGTGCTTCAGCTTTTGTAGTATCGATCTTTTTGATCAGAGCATGAGGATATGGACTGCGAACCAGGCGGCTGTGGAGCAAATTGGGTCCAAATTGGATGTCGTCCACAAATACCGCACATCCAGTGACTTTATCCATGACATCTGTCCGGATAACACTCTTTCCAATCAATCCAGATTCAGTGATCGTCATTGGGCACCTCCCTGACGAGAAGCTACCATGATGGCATCAATAATGCGCTGATAACCTGTGCAGCGGCACAGGTTACCTACCATAGCTTTTTGTATGTCTTCTTCAGTCGGTTTCGGATTGCGCCTGAGCAGGGCAGTGGCCGCCATCAACATCCCAGGAGTACAATAGCCGCATTGTACAGCGTTCAAATCAGCAAAAGCCTGCTGCAAGGGAGTTAGTTTTCCATTATTGGATAAACCTTCAATAGTGGTAATTTCCCTGCCATCCAGTTCCACAGTCAGCGCCAGACAGGAATTAACTGGTTCGCCGTCCACCAGTACTGTACATGCGCCGCATTCTCCAGCCTCACAGCCGTTCTTGGTGCCAGTCAGACCCAGTTGTTCTCTTAATGCATGAAGCAGGGTCATGTTGGATGAGACCACTAGTTCTTCGGTTTGTCCGTTGATAATTAATGTAATGTTGTGTTTTGCCATAGTTATTCTCTTCTGATTTGATAACAGAATTATTTCAATATCTCCCAAACCTCTTTTAAGCCTTTAAATACCAGATTGCGGACCATTTTCTTCTGATAGATAGCAGTTGCTCTCTGGTCCTCAATGGGAGCAGAGATATCCATCGCCATTTCTGCGGCTTTATGAAGGCTTTCATCTGTAATCGGGTTTTTAGCGAGGAATTCTTCCACAGACGGCACACGATAAGCTGTTGGCGCTGTGGAGTTAATCCCAATTTTGAACTTGATCCCGGCAGGGATTGTTTGATCCGGATATGACAACACAGCAACACCGACAATTGCCAGATCTCCCATTTTGGATCGACCCAGTTTATGGTAGCAGCCTACTGCTTTTTTAGGCGGAGTGGGGAAATGGATCCTTTTCAAGAATTCATCCTTTTCCAGAGCTGTTTTTCCAGGTCCAACCCAAAACTCATCCAAGGTCAATTCCCGTTCACCGCGGGGATTCTCAACGACGACAATCCCATCGTAAACGAGGGCAGCTGGTGACATATCGGCGCTGGGAGAAGCGTTACAAATATTCCCTCCCATGGTAGCAAGGTTTCGAAGTTGATAATTCCCCACTGTATCTGCCGCCTGGCACAAAACACTATAATATTTGAGCAAATTCGGATGACTGGAAAGGGCATTCAGCGTTACCGCAGCCCCGATAGTCAATCCATTTTTCGTATCAAACAAAATTTCTTGCATCCCGGGAAGGCCTTTTACGTCCAGCAAAAAACCCGGGCCTTCTCCCCTATCGCGCATCTGGATGAACAGATCCGTGCCCCCCATCAGTAATTTGAGATCATCCCCTTTTTCTTTCATGCAATCAAATACATCCTGGAAAGTCTCTGCTTTGACATATTCAAAATCTGGAAGTCCTGGACGAGCCAACATCATAGATCCTCCTGCCAGTCCTGCAATGATCAATAGAAATAACGATATATTATAGATTTTTTTGAACCACGGTGATTTTTGGAAAGCGGGGAATAGCAGCTTTTTAAACCAAATATGGGCTCAAAAAGATAGATTTTGATTATACACCCCACTCTGTGGGTAGGGGGGTTACTAATTTCCTGTTCTCGTTGGAGTCTTGTCAATAAGAAATGGGCATCCGCCTGGGAGCGGATGCCCATTTTTCAAGTTTTTAAGGATTTACATAAGATCATCTGCTTCTGGAGGAGCAAAGATCAAAAATACCACATTGATCAAAATACCCAGAACAGCAGCTGTTGCAATCGCAGGTAGACCGCTGGGGAATACGCCCTGGAAGATGGGAATGGGCAGGAATCCGCCAGCATAACCAATATTGCCGCCGATGCCAACAACCATGATCACTGCGCCAACGGCCAGGTTTCGGGCACTGAAGAGGCTGACGTTATTCTCAACCATCAGCGCGATACCCTGCATACCGATCACACCAAAGAGGTAGATCGCCAACCCACCGCTGACAGCCAGCGGAACGGTAGCTACCAACGCTTCCAGTTTACCGATGAAACCGAGCAGCATCGAAATCCCTCCAGCCATGATCAACACTGGTCCTGAGTAGTTAAGCGTAATCGCCATCAGCGAGTTATTCTCACCATAGTTCGTTCCAGCTGTAGAACCAAACAAACCATTGATGAAGTCTCCAATACCATCGAGGATCAGGTTGAATCCGATATGCTCATCCAGATGATAAGGTTCTTCCCCAACACTTTCAGCATAGCGGTCAACATACAGGCTGATCTGGTACAGGTGGGCAGTCGATTCCGGAATAGTAGCAATTGCCATGATGCTGATACTGAAGATCGCTGTCACAACCATAGCACCTGTGAAGGTTGGGAAGGTGAAGTGAGGCACTACCAGCCAGCTAGCATTTGCTACGCCAGAGAGATCGATTAAGCCTAGTGGCCAGGAAACAAGATATCCTACAATTGCACCGAGTAGGATGGGGATCATGCCAATAAATCCCTTTCCACGCAGATAAACTGACATCAGAATGGTGACCACTAGAGTAACTATCGCTACCAGCCAGTTGGCGGCAGCCATATCGAGGGCCGCAAATCCAAGACCAAAACCTATGATGCAGGCAACTGAGCCAGTGATGACAGGGGGCAGGACCTTGTCAATAGCTTCTTTGCCAACGGCTTTGATGATGAACCCGATGATGATATTGATAACACCCGTTACGAGAATACCGGCCTGCATCAGGCTGATCAATTCGTCGCTTGCGGGGACGCCCCACTGGGCGTTGGTAATTGCCAGATAAGCGGTCAAATAACTGAAGCTTGATCCATAAAAGAGGGGGATGAATTTTCCGATCCGCCATTTCGCCAGGATCAATGCCACAATTGTCGCCATACCAGCCACAAACAGCACGGTTGAGAGATGGAACCCGGTTAACAAGGCACAAAAAGCTGTTGCAGGGAACATCGTCAGCACATGCTGAAAGCCCAAGACAATCATCCTCCCAATTGGTGGAACCTCATTGGGAAGATAACCTGGTATTTTTCGATTCTCAATCGCCATTTGTTCTCTCCTTTGAATAATGTGTTGATCCTTCTATCAAGATAAATACAGGTCAAGATTGTTCCAGAATATCCAACCACCTCCTTTTCCCAGGTAATATTTCATTATTTCCCACTTACTATTATTAACCCGGATATTGAAAAATGGTATTGCCAAATAATCTCTGTACACCGAGCCAACTATTGTAAAAAAAAAGAACCACAAAGTGATCCTTTTAAAAAACAAAAAATGCCCTAGAGAGCGTTCCCGCTCCTGGGCATCTTGAAATATGTGATCGACTTTTCTTGTTTTTCATCGCATACTTTATTCTAATCAAAGCCAAGTGTTTGTCAATATCAAACTTGGAATAATCACCGAGAAGTTGCAGTTGATAATATTATACAAACCAGCGAGAAGGATTTCAATCTCCAAACCAATCAGGATTCCTCACTATCCTTCCGCTTTAGAACATTCTTGATTAAATCTTTGGCAACAGTTGCTGCATAATCGCCCTCAGAGCTTTGTTGATAATCAGCTTTCCTTCCTTCCGCTTCAGCTTTTCCCCGCTCTTCCAGAGCATTATCCAGGGTTTCAAATGCTTGATTAATGATGCTTTTTGCAACCGTGTCGATCAGGCGCTGACCCACAGCAGCCAGTTTTCCACCAATCTGAACCTCCCCTGTATACCCCATCAAGGTTTGATTCGCTCCCTGATTTGTGAGAACGACATCCCCGACACCTTTCAGAAAACCTGGTTTTCCGCGACCATCAACAGTCATAGTATAACTGTTGGGATGGTCCTCATTAGAAATCACCAGTTGGCCGGAAAATTCTCCAGCAACTGGGCCCACCCGAACATTCATGACTGCTTCGTAAGTATTCTCTCCAACCAGCTCCATTTTTTTTGTTCCCGGGAGCGCGGCAGCCATTACCTCAGTATCTCGAAATAAGTCCCAAACTTGCTGCTGGTTGCCGTTAAACAGGTGTTCTCCTTCAACTTTCATCTTTAGTCCTCCTGCCTGTAAAGCAGCTCAAATAAACGGTTAGGGCTGAGCGGTGTTTCAGTTATTTCCAGATCATAATTCGGTAAGGCATTTTCCAGCGCCTGTGCAAAAGCAGCTGGAACCGGGATCGCGCCCGCTTCACCTACACCCTTGGTCCCAAGTTTATTATTGGGAGCCGGTGTATTCTGATGATAGACCTCAATATGAGGCATCTCAGTTGCGCCTACGATCAAGTAATCAGCCAGGCTGGCATTTTGCAGCTGGCCATTTTCATCAAAATGGAGTTTCTCATAATAAGCATTGCCAATACCCATGGATACACCACCATGAATTTGCCCCTCAACGACCAGGGGATTAAGCATGGTTCCACAATCTTCCACGGTAACGTATTTATGAATCTTGATCATCATTGTTTCTGGATCCACTTCCAGGATCATGCCATGGACACCAAAAGCCGTGGCTCCATATGCTGGTCCAAAATATTTAGTTGATTCCAGGCCAGGCTCGGTACCTGGTTCCACTGCTCCTCGGAAAGGATTAGCTAATACAGCCAGTTCTCCCAAACTAATGGATTTATCCGGAATATCAGCTACCCTGACCTGACCACCCTCAAGCTCCAGTTCGTCCTCCGGGGTTTCCAGGATCTTACTGGCTAATTTCAGTACTTTCTTCCGAACATCGCTGGCTGCAGCCAGAACAGCATTGCCGGCCACGACAGCTCCTCTGCTGGCAAAAGTGCCTGTTCCCCAGTGGATCTCAGCTGTATCTCCCGATACCAGGCTGATATCCTCAACTTCCACACTCAGCTGCTCGGCAATAATCTGAGCAAAGGAAGTCATATGACTCTGGCCTTGAGTGCCTACACCTGTGGCAGCGCTGATCTTGCCGCTGGGTTCGATCGCTACCCGGGCGCCTTCATAGGGTCCCACACCAGTCGTTTCAATAAACGGAACAACTCCGATGCCCACATATTTTCCTTCTGCTCGCAATCGGGGCTGGTCTTCGTTAATGAATTTATCATACTCGATCTTTTCGATCGCTTTATCATAAGCGGGCTGATAATTACCAGAATCAAATACCAGGTTGGTGAAGGCCTGATCGATGATCTCGTGATCGTACGGAAACTGATCCGGCTTAATAAAATTAAGCCGCCGCACATCACGGGAATCCAATTCCAATTCCCTACAGGCAATATCCAGCATTCGCTCTACGATATATATTCCCTGGGGCCGGCCAGCGCCGCGGACTGGGGTCGTGATGATCTTATTCGTAAAAACCACGGACAGTTCACTGGAATAATTCTTGATATCGTAAGGTCCCATGGAATGAGACTGAGTATTAAGTGGAATCGTTAACCCGTAAGGATCATAGGCACCCGTATCATGAATGATATTTTGCCTGATGCCCAGGATACGGCCTTCTTTGGAAAGGGCCATCTCCACTTCCTGAACCTGTTCCCGTTCCTGGGTGGTGGCGTAGAAATTCTCTTTCCTATCCTCGATCCACTTAACCGGACGGTTCAATTTCATTGTCAACCAGGGTAATACCATTTCCTCAGCGTAAAACATCATGATCTTGGGTCCAAAGCCGCCCCCAACAAAGGGCGCGACCACTCGTACCTGGTGAGTTCTCAAACCCAGACGACCAGCTAAACCATTTCGGATAGGGATAGGTGATTGAGTGGCATCCCAAACCATCAAGTGCTGATTCTTCTGGTCCCAATCCACCACGATTCCACGGTTTTCCATGGCTGCCGCGGCACCCCGATCCAATTTGAATTTTCTTTTTATAACCAGGTCGGCTTCCTTTTTAGCAGCCTCATAATCCCCTTTGTTTTGGACCAAATGAGCAGCCAGGTTGGAATCCAGTTCGTCATGCACAAGGGTGTGTCCCGGTTCAAGACATTTTTCTAAATCCGTCACTGCCGGAAGTGGTTCATAATCCACATAAACCTCTTCCACAGCATCTTCAGCGATGTAGCGGCTTTCTGCAACCACAACCGCGATGATCTCGCCTGCATGTTTAACTTTATCTTTTACAAGCGGAACCTGGCGGCAGGAATTAAAGGTCACTCCCTCCAATGATGGCGGTGGAGATACCAAGGGCGGCCCGGGTTCCCAGGCCTCTCCCATATCTTCAGCGGTATAAACGCCCACTACACCGGGAATCTCTTTCGCTGAGCTGGTATCGATGCTTATTATCTTTGCGTGGGCATAATCACTCCGCACAAATGCTGCATGGAGCATATCGGGCAGATTCACATCTCCCACAAATAAAGCTCCTCCAGTCAACAACCGGGGATCTTCAACTCTTCTTACTCGTTTGCCAATTACTTTGTAAGTCACAGCAGCACCTCGTGTGAATACCTGTATACGCTTACAGGAGATTAATTTTTCAGTTCATTTGTTCTGCTGCCAGCTTCACAGCATCAATAATGTGCTGATAACCGGTACATCGGCACAGATTTCCGGATATCGCTTCCCGGATCTCATCTTCTGTAGGATTGGGATTTTCTTCCAACCAGGGCAATAAAGTGGTCAGAATTCCCGGTGTGCAAAAGCCGCACTGCAGAGCATGGGCTTCCCGGAATGCTTCCTGGAGCGGATGCATATCATCCACTGTTCCCAATCCTTCCACAGTCATTATCTCTTGACCTTGGACCTGAGGCGCAAAGATCAGGCAGGACCGCACAGGTTCCCCATTCAACAGTACAGTGCAGGCACCGCATACCCCGTGTTCACAGCCCACGTGAGTTCCAGTCAACCCCAGTCCATCCCTCAGGAAATCACTTAATAAGGTCCGAGGATCTACCGTCTCTTGATAGGATGTGCCATTCACGGTTACGTTTAGTTCGTATGTATTATCCATGGTGGTCTCCTATTTTTCGTCTTTGGCTCGTTGAAGTGCTTCTTCCAGAGCTCTGCGAGTGAGCACATTAGCCAAATGGCGCCGGAATTCAGCTGTTGCATGAATATCGCTACCAGGATCGATCTCGTCAGCTGCGGCTTTATCAGCAGCAGCTGTGATTAATTCATTTGTGATCTTATTTCCTATTAGCATATTGGCCGCTTCTGGAGCGGAAATCGGACCATCTCCGGCGCTGAGATACACCATTCGTGCTTCAGTACAGATCTCTTTTTTATCCAGCGTAAGGATCGCTGCCACTCCCATAAGAGCAAAGTCATGCGGCCGCCGGGCTACTTCTTTGAGTGACCAGCCGCTACCGGATGGCAGGGGCGGAATTTGAACCTCCACCAGCAGATCCTCCGGTTCCATGGAGGTCATTAATAGTCCAACAAAAAACTCACTCGCTGGAATTAATCGTTCCCCTTTCTGGTTTTGAATTTTAAATTGAGCTTCCAGGGCTGTGGATACCACCACTAACTCTGCGGATGGATCCGCATGCGCCAGGCTGCCGCCTATTGTGCCCCGATTGCGAATTTGGACTGTTGCGATCTGGGGCATGGTCTCGTGGATCAGGGGTGCGTGTTCTTTGATAAGGGTATCCTTCTCAGCCTGGCTGTGACGGACCATGGCACCCAATCGGACCCCTTTATCGTGAGTTTCAATATAGGACAGCTCAGGGATAAAGTTAATATCCACTAGAACAGCGGGCTGCACCAACCTGAAATTCATCATCGGGACCAGGCTTTGGCCTCCAGCCAGGATCTTGGCATCATAGCCATGTTCATTGAGTAGATCCAAGACTTCAGGAATAGAATGTGGTGCGTAATACTTAAAGGGTGCTGGTTTCATAGTACCTCGCTATTAAGAACGAACACCTGATTTGTAAATTATAGTTGAACTTTTATCTCTCAGGCCTAGTTCAGGTGTGAGATCTCCCGCTGGAGACATTCCTCCAGGGATGTTGGCCGGCGGCCTAAAAGCCAGGCTAACATCCGCGGACTGCCGGAGAATCCATGAGCTTGGTAATGCAGGAACATTTTCACCAGGGCAGAGACCTGATAGGATCCCAGGCCAGTTTTTGCGACTTGGTCTTTCCAGTCTTCTAATGAAATCTGCTCAGCCTTGATTTTCTTTCCCATTAACTTAGTGATTAAGGCTGCAATTTCATCCTGGGAAGTTAAACCAGTCCCCACGAGTTGGTAGACAGCACCATCATGTGTTGTATCTGCCAGCACTATCGCAGCCACCTGGGCCACGTCTGTCAGGTCTACCAAGCAGAGTCTGGTGTCTGGAGGATATGGAACCTGGTAAATTCCGCGTTTTTTGATCCTCTTTAACTGCGAAGTAATGTTCTGCATATAAGCTGTGGGCTGAAGGATAGTGAAAGACAGGCCGGAGGCGATCAGTCGTTCTTCCACACGCAATTTCAGCCAGTGATGGGGCATAGATTCTATCTGGGGGTGAAGCACTGAATGATAAACAAAGTGTTCCACGCCCATTTCCAATGCCATCGAGATTGCGATTTCACCAATTTCCACTTCCCTGGGATGTACATTAGGAGGAATGTGATAGACAGCTCGAACACCATCCATCGCTCGTTGGATCTCCTTCTTATTCAAAAGGTCTCCATGAAGGATCTCATCCCCCCCAGCGGCCAGGACCGCATCACTATAGGAATCTTGATGGATCAATCCCCGCACGCGGGCTCCTTTTTCTTTCAGCCCTCGGATGACAGCCAGACCAGTTTTACCTGCTGCTCCGGTTACCAGGATCATATTTACCTCTTTTTAATCATTTTCCTTAAAGGCCACAAATCGGGCCCAACAGGAAGCAAGCTCCATTCCTTTTTGAATGAAACAACCGATATAATACCGGCCGCTTTCAAGGTCGGCTAGCTCTCCCCCCAAATTCTCAGCATGGATTATGCCCTTGGGGAATAAGTTCAAATGCATGTCCTGATAATACTTATCAAAGGGATAGATCTCATCCCAACCCGCCCCATATTGTTCGATCAATTTTTGGTTAGCTTCCTCAAAGGTCTTGGGGTGCCAATCCCGCTGTATAGTGTTCATGGGATGTTCCATAGCCACACAGTCCACTGCCAGCCACTTTATATCCATCTCTATGCACCAGTCACCAAAATCTGGTGATGGACCTGGATGGCGGATCATATACCGGAATTCATCTGAGTCCGGACTATTCCAGCCGTACTTATGATAGCCGGTTTTTATGACCAGGATATCGCCCTTTTTCACGTCGACAACCTTCTTGACCATTTCCGGTGTGTACACGCTCGTATCAGAGACGAATTCAGAAATATCGGCTACAACTCCAGGGCCAAACCATTTCTCGAAAGGTGTTTCACCTATCGTGGATCCCGCTGCATGGAAATGTTTCTCGCCATCCATATGTGTAGCCAGATGGAAGCTGGCCTTGCAGTGAGCGTTGTTACGGCCCAATCCGAAATATTGTCCACCTACTCGCTTGGTGTAGTTAACGGTTAATGGCACATAATTAGCCCATTGGGGGGTCTGCACACTGAAGGGCAGGGTCATATCCATCATCCGGATATCCTCCATCAAGCTAAAAAATTCACTCTCTTTCATACCTTTTGGCGCTTGAAGAGCTACCACACGGCTCCAGGATGATTCAACTTCCATAAAGGGAATAGGGAAGGCCATGATCCAGGCTCGTTGATTCTTCAGCTGATCGATCTCTCCTCCCAGCGATTCCGCCAGCAGCAGGCCGCTTTGGGGAATTTCTACATGAGTTAACTTATGATACTCCTCGGGAGGGAATAGTTCATCCCATTTCTTACCATGAGTCTTTTGAAGTTTGGCTTCAGCTTTCTCAAATTCACGAGCGTGCATATAGCGCAGATTAGTATTCATTGGGTGTTCCGCACAGCCGCAGTCCACCGCAATCATCTTCAGTTTAAGATCCAGCGCCCATTGGAAGAACTCTGGCGAGGGTCCAGGGTGGCGCAAGTAATACCCGAATTCCTTATTCTCGATCCCACCCTGCGCGTTTTCATTGGCTACATCAGGTTGATCCCAACCATATTTATGGTAGCCGGTATTAATCACCAGGATATCGCCTTCTTTGAGATCTACCTTTGAGGTGATCATCTCTGGTGTGTACAGGCTGTAATCAGAGACATCACCTGAGATATCCACCACCACGCCTTCCCCTGACAAATCAGTCAACGGGATATCAGCGATGGCCCGGGCACCAGAATGGAATGCACGGGGTCCTACCAAGTGAGTGCCAGTATTATTACTCCATTCTATTAGTTGTCCGTTTGCTCCCATACCCCCACCGAATGAACCGGTCAGCCGTTTAAAGAAATGCACCTGCAAGGGCATCTCCCCTGGAAATGGCGGTGTAAAAACACTTAGCGCCTGGTTAAGATCGAACATCCTGGCCTGGTCCAACATACTGATGATTTTCTCTCTTTCCATATCCATCCTCCCTATCTGCAATCTCTTTCTTTATCCAATCTTATAGTGCTCCGCATAGGCCATTAACGCTTCCTGAAAAAGGCTGATCGGAGGTCGGACCAGACCGGCTCCCACCTGCCCGATGCCCGCTTCTTTATGGGCAATTCCGGTATTGATACGGGGAGTGATATTCTTTTCGACAATCTTTCTTAGATCCATCCCTGTTGGTGTACCTCTGAAATCAAGGGGTGGTATGGTGAAATATTTATGCTCGGCATAGGTGATCTCATACATTTCCATGGTGGTGTTAATGGCGTCCTTAGGCGTGCCGCTAACGAAGTTAACAATTGCTGGAGCACTCGCCATTGCAAATCCACCAATTCCTGCAGACTCGGTAATGGTGCTGTCCCCAATATCCCCGCTGGAATCCTCTTCGGTGTATCCGGGAAAATATAGTCCTTTTGGTGTGGGAACTGGAGCGGTGAACCAGCGTTCACCCAGACCGCTGATGCGAATGCCAAAATCAGTCCCATTGCGGGCCATCACGCTGACGATGGTGCTGCCCTCGATGCCGTGGGCAACATCTGACATAGCTTTGCAGGCTGCCATGACCGGGTTCAATACACTGAGCGCGTTATCGCCCAGGAATGCCAGAACTTCCGAAGCAGCTTTGTTATCTTTGGCCACCGCAGTGATCAAGGGTGCCAATTTGGCAGTAAACAAAATCGAACCGGCTTTATTCCGGTTGTGGCCTTCATCTCCCATATGCAGAGATTCCGCCAGCAAGGAGCGAATATCAATTCCATCGCTGGACTCAATGGCATCTTTGAGCAAAGGAGCCATCACATCTTCCATCCAACGTAATTTGGAGAGCACTTCTTCGCTATAGGCGCCGTAACGCAGCACCTTGCCATAGCCTTCATTAAGATTGGAATAGGATTTATTTCCGTGGGTTGTATTCTCCAGAATATAGACTGACATCGAAGGGCAGGTCACTCCGGCCATCGGTCCCACAGACTGATGATGATGGCAAGGTTCCAGTTTAATTTCCCCGGATTCCACTAATTTCTGAGCACCTTTCATATCCTTAGCTTTACCCTCAAAGATCAAAGCCCCGGTGATAGCTCCCCGCATCGGACCCGATGCTCTTTCCCATGTGATGGGAGGGCCGGCATGCAACAGCAGGTTGTCCTTCATGCCCGGGATGACGTCAATGGCCTTTCCAAGCCCAACCAATACTGGCCGGGCCTCCATCATCCGTTCAACTGCTTCTTGATTAGCTTTTTCGATATCCATTCCCAGCTCCTTTCCAACCAGGTTCAGGTGAGTAATAAGATCAGGATTTCTTTTTATAACGCTTTCCCGGTTCAAATTTCGAACGGGCTTCTTTCAGGATCTCTTCATAGAGGGCCAGATTTCGGTCCTCCAGATGATCAAATGGCTGGAGACTTTTACTGCCTGTCGTAATATAGCGCAGAGGGTTAGGATCCAGCTTAGCGGCAATGATCTCTTCTGTACCACGGGCCTGGGCTAAACGCCAGGCAATGGGATTGACGATCATGCTGTGGCCAAAATAATAATTTCCGCCTGCGTCAGGGCCGAGCATATTTGTGCTAACCATATAAACATGATTATCATAAGCCCGGGCACAGTTCGTGATATACCAGATATCATAGGAACGAAGCAGGGCGGACGGGCGGACAATGACCTCTGCCCCTTTCACAGCCAGCAAGCGGGATAATTCTGGGAAATCACCATCGTAACAGATGATCATGCCGATCGTTCCCAACTCAGTTTCATAGACTTCAGCACTGGTACCTGCCTCTGTCCAACCCCCATATTCTTTTCTCTCTCCAGGGAAGGGATGGGTCTTATCGTAAATACCGATGACCTTTCCATCGGGACCGATCAAGATGGAAGCATTCAGGATCCGGCCTTTTTCCCCTGCCCTGCGGTATGTCGGCCAGACTACATGAACACCCAATTCTTTAGCTCTTCCCTGGATTCTTTCTGTCAATTTTCCGGGAACATCATCTACCAGTTCCCATAACTCATCAGTCGAAAGCCCGGTATCAAATCCAGTGGTCACAGTTTCCGGGAAGACTATCAGGTCTGCTTGATATTCTTCTACTGCTTTATCCAACCACTCAACACATTTTTTGATGTTCTCTTGCGGTTTGTTAGGCGTGACCGCGATTTGGACACAGGCGGCTGTAAACTCTTTCATCGGGTGAGCTCCTTTATCCTTTCATTTTCTCCAGTAAGGCTGCCAGATCGGCGTTTCCACCTGCGGCAGGTTTCCAGTCAACCTGAATCACACTGGCTTCCTGGAATTCTAGACTTTCCGTGAAAGATTCCAATCCCACATTAATGGCTGCAAATTCTCCCTGGAAGGACCCCAGATCCACTGCCTTAAAACTGGCTCTTGGCTTGGAATCAGGTGTCTCATTCAATTGGCGGACCAAACGAGCGGCATAACGGACTGCCCTATCGCTGCTTAGAAAGACCAGGGCTCCAGCTATTTCAAGGACCTCTTGCTGGGATGCCAATCCCTGGGGATCGAGATCTGTTCCAGACAAAGTGATGATAATATCGAGGCGTCTCTTGGCTTTGGCCGCGTTATCTTTGGCTGCTTTAATTGCTGGCCCCAGTTCTGCCGCTGGATCTGGATGGGAGCCGTGGCCCAGGACAACATCCATTAAGATCAGGGCCACTTCAGGGTCCTCCGCTTCTAACTCCAGACGCTTGATGCGCAGCTCATTGTCCATCATGGGATGCAAACGTCCTACCGTGAACTCATCTTCTCCCAGGTCAACAATCGTGTGTGCCTGGCTGACCAGGGAATTTTCCAATTTCAAGTCTTTGTTGATCGGCACATTGGAATACACTGCCGGCAAGTAACGATCCAGGATCAACAAGGCTTCATACGCCAGGGTTCCCCCGGAGTACAAACCCCGCAGGTAACGCTGATCCGGTTTAAATCCATCCAATGAAATTTCTTTCGTTATTTCAGAGTCTTCCAGATCTACATCCAGCGCCACCGCTGCCGCCGCAGTATCATCAAAGGTAGATGTGAAGAGCAGGTTATCGACTTCCTGGAGAGCGGTCTGGTATCCGATAAAATTCACCACTACTGGTTTGGAAAGGCCTCTGGCGTATTGCAGGATCTCATCTGCTGCGTCTTTTGCGGGAGGTTTGGACACCAAAACAATTACCTTTGTCTCGGGATCCCTATCCAGCAGGTCCAATCCCATACGAGCTGTTAATCCCCCAACTTTGGAGGATAAATCCCTTCCCCCGGTCCCAAGAGCGTGGGTCAGGCCGCCTCCCAGATGGTGAATACGAACTGAAACCTGCTGCAGACCGGTCCCGGAAGCCGCCACCATACCAATCGATCCCTTACGAACCTGGTTAGCAAAACCCAGTCCAACACCGTTGACGATAGCTGTGCCGCAATCCGGACCCATGACCAGCAGACCTTTTTCTGCGCCTATGGTCTTAAGTTCGATCTCCTCCTCCACAGTGACATTGTCACTATACAGGAAAACATGTTTTTCCAGGCGGAGCGCCTCCCGGGAGACACCGGCCGCGTAGCGACCCGGCACGGAGATCAAAACCCATTTTGTTCCAGGCAGATTCTTATCAGCCGATTCCAGGCTTTTGGGGAGGAAATCCTCTCCAGCGCCTTCCCGGCTTCTGCGGGCTGCCACCAGTTCGTCTACCTGGGCCAGCGCAACCTGGGCTGTTTTTGCATCCTTTGCTTTTACGACCAACACCAAATCATCCGCTTTAACACCTTTGATCTCGTCCACCAGCAAGCCGGTCTGCTCCAGCAATTCCAGGTTGGCTTCTGTACCCATCACTACACCGGCATCTTCCACACCAGGTAATTCTGCCAAGGAACGCTGCAGCTGCATCAAGATCACGGAATCAAAATAAGCACCGGACCGAATTTCTGTTTTGATAATTGCCATAATATCTTCCTACAATTAATTTTTAGATTATGCCTTTTTCTCTCATCTGATCCATTTCTGTTTGGCTGTAGCCCAGCAGATCCACCAGTATCTCCCGGTTATGTTCCCCGAGAAGAGGAGGCGGATGGTGGGTCTCGACCGGTGTTCGGGAGAGTTTGTAGGGGAAACCAGTCAAAGACACCTTCCCCGCAGAACTGTGCTGCACTTCCTGGACCAACCCACGTTCTTCCCGCTGGGGATGCTCGAATACTTCCGGCACGGTGTTAATTGGACCGCATGGCAGCCCAGCCGCCTGGATTTGGTTCAGCCAATCATCCGCATTCTTCTCTTTAAATACACCATTCAAGACTTCGATCAAATCTGCCCGATTTTTGACCCGGTCCTGATTGGTTAGGAAACGGGGATCGGTTTTTAGATCTGGCTGCTGGAGAGTGTCACAGAGTTTCTCCCACTGGCGCTGGTTAGCCGCCCCCAGCACAAAACCCTTATCTTTGGCCTGGAACGGTTCGTAAGGCGCGATATTGGGATGGGCATTGCCTACCCTTTTGGGCGGCTCACCGCCGATCAGGAAATTTGAAGCCACATTTGCGAGCAGCGCAGTCTGTGTATCTAAGAGGGATATATCAATATGCTGGCCCTGGCCAGATTCTGAACGTTCCAGAAGGGCAGCCAGGATAGCTGAAGCGGCGAACATCCCGGAGGTGATATCAATGATAGGGATCCCAACCCGGGAAGGCGGACCTTCTTTGGGACCGGTGATGCTCATCATGCCACCCTCGGCCTGAACGATCGCGTCATAACCCGGGCGTTCCCGGTAGGGCCCGGTTCGTCCATAACCGCTCACAGAACAATAGACCAAACCTGGATTACCCTCTTTCAGGGCGTCATACCCCAGGCCCATCTTGTCAAGAACGCCCGTGCGGAAGTTCTCAATGAAAACATCTGAGATCTGGACCAGTTTTTGGATGATCTCCAATCCGGCTGGATCTTTCAAATTGACTGTCAGGCTGCGTTTGTTACGATTGGCGGAGAGGAAATAAGCTGATTCTCCGGGATAGGGTCCGTAAGCTTCTCCTACAAAAGGAGGACCCCAGCCTCGGCTTTCATCACCAGAGCCAGGCCGTTCCACCTTAATCACATCTGCCCCAAAATCCCCCAGCATCATGGTGCAGTATGGGCCGGCCAGCGCCCGCGTTATGTCTACGATCCGGATATCTTTTAAGGCAGCCACGGATCTCTCCTTGGTTTGTTCAAATAGAAAAAACTACCCCAAAAAAGAGGTCTTCTCCTCAAGATAGGGGAATGAATTTAGTATACCTTAATTGAGTACTGATAAGCCAGTTACATGACTAAACTCACCCGAAAATATCACCGAAAAAAACTCCATTTATAATAAAGATAAGCAGCTATTTGCTAGAACGACCGGGAAAAAGAGATCGTAAAGGGAGAAGCAGACCCGGATCCGAGTCCGCATATAAAAGATGTTTCATTAAACTCTCCTGTTTGCCAGTAAAATAGAAATGAGAGATAAGAACAGGCTGGTGATATGAAATTCGGCATTTACTTACCCAACTTTGGTGCCTACGGAGACGCACGTGTTCTGGCCAATCTGGCTCAGGATGCAGAAAATTCTGGGTGGGATGGCTTTTTCATTTGGGATCATATTGCGGGTTGGACTTTGCCTATGGTTGATCCTTGGGTAGCCCTGGCTGCGATTGCTGTCAGTACGCACCGAATCCGTATCGGAACTACGGTTACACCTCTTCCCCGGCGTCGTCCCTGGAAGTTAGCGCGCGAGGCGGTCTCAATAGATCATCTTTCAGGAGGTCGGCTAACACTGAGCGTAGGGATTGGCGGTGGAAAAGCAGAGTGGGCTCAGCTGGGTGAACAGTCTGATCTCAAAAAGCGAGGGGCAATGCTGGATGAAGCTTTAAGCGTGCTGGTTGGGTTATGGAGTGGTAAACCATTCAATTATGCCGGGCAGTATTATCAGATAGAGAACGCACATTTTCTGCCGACACCAATACAACAGCCTCGGATTCCGATTTGGGTAGGGGGAAACTGGCCATACAGAGCCCCCTTGCGAAGGGCTGCAAAATGGGATGGATCGTTCCCTTTGTTCGATGTTGAAAAGAATGAAGAAGAACTCGCCCAATTAGATGAAGTGGTCCAATACCTAGATAAACATCGCAAACAGGAACAGCCGTTGGAATTAATCATCATGGGGGTCACGGCTGATGCAACATCTAAAGAATCTGTTAATTTAGTCAAGCAACGGGCCGATTTGGGAGCAACTTGGTGGTTGGAATCTATAACGCCCTTTAGAGCCGGGAAAGGTTATGAAGATGAATGGCCGGTAGCCGCAATGCGCGAACGAATATTACAAGGCCCACCTCAGTTGAGCAAACCACAAAAATAGTAGGCTGACACCCGCTCTACCTGATCCTTTAACTGCCCCCGTCAGTGCGAGGAGTCCGCTCAGGACAAGAGGCGGAAGGCCAGGGAAAGAGGACCGAGGACGGAAAACCAGAGGGGTAAGCTTGCTTTGAGTGGGTTCACCAAGAGCAACAATAATGATTTATTTGGAGGATGAGATTATGACAAAATTCAAGGATGTAACAATCATCAAAAAAGCAAATATTTACTTTGACGGTAAGGTCACCAGCCGTTCTATCAATTTCTCAGATGGTTCCCGAAAAACGCTAGGTATTATGCTCCCCGGAGAATATGAATTCAACACAGATGATAAAGAAATCATAGAAATCATCTCAGGGGATCTTAAAGTGTTGTTATCTGAAAAAGAAGGATGGATAGATTTTGGCGCTGGAGATTCTTTTGAAGTCCCTGCGCAATCCAAATTTGGATTGCGGATCATTAAAATAACTGATTACTGCTGCTCATTTGTTGATTGAAGAATGAATTTCAATAAAGAACCGACACACAAAATGTTGGTCGTGAAAATTAACCTATGGGTCAGATCGATAATCATCTTATGAATCCCAAAGACCGTCTGTATACCATAGACCAATATCGGGGATTTGCTATCCTGTTCATGGTCCTCGCAGATTATCTTTCCCGGATCGAGCGAGTACCCACCTGGCTCAAACACGCTTCTGGTGGGGTCGGCCTGACTGTGGTCGATTTAATTGCACCCATGTTCATCCTGTCGATTGGCCTGACCTTCAGGCCCTCTTTTACACGCAGGCGGGAGCAGGATGGGCGGTGGCAGACAATCCTGCATTTCATCCGGCGATTTTTGGCATTGATAGGGATTGGAGTGCTAACACCGTGGGGTTACTCCTGGGGACTGTTTCAGACAATCGGTGGAGCAGGACTGATCACATTATTGATTATCCAGTTGCCCTCTCTGGCCAGACTGGCTGTCGGTGGTGCCCTGCTCGGTGGATATCAGATCCTGCTGGATACAATCTGGATGGGCCGGGTGACAGGAACCTCTTCCTGGTGCGAGATCGAGGGAACTCTCGGCTGGGCGGCGATGCTGATCCTGGCCAGCGTCTTTGCTGATTGGTTCTACTCCCATCCTCAGGGACGAAGGAATTCTCTTTTCGGGAGCCTGGCATTCTTGGGATTGGGGCTGGGGTTATCAAATTGGATCGAGATCAGCCAATATTTTGTGTCCGCCAACTATGTTCTGATCAGTATAGGCGCCAGCGGCCTGATATTTCTGGGATTTCACCTGTTGACCGAAAAGCTGAATGTCCACTGGCCGCTGCTGATCGCCTGGGGCAAGAATCCGCTTATCTTATATTTACTGCATTACTGGATCTGGATTTACGCCTTCATCGCGCCCCTTTCTCGCACCTGGTATCTCCAGGCACCGGTGTGGCTGATCGTACTCCAGGCGAGTGGTTTTGTTGGCCTGCTGAGCGTGGTGGCCTGGTTCATGGATCGTCGCGGGTGGATAGTATCGTTGTAGTTGGTTACACTTTCGGTCCATAATAGGCAGACCGAAGATCTAAAGATTCTGGTTCATTGCCCTGACAGCTTGATATCAAATGAATTCAAAAACAGGATAAAATTGACTAGGTCCAATTCCTTGTCTATCGGGTCCGTTTCCATTAGTATGTGAATTTCAGATTATTTTATCCTCAGATCTTTATGAATAGAAATCTAAGAACTGGAGTTGGTTTATCATTTGTTTCATTGCTTCTCCTTGGATTGATGCCAATTATCTCAAACAGCAGACCAATGGAAATTGGTGCCCTGAACTTTACACTCTATTTATCGATCTGGCAATTGATATTTGCAGCTCCTGTTTTTCTGATTGAATATAAATCCTCGGATCGTGGAATCTTTAAGGCTGACATATCCAGCAGCTTAAAAAAGAAATCCGGGGTGATCATGTTAACGACAGGCGCAATGTTTGGACTCTCAACTTTCCTGTATGTTCTTTCCCTTGAGAAAGCAGGGACAGTCAGCGCTTCGGTTGCTATTCAGTCATATCCGCTCTTTGTGATCTTATGGGAAACACTCTTTTTGAAGAAGAAAAAGAACAGAGCAGAATTATTTTTCACGTTTCTCTTATTAGTTAGTTTGTATTATCTTGGCACCAATGGAACCTGGTTAATCGATGGCCTTTCTTACTGGTTTCTCTTTGCTTTAAGTGTTCCATTGATTTGGAGTGTGGCACACTTATTGATCAAAGATGTCTTGGATAACACACCAATCACGCCGACTCAGGTGACATTATTTCGCGTTTTCACCTCCGCCATCATGATCTGTACAATTGCGGTTATCTCAAATGGCCTTAATCCAGTTATGAAGCTAATGTCGGATTTTCGCTTTCAACTTTTCGCTGCAGCTATGGGATTTGTCTATTACCTTGAATTGATCAACTGGTTCTATGCTGTTAAGTATGTTGATGTTTCTGTAGCCAGTTCTATCACCACCCCCTGGCCTGCTGTAACGTTGATCCTGGCAGTGACATTTCTGCATGAGTCGATAGAACTATATCAAGTTATTGCGCTGATCATTGTCTCTATCTGTGTGTATGGAATACTTTTTTCTGGTAAATATAAAGGGGATAAGGAATTTATTGAAACTAATCAGGAGGACTGAGAATAACTAATTACTGCTGCTCACTTGTCAGGTAAATAATAAACGGATAGTAAAACTTTATTTGGAGATTTCTATGCAAAGAAATTTGGCAGCACTGACGATTCTATTATTGATTGGAACGGTCGTTAGTCGCGCTGTAATGATGAAGAGGAGAGGTATCGAAGTAATGCATTTCGGGAAATTAGATAAGACAGATTACTTCATCCCTCCATTTGTCCTTTTTTATTTCTATACCATATTCGCCGCCGCATTCAATTTCCCCATTCTGAGCAAGCAGGTCTTCTTCCAGTCCGAGTCCATCGCCTGGGCAGGTTTGATCTTCTGTCTGGGGGGATTGCTGATTTTAATCTGGAGCATAATTTCTTTTGGAGATAGTTTTCGAGTTGGTATAGATACAGGCCAACCCGCTGAACTCATAACCATCGGAGTGTTTACTATCAGTCGCAATCCCATTTACGTGGGTTTCTGGTTTTTCATGCTCGGCCAGTTCTTGGTATTCCCAAACTGGATTCTATTGATCTATATAGGTGCGGCCACCTGGTTATTCCATCGCCAAGTTTTACGGGAAGAAGAATTTTTAATGGATCATTTCGGTGAGGAATTCACTGCGTACTGCAAACAAGTAAGAAGATACCTCTAAAAAGCGGGGTGGTGGGACCTAACAACTCCCAGAGCGAGGCAACCAGGGTTGACAAAACCCCCCTCGCCATATAGACTAGGACTAAGTCCAAGGAAGGAAATTGCCGTGTTTATTCAGTATATGTTAATTTTATTGGCTTTGATAATGATGGCCATGCGAATGGGCCAAGTGAGCCCATCCTCCAGCCTGGCAGCCGTGCGCTTGAGAAAAGATCGCTGATTAAAATAAGATGATCAACACCGGACTGTCCAGAGCGGACAGTCTTTTTTGTTAAGTTATTTAGCGGAGTTTATTATGAACAAAAACATCCTTGTTGCTGTTGCTTGGCCATATGCCAGCGCTGATATCCATGTCGGCAATATGACCGGTTCTTATCTACCAGCAGATATTTATGCCCGCTTCCATCGCCTGCAGGGCAATGAAGTACTGATGGTCTCAGGATCTGATTCCCACGGCACGCCGATCACCGTCCGGGCCGACGAGGAAAATAAAACTCCAGAAGAGGTTTATAAGGAATATCATGCCAAATTCCTGGATCTGTTCCAGAAATCCGGCTTAAGCTACGACCTGTTCACCAGCACCCATACAGAAAATCATTTCCGGGTAGCCCAAACCATGTTCAGCGCCCTGAAAGAAAAAGGATACCTCTACGCTGAGACCCAGAAGCAGTGGTATTCCACCGCCCAGGAACGATTTTTACCCGACCGCTATGTGGAAGGCACCTGCTACATATGCGGCTATGAGAACGCCCGCGGTGATCAATGTGATCAGTGCGGCAACTTGTTGGAAGCTAATGAACTCATCAATCCTCGCTCCAAGATGGACGGCTCTTCCCCAGAACTTAGAGAAACCGAACATTTTTATCTTGACCTGGGCGCTCTCCAACCTCAGATCGTGGAATTCTTGAAAGAGAGAGAGGATTACTGGCGCCCCAATGTTCTACGTCAATCATTGGGTCAGATCCTGGCAAATGACCTACACGGTCGAGCTATCACCCGCGACCTGAAATGGGGCATCCCTGTTCCTGTTCCAGGCTGGGAAGATAAACGACTATACGTCTGGTTTGAAGCTGTGATCGGCTACCTTTCTGCCGCTATTGAATGGGCTGCTATCATTGGAGATGAGGATCGCTGGAAAGACTGGTGGTACAAACCCGACAGCCGGGCCTATTATTTCATTGGCAAGGACAATATCCCTTTCCATGCTGTGATCTGGCCTGCAGAACTAGCTGGTGTGGGGAATACTTTTGGAGCTCTCTTTGATGAAGATGATTCCCGCGATCTGGTGCTTCCTTACGACGTACCTGCTAATGAGTTCCTGAATATGGAAGGGAAAAAGATCTCTGGCAGCCGCAATTGGGTTGTGGATGGGTTGGATTTCCTTTCACGGTATGATCCTGATCCCCTGCGCTATTACTTAACTGCCAACATGCCCGAGACACGGGACGCAGATTGGGAATGGAGTGCTTTCGTGGCCCGCAATAACAACGAGCTGGTCGCAACCTGGGGCAATCTGGTCAATCGTGTGCTGTCTTTCGCCCATAAACAATGGGAGGGTATCGTCCCTGAACCCGGAGAGCTTCGCCCCGAGGATGAAGCTATCCTCAAGATTATCGAAGAGGGATTCGAGATGGTTGGCGACCTGTATGACCGGGTCAAGCTGCGTGTTGCACTGACAGAAACCATGCGCCTGGCCGGGGAAGTGAACAAATACCTGGACGGTAAGGCTCCTTGGTTTGAGATCAAAGAAGATAAAGAAGGCGCCGGGAAAACCATTTACACGGCGATCAAGGCTATCGACTCGCTCAAGGTTCTTTTTGCGCCGGTCCTGCCTTTTACCTGTGAACAGCTGCACCAGACATTGGGTTATGACAAACCGCTCTTTGGCGAGCAGTATACGGAAGAGATCAGCGACAATCTGGGTACTCACATAGTGCTGCGTTATCGCGAGGGAGAGGTTTGCTGCGACTGGAAGCTGAGCGATATCCAGGCAGGCCGAGCTTTCAATAAACCCAAACCCCTTTTCAAGAAACTTGAACCCGAGGTTGCGGAGCAGGAATTGGAAAGATTAGGTTGATTGAATAAGGATACGGGATCCTTGAAGGAAATATATCGAATTATTGCTCCCGATTGAAACCGGGATCAATTCCAAACAAACCGCCCTTAAGGGCGGTTTCTATTATCCATTCACTTCCCATTTAATATATTGATCATACAATTAATGAAGCCCCTCTAGAAGAGGGGCTTGCATCGAACAGGCGGGGGATTCATTCCCGGCATAGATAAGAATGATAATGTGTGCGGTATTTTTTTATTAGAAAGAATTCCGAGTCCTTTTCATGATTTAAGCATTAATATATTTGGGAGGTATATAGTTTATTTCATGGAAACCATATCATTAATAGTTAATTATGTTTCTCCATCATCCGGTGTAAAAACATCCTCGATCGAACACTTGAAAAGTTTAGCCATCTTGAACGCCAGGGGTAAACTGGGATCATACTTCCCGGTCTCGATAGCGTTAATGGTCTGCCGGGAGACACCCAGTGCTTCAGCCAATTGGGCTTGGGACCAATCCCTTTCGGCCCTTAGTATTTTCAGTCTGCTTTTCACCGATATCTCCATAATGTCCACAGTTTACCTGCCAACCAGAATCCAGACATGACTAATAAAACGAGGCCGACATTGACATCACCCAACCCTGCAAACTGGAAGAGGGCATATCCACCCACAAAGATGGCTGTTCCAGCAAAACCGATGGCAATTGCTTCAGTCTGGATCCGTCGTTGCATCTCATCAAGGCTCGCAATCGCCCAACCAATGCTGATAACTAGAACTGTCCACCCAATAAGGGGAAGAGCTGCTGCCCAGTACTGTTGTGCCTGACTCAAATCCTGGTCAAGCAGATAACTGTATCCAAAGCTGGTCAGGAGCAGAAAAGTCGCCGCCATCATGATCCTGCGAAAAATCGCCATAGGATATTCCATCCTGGGCGGCTTTTTCGTGATCCGAAAACCTATCGCAGCACCAAACAAGGCACCAATCAAAACCCCAAGCCAGAGGCTGAATTCAAAACCATAGCCATATAAAAGCCCAAAGGCACCGCCTGTAATAGCGGTCATGATAATTGTTCTGATCTCTTCACTTCCAAGGGATCGTACTTCTTCGGTCTTCATTTTCTCATATCTCCTATGTAAAGCGTGCTTGACACTCCCACCATACAACAAAATCTTTGGTGTGTCAAGTATATTTTACATTTTGTAAAGGATTAGCGACTTTAGTAACTCTTAGAGAATTAGCTAAAAAAATAACACCCCCCATAATGGTCGGCGTTATTTTTTAGCAGAAAAGGATACGATTAAATTCTGGAATATCAGATCAGAATTTAGAATTGACCTAAGGCTCTACAACCCTCCCCATAAACAGGACGGTGTTGGTTTGATGATCCCGGATCAGGAACAAGAATGGACGATCAACCTCCAGGCGCAATGGGTTCTCAGGTGCAGAAGTCAGCTCCATCAACACTGCAGTCGCTGCAGCTGCTTCGGTACCTTCTTCATCCACGCTGACAAAAGCTTTGTGAAACACATCAGAAATAAATAGATCTTTATTCCCGGTCATACCTGAAAAATCTGCCCCATCGCTGAACGCGCTGGGCATGCCCATTTTGGATAAAATAGTTGCCAAACTGATCTCGGTTTCAAATTCGAACTTAGGGAAATTCAAAAACATAGGTTGGTAGGCAAGATTCCCTGCGATCTCATCCAACATCTCTGAATTCAGATTTCCCTCAAAATCAGCAAACTTTCCTTCGTCTGGAACAATGACTAGCATGGATACCTGACCTCCCAGGTAGGGAAGGTCCACTGCCTGGAATCCCTCTCCCTGGTAATAGGGAAAACTGGCATCCGAACCCAGGCTCATCATCGGGATCATGAATTCCTCGCCATCCAGGCCGTGGAAAACCTTCTCCTCGGTCAATGATTCTTCAAAAGATTCCAACCATGTGGCTTCAAAGTAAATCGCATTGCTCAATACTAAACGAGTGTCACTGTTAATCGCCCCCTGGGGGATCAGATCCTCGATCCTTTCTTCAGTCTGATCACTGACCCAATCATTGATGGTCACACGCGATTTTTCCGGCTCCCGGACATAATCAAGCAAACGTAATCCAGCACCGTAGTTGGTTGCCAGAATATCTAGAAAATCGCCCTCAAAATTAAAATCCTTCTGGCCCCAAATGGCATTGGCGATGTTGAGCTGGAAAACATCCCCCATATCATCCGGAACTTCCTGTTTTGCAAGACCTTCCAGATATTGATCAAGGGCATTAAAGGCAGGATGCAGCCGATCTTCTTCCAGTAGAAAATTAAAAACTACTGCCATTTCCTGAGCGGTTTTGCCTTCCGCCCCGGCATAGGTCATTGCCAAAGCAGAAGATATGCTGTACGGGGAGTAAAAAAGATTACCATCCATCGATTCTAACTGGTGATATAGATCCACTGCAAAGGCCCTGTTTCCGGCGGCCAATTGATTCAAATCGGCCATCGTGGCATCATTCACATCAGCGCGAGGAAGCTCTGAAACCTGCTCCTGAGTATTCGATCCCCCAGGGGTCAAATCAGCCATAGTAGAACAGCCAGTTAGAAAAAGGATCAACACTGGAGAGATGATAAGTACTACTTTATTAAATTGCTTGAGGATTCTCATAAGTTACTCCATCAAAAACAGATTTAGTTTCTTTATATATGACGCAGATTAAATGCGATTTGTTCCCGGACTGGCTAATATTTTGATCGATGTAGAATTTAATAATAATCCAAGCCCCTCTTCTAGAGGGGCTTGGACTGAATAGGCCGGGGGTTTATTCCCGGTTTCTATTGAATATTATCTAATAATTATTCCAGAAAGCTCACCACCGACACCCCATCTCCCCCTTCTCCTTCCTTTCCTGGGTCAAAATGATCCACCTGTGGATGTGCCTTCAGAACCTCTCGGACCGCTTTCCTCAGCCTGCCAGTGCCCATCCCGTGAATGATCCGTGCCCATGGTAAACGCGCCAAAAAAGCTTTATCCAGGAAGTATCCCAAATTTTCAAGGGCTTCATCTACTCGCTGGCCGCGTAGATCCAGCTCCATTCCAGGTGAAACCACTTCTGTAGGTGTCCTGACTATCGCATCATGACCGGCTTCCACTTCCGCTGTCTCATCCATAATTGTATGCTCAAGATCTGATTTCTGAGCCCGGACCCGCATATTTCCCACCTGGATCTCCACAGAATTACCGTTTATAGACAGCACATCTCCCTTTTTCCCCAGCGCGCGCAGATATACCTTGTCACCCTGCTGGATGGGCCCGACAGGTAGGGGCAAGTCAAGTTTTGTTCTCTTACCTGGCAGCGGTTGAGAGATCTCTTCTTCCACCTGTTCGGTTTTTTCCTCAAGTTCTTCGATCTTCTCCTCAGGGATTTGATCCTTTTCCAGGTCTTCCTTGATCAACTTCAGCTCATCCTGGAGGAACTGAAGTTTTTCTTTAGATTCCCGTTGGATCTTCTCTAGGGTTTCCAAACGTTCGTTCTCAACCTCCACAATCCGATCAGCTAACTGGACCCGCAGCTTTTCAACTTCCTGGTGAGCTAATTCCGCAGAATTGCGACTATCCTCTGCCAATTTCCGCTGTCGATGAATCTCATCCAGCAAATCATCTGCCTTCAAATCAGCTGGATCGAGAGTTCCTCTGGCAGATTGGATGATATCGTCTGGAAGCCCCAGCCTTCCTGCAATAGCCAGCGCATTGGAGCGGCCCGGCAACCCGATTGTGAGATGATAAGTAGGTCGTAAACTTTTCAGGTCAAATTCTACCGAGGCGTTGATCACACCTGGCGTGCTATGTGCATAAGCCTTTAAATCTGGATGATGAGTAGTGACCAGAGTGGTGATTCCCCGGTCCAACAGATTGGACATCAAGGATCTAGCAAGGGCAGCGCCTTCCTGGGGATCGGTGCCAGCACCTAACTCGTCAAGGATCACCAGGGATCGACGATCGACTTTTTCCAATATCTTAATGATATTAGTAATATGACCTGAAAAAGTAGATAGGGACTGTTCAATGGATTGTTCGTCCCCAATATCAGCAAAAATATTATTAAAAAGACTAATCTCAGATGATCCTGAAGCAGGTATGTGCAGCCCGCTTTGGGCCATCAAAACTAGTAATCCGACAGTCTTTAATGTGACAGTTTTTCCCCCGGTATTAGGCCCAGTGATGATCAATGAATATGTATCTTTATCCAGTGCGACATCTATCGCCACCACCTGGTCAGGGTCCAGAAGCGGATGCCGGGCACCGAAGAGCCGTAACACAACACCAGGGTGGCCTTTTCCCTGTTTCTTTGGGAAAGGATGCAAGGTCGCTGGAAAAGCGTTCAACTCAAGCGCATATCTTCCCCGGGCAAATGCCAGGTCCAAACGAATTAAGATCTCTACCATATCCTGTAAAACTGGTCCATGTTCAGCCACTTTGGCAGTTAATTCTGCCAGAATGCGCTGAATCTCATCCCGTTCATCTAGTTCCAACTTCCGATATTTATTATTAGCATCCACCATCACCTGGGGTTCAACATAGATCGTTGCCCCGGACGTTGACTGATCGTGCACAATACCCGGCACACTGGATCTGGCTTCCGCTTTCAGCGGAAGTACATAACGTCCATTGCGCTGAGTGATAATCGACTCTTGTAAATATTTGGAAACCTCGGGCTTTTTTAGCATCTGGCCCATGCGGTTTTTAAGCCTTGTGTGTTGTGTTCTTAGATCCCGGCGGATATGTCCAAGTTTTTCTGAAGCGGAATCCAAGATACCATCCTGTTCTGAAACAACCTTGGAAATCAAACTTACCAAACCCAATGAATCCGGCAGCTGCTCGGATATGCTCTCCAGGACAGGAAATTCTCCCAAGTCTTTTTGAAATACTCTCTTTAAATTCCGGGCTGCCACGAGAGAATCCTTAACCTGCAGCAGGCGGGAAGGATCCAAGATAATACCGCGCAGGGCGTCCTCTACAATCGGCCTGAGATCTCTGGCTCCTCCGATGGTTGTTCCAGGATGAAGGGTCAAAAGCGCCACTGCATCAGATGTCTCTTCTAGTAATTCGCGGACTTCTTCCAGATCAGTGGAAGGTAGAATTTCCAGAGCGCTCTCGCGGGCCGGATTAAAGTGACAATGGGCTGCCAGGGCAGCCAAAATCCGGGGGTATTCCAGTGTGTTTAATGTTTTTTGATCCATCGCTGTCAGTGTACCATACCACTATCAATTCGAGAGCCTGGTCAGACAAACAATCAGCACTCAGTGTTCATTCATCAATAAGAAGAAACAAAACTGACAATTAAATACTAAAAACTTTTCACATTACGAAACGCTCGATTATAATCTGACAATATAGCTTACACAAGATGTGGCTTACCAAAAATATGAGCACTCCTGTCTGGTTCGTAAACTTCCTAAAAACGATCTACCCTACTCGGCATTCCCTTGCCAAACTTACCAAGGTGCCCCTGATTGGCAACCTGGTTGATCACATATTATTCCGGGGAGATGAGATGTACGTCCTGCCCAAGGACCAGATCATCCAGATCAATGAACCCCTGGACCGACCAGAAAGCATGGTCATTCCCTCCCAGGTGGTGGACCATTATATAAACAAGGCTAACCACCACTGGATCATGGATTTCTGTATCTGCCGAGATGGGGATAAGTGTCAGGATTATCCCAGGGATCTGGGCTGTCTATTTCTCGGTAAACCTGTCTTGCAGATCAACTCAAAACTCGGACGCCTGGTAACAAAAGAGGAAGCCCTGGAGCATGCCAGGCTATGTCGGGAAGCCGGGTTGGTGCATAACATCGGAAGCAATCGCCTGGATTCTGTTTGGCTGGGTGTAACTCCAACTGAAGAATTGATGACCATCTGCAACTGTTGCCCCTGCTGCTGCCTGTGGGGTCTTGTCACCGACCTGACACCTAAGATCGGAAATAAGCTCACCAGCATGCCAGGAGTTAAGGTTACCGTTACAGAGGACTGCTCAGGCTGCGGACTTTGTGAAGAAGGTGTATGCTTTGCTGAAGCAATCCATGTAGTTAATGGAAAAGCAGCAATCAGTTTAGCATGCCGAGGTTGCGGACGGTGTGTTGAAATATGCCCGGAAGAGGCAATTACGCTAACTATCGATGGGGAAGAGAATATACAGGAACTGCTGCAGCGTTTGGATAATTTAGTAGATTTGGAGTAAAAACGACAAGGGACTCAGTCCTTCCAAAGGACTGAGTCCCTTTGTTTTATATACGAGGAATTATGTCCCAAGTAGGGACTCAATCCCGTTCCTCTACCTCAAACGAATCCTCCGGCACCCAGGCTGGTGCACAAAAAGCCAGAAAAACCAGGTCTGCTTCACCGTCATTCTGGATCTGGTGAACATCCCCCGGCGCTAAATAACAGGCCTGCCCGGGAATGAGGTGAACTCTCTCCCCGTTCACCTGCATCCCAGCCTCTCCCTTTAAAATGAAGTAGGTTTCCTCAGTGACCTTGTGATAGTGCAGATTACTGGACTTTCCAGGTGGGATCACGATCCGGGCCAGACTGTGATTGGCATTGTCTCCGACAGCCTTCCCGATCATTTCTGCGATAATCTCTCCTGTGGGTGTTACCAGGGGATCCATCACTAAACTGGGATCAGCAATTTTCATTTTTTTCCTCTGCAAATAACGTGAAATGCATTTCTCTGATAGCCGTGTCAAACGGCGGATACTGTTGTCTACATTTACCACGCACATAATGAATGTGCCAAATATTCTCTTTCATGAATGCTTTAGATAAATTTGTTCTGTCCTTGCAGCCATAATAAAATCGTTCTCATGAAGCATTTTATATACAAAGGTCCACCAACTCACTGTACATTTTCCCCAGCTGATGAGTATATCAGGGTGGTGGTGCGCTTCCTCCGAGATCTCAGCTATCTGGTTTGCGAATTTTACAGCTCCCAAAAAATCGTCAAATAAATAACTTTTCTCAAGGCGGGGATTGCCTTCCTTAAAAACGATCTTCCAGTCGGGCAGGACTTTTAAATACACCTCAGTTTGATCTTCGGTTATCGGCGAATCATATTTAGTGTAACTAAGTATAGGTTGATTAGCTAGCTTATCCATAATCTTCTTCCTCGACTAATTTTTCAAGCTGGAAAAAATGAATGTCTACCAGCTCCCGAATAAAACTGCCCTGGATTTCAAAACCCAGGTTCTGGAAAGTTTTCAATGAGCGCTGGTTGAAATCTGCAATTGTCGCCCGAAATCGGACGGGGTGGAATCTTTCATTGCCATATGCAAGTATAGCAGAGACAAAATCATAACCACGCCCTGCCCCTGTCAAGTTCGGTTTCATGCCAACGCCAATATCAAGAATCTCGGGCATATTGACCAAATATTCTCCACCCGGTACCTGGGCATCCACCCCATAACAGCAATACCCGACCAGATTCCCATTTTCATTCAAGATATGATGATAATAATACTCAGGATTCATAAATCCAGATATATTTTCAGGACCAAGATCGTACAGGTCATAAGGTGGATCATATCGCCAGGTTGTGATTTTCCTGGCATTTTCCTCGCTGATAGGAGAGATAAAATAGATGGCTGTCACTGATGAGTTCCGTGATACTTACTCCGCTTTGAGAATGTGCGTGATAATGGTCGCTCCGCTGCCGCCAATGTTCTGGGCCATACCGACACTGACACCATCGATCTGAGCTGGGCCGGCTTCCCCTCGCAGCTGCTGCACAGTTTCCACAATTTGGTACATCCCGGTCGCTCCTACTGGATGCCCCCGGGCCTTTAGTCCACCCATTGTTGATAGAGGTACTTTACCATCAGGTCCAATTTCTCCATCCAGGGCCAACCGCAGCCCCTGTCCTCGATCTGAAAAACCACAGGCTTCCAGGGAAAGGGCGGCCATGATCGAAAAAGCGTCATGGATCTCAAAAAAGTCTATCTCTTGCGGAGTAACATCCGCTTGGCGGTAGGCTTCCTTGGCAGATTTCTCTGCCGCGGCGAGCCAGAGAGGATCATGGCGATCATGGACTGCCAGACTATCTGTCGCCACTGCGGAACCAGCGATTTTAATAATCGGTTTTCCTTTCTGTCCTTTGATCAGGTCTGCAGGAACCACTATAGCAGCTGCAGCGCCATCACCAATGGGAGATGCATCCATTAGGTTAATCGGATCCGAGATCATCGCTGCGTTCTTATAAATTTCTGGGGTAATGGGAGCTTGGAAGCGCGCATTTGGATTATTAGCACCGTTGTTATGGGCATTGATCGAAAACTGAGCAAAATCCTCATGTTTCCAACCATATTCGTACATATATCGCCTCATGATCAATGCGTTCAACCCCACAAAGGTCACTCCATGGATTCCTTCCCAATCTGCGCTGGCTGCAGTAGCCAAAGCTGCGGTGGTTTCCCTGGGTGAAGTATCGGTCATCTTCTCAACGCCAACGGCCAGAGCGCTCGATACCAATCCCGATCCAACGGCTACCACAGCAGTACGAAGGGCCAATGCGCCAGAAGCGCAGGCGGCTTCCACGGTCATCGCTTCAATACCTCGGAATCCGACCCAATCAGAAATCAATGCTCCCAGATGGCTTTGTTTATCCAACTGTCCAGCCATCATATTTCCAACATAAAGGGCTTCCACCCGTTTGAGTTCAGCATCCTCCAGGGCTTTAAATACTGCATCCCCGGCTAACTCTACCAGGCGTTTATCCCAATGTTCTCCCACTGGGACCTGTCCAATTCCTAAAATGGCGACTTCCCGCATAAATCACAATCCTTATGTTAGAGATCTATCGATTTCCATTATAACTGGTGACAATACCAATTATGGCCATCTAATCTCTCAAATCCTATCAGGTTGAAATATGCAGGCAAGGAGACAATTACAAAATGGAGCATCCGTGAAAATTCAACAGGTTAATAAATACCTGGTATCATTCTGGCGGTTTGTTTTCGATAATTGACATATTCAGGGAATTGCTCTTGCAACAAACTCTCTTCATATCCCATTTTTAGAATTAGATTCGCTAAAAGAATGAACCAGAAAACCAATCTCACAGAACTAAAATCAGAGATCACTAGAGGGAGTGTTGTTAATAATAACGCCAGATACATAGGATGACGAACAAGCCTATACGGGCCTCGATTGACCATCTTACTCCAGGTTAAAGGTTCTGGAGCAATATTAAAATGTCCAATTCGCATTGCCAGGACTGCCCATATCCCCAGAAACAGGCCACTTAATTCGATCAACAACAAAAGAAGCGGATTCGCAAAGATCGGACCCGTAAAGCCAATTAGTGCCAGGCAAAGAAATTGAATAAAAACAAACAAAATAGACAACCAGGTAGATTTCATATCAACAACACCTAATAAATAAAAAATCCAGAGATGATTCATTCCGGAACTTAACTATTTATTAGATGAAACCTAAAGCAAGATTATTACTTGGAGTTATATGGAAATACAGCCACCAGGTTCGCCAGGATCACAAGCCCCAAAAAAAAGATCGTTCCAATCTGAGATTCCCCATCAGCAGCCGGATATAACAGAACAGATGGGATGATCATCAACAGAAATACCATCAGGTAATACAAAGCCGGATGGGATTTAAGAAAAGCAGTGATTTTATTCATAACAGGTAGACCGTTAGAGCTGTGATCAGACTAATCATCAGCAGCAGAATACATATGATTGGCAACAGCTTTCGCAGAATATCCCCTTCTTTGCCTTCCATGCCGGCAGTGCTGGCACCCACGATCACTTTTGTTGGAGCAGCTACAGATCCCAGCGCACCTCCTGTGGTTTGAGCCGCGAGGATGATCGCCACCGGTAGACCCAGGATCTCAGCCGTTCGGAGCTGGAGAGCTGAAAATACCAGGTTTGAATTGGCATTGCTTCCAGTCATCACTGCTCCCAGAGCACCTAACCAGGGCGCAACCACAGGGTAGAACCAGCCTATGGTGTTGGAGAATCCCCGTGCCAGGGTATCCGTCATGCCAGCATGCTGCATGATCACAGCCATCATAACAATAGATGTGATCCCAACACTGGAACTGATCACTCTCGAGCCAGTACTTTTGAGGATCCTTCCCAGGGCTCCTTCCTTGTACCAACCCGCCTTGCTGAAGATCAGGTAGGCTGCCAGAGAAGAGACCAGTAAGATCATACCTGCGTGCCTGAAAATATAGAGCTGTCTTCCCGGCCCAGCTTGGACGATATACCCGCTGCCAGTAATTGTTTCTGGAAAGATAAATCCTAATTTAACCTGGCTCAGAAAAGTTTTAACAGGGGGGACAAGTTGGATGATCAACGTAAGGAGGACCAGCACACCATAACCAGCCAGAGAGATAAACAGCTCGCGCCAGTTGATCTTTCCAGATGAATTGTTTTTTCCATGGAAGAGCCAGGCCAGTGGAATACCGATGATCAAACCTGCTGTACCACCCATCAAACCGCCAATATTCCATAATCCCAGTGTCGCCGTAAGATACTGCGCTGTGGACATACCCGCGGCGATGACGAGGATCGGAATCCATAGCTTTCTAAATGTTTTCCAACCACCGACGACCCAGGCAACTGCAATCCCAACCAACAACCCCGTAATACCCAGAAAGATACCAGCAGAAGGAGCCAGGACTTCCCAGCCCAATCCTGTTGCCGCCATCATGGCGTTAAAGGAAGCGCCCAAGGATCCAAATGTAACCGCCCAGGTATGACCCAGAGAGGGAATCACGACTGCATTTAATGGTGAAAACCCCAATCCCACCAATATCGGTGCGATCACGGCGGTTGGCACTCCAAAACCGCCCACCCCCTGTAAAAAGGAAGCAAAGATCCAACCGATCAATAAAGCTTGCATACCCTTATCACCTGTCAGGTGCGGGAGAGTGGTGCTGAGGATTTCAATCCCACCTGCTTCAGCGACTACCCGGTATAAAAGAAAAGCGGTCCATATGATCAGGAGTACATCCATGATCAAAAAAACCGCTTTGGCATGGGCATATGCTAAGGTTTCGAGATTGATCCCGAACCAGATCCAGGATATTAAAAGAGCTGCCAGGTAACCCAAGCCGCCAGCACGGGAAGCTTTCCAGCGAAAACCTACCATCAGGATCAGGATGACTAAAATGGGGGATATTGCAAGAATGAACATAAAAGAAATGAATCCCTTAAAATAACAATCTAATTGTAGCATCATTCTTCAGTTGAAATAGCGAGGTGGTTAATACCGACGAAGCATTCTCGCTTCCATCCTTAGCTCACCGAACTCAAGGATTCAACTCATGCTACAATGGTTTTTCAACACATAAACACAATCAGAGATGATTATGGAAATAATAATTTTTGACCAGATCCAATTTAATCCAGATCCTGAAAAATTTTTCAAAAAGATGCGTCTAAAACCTGGCAGCAAGCAGAAAGATCTTCTATTATCCCTGCTTGATGAAGGACAACAGGTAGGACGACCGCGAGCAATTTACACTATTGCCGGCATAGACCAGCACCTGGAAAATGGGGTTGTCCTTAATGGGATAAAAATGAACAGCAAGGTGATGGCAGTAAACTTGAGTTCGGTGCACAGGGTTTTTCCCTACTTGAACACTTCAGGGAGAGAACTATACGAATGGACCCAATCCAAAAAGGATCTACTGGAAAGATTTTATGCAGAGGAGATCAGCCAATTGGCTTTAAGAACGGCCGGGGAGTATCTTTTGTCACATGTGAAAACTTCTTACCAATTAGGAAAAACTTCTTCCTTGAATCCGGGTTCCCTGAAGGATTGGCCAATTACTGAACAGAGATCATTATTCAAATTACTGGGCGACCCAATGGCATCAATCGGGGTTGAATTGACGGATAGCATGTTAATGCTCCCCAATCAATCCGTTTCAGGAATCCGCTACAGCTCTGAAACTGATTTTTCAAATTGTGAACTATGCCCAAGAGAGAAGTGCTCCCACCGCCGGGCACCTTATGATGAGAGATTATTGAAAGAGAAGTATCAGTGATTCATCACTTGCCAACTGTCATTGCGAGCGGAGCGAAGCAATCCCCCATAGTCAACTATTATGTTCATTCAGGAAATTAAGCACCACCGCAGCGGTCTCTCGTGGTTTTTCCAGAGGCACTAAATGGCCGGAACCTTCCATTGTATAACCCTTTCCTTTCGGGAGTTTTTTAACCATTTTGTTAATGACCCGATCAACCAGGACATAGGTATCCTCGCCGCGGATGACCAGCACGGGACACAGGATCTTATCCAGGTTACGCCAGATATACCAATCCGCGATTCCCCCGGTCTCATAAATACGGGCCTCCCATGCTGGGGGGTACTTCAACCTGATTCCCCCTTTTACGTCCTCAAGGGCTAATCCCTCCACATAATCTCGCAGGACCTGGTCAGACAAACCGGTGAAGACTTGTTTCCCACGATATCTTTGATACATAGCTTCCTGAGAATCGAATTGGGTTCTTCTCTTCAAGGTCTGTCGGATCAAGGGGGAGATCTTTTTGATCTGTTTAAACGGCGTCAGCAGACGCATCGCCATTCCCCGCCAGCGCGGGAATAAAACCGGCTCCATTAAAACTAATAAACTGAACATCTTGGGGTCTTTAACTGCAGCCATCAAGGTTGTCATCGCGCCCAATGAATGCCCTACCCCAATCACGCGACCAGACAGGTTAGACTGTTTTCCATACTTATCAACTAACAATCGCGCTTCTGGAAGGTAGTCATCCCTGAATGTCGTCCAATCCTTCATATCCTGAGGATCTGAGCCAGGCCAAAAGGATCTTAAATACAAAGAAAAAACCTGATAATCTTCTAAGAATGGTTCCAAAAAAGTTCGGTAGGCTTGGGGAGGATAGCCATTGGCATGAGCAAATATCAGCAGAGGACCTTTATCACTTAGTTGGACCGGATCCAGTTTATTCATCTTCTACCTCTTGATCCAGTCGCCGCTTTCTCTTCTTCCTGCTCCGGCGGTCCTTCTTAGAATAGGAAGCCCGTCGAAGTAACAGTCCAAAAGAAGTGAAACCAAGTCCTGCCAGAAGGAACCAGGCATCATCAATAATAAATGCAGAGGATGAAAAGAAGATAACCAGACAGATCAAGCCAGTTAAAACAGAAAAATTTCCCAGGCGTCGAATCATCAATTCTTCCAATGAATAATGAGTACTTGCCTGGTCTTATTCGACATAATCTTCCAGCTTGTAAGACACATTGGGACTACGAAGCTTCCGTAAAGCCGTAGCTTCGATTTGGCGAATTCGTTCCCTGGTGACATCAAAATATGCTCCCACCTCTTCCAGGGTATGAACCTTGCCATCCATTAAACCAAACCGCAATTCCAGGACCTGGCGTTCTCGGACAGAGAGATTATCCAGCGCTTTGCTCAGTTGCTCCCGCATCATCTCGATTGCCGTAGCTTCGATTGGAGATGCGGCATCTTCATCCTGGATGAAATCTTCCAACTGGTTATCATCTTCATCTCCCACCGGTCTATCCAATGACATAGGATCTTCTGCTGCGCGCAGGTAGCGATGTACTTTACTGGTGGCTTCCCGCCATTTCCGGAGTAATTCTGGTGGTATGGTATCCTGCTCCTTGAGCGTTTCCTTAATAGCCTTTTTATCAGCTGCGTCCAAATATTCTGTTTCCAGGGCGATTTCTTTCAGTGTCGGTTCATGTTCCAATTGCTGGGTTAGCTGGCGGCGGATTCGCAACAGCTGAGTAACTGTTTCAAAAACATGGACTGGAATTCGGATTGTGCGAGCCTGATCAGCGATCGAACGGCTGACAGATTGGCGGATCCACCAGGTGGCATAAGTGCTGAACTTAAAACCCCGGGTCGGGTCGAATTTTGATACTGCCCGCAGTAATCCAACATTGCCTTCCTGGATCAAATCCAGAAACGAATTACCTCTTCCTATATAGTGTTTAGCAACACTAACAACCAGTTTTAGATTCCGGCGGACGAGAGCATTATAAGCCTCATAATATCTGCTCCAAAGATCCTCGATCTCTATCTGCAGATCTTCATCTGATGGCAAACGTGCCTGAAATTTTTTTACGGTTGGTAGGGCTTTTTTTTCATTTATACTGTCCCGCAACCAACTGGCAATCTCGTCCGGGAAAGAATAAAAAGCCACGAAAAAATGAAAAATATTTCGGGCCACACTGCCCCAATCCTCATTTTCCCCCCATAATCCATTATCCAGGTAATCCCGTGTGTAGGATGGAGGTTCGAGGAACCAGGAAATTCGCAGTTCGCGAGCTTCATCAACGATCAGGTTCCAATCCGGACATTCCATGCGCAGGCGTTTTACATCCTCTGCAATCCGGCGGAAATTCACCCGCAGTTCATCATAAATTGCTGTGTAAAGGTCACTTTCGTTTGGGTGATCGGTATCTACCTCGGGATGTTCCCTTCTCACACGATCCATCCTGCGGGTAGAAAGCAGACGTGCACCAAGCCAGAATTCCTGGTGCACATCTAATAGATCGATGGTACCGATATCATTCAAGTACATCTGCACAGGATCATCACGGTGAGCAGCTCTGATATTAGCGCCTTCAGCTTCTGAGATCGTATGTTCCTTCTGCATTGGCCTTCTCCGATGAAAGGTCAGAAATGGCAGGCTATAAACATACTAGTAATGGGCTTTCTCTTCTTCAGGAATCGAAAGCAGCGGTTCGACTGGTGTATCGTTGCATCGCTTTATCTATTTTATGCTTTTCTTGCAAATTTTGGGAGATATTTTTCTGAAATTCAGCAGCTTTATAATCTCCATTTTCATGATTATTTTCCTGCAAGTATCTATAATGGTCATTCTGTTTGATGATTTGCCATTTTCGCAAGTTCAAAAAAGCCCTCATCAGGTCTTCCAGCACCCTGTCTGTTTTGGGTTTTAGGTCCTCAGTCAATTCCAACAGCTCATCGACTATGTCAATAAAATCCTCAGGGAGCTGTTTTATTATATAATCCCTGGGTTCTTCGTCCGATTGAGCCAAAGCATCTCTGATATATTTCACAAGGATCTGGAAATCAGTATTTTGAAAATCCTTTTCGCCAAAACGATGAAGGCCGTCCTTACTCAAGGCCCGATCCACCTTGTATATCAATTCTGGTTCACGTAATAAGATACCCACACAGTGTTTTTCGTAGGCTTCACCTTCGCGGCGGCCTGTTATTTTAACAGCCTGATCTTTGATTGGAAGGGCTTCCTCTCGCTGTCTGACTACTGGACGCCTTCTTTTTCGTTCAGGACGAAAACCTATCAATGTATTTTCATTGATCTCTAACAAACGTGATAAACGCTGGATATACGCATCCCTTTCAATAGGATTAGGCAGATCGTCTATTAATGGCAGAACCTGGGTAGCAATATCACTTTTTACTTTAGGGTCATTCAGGTCCTGATCTATGACCAATGTTGCCATTACGTGAGCAACAACAGGTTTGGCATCATTGAGAAGCTGCTGCCATTGGTCAGGATCTGCGTGAGTCACATCGTCCGGATCCATACCGGGGGGTAAAGTAAGCACCCGGATATCTGCTTTTAGACGTCCTTCATGTTGAAGCAGACCCCGGGCATCAAATCCAATCTCTTGGGTACGGTCCAGCGCTTCCCGGGCAACTTCTAAACCCCGCAGGGTAGCTTTTTGTCCGGCAGCGTCACTGTCCAAAGCGAGGATGAATTTTCCGGTGTATTTTTTTAAGATCCTCAGCTGGTATTCGGTCAATGCGGTTCCCATTTGGGCTACGATATTTCGATACCCATGTTGGTAAGGACCAATTACGCCCATATACCCTTCAACTATTACTGCTTGGTCCAGCTCGCGGATATTCTTACGGGCAGTGTCCAGGCCATATAGCAAGCGGCTTTTATCAAATATTTGGGTTTGAGGGGAATTGAGGTATTTGGGTACATCATCGGGATCCAGCACCCTGGCTCCAAAACCCGCCATTTTGCCATTCTGGTTCCGGATCGGAATCATCAAGCGATGCCGAAAACGATCATACATTCCACCTTCTTCTTTCTCAGTGACCAGGCCAGCATCGCGAATTTCTGTATTTGTATATCCTTTAGACTGGAAGTGTTGCAGAGCAGCTTCCCAAGACTTTGGTGCAAACCCCAATCCAAAATCTTCGGCTGTATCCCCACTGATCCCCCGGCGATCCAAATAAGCCTGGGCGATTTTTCCGGCTTCAGTGTTTATCAAATTATGGCGATAGAAAATTACTGCCTCTTCCAAAAGAGATCTGAGTCTCTCCCCTTCTTCCTGTTCCTCCAGGGCTTGCGGTGTGAGAGGTTTCAGGACGATGCCTGCCCTATCAGCCAGATTGCGGAGGGCTTCAGCGAAATCCCATCCTTCCTTTTTCATTACGAAGTTAAAAACATCGCCACCTTCATCACATTCGCCAAAACATTTCCAGGTCTGAGTATCAGGGAAAACCACAAAGGAAGGAGTATTTACATTATGATGAAAAGGACAGAAACCAGTAAAGTTCCGGCCTGCCCGGCGCATTTCCACACTCTCGGACACTAAGTCCACGATATCAATTCGATCTTTGATCTCGTCTGTTACGCTCATAGATTTCACCACGATAAAAAGGGTTAGAACCGATTATACCAAGCTCAATGGAACTTAGATAATAAACTCCACCCTCTTTTCGCCCTTTAGGCAGAGGGTGGATGATGATGTTCAATCACAACCTAAATTCCAAATCTAGAAACCTTCCAATCGGGTCAGGTCAAGGATATCTTCCGCAAAACCGGCAATTATTTGCAGCAGGCCCAGGCGGTTTTCCCGCAGAGCCAGATCTTCATCCATCACTAGCACAGTATCAAAGAAATCAGTAATCAATGGGATTAACGGGTCAAACAGGCCAAAAAACCCATCCAAATCTCCGCCTGATAATTTTTCCTTGTTGGCCTTTTTCACTGCTTCAAAAAGAGTTATTTCTGCTTTTTCCTTAAACAACTTCCCGTCCACCGGATAAGTCTTCTCCAGGTCTCGGGTGATCCTCACACAGCGGGCAAACGAATCCAAGGTCTTTTCCCAATCCTTACCTTTGATCCGCTTCGTCAGGATTTTCACAGCCCGGAATGTGCCGGCAGGGTTCTGGCCCTGGGCGGCAACCACAGCGTCCACTACATCATGGGCATATCCTTGATCCCGGAGGTAGTTATGCAAGCGGTCACTGATGAATAACAGACAAGCGGCGCGTGTATCTGCATCCATCTTGATTGGCAGCTCGCTGATCGCTTTATCCAGAGCCTTCGCAAGATCCAGATCCTGGTCCCAGCTGATCAAATTACCAACCAATCCCAGCGCGGCCCGACGCTGGGCAAAGGGATCTTTACTTCCAGTAGGTGCCAGTCCAGCGGCAAATAAACCAGCCAGTGAATCCAGCTTGTCAGCCAAACCTACTACCAGGCCGGCTTTGGTTTTAGGCGCCTGGTCATCAGCCGAAGCTGGTAAATAATGTTCCCGGATCGCGAGAGCAGTAGGCTCATCCTCCCCCGAATTCTTGGCGTAATAATAGCCCATCACACCCTGGAGAGAGGTCATTTCTACTACCATTTGGGTTGCCAGATCCGCTTTGCATAATTCAGCTGCTCGACGGGTGATACTCAGATCACTTCCAGACAGATCGAGCAGGGGAGCCAGTTCATCAATCAGTTTTCGAATCCTTTTTGTTTTATCTCCCATTGAACCCAGGTCGACCTGGAAGGTCAACAAATCGAGTGCTGGTAAATAATCAGCCAGTTCCTTGTCCATATCCGCCTTCACAAAATATTTTGCGTCCGCAAAACGGGCCAGGATCACATCCGCGTTGCCTTCAGTGATCAAAGGCATTTCCGGGAATTCTTTCTCAGCAGATTTCTTGTTGGCAATGGTGATGAAATATGGCAGCAGTTTTTCAACCTTCTCAACAGGGAAGTAACGTTGATGTTTCTTCATGACCGATATCAGCACCTCACGGGGCAGATCCAGGAAAGCCGGATCGAATTTACCCAATAAAGCAGTCGGCGCTTCTACCAGGTGAGTCACTTCTGTTAATAACGACGGGTCATCGCTAACCTCACCTCCAACCTTAGCAGCCAGGGCATCAAGATCGTTCTTGATCCGTTTTCGGCGCAGGTTCTGGTCAAGCAAGATACCTTGTTCCTCAAGTACAGCCAGGTAATCCTTGACGGATTTAACAGCAATTTCATTTCCTCCATCTATGAATCGCAGACCACGTGTAAAGAGCCTGGCAGATAAACCTGCGTAGGAGAACTGAATAGGTGCTTCGCCGTGAATTGCTAATAACCAACGGATGGGCCGCGAAAATGACAGCGCTGGATCATTCCAACGCATGGATTGTCCAAAACGAATCGACTTGATAAGATCAGGAATAGCAGTGGGAAGGACTTCATAAGCTGTCAGCCCAGCTTTCTTTTCGACAGCTACGACATATTTTCCACCATCGATCTCATGGATTTCCAGATCATCTACAGAAACACCTTTAGAGGTGGCAAAACCTTCTGCCGCCCGTGTGGGTTTTCCATCTTCATCATAGGCTCGTTCCTGAGGAGGACCTTTTACAGTTTGTTCCAGATCTTCCTGCCTCTCAGCCAGCTTCTCGATCTGAACTACCAAGCGCCTCGGTGTTGCCAGAATCTGTAACCCCTCATAATCGAGTCTCAGATTATCCAGAGTAGAAGGTACTTTCTCTTCCAGCTGCTGAATAGCATCCTCAATATCCCCGTGGGGTAATTCCTCAGTGCCAATTTCCAGCACAAAGGGTGCTGGTTTTGAGGGGTAACTAGCACTGGATATTTTCTCTTCTCCAGATCCTTTTACAGGGGTTCTGTCCAACCAGGGAAACTCCATCTGCTGACGCTCTACCAGGTAGGCATCTGCCACATTGCGGGAAAGGTCCCGCATACGGCGGAAATAACCGGCTCTTTCCGTAACACCCACTGCACCCCGCGTATCGAGCAGGTTAAAGATATGGGAACATTTCAGAACATAATCATGGGCCGGAAGCACCTGGCGTGCTTCCAGGCAGCGATTTGCTTCTTCTTCATACAAGCGGTACATTTCCCGCATATTGTCTACATCAGCCAGTTCAAAGGCATACTTGCTAAACTGCTGTTCACTTTGCAGTTGCACATCCCCGTAGTTGTAGGTTTCATTCCATCGAATATTCTTAAAATCACGCACGCCCTGAAGGGCCATGGCAATCCGTTCCAGCCCATAAGTCAATTCAACAGAAACCGGGTCTAGAGATTGCCCACCTGATTGCTGGAAATAAGTGAACTGAGTTATTTCCAAACCGTTTAACCACACTTCCCATCCCAGTCCCCATGCCCCAAGGGCGGGTGATTTCCAGTTATCTTCAACAAACCGGATGTCATTTAGCGCAGGATCAATGCCCAGCGCTTCCAGGGATTTCAAGTAAAGCTCCTGGGGGTTTCCCGGATCTGGTTTTAAGATCACCTGATACTGGGTATGCTGGTAAAAGCGATTAGGATTTTCGCCATAACGACCATCGTCCGGCCTGATAGAGGGCTCTACATAACCAACATTCCAGGGTTCAGGTCCCAAAACCCGCAGCGATGTAGCCGGGTTCATGGTTCCCGCACCGACCTCGGTGTGGTAGGGCTGCCAAATCAAACAACCATTATCAGCCCAGAACTTCTCCAGGGCCATGATCAGGGATTGGAAATCAAGCGCTTCTGGCATAAAAAAACTCCTGCGAATTTCTCTTCAATTTGAGAATAAATACCCTGTGAAAAAAAGGGGTAACTATCGAGAAATTATAACATGTGGCAGATGGCTGAAGCTGACTGGAATGAAGAGACCGGGAAAGCAATGAAAACCCGAATTAATCACTCATCTCCCAGTCATCAATGACCGGGCTAAAAACTCTGCCCGATCAATCGGGCTCCTACCCCGCTATCAAAAAGCTCCCTTCAGGGGGCGTTGTTCTTCGCCGGGTGATAAATCACTCGGCGAAAGGGATTGGCAATCCATATCACTACAATCGTCTTCCGTCCCCCGTTTCTGGTCAAGGGTCGCGAAGCGACCCTCCTCCATAACCCTTTTTTGGACACCGAAAGGTTCATGATGTATAATCGCTAAATCAAAGATCTACAAAAAAACCAACCATCAAAATAGAAAAGCGAGTTATCCATGACAACCTCTTACAAACAAGGACGCTGGAGTTTAGATGCCCTATTCCCTGGCCATGAGGCACCAGAATATACAGCTGCTATAAAAAAGCTCGAAGGATCTATCGAGTCGTTCGAGAAACTACGGCCAGAACTGGATGTTGAGATCGATGAAGAGGTTTTTCTAAAGATCGTTTCCGATCTGGAAGAGATCTCCAAGCAGAGCAGCCGATTGCATGGTTATGCCGGGTTATGGTTCTTTGCGGATACCCAGAACCAGGATGCCCAGGCCCTGCAAGCCCAGATCGAACAATTCATGGCCGGACTCCAAAATAAGACTCTTTTCTTCAGCCTGTGGTGGAAAGAATTGGACCAGCTGACAGCAGATCGATTGATGGCTGCCTCTGGCGATCTAAAATATTGGCTGGAGGAAATGCGCCACTTCACTCCCCATACCCTCTCTGAGCCGGAAGAGAAAATCCTTAATATCAAGAACGTGACCGGATTCAGCGCCCTAATTACCCTCTATGACTCGATCACCAACCGCTATTCATTCAAGGTGGAAATAGATGGAGAAGAAAAAGAAATGACTCGGGGAGAATTAATGGTTTATGCCCGTCACCATGATCCTGCTCTTCGAGAGGCAATCTATAAGGAGCAATACCGCGTTTATGGAGATGACGGACCCATTCTGGGTCAGATCTACCAGACCGTAGTGCGCGATTGGGCCAACGAAAATATCGACCTGCGTAATTACAGCAGCCCGATCTCAGTCCGCAACCTGCGCAATGACATACCTGATATAGCAGTGGACGCGCTTCTGGAAGTTTGCCAGAAAAACACCCCGGTATTTCAGCGTTTCTTTGACCTAAAAGCAAAGTGGATCAAGACCGATCAACTGCGTCGTTATGATATCTACGCACCAGTAGCTGAGGCAGATAAAACCTATACCTATCAGGAAGGTGTAGATATGGTGCTGGATGCTTTTCAGACCTTCGACCCTCGGGTTGCCGAATTGGCAGAGAAGATCATCGCCGATGGCCATGTAGACAGTGAAGTCCGCCCGGGCAAACGAGGCGGCGCATTTTGCTGGTCCGTTGATAAGGATCTATCCCCCTGGGTGTTATTGAACTTCCAAGGAACCGCTGACTCTGTGGCCACCATGGCTCACGAACTGGGACACGGCATCCATGCTCTGCTAGCCCAGGATCACAGTGTTTTCACCTATCACTCATCCCTACCCTTGGCTGAAAATGCTTCCACATTCGGAGAGATGTTGCTAATTGATAAACTGCTCTCAGAGGAAAAGGATCCAGCTGTCCGACGGGATATTCTCTTCAAACAGGTTGACGATGCGTACGCCACCATTATGCGGCAGTCATTCTTTGCCCTCTTTGAACGTGAAGCTCACAAAATGATCAAAGATGGAGCCATTATCGACGATCTGTCCGAAATGTATATGGAAAACCTTAAAAAACAATTCGGGAAGGCAGTCTCGATCAGTGATGAGTTCCGCTGGGAATGGGTTTCCATCCCGCATTTCTTTCACACCCCGTTTTATGTTTACGCCTATGCGTTTGGCCAGCTCCTGGTTCTGTCACTCTATCAGCGCTACCAGAAAGAGGGTGACAGCTTTAAACCAGGTTACATCAAGATTTTGGAAGCAGGCGGCTCCAAAGCTCCGGCAGCAATTCTTGCAGAATCGGGGATAGATATCGCCAGCCAGGATTTCTGGCAGGGCGGTTTTGATGTCATAGATGGAATGGTGAAAGAATTGGAGGAACTACCGATCGAGTAAAACTAATTCTGTTCCTCAACAACTACATAGCGTAATACAAGTATCGCCAGCAGGTTTACGATCCCGGCCGCCAGAGCGCTGAGCCAGAAACCTCCCAGATAGAGCGGAGCTACGATCAGTGAACCCAGACCTCTCCCAAGGTTTGCGCTGGCGATATTTAGTGCCATAACTGTAGCCCTGGCCGGTGGAAGGATTTCTGTCATTAAAGGTATTAAGCTGACAATCGTGAATTCAAAACCCAGGTAAAACAGAAATAACCCCAGGTATGCTCCAAGCGTTGTTCCTCCAATCAAGGGAAGAATACAAGCGGACAAAATACTGCCTATCAAGCCAATCAGGACTGCTCTTTTTTTGCTGATCCGGTCAGAGATAAAACTTACGCCGCCCTCACCTATCAGCTCTGCAATACCAATCACAACTGATGCTCCTCCCAGGGCGGCAATCTGCATCCCAAATGAAGTATTTAGCCAAACTCCAAAGACACCATTTATAAACTGATTAGCCGCACAGATCAACAGTGTTACGCCAAGGCCGGCCAGCGTTGAAGTGGAAGCCAAAACTGACTTGAAATTCTTTACGATTGACTTATTGGTTTTTATTGAGGTTGGATCAGATGGAATCAAGAGGATCACTGCCAGGAAAGACAGGATTCCCAAAATTAACATAACAATAAAAGGAGATAACAAACCATATTGGTTAAGAAAAAAGCCAACCAGGGGCACACCCAGGAAAAAAGCCAGCGACCAACTGATCTCAGTAATTCCAAGAACAAAGCCTCGCCTTTGGTAGGGAATGGTATCTCCAAAAAAAGCCTGTAAAGAAGGGTCAAATAGGGATTTTCCCAGCATCGAGAGAACCAAGAAAATAAAAAATCCCAGCGGTGTAGGGAAGAAGACGACCACTAGTGTTCCCAAACAAAAAGTGATCATACCGGCGACCATGCCTGTGCGCCTGCCCCGGGAATCAGCCAACGAGGCCAGGAACGGACTGACAATGCCAACCAGTGATTGACCCGCATACATGCGGTTGATCTGGATCAGATCGATACCAAACCCTTTCATTAAGAATGGTTGAAGGGGAAACACCATCCTGAAGCCGGTATTGGTGACAGTTCGGATCAGGGTTGTTATGATGATCTGGATCCAGTTCTTTCGGGTAAGTTTCATAATCTCCTTATCATATCAGGAAAAAGGGTGATTGGAAGCTAAAGGGTAAACCCTTGACTATAATCAGATTTTTTCTTTCTGGACCCGTTTTGTCATTGCGAGTGCAGCGAATCAATCCTTACAGATATTTACTATTGTCGATTAAACAAAACGATCCCCCATTTTACACAGGGGATCGTTCGAGAAACCATTTATCTGGTTCTGATTTTTATTTCAATATCAGTCCAGGTGGAGTATCAGCGCCCACCCATAACCTGATTCTGTAGCGCCATCGACAACAGGAAAACTATAATCAAACTCATGATCAAAGTCCTGAGGATACTCTGCCTGCATCATACCAGGCGCATCCACAATAAACACCTGGTGCCCAGTCATGTTAAATGTGATGTCCAATACACCACCATCATCATTGGGGGTACAAACGCCGTCAATCTCGCCAATCATATCAAAGAAAACGGTATAGGTTCCCCATACCGCTTCCAGCTGATCCTCAAAATCTATCGTCCCATCACCCTGAACAAGATACAAACCTTGATCATATTCAACACTAAACGGGATCGAGCCAATACCGAACGGTTCTAAATCAGCTACTTCCGCAGGACCCACCAATACTTGCATTTCAAAATTTCCGCTCAATTCATTACATATATTATCGCCTGCTGGATCTCCAGGGAATATTGTTTCCATATCGGGGAGATCTCCATCAGGGATTAAAATATCGGGATCATTTATGATCTCATCGAACAAACCCCAGATATCGTTCACGCCATCTTCCAACCCAGGTATATCATCCAGATAACGTTCCAAGAAATCCGGAAGCATAGCGCCTCCTCGACAGAGGACTGCACCCGCAATACAGCAGCACATCATCATGATCAGCAAAATAATGAGGATCACCAGCCATGGTGAACGTTTCTTTTCTTTTTCCTGTTCCTGTGGGATATTTGCTTCGGCTTGAGGTGTTTCCATGATTATCTCCTTTACCATTGGTAAAAATCAGAGCGTAATAATTGATTGCCTGCTCCACCAATAAAATCCCCACTAATCACATTCTTATTGTAAACGGAAATTAATGAATCTTCTCGTTATTTTCATCCCCCTCAGGATGCGCTGTATCCCCCCGGCTTCTGGAACCGATCTAAACCCAGAGCGCCCTCTTTATATCTGCAGCTCCACCACATCTTCATCTTCCAGCACATGGTCCCGGCTGACCATTTGTCCTGGGAAATCTGCACTGGTGCCCCAGATCTTGGCGGATTTAAGGTTTTTCTGAAAGTCTTTATGGACCTTTCCAGCAAAATCACCCAGTTGAATTCCCTGGTCAACCACAAAGGGGGTTGTTTTATCAACATCTTTTCCAGGCGCTTTGGAATAGACCCGGATCACACCCAACTTTTCGAAGATCGTTTGTTTTAGAGTATCCATGTTGTGCCCGGTTTGAACAGAAACCGGCACCATGGGATATTCCTGTCCCAATAATTCCTGGAAGATCTGGTAATGTTCTTCAAACTCTTCACTATCGAATTTATTCACTACCACCAGGGTGGGCACATGAAGAAGAAATCCATCAACTTCGATCTTCCCTTCCAGGTGTTTGGGAGCGATCCTGTTTTCCTGTAACTTTTTAAGCACAAATTCGAACTGCTGGACCGGATCGGCGTGTAGATCGATCATGATCAAAACCAGGTCCACTCTCCTGATCAGATTCAGGAATTCTGGATCAATATATTCTTCACTGATAGGAGGGGTATCGATCAGCTGTACCTGGATATTGTCGATCATCATCATCCCCGGCATCGCGGACCAGGTAGTAAACGGCACTGCTGATATTTCTGGGTCGGCATTGGTCTGATTTGCCACCAGGCTCGATTTCCCCACATTGGTCGTACCAATGATGATGATTTGCCCCGCCCCTTCTTTGTTGATGTGATAAGGGGATACCTGTTTTTTTGAGGTCTTTTTCGAGGTAGCAGCTGTTTTCAATTTGGAAAGCTTTTTGCGTAAATCAGCTCTGAGATGATCGGTCCCCTTGTGTTTAGGGATCGTACCCATCATCTCTTCCAGGTGCTTGATCTTATCTTCCGTCGTCGTGGCTGACCGGAAGCGTTCTTCAGCATTGAAATAATCGGCAGGCAGGTTGGTTGGCATAGGACATCAGTCGATAGATTTGATAGCTCCATTTTACCCCAACCTGGCCCCTTTCACCTTCTTAACCTAACGTTTTTCTTAAGCACAGGATTTTTTTATCTACTAAAATCAGGGTAGTTAGGATGGAACAAACTTATGATTAAATTATTACTGGCGACCAACAATCAAGGGAAGCTGGCTGAGTTACGGTCGCTTTTAAGTGGACTGAACATTGAACTGTTATCCCCCAATGAGCTAAATCTGGACTTGAATGTCCAGGAAAGGGGCCTGAACTACCTGGAGAATGCGGTTCTAAAAGCAGCTATCTTTGCTGATGCTGCCAAAATCTGGACACTGGCAGATGATAGTGGTTTGGAAGTGGAAGCCCTGGATGGGGCTCCTGGACTCCATTCCGCGCGTTATTCACCAAAGCCGAATGCAACGGACAAGGACCGGCGTCGATATCTGGTCCAGAATTTGGAAGGAACTTCACAACCTTGGAAAGCGTCCTTCAAGAGTGTGGTTGCACTGGTAGGTCCGGAAGGATCTCCTATCGTCACCAAGGGAATTTGTCCTGGAGTTATCATTCCGGAAGGTCGCGGAAATGGCGGTTTTGGATATGACAGGATCTTCCGACTGGAAGAAACAGGGTTAACCATGGCCGAGCTGACGACAGAACAGAAAAACGAATTAAGCCATCGAGCTCAGGCTGTAAAGAAATTAATTCCAATTCTTGAAAGCCTGTTTGTCGAGGAATCGGTAAGCGAATAATGCATAAAATATCCTACACTACAAGGATATTTTGTCACCATGATAAGTTGTCCATTTTGGGTTATCATATATTGAATTAACCTGAGTGGCCTATGAGCTGAATATGGTATCAGTACAAGAATTCTGGATCATCCTAGGATTGACAGCAGTAGTCGCCCTCTTATTAGGAGGTGGCGCGGCCTATTTCCTGTTACCCAAGCCCCAACAGGAGGAGGAACCAGATCCCAAACCGAAAAAGAACAAGAAAAGCGATGACCGGATCCGACGTCTGTTTGCCTTGATCACAGACCTGACAGTAACCCTAAACTATTCCCGGGTGCTGGAGAAGAGTCTCGATGTCTCATTCCTGGCGCTCCGCGTCTCGAATATGGATACTGACCGGCTGATCAGTGCAGTTCTTTTATTCGCCTCAGATGATATTTCCTCGCCGGACCTGGAAGTCGCCTACGGACGGGGTTTACCACGGCCAGATATGACCACACGAGTACCAGGAATCACTGGCTTATTGGAGCGGATCATCGAAACAGGTGACCCGCAAATGACTGACAATTTAGCTGCCGACCCAGAACTCAAAACCTTTATCTCCTTCCGAGCCTGTCAAAGTGGCTATGGTGTACCGCTGCGGGCAGGTTTGGATACTTTTGGTGTGATGCTTTTTGGTCATCCTGATAAAGGATATTTCACAGAAGAAGCCCAGGAAACGATCAGTACCGTTGGCCACCAGGCTCAAATAGCGATGCAAAACGCCCACCTCTTCCAGGAATTAAAAGCTGAGCGGGACCAGATCATTAAAATCCAGTCTGAAGCCCAGAACCGACTGGCTAGAGCACTACATGATGGACCAACCCAAACCGTGGCTGCTATCCCAATGCAAATCAGCCGAGCCCGGCATCTTCTCAACAGGGACGTAGAAGCTGCTGGAGAAGCCCTCTATCAAACAGAGGAGCTCGCCCGCCGGACTTCCAAGCAGCTGCGCCACATGCTCTTCACCTTGCGCCCGCTGGTATTGCAATCAGAAGGGTTAATCGCTGCGCTGAACTCTATGGCTGAAAAAACCAAGGACACCTTTGGACAAAACGTGATCATCGAATGTGATCCCCAACTGGTGGATGAATTGGACATGAACACCCAAACCGTAATCTTCACAATTTCTGAAGAAGCCGTTAATAACGCCCGCAAGCATGCCAAAGCAGATAAGATCTGGGTTAAAGTACAAAGGCTGCAATCTGACTTAGCCTTCCTGGAAATTGAGGATAATGGAAAAGGTTTCCTCGTAGAAAATGTAATGGACAACTATGATGATCGCGGTAGCCTGGGCATGTTGAATATGCGCGAGCGCGCTGAGCTGGTCCAGGGTGTGTTCCATATCAAATCTGTTCCTGGTGAGGGGACTCAGATCCAGGTTGTATTACCACTGACTCCAGATGCCGCCGATCGGCTGCGGCTGATCTAATTATTCACTATACGAGAGAGAGTAAATCTTGAAAGGGCGGCCCGACGGGTCGCTCTTTGCTATATAATATTGAGACCATGCCATATCTCACAGATCTTTATTATCAAGCTTACCAGGCCGATGATCCTTCCCGAAAGACCTTGATCCTGATCCACGGCGCCGGTGGAGACCATCTTTCCTGGCCAACTCAACTGCGCCGCTTAAGTGGTTATCGGGTTTATACGCCTGATCTGCCCGGTCATGGTAAATCCAGAGGGCACGGTCTTCAGCGCATCCATGCCTATGGGGAAACGGTCCTGGAATGGATCCGGGCTCTCATGCTTCCCAAAGTGTTCCTAACCGGCCATTCTATGGGCGGGGCGATCGCTCTCTGGTTGGCAATCAACCATCCCGAGTTGATTCACGGCCTGGTGTTAATGAGCACTGGTGCCACTCTGCCGGTGAACCTTTCCTTGATCGAAGAGCTTGCTACCCAGGTTGGATTTCCAACAGCAGTGGACAATATCATGCGCTGGTCATTCAGCGCCAAAATCGAACCTGCCCTGGTTGAAAACGTAAAGAAGCATATGTTAAAATTGCGACCCTCCGTGGTAGCAGGTGATTTCAGGGCTTGTGATCGTTTTGATATCAGGGATGAACTGGGTCAAGTTCAAGTACCCACGATGATCATGGTGGGGGATGAAGACAAAATGACCCCGATCCGTTTTTCTGAGGAGCTGGCAGAGAAGATCGAAAACCAGGATCTGGAAGTGATCCAGGGTGCGGGACACATGCTGCCTTTAGAGCAGCCAGAGGTAGTAGCCAAAAAGGTTCGGGAATTTATGGATCGGGTACTCAATCCCTGAAAGTATTGCCTAATCAGGGGTGAAGTTGTATAATATTTTCTCGATGGGCGGTTAGCTCAGCTGGTTAGAGCGTTGCGTTGACATCGCAAAGGTCGTTGGTTCGAGTCCAATACCGCCCACAATTAAAAAACCGCCTAGAGACGGTTTTTTGTTTTTAATATTTTTGGATGTGATAAGTTTCTATCTGTTATGATTATCTCCCTGAAAAAGTAGCAGTTTTCTTTTGTAGTAAATCAGAAACTAATATATGTTTTATTTACCTAATGCCATTAAGGATGTGATATGTCAATGGACGACTATCATCTACATCAATCAATACAATTATCAGATGGGCGAATACTTGGATATGCAGAATATGGATCTGCTGAAGGTTTTCCCATATTCTATTTTACCGGGGGAAATAGCTCTCGCCTCGAAGGACAATGGTTTTCTACCACAGCACAGAAAAAAAAGATCAGGTTAATTGTGCCGGATCGACCAGGCTTCGGATTATCGACCTTTTCTGAAGATCGAGAATTACTTGATTGGCCAAATGATCTAGTGGAATTAGCCAATGCCCTTTCACTTGAAAATTTTTCAATATTTGGACTATCAGGTGGAGGACCTCATACTCTCGCAACAGCTTTTAAAATCCCAGAAAGAATTATTAAAGTTGCTATTGTTAGTGGAACTGCGCCACCCGAGATGCCCAATAAATTCAAAGACATGTGGCCTCCAGTGCAAGCAATCTTTTATACTGCCGACAAGTTACCCATAGTGAACCGATTTCTTCTAAAACAAATGGCCGCCTTTTATAGCAATGAAGAACAAATGATGAAAAGAATGAAGCAAGGGTTGCCATTGCCAGATGTTAACCTTATAGATAGCAAGCCTGACATCATAAAAATCTTTTCAGAATCCACAAAAGAGGCTCATAGAAATGGTTTACTTGGAGATGCATGGGAATGGCAACTTTATATCAAGCCTTGGGGTTTTCAATTAAAAGATATTCAAAAAGAAATCAAGTTATGGTATGGCCTGTATGATCAGATGGTGCCGATAGGCATGGGAAGATTTTTGGCTCAGGAATTACTCAATGGTCATCTCATTGAAGTGGAAGATGGTGGGCGTTTTTCCACGGTAAATAATTATTCCGAAGATATTTTAGATTATTTAATTAGTTGATTTCAAAATATTATTAATACACAGTAATTTTTTTACGATAATATATCTGGAAGATAATTCAAAACGTGGCTCGGAACAGGTCTCCTTCCACACACACACAAATCCACCCTGATAGGGTGGATTTTTCTTATGCTATACTCACAGGTATCATCTAACACATCAAAGGAATACCATTATGCGGCAGAAACAAATCGCGATATTAATTCTCATGCTAGCTATTGCCGGTTGTTCTTCCCCAACTGTGATATCACCACCCCCAACAGAAGTCACGGAACAGGTTGACTTTCAACCGACTTTGACCCCAGAGATAGATAACACCAGCACACCCTCTCCTCTTCCAACAACCACCCCTCCACCAACACCTACAAATACTCCAATCCCCCCGACACAGCAACCATCCATCTCTGGTCCTGCCCCAATCATAGCCAGGGTAGATGGAGGACCGGATTCATTCCTGTTAATTGGTGGAAGTCAAAATGGAAACTGGGTAAGTGCTGTAGATATGGCTGGCGTTCTAGCCAGCAATATAAATTATCAACTATATACACCTTTTGAAATCCAGACAAAAGTCACCGGAAAAGAGCTTACCTTTGCTCGGATCTGTGACGAACATTTCATATCCATAGATCCTTCTTTTCCCAGCCAAAGCGTAGTGGGGGTTTCAGGTAAATGGCCTGTTCTGCCGCGCACACCATTGGAACTATCAACGGATCTTGAAGTGTACCTTAAGGCTATAACAGGCTGGCAAATGGAACAGGCGCCATCGATGCCCATTCCAGCGATTAATAAGATATGGAAAATAGATATTGAAGGGAATGGGACAGACGAGGTCTTCATCAATGGAACCCGTTTTGCTGAACCTACCGGGCATAATGTCGGACCACGCGATTATTCGGTCGTTTTGATGAGGACAGTGATCGGGTCAGAAGTAATCACAGTTGAACTGGTTGGCGATTACTATTCTGAAGAGATCGCGAATCAATTCCCTCAGACTTACAACCTTGAATTTATTGGAGATTTAAATGGTGATGGTCGGATGGAAGTTGTGGTAGGTGTATCTCGCTGGGAAGGTACCGGTGTGATGGTTTTTGAAATCAATGGCGCGGAGGTAGAGCTTGTGCTATCAGTGATATGTCCCCCGTAAGGGCAGGCCCAACACCACACAACTTAGAAATCGTTCCAGTATAAACTCAAATCTGAATCCAGGAGACCTGTTCTGATCACAGAATCGGGCCTCTATACCTCATCATCATAAAGTTAGAGATAGCCAGTACATCGATCGGTCCCAAATGATGAATAAAAATCATCCAAACGATGGATTACAGCCAGAACAAAAACATGTATCATTCAATCGAGAGGAAAATCGCTTTAAGGACAAGCTGAATTACGGAGATGGGGGATAGGGAGTACTCATGATAAATTGGAGCAATCTTGATAATTATGACAAACTTTTTGTCATCTGGGCTTTTACTTTCCAGATCATACTCATCGTCCATTTTGCCCTTCGGAAACCCTTCTTCGAAACGTATACAGTGAAATTTGGCTGGCTTGTATATGCCCTGTGCATTCCGGCCGTGATCATCAGCATCATTCTGATGAGAGCAGGAAAAAGCTGGCATTTCTGGTTGGGGGGATTCTTGTTCCTGCTCTATGCCATCTTTGGATATTATATTGATTTTGTGGCCCAGATCCAATTCCGGAACCCGCTTAAGGCATCAGTTGCCATCCCCTATGTGATCGGGTACCTGGCAACAGTGATGTTCTACTGGTGGCCACTCTGGCCTATGAGCCGCCTGCTTTGGGGGGCGTATACCGTTCTATATATCATCGCCATGGTGTTGAACATCAAATCCCATTAGCCAATTACTAATTGAGTGGCGCCGGATTAATCCAGCGCCACTCTAAGCCAAAATTGAACCGTGAATCGAAATGATTCACGGTTTTTTTTTGGGATGCGGGCCAAACGCAACTTCCCAGCCATGATATAAATAATGCTGAAGTATCCAGATAAATCAATTATAAAGAGAAAAGATGGCCAAGGATAACCCTACAAATAACAAGATCTGGTTGATTGTTCTTGGTGTAATTATCATCAGCATTGCCGGATTATCCACCCAATTCGGAACCAATGGCCGGATCAAGTCCAGCAGAAGGATCCGGAAATACTTGATCTACGTTCCAGAATCCTATGATCCTAAAAAGCCCACTCCCCTGGTGATCAGCATCCACGGTTTTGTGCAATGGCCGGCCCATCAAGAATCGATGACAGGCTGGAACAAGCTGGCAGACGAAAATGGATTCATAGCTGTTTATCCAAAAGGAACAGGATTTCCATTACGCTGGAACACACGGCCCTCTGAAGAGGATCCCGGAGCGATGGAAGAGGAACTGCTGTTCTTTGCTGATCTGATCGATCATCTCAGCAGTTCTTATAATATCGATCCCTCCCGGATCTATGCCAACGGGATGTCCAACGGGGGTGGCATGTCCAATTTACTGGCCTGTCAGTTTTCAGATCGCATAACTGCAATTGGAGGCGTGGCTGGAGCGTATATCCATCCCAGGGAAGACTGCCATCCTTCACGCCCCCTGCCAGTGATCGCATTTCACGGAGTGGATGATAAGATCGTGCCTTACCTGGGTGGGGCCAGCTCGCGGGATGAGCAGTTTATTTTTCCTGGAGTTGAGGAATGGGCGATGGGTTGGGCAGAGTTAAATTCCTGCAGCTCATCTCCTGTGATCAGTGTGTTAACCGATGAGATCACGCTAAGGCATTTCAGTAACTGCCAGGACGATGCGGACGTACTCTTATATACAATAGAGAACGCCGGCCATACCTGGCCGGGAGGAGAAAAGCTTCCGGTCTGGATCACCGGATATACCAATCAGGACATCAATGCTTCTGAACTAATGTGGGAGTTCTTCAGTGGTTATTCAACAGGAGCTGATTAGACGAAATTCACGGCCAAGACAAACCTTCATAAGCGAAACCATAATCAAGTTCCCAGGGGTATTTGACCAATTCATAGAGGCCTGTTCCATCCGCATTGGTAACAGTAATGACATAAGCTCCGGGTTCAGTACTATTTGGATTAGTTTCAACCTGGGCAATCCGGCTGCTGTCTGAAGACCAGACAGCCATAAACTTGTCATTAATCGGAGGATTGATATTGGTCGAGCCGGAACCATCCAGATGGTATACAAGTAGGTCAGTAGAATTACTAACAGGATCCCAGTAGCCGTGGTATACAAATTTGCGGCTGTCAGGTGACCATTCTGGTTCGACGTATGGTGAAATCTCCAATCTTATCTTCTCTCTCCCGGATAGGGAGTAAAGGGTTCGTTCTCTCCTGTCGCATTCATCCTGACCCTCACCGATCATCTCACGATCATAATAAGCATCTGTTGAATAGATCAGATATTCACCATTAGGTGAGAGCTGATACTTAAAACCGCAGGTCGGATCTTGTTCGATCAAATGGATATCATTCCCTTCCAGATTCATGTCATACAGGCCAAAATAACCATCCCGGTCAGAGGTAAAAATAATTCGCGTTCCAGCCAATCCCCACGAAGCCTGAGTGTCATGGGATGAATTCATAGTCAGATTAACCGCAGTGCTGCTTAAAATTTCAAATAAATATATTTCTCGATTGCCTTCCTGGTTGGACAGGTATAGGATCGTTCCCCCATCCGGAGACCAGCGCGGTTCAAGTTCATCTGCCGCCTGATTTGCCACTACCTGCCAATCTTCCCCCTCCCTGTCTGCGATCAGCACATCCCAGTTGCCAGACGGTTGGGATTGCACGACTATCGATGATCCGTCAGGAGACCAATCTTTGATTCTCACCAGGGCGCCCTGATATACCAGATCATAAGTCTGAGATCCATCCACAGCCAGCAGATAATGTTCCCTGTCTCCTGTCCGGAATGAGGTCACAACCCAAAGGGTACCATCGGGAGAAAGTTGAGGAGCAGGACTGTCAAGTGCGCTAATTGACTGGTCATATACTTGTGTCACCCCCGATCCATCAGCATTGAAGGCATATAAGATATGGGCGCTTTCTGAAAATGCAGCACCGATTGGACGGGTCCAGACTAAAACTTGCTCTCCATTAAAATACGGCTCGATATCAGCTGGGCTGTTAAGAATGTCGGTTTCAGCTCCAGGCTCTGATACCAAACTTGGTATTTCCGCACCCGATTCCAGGGCGGATGTTCCTGGAAGATCAAGAAAAGAGAAAGCGGGAATGCTGAACAATAAGGCCTCTACCAGAAAGATCAGGATCAATCCACCAAAGGCAAACGTGATCATCTTTTGAAAGCTCTTATTACTGATTTTTCCTGTATCAAGATCCTCCGGCAAGAGTGCCAAACGGCGAACAGCCAGGATCCCATAAAACCCCACCTGGGTTCCAGTGCTGGTGAATAAAACAGCCAACCCCGCTGCGTTCAGGATGGATGAATTCATTGAATTTAACCATTGGTTGAGAGCCAAAGATAATCCCCACAATAGCAGGAAGAACCATGAATGTCGACCAACCACCTCGTCTCCCACGAAATCAAGTTTCATGGTTACCCCACGCAGGAAACCCAACAGGAGGCCGATACCAAAAAAGGGCAGCATCAGTTTGAGATCGGGTTTTGCTCCCGTGAGGACCAGAAAGATCACCGGTATTAAAAAGCTGATCAGCACTGATAGTAAAGATGAAAAGAAAGTGATACGGCGGGGTTTGCGAAAAGCGAAGAGCATTACCCCGGTCATGACAATGGTCAGAAGGGAGAAAAACAAATGCAGGATCAAATAAAACATAGCTGTTTACCCTTCCTTCGGTTGCGGCGAACCACAGTGGTGGCAGAAATTAGCCCCGGCGATAAATGCATTTCCACAAAAGACG
>Ga0180435_10000192_pt1 | contig 64220 bp, 56 predicted proteins | sample SS_ome_3_FD_132467 | JGI IMG/M metagenome (GOLD analysis project Ga0180435, IMG submission 132467) | Hypersaline lake sediment archaeal communities from the Salton Sea, California, USA - SS_3_S_1 metaG | ecosystem: Environmental > Aquatic > Non-marine Saline and Alkaline > Hypersaline >... | reverse complement strand
GGGCTCGCCTACACGCTCGCCGTGGCCGGCGTCACGGCCTCCACTACTGTCCCGGACGTGGAGGGAGACAGGGCTGCCGGAATGCGGACGACGGCCGCGGTCCTGGGAGAGCGCGGCGCGAGCGTTCTTACGCTTGTGCTCGTGGCCTTGGCGGCGCTCGCGGGAGCGGCGCTGCGGGACTCCCTCGCTCTCTTCGGTCCGCTGCTGTCTCTGCCGCTTCTCATCAGGGCCCACGTCACGGGGGTTCGAACGCACAGGGTCGAGGCCGACCAGTGGATGGTGGCCGCGTTCGTCGTAGTGGCCTCCTTCAGGGCGCCCTACCTCCTGGTTCTGCTGGCGCTCGTCTACTTCGGCTCGCGTTGGTACTACCGAGCGCGCTTCGGCGTGACCTACCCGGAGAGCGGAGCTCCGGGCGGCGGCTGACCGACCTTCTCCGACGGCCGACCGCCTCCGTCGAGTCAGCGGGCGGGACCCTACGACGGGCCATCGGCCCGACACTCGGTCCTCAGAGGCCCCGTAGAGGCCTGTGAGGGCCTTTTTCATTGACATCCGCTCCGGGGGGCCAATACTCTCTCCAAGCGCTTGGAGGGCAAAGAACAAGACGGGAAGGAGTGGGTTTGCCGGATTCCGTCCGAGAGGCCATCCAGCGGTGGCTGTCGAGGGCGATGTTCGCAGTCGCCGCGGTGGCTGCGGGCTCGCTGATCGCGCAGTACGGGTTCTACCTGAACGAGCGCCAGCTGCGCTTCCTGAGCATGGTCGACCTCGCCGTGATCGGGATCTTCATGCTGGACGCCGTCCTGCGCTTCGCTCTGGCTCGCAGGAAGCTCCGCTACCTGAGGGGCCGGTGGCCCGCGCTGACCATAGTCGGTCTCATCATCGTCCAGCTCTTCCTGGTCTCGGCGTTCAAGGGCCGGGGAATGCTGCCTTCCTTCATGGCGGGCTCCGGCGTCTTCTCGCTGGCCAAGGGCTACATCATCGTCCTACAGGTCTACCTTGTCTTTCTCATCATCGGCGAGGCCGTCAGGGCGAACCGGAGCATCGCCTCGACGCCGATAGCTCCCGCGAGGACGGTCATCGCGTCGTTCGTGCTTATCGTCATTCTCGGAGCGCTCCTGCTGGCAACGCCCCGCGCGACGGTCGGGAGACAGCTGTCTCCGGTCGACTCGTTCTTTACCGCAACGTCCGCGGTCTGCGTGACGGGTCTCATCGTCGTCGACACGGGAAGCCACTTCACACGGTTCGGCCACGCGATAATCCTCGTTCTGATCCAGATCGGGGGCCTCGGTCTCATCACGTTCGCGACGTTCTTCGCGACGGTCCTTCGGGGCGGGCTGGGCGTGCGTGAGAGCCTGCTTCTCAGGGGAATGATGACGTTCGAGACCATAGGCCGCATCGGTCGGACGCTGCGCTACGTCATCGGCATCACGTTCGTGATGGAGGCGGCCGGGGCGCTCCTGCTCTTCGCGGCTACCAGGGCGGACTTCCCGACGATCGGGCACGCAGCGCGAGCCTCCGTCTTCCACTCGATCTCGGCCTTCTGCAATGCGGGCTTCTCCCTGAACGCGACGAGCTTCGAGCGCTACGCGTCCAACGTGCCTGTCAATCTGGTGATGACATCGCTCATCGTGATAGGAGGACTGGGCTTCCCTGTCCTCATGGCCGTCCTGCACAAGTACCCGCTTCTCGGAAGGCGGGACGGAGCTCTTGGCAGGTGGCCGCTTCACGTTCGTATGGTGGCCATTGCGACGGTGCTGTTGCTGGTGGTGGGGACGCTGGGCTTCCTCGCGCTCGAATGGGATGGCACGCTTGCGGGCATGTCGCTGGGAGGCAAGCTGGTCGCGTCGTACTTCGGGTCGGTCACCGCGCGGACGGCCGGTTTCAACACGGTCAGGACGGGCGCGCTGGCGCTGCCGACGCTCTTCATGATCGCGGCACTCATGTTCATCGGTGGCTCCCCGGGCGGCACGGCAGGAGGGGTCAAGACGGTCTCGATCGGGCTCGTCCTTGCGTCGATGCGTTCCATGTTCCTCGGGACGCGTCGGGTCGAGCTGTTCCGAAGACGCGTTCCGGACTGGCAGGTGAACGAGGCGCTCGTCGTCGTGTCCATGGGAATACTCGTGGTCGCCGGTGGCACGCTCGTGCTCCTGGCGGCCGAGGATTTGACTTTGAGCGAGGTGCTCTTTGAGGTAGTCTCGGCCTTCGGGACGGTGGGGCTCTCGACGGGCGTGACGCCGACGCTGTCGGTCGTCGGGAAGCTCGCGCTGATACTAATCATGCTGGCGGGCCGTGTAGGCCCGCTGACGTTAGCGCTGGCACTCGCTCAGAGGAGCGAGAAGCCGCTCTACGACTACCCCGAGGAGACCGTGGTCATAGGATAGAACGGGCGCAGCAGGGCGGGCGTCCGGAGGACCGGTTCGCCGGTCGCGGAGGTACGGATGAGGCGCTACGCAGTGATAGGGCTCGGGCTTCTGGGAAGCACGGTGGCCCGGGAACTCGCGGGGCGGGGCGCGGAAGTGATCGCGGTCGACATGGATCAGGATCTGGTCCAGTCGATCTCCGAGGAGGTCCCACTGGCCGTGCGCCTGGACTCGACCAATCGCGAGGCGCTCAGACAGCAGGGCATCGACCAGGTCGACGCCGCGATGGTCGCGATCGGAGAGAACTTCCAGGCTGCGGTCCTTACTACGGCGCTCTTGAAGGAGTTCGGCATCGAGCGTGTCATCTCGAGGGCACGGACCATCGAGGAGGCCCGCATACTCCGGCTGGTCAACGCGGACGAGGTCGTCCTCGTGGAGGAGATGGTCGCCCGTAGGCTGGCGACGCGGATGATGAGTCCCAGCCTGGTCGAGATGGTGGAGCTGACGCCGGGTATGAGTCTCGCGAAGATCGAGGCGCTGCCCGAGATGCTCGGGAAAACCCTGTCGTCGCTGCAGTTCAGGCAGCGCTACGGGCTGAACGTCGTCGCTGTGATCAAGAGCGAAACGGAAGAGCAGGAGGCGGCTTCGACCCTTCTGCCGGACCCTAACGAGGTTATCGAGGAGGGCGACGTCCTCCTGGTGGACGGGCCGGATGATGCCATCGAGCGTCTGGCGTCGGGAGAGGCGGAGTAGCGCGGACGCGGTGCGACTGACCTGACTGCGGCGTCGCGCGGGCAGACACGAATGAGAACACGCTACTACATATGTGACATCGGCAGGCACGACGGGTCTGAGGTGACGCTCGAGGGATGGCTAGCGGGCCGGCGCTCGAGCGGGAAGATACTGTTCCTCCAGATGAGGGACGGCACCGGGTTCATCCAGTGCGTCGCGGGAAGGGGCGACATCGGAGACGAGCTGTTCGAGGAGCTCGACGGACTGCCGATGGAATCGTCTCTGCGGGTCAAGGGAACGGTCCGTGCCGACGATCGCGCGCCGGGCGGATACGAGCTGTCGGTGACAGGCGCGACGGTCGTTCACGCGGGTGGCGAGTACCCCATCACCCGCAAGGAGCACGGCACCCAGTTCCTCATGGACCACCGCCACCTGTGGATACGTTCGTCGCGGCAGTTCGCGGCGCTCCGTGTCCGGGCCACGGCCATAAGAGCTGCGCGGCACTACTTCGACTCGCGGGGCTACCTGCAGATGGACACACCCATCCTGACGCCGACCGCGTGCGAGGGAACGACCACCCTTTTCGAGACGAACTACTTCGACGAGAGCGCCTATCTCTCCCAGAGCGGTCAACTCTACAACGAGGCCACAGCGATGGCGTTCGGTCGGGTCTACTGTTTCGGCCCGGCGTTCAGGGCCGAGAAGAGCAAGACGCGGCGCCATCTGATCGAGTTCTGGCAGATCGAGCCCGAGATAGCTTACGCGGACCTCGACGAGGTCATGGACGTTCAGGAGGAACTGGTCTGCGAGATGGTAGCGACCATTCTCGACGAGCGCCGGTCCGAGCTGGGCATCCTGGAGAGGGACATCGAGGCCCTGGAACGAGTGGCGGCCCCGTTCCCGCGCATCACTTACAGCGAGGCCGTTGAGAAGCTCAACGAGGCCGGTCACACGTTCGAGTGGGGCGGTGACTTCGGGGCGGAGGACGAGACGGTGCTCTCTAAGCTCTTCGACCGTCCCGTTCTGGTGACGCGTTACCCGCGTGAGGTCAAACCGTTCTACATGGAGGACGACCCTGACGACGAGCGAGTGACGCTGTCGGTGGACATGCTTGCTCCTGAGGGGTACGGCGAGGTAGTCGGCGGCGGCCAACGAATGGCGGACGCCGAGACACTCGAGAGGCGCATGCGCGACGAGGGCGTGCCCGTTGAGGACTACCAGTGGTACATCGACCTCAGACGATACGGGTCGGTGCCGCACGGCGGCTTCGGTCTGGGCATAGAGCGGTTCGTCACGTGGGTCTGCGGGCTGGCTCACATCCGCGAGAGCATACCGTTCCCGAGGATGCTGTACCGGATGCGGCCTTAGGACGACCTGCGGCGCACACGACGCGGCCGAAACGAAGACGCCCGGACCAGAGCGGTCCGGGCGTCACTGTGTTCAGGCCGAGTCGGTCTAGCAGTCGAAGTAGAGGCCGTACTCCATGGGATGAGGTCTGCCGCCGATCTCCTCGCTCTCACGGCGCTTGAGACCCATCCAGACGGGCGCGAACTCCTCGGGGAAGATCCCGCTCTCGGAGAGGAAAGCGGAGTCGCGAGCGAGCTCTATGAGGGCCTCCTCCAGCGTCACGGGCAGGGGCACTATCTTGTCTCGCTCGGAGGACGGCAGGTCGTGGACGTTCCTGTCGAACGGCCCGAATCCGTTCTCCCGGGGGTCGATTCGGCGCTGCATCCCGTCGAGGCCCGCCGCGAGAAGAGCGGCCATCGAGAGGTACGGGTTGCCCGACGCGTCCGACGGGCGATATTCGATGGTCTTGGTCTCGGGCTCGGTCGCGTACTTAGGGATGCGGATCGCCGCGCTCCTGTTGGCCGCCGAGAAGAACAGGTTGGTCGGCGCCTCGTAGCCGGGGCGCAGCCGCCTGTAGGAGTTGGTGCTCGGGTTCGTGATCGCAGCCAGCGCGCGTCCGTGCGTCAGCACGCCGCCGATGAAGAAGAGGGCCTGCTCCGAGAGCCCCGCGTAGCCGTCCTCACCGTGGAAGACGGGTGTCCCGCCCCGCGCAAGCTTGATGTGGAAGTGCATCCCGTTGCCGGGCTCGTCGGCCAGCGGCTTGGGCATGAAGGTCGCGGCCAGGCCGCGTTCGACCGCCGTGTTCCTCACGATGTACTTGCCCCACATCAGGTGGTCGGCGGCAACGACCAGTGGCTCGCCCTCGACCTCGATCTCCACCTGCCCCGCGGCGCCGTTCTCATGGTGGTGGTACTTGACTGGTATACCGGCGGCCTCCATCCGGGCCGCGATCTCGTTTCTGAGCTCGAAGTGCTCGTCGGCAGGCGGGACAGCGTGGTATCCGGAGCGGGGACGGATGTGGTGTCCCAGCTCGGGCTCGGTCGAGTCGTCGTCCAGGAGCCCTGCCTCCCGAGAACACACCTCGTAGTATGCGCCGCCGGGCGACTCGCCGTGAGACACGCGGGAGAAGACGTTGAACTCGAGTTCAGGGCTCCACAGGCTTACATCGGCGTGTCCCGAGTCGGACAGGGCTTTCTCTGCGCGAGCGGCTATCACCCTCGGGTCCAGGGCGAACGGCTCGCGGGTGTCGGCCAGCGCCGCCGTTGCCACCATCGCCACAACGTGGTGGCCGTTGTACTCCTCGGCGGTAGCCGTATCGCGCACGGGGATGAGTACCATGTCGCCAGACTCCACGGCCGCGAAGCCAGGCACGCTCGAGCCGTCGAAACCGGTGCCCTTCGTAAAGAGCCTGGGGGTCAGCCGCGTTGTCGGGATAGTGACGTGGTGCCAGCGACCGGGCAGGTCGACGAATCGCAGATCGATGAAGTCAACCCCACCATCGAGGGTCTGCTTGATGAAGTCCTCGAGGTTGCGTGCGGCTCTCAACCGTCGGGCGAGTTCCTGCATCCCTACCATCGTTCTTCTCCGTTGCGGCCGCCGGCGTTCCCGGGCCCGTGGTGTGCGTGTGCTTGCGGGGTCTCCGCAGAGTGGGAGAGGGGGCGGCGTTGCTAGGAATCTGCCCCCGCTCCGAAACGAGGACCGCTCGCCGCGCCAGGCGTGACGACCGGTCCACACAAGAAGTCTAGCTCTTGTCCCCGCCGCCGTCAAACCCGGTTGCAGATTGCGTGCCGAGGGGTCTCCAAAACCCGCTTGACACCCCGAATACGGCTCCGATAGTCTAAGTCTGACTATGTATGCAGCAGCCCGTTCACAAGAGCACGTGGAGGAGGAAACCATGCGTTCGAAGAGTACCTTGACCCTGGCCAAGCTTCTCGCGGTCTGTGTTGTGACGATGGCGGTAGCGGGTGGTGCGGGGACGGCGTGGGCCGATTCGTGCGGCGAGGCTCACGACGCGGAGACTGAGGAGACGGCCGCGATGACCGAGGCCAAGACCGAGGAGGTCAAGCCGGTGACCGCCAACCTGAACTACTTCAAGAACGGCAAGGGCGAGATGCTGACGAGGGAGGTCGAGTATCTGCCCGCGGGCATGAAGGTCGCGACGATGGAGACCAGCAAGGGTGTGGTGAAGATCGAGCTTTGGGAGAACAAGGTCCCGAACACGGTCGTCAACTTCGTCTCGCTTGCGAACGACGGACGCTACGACGGCGTCATCTTCCACCGTGTGATCGACGGGTTCATGGCGCAGACGGGCGACGTCGAGCACAAGCACGGGACCGGCGGTCCGGGCTACACCATTCCCGCGGAGTTCGACGCGGACCTCAAGCACGTGCGCGGCGTTGTCTCGATGGCGCGTGCGAGCGATCCCGACTCGGCCGGCAGCCAGTTCTTCATCATGTTCGGTACCTCCACGCACCTTGACGGCCAGTACGCCGCCTTCGGCAAGGTCATCGAGGGCATGGACGTCATCGACAAGATCACGAAGGGCGACGGCCCCAACGGCTCGTTCGTCAACGCCAAGCAGGACAAGATAGTGAAGCTCAGGGTCGAGAGCGTTCCTGAGAAGGCCGAGAAGTAGTCGTCGATCCCGACTCGAGCGGAAGGACACCCAGGTATGCACACGAGTGCGCGGATCTCGCTGATCGTTCTCACGCTGCTCATGGCCGCGGGGGCTGCGGCTCCCACTCTCGCTGCCGAGGCGGCGGGGGATGAGCAGATCGAGGCGATAGAGAAGCTGAGACAGCAGGTAGAGAAGGACCCGAAGAACATCGAGCTGCTCATAGAGCTCGGGAACCTGTACTACGAGGGCTTCATGGAGAACGAGGCGCTGGCGACGTACATGGCGGTCGTCGAGCTGGATTCGACCCACGTCGGCGCCCTGACGAACCTCGGCTCGCTCTACACGGACATGGGCGACTTCCACGGGGCTGAGGAAGTGCTCGCAAGGGCGATAGAGCTGGATCCCGCGAACGTGATGGCCTACACGAACATGGGGACCAACCACTACGCTAGGCGGCAGTACAACGAGGCCGTCGACATGTACAGGAAGGCTCTCGAGATCGACCCGGACAGCGTAGAAGCGCACTTCAACATGGCGGTGGCCTTCGCGGATGCCCAGATATTCGACGAGGCGGTGAGGGAGTGGCAGAAGGTCATTGCACTGGACCCCGACGGCCCGGTGGCTCAGATCTGTCGTGACAACATAGACATGATCCAGGAGTTCCGCGGAAGGCAGTAGGGAAGCTCCCCCTCAACGAGAGAAGAGAGGCGGTATGAACATGAGATCGAGTTCGCCACTTGTGTGGGTATCGGTGCTGGTCGCATCGGCCTTGTTGGCCGGTTGCGTCGGAACGATGCCCGTTGAAGAGGAGAAGACCCTCACCATTCGCGGTTCCGAAGGTTCGGAGCCGGCGGTCGAACTGACCCCGGCCGAGAAGGCCGCCCAGAACGCGGCCGAGTTCTATCGCGTGCGGGAGATCGGCAAGGCGATCGAGAACTACCAGAACGCGATCGCGCTGGACCCGGAGTACGTCGAAGCCTACATGGGGCTGGGACGCATCCACCTCGTGGAGACGCAGGAGTTCGACAAGTCGCTCGAGATGTACACGACGGCGCGCGATCTCGCCCCGGACGACCCGTATACCAGAACCTCTCTCGCCTACGCTCACTCGGTTATGGGGAACTACCAGGAGTCGGTCAACGAGTACATCGCCGCGATCAAGCTGAAGAACGACGACGCGGACATGTTCCTGAACCTGGGCTACGCTTACGAGAAGATGCAGATGGACCTGGCGGCGCTGAACGCGTACCGCCGGGCCTGCGAGCTGTCGCCGAACGATCCGCGCGCGACTCAGCAGCTGGCGCACCTCTGCTACAGAGCCGACCTGTACGACCAGGCCATAGCGGCGTACGAGCGCGTCCGCGCGTTCGGTGCTGCGAGCCAGTATACGAACAAGACTCTTGGCTTCCTCTACATGAAGGTGGGTAAGCTGGACGCTGCGGAGACGCTGTTCCTGGCGGTCCTCGAGAAGGAGCCGGGCGACTTCGGGAGCCGGGCGAATCTCGCGAGCGTCTACCGGTCTCGCGGCGAGTTTGGCAAGGCCGTGGCGCAGTATGAGGCGCTGGTCGAGACGCAGCCGTCGAATCCCGACTTCCTCGGCGCTCTGGCGGACGCGTACAACGACGTCAAGCGTTCCGACTCCGCCATCGCCACGGCTCAGAGGCTGCTCGCTGCCTCGCCGGGCAACGGCAGCGCATACCTCTCGTGGGCGAAAGCGCTGGAGCACAAGGCCGACGCGCAGTGCGCGGCGGCGAACTTCGACGCGGGCGTGTCGCTCTACGGTCAGGCCATCCGTCAGCTCGAGCAGGCGCGTATGGACCCGAAGTGGCGCTCTCACGCCAACCGGGAGATAGAGCGCCAGAACCAGTTGATCGAGATCGCCCAGCAGGCGAAGCTCCGCGGCATCTGGGACAAGGGCGAGGAGTAGCCCGCGTCCGCGGCGCCGAAGGAGGGCGACCGACAGACCGAATGATCAGCGAGCGGCCGGCCTCCCGAGGGCCGGCCGCTCGGTGAGGCGGCAGCATGGAGGTGGTAGTGTGAGCCTTATCTACATGGACCATAACGCCACAACGCCGACGGACGAGCGTGTGGTGGAGGCGATGCTCCCGTACTTCAGCAGGAGCTTCGGGAACCCGTCGAGCCCGTATGTGATCGCGCAGGACACACGAGCCGCCGTGGAGCGTTCGAGAGAGACGGTGGCGTCCGTGATGGGGTGCGCCCCGCGGGAGGTCGTCTTCACGAGCGGCGGCACGGAGTCGGACAACACCGCGCTCAAGGGCGTCGCCTTCGCGAACCTGGAGCGCGGGGGCCACATCATCACCACGGCGATAGAGCACCACGCGGTGCTCCACACGGCGGCGTACCTAAGGGACAGGTTCGGCTTCGACGTCACTTTCCTACCGGTAGACGGCACAGCGACGGTCGACCCGATGGACGTCGAGCGGGCCATGCGCGACGACACGTTGCTGGTCTCGGTGATGCTTGCGAACAACGAGGTCGGGACGATCGAGCCCGTGAGGGAGATTGCCAGGATCGCCCGCGAGGGGGGCGCCCTGGTACACACCGACGCCGTCCAGGCCATAGGCAAGATCCCAGTGGACGTCGAGGAACTGGGCGTGGACCTGCTGTCCATGTCCTCGCACAAGATCTACGGGCCGAAGGGCGTCGGGTTCCTCTACGTCAGAGCTGGGACCTCGTTCGACCCGCTGTCTCACGGCGGGATGCACGAGCGGAGCGTCCGGGCGGGAACGGAGAACGTGCCCGGCATCGTGGGTCTCGCCACGGCTCTCAAGATCGCCGCTGACGAGATGCCGGAGGAGAAGGTCCGCCTCAATGCGCTGACGAGGCGGCTGGAGAACGGAATACGAGAACGCATTCCGGAAGTCTCCGTCAACGGGCACCACACGAACCGCCTGCCGGGTACCCTCAACGTCGCCCTTCACTACGTCGAGGGAGAGAGCGCGGTGCTGGCCCTGGACATGGAGGGCGTGGCCGTGTCGACGGGCTCCGCCTGCACGAGCGATTCGGCCGAGCCGTCGCACGTCCTCTCAGCGATGGGGGTCGCTGCCAACGAGGCGCAGGGCTCGGTCCGGTTCGGACTGGGGCGTTCCACGACAGAGGGCGACGTCGACCGTGTGCTGGAACTCCTGCCCGGTATCGTCGAGCGGCTTCGCGCGATATCGCCGCTCTACACGAAGAAGGAGGCGGCGTGAGAGCGGTCGTCTCGCGTCGGCGGAGAGTGAACGGTGGCGCAGTTCCGGCGACGGCGTGTACGGTCCTGCTCTTCTTCCTCGCGACTACCTCGACGCCGGTGCTGGCGCACTCCCACGCGGACCACCAGACCGCCGCTCTGGACCTGGGGCACCTCCGCGCAGACGAGATAACAGTCTTCCACAGGGCCGGAGAAGAGCGACCCGCAGCGCGCATTCTCGAGGTGGCGTCGGGAAGGGCGGACGCCGTGGCGGCGGCGGCCGGACTCGAGTCCATGGGACCGGTGGTCATCTTCGTCGCGTCGACGAACGCGCACTTCCGCACGCTGACCCACGACGGCGTTCCCGACTGGGGCGCCGGGTGCGCGTTCCCTGATCGAGGCCTCATCGTCCTGAAGAACCCGGTCACGGCCCCGGACCCGCTGCACATGGAGGACGTCGTCGTTCACGAGATGGCCCACGTGGCCGCCGGGCGCGTGCTCGGAGAGGTCCAAGTGCCGCGGTGGTTCCACGAGGGCATCGCCATGTCGATCGCGGGCGAGTGGCGCCTGCCTCGCTCGTCGATGATGGCCGCGGCAGGGGCATCAGGTGGGCTCATACCGCTCTCCGAGTTGCGGGGCGCGTTCCCGGAGGGCGGGACCGCCGCGATGCTGGCCTACACGGAGAGCTTCTACGCGATGCGCTATCTGATGTCGGAGGCCGGCGACGCCACGCCGGCGCAGCTTCTCGCGGCGGTGGCGGATGCGGGTAGCTTCGACGGAGCCGTATCCTCTCTTACAGGCCGCGGTCTGGCCGAGTTCGAGAGTGACGCCGTCAGTTCGTTCCGCAGGCGCTTCGGATGGGGAGTGCTGCTGACCCGGTGGAACGTCGGGTTCGGGATCCTCGCGCTCGTGCTGGTTGTCGGCGGCGCGCTCAGGCTCCGGCGGTCGCGTGTCCGACTCCGCGAGATGGCTGAGGAGGAGGCGGGAGGACCCACTCGCTGGGAGCGCGGCGAAGGACGTGACGCGCGGTGGAGCTGACGTAGCGCGACCCGCCTTGGCGGCCCCTGAGGGGTGAATCGGTTTGACACCCCCATGGGGCGTTGCTATACTGCCCACGGAGGATGGAGGGCTAGACCTAATTGGTAAGGCAGCGGTCTTGAAAACCGCCGGGCTTCGGCCCTTGGGGGTTCGAGTCCCTCGCCCTCCGCCACGCTGCGTCTTTGACAAGTGACAACCGGAGAGGTGCCCGAGTGGCTGAAGGGAGCTGCCTGCTAAGCAGTTGTACGGGTAACTGTACCGAGGGTTCGAATCCCTCCCTCTCCGCCAGATCTTAGAAGCGCCCATAGCTCAATTGGATAGAGCGTCTGGCTACGGACCAGAAGGTTGGGGGTTCGAGTCCTCCTGGGCGTACCACTGGCGCCCCTTCTCCCGCGGGAGAGGGGGCGCGGTCGTGTACCGACCGCGCTTCGTGGCCGCGCCCGTGTCAGTCCGCTGCGCTTTCCGAACAGAAGCGCCCCGGCCGCCGCGTCCCTGGCGGCGCAGTATCGCTGAGCACTCGCTCAAGCGGCATCTTTCGCCGTTGCGCGGCCCCGACAGGTCTGGTATCAGGAGGTGAGTGTGTGAGGCTCGTGGGCTCGATCGACAAGGGGGTGCTGACATGAGAGCGACACGTTTGGCGGCACTGGTGCTGCTGGTCGGACTGCTGGCCGGCCTGCTGGTGTTGCCGTTCGTCGGCTGTTCCAAGGACAGCAGCCCCGACGGAGCGAGCACGGCGGATGAGTCGTTCACCGAAGGTGTCTCCTATCTTGAGGACGAGATGGCCGACGTCGATCTCTCTGAACCGCCCTGGCAGTGGGACGTCGACATGGAGGAGGCGAACGCCTACTTCGAGGATGCTCTCGACGTCAACCCCGACCACTGCGGCGCGCTGCTGCTGGCCGCGGTCACGAGGCTGGTGATGTCGGTGCAGGACGAGGAACTGGGCGAGATCATGGACGATCTCTTCCCCGAGGACTACCGCTCCGACGGCCGGCCCGGCAGCTTCCTCTTCCGCGCCTTCCAGAGGCCGGACATACTGGCGGCGGCGAGGCGGCTCCGCGAGCAGGGGCGGGACGAGCTGCCTTTCTCGGAGCTTCAGGACTACATCGAGTCACACGTCGTTCCGGCACTGGCGTACGCCGACGCGAAGATGGACGCCTTCGAGAATCAGGACTGCGTCGTGGTGCTGGAGATCGAGATCGAGGAGAAGCGCGAGGTCGTCGAGATCGAGATAGACGCCACGGACGTATACCTCCTGCACGGGCCGCTAGACGTGCTTCAGTGCACGCTGTTAGCGATGATCTCCTACAACATGGACGTCGACGAGGGTCAGACCCTGCAGGATCTCATGGACAGTGATCCCGACTTCCTCGCGCTCCGTCCCGGAGGGCACATGCCGGCGGCCTTCGACGAGCTGACCGAGATGTATGAGCACCTCGGCGCTGCGGCCGTAGCTATGGCCAACGAGACCGACCCGCAGGACAACGACGTCTTCACGAACTACGAAGACGTGGGCCACGTCCCTCTCGGAGCGGGGGCGAGCGACACCCTGCAGATGATAGCGGACGCCATCGAGGACGGTCTGGTGGACGGGGTCGACTTCAACCCCTACGAGGACTTCGACGAGGATGCTCCGGACATCGACATACACCTCGACATCGAGGAGATGTTCACGGATCCTCTGAACCCGATCACGGACTACTTCCCCGCGCACACGTGGGCGAACCCCGAGAGCATGGTCGTCACCGAGCCGATCGACATGCCGGACCCGACGATGAGCGGGATCCTGCCGGGCATGACCGACCAGGACTGGGGACTGCTCTACGACTGGATGAACGACGACAGGTGGTAGGCGAGCCGCACGGCGGAGAGCGGGGCCGCATGCGCCGGTGAGCGACCGGTCAGCGAGGCGGGGCTGAGAAGCAGTGAATGGGGACGCGGGCACGTGAGTGCCCGCGTCCTCTTGCGTACCGGGGCTGCCGGCGCCCAGCCGGAAAAGGCTCGCCGACTGGGCCCTTCACGGGACAAACTGCACCGGTAACGCAATTTCGGCACGAACCATGCTCCTTCCGGCAGCGGGGAATCCCCCGACAGACGACTCAAGCGACCTGGTGGCTCCTACGCTGGAGGTTCCGTGCCCATCATCATCCACACGTCGGACGTTCATCTCGGCGCCCCGCTCGGGTGGCTCGGACCGCGAGCCGCCGAGCAGAGAGAGGAGCTGAGAAGGACCCTGAGCAAGATAGTCGATCTCGTGATCGACCAGCAGGCGGACGCGCTGGTCGTGGCCGGCGACCTGTTCCACTCGAACAACCCGTCGACCGCGACGGTGCGGTTCGTCCTGCGTGAGCTGTCGAGGCTCACGTGCGATTCCAGGGCGGACGTGGTCCTGCTGCCCGGTGGCCACGACTCTCTGGGAGCGGAGTCGGTCTACACGAGCTACCGGACGGAGTTCGGGAAGCTCGACAGAGTGACGGTGCTCGGTCTGGACGGGCTCAAGAACGTGGCCCTCGAGCACGCGGCGCTCAGGATACACGACTGCACCCCGCGCGGCTCCGACGCCGCCGAGGACCACGACGCGGCGGCGGACCCCGGATTCACCTTCAACGTCGCGGTGATGCCTCTGGGCTCGCCTCACGGGGGGCTAACGCCGGACGAACTGCCTGTGTCCGGTACGGACCTCGGCTCGGGCGGCTGGTCATACTTCGCTCTGGGGAGCCTCGGGTCGTGGCACGAGGTCGAGGGTGGGGCGGCTCCGGCCGTGTACCCCGGGTCTCCGGAACTGGTTTCGGTCGAGGAGAGCGACCAGGGACACGTGGCCCGGGTCGAGCTGCGCTCCAGCGGCGCCACGGTGAGCAAGGTGCACGTCGGAGCGCGGAGCGTAGTTGAGGCCCGGGTCGAGGTTTCGGACGCCTCCGACTCGTTCTCGATTGCGGAGGCCGTGCGGAAGCAGGCGCGGTCCAACCCCAACGCCGTACTGAAACTCGTCCTCACCGGACTGGCGTCGGCCGAGACCGGCGTCGACGACTGGGATCTCATCGAGGAACTCAAGTCGGACTACTTCTTCGTGTGTCCGCCGGTCAGAGACTATCAGGTGAGGGTCAGTGACCAGGACCTCGCGCAGCTTCCCGAGCAGCTCGTTGTGGGACGCTTCGCGCGGCATATGCGCGCGAGGCTGGAGGAGGCCGGGACCCCGGAGGAGCGCCGTGAGATCGAGGACGCGCTCCAGCTGGGCGTCGCCCTGCTCCAGGGAAAGGACGTGATCGGATGAGGATTCGGCGACTGAGACTGGTCAACTTCAAGCGGTTCGACGACTACGAGGTCGTCCTCGAGCCCGGACTCAACCTCATCGTCGGGCCGAACGAGTCGGGCAAGAGCAGCATCGCCGAGGCGCTGTCGACGGTCCTGTTCGCCGACCCCGGAGCCAACAGCAGATCTTTGAGATCGCTGGAGCGGTGGGGCTGCGGGGAGTCGATGAGGCTCGAACTCGACTTCGATCAGGGAGACAACAGATACACCCTGACCAAGGACTTCGGCCGGGGCACCGCGGAACTCGAGCGCAGGAACGAGGGAGACGTGGTCGCCGACCGAGGTGAGGTCGATCGCATCATATCGGACGTCGTGGGGTTCGAGACGCGCGAAGCCTTCGAGTCGATAGCGTCCGTTCACCAGGACGAACTGGCGTCCCTCGAGGGACACGGGGGACAGGCGCGCCGGGGCGCGCTCGTTCCTCTCATCGAGCGGCGAATGACGAGTTCGAGCGGGCGGGTCGACGCCGCGCGGGTCGTCGAGACCATCAGGGGGCGGATCGAGCGCCTGACCGTAGGTATGGATCGGCCGGCGAAGCACCCCGGTCCTCTCAAGAGGCTGATGGACAGGCGCGAGGAGCTTCAGCCGCGTGCGGCGCAGATCCGGAAGAGGTGGGACGAGACGCAGCGCATCAGAAGCGAACTCGCGCGGGACCGCGAGGAGCTGGCGTCGGTCTCGAATGAACTGGAACGCGTCGACGAGATATTCCTGAACGAGGAGGCGAAGAGGGGCCAGAAGGAGGAGCTCGAGCGACTTCGGGCGTCCTTCGACGAGCGGGCCGCGCGGATCGGGCGCATCCGCAAGCTGCGGGCCGACGTCGCGGACGCCTGGGACACGCTCGTTCAGGGGTCGAGAGAACAGGAGAAGGAGGCCATCGCGGCGAAGGCCGCGCTGGACGCGCTGGACGAGAGGGCCGAGAGGCTTAAGGAACTGGTCCCGAGCGGCAAGGGCATGCTGGCTGAGCATCCCGGGTTCATCGTGCTCGTGCTGGGAATCGCGGCCGCGGGACTCGTGGCGACACCTTTCTTCATAGAGGTGGCGCAGATGGCGGAGTGGGGAATGATAGCGGCCGGCGCCGGGCTGGTCGCGTGGGCGCTTCATCAGCTGCGGAAGGCGGCGCGCGTCTGGGGCGCTGCGCAGGAGCTGCGGAGCGTGCTCGCCGAGCGCAAGAAGCGCGAGCCGGCGCTGAGCGCGGCCCTGCTCAAGCTGGGCATCCGCACCTACGGAGGGCTTGAGGAGTACGCGGCGGCCCAGGACGAGGCGCGCCGCAACGTCGACGTCTGGAACGCCACCCTCTACGAGGTTTGCGAGGGCAACGACCCCGAGGTGGTGGAGAGGGAGCTGCAGGCCGAGACGGCGTCGCTCGAGAGCAGGATCCTCGAGATGGAGGGGAACGTGCGCCAGGACGCCGTCGACGGACGAGTGGTGACGGCGGTCGACGTCTCCAAGCTCAGGGCCGAACGGGAGGAGCTATCCGCCAGATCGGGAGACCTGCGTGAACAGGTCAAGCGCAGGGAGGCGCAGCTCGAGGGCATAGAGATGGACGAGACCCTGCCCGATATCGAGGCGGAGATCGAGCGGGTCACGACCGAGATCGCGGGCCTCGAGCGGCACATACGGGTGCTCGGCCTAACGCGGGAGTCGCTCGAGAAAGCCATGGCGAGCGCGAACGTCGAGGCCGCCGCAGTGCTCGAGCCCATCGTGAACCGCGTGCTGTCCAGGTCGACACTGGGACGGTACTCGCGGGTGACCATGGGTGACGATCTCAACCTCTCCGTATCGACGCCGCCAGGGACGCCGTCGGCGCCGGTCAGCCTCGATACGCCCGATCTCAGCAAGGGAACGCTCGACCAGCTCTACTTCGCGGTCAGGTACGCCCTCCTGGAATTCCTTTCCCCGGGAGACGGCTCACCGCTTATACTCGACGACGCGCTGGTCCACTGGGATCCGAACAGGCGCTCCGCGACGCTGGAGCTTCTGGATGAGATCTCGGCGAAGAGGCAGGTGTTGCTTTTCACCTGCGAGGGTTACGGAAGCGAGTTCGCTGACTCGCTGGTGCTCCTGCCGGGAGCGTAGCGTCTCACCGCAGGCCAACCGGCCCGAACGCGTCGGACCCAACTGGATAGACCACGCGCAGCCGCGCCGCCGTGCATCGGCGGAGCGGCTCGTGTGTACCACCGCCGGGAGGGATCAATGAAGCGCGAGCGCTGTCCCGGGTGCGGCGGGACTCTGAACGTCGAGAGCGAGATGTGGACCGCCGGGACCCGGAGGTTGACGAGGACCCTCCTGTGCGACTCGTGCGGGTCGCGCTTCGAGTCCTCGGTCGACTGGCCGAGGGCCGTGCCCCCGTCCGAGCGGGCGCGTCCGAGGCACGCCGCCTGGCGGGTAGTCGGTTGGGTTTCGCTGGCGCTGCTCTGCATGTGGCTTGCGCTGCGTTCCATGGACTACGGGACTGTTCGGGTGGCCGTCTACTCGGCGGTCGCACGGGCGGCGGAGTCCTTCCTGCACCCGGCGTGGGGAGTCGGGCTCCTGACGCTCGCTGTGGTCGCGCTCGGCGCATCGCGCCGGCGAAGGCGTCCTGAGTACCCCAGAGCCGCGCTCGCCCCGGCAGTGCAGCTTCGTGCGGAGTCACGGGAGCGGATCTCGGTGGTCTTTTCGGACGCCCGAGGCGCCGTTGGCCGCGACGCAGCGGTCGAGCGCAGCCTCGAAGCCGAGCACCGGGTCGCGGAAACATTTCAGGCGATAGCCCGCAGGACCTCGTCGCTGTCGGCAGGAGCCGGGGGCGTGTGGACCCGCGAGCAGGTCGAGAACGCGCAGCGGGAGCTGTACTCGTTGGGACTCACCATCGGCACCGAGCTTCTGGGCGGCTCGTCGGACATCGCCGAGGCGCTGGCCGACCTCCCCGGCGATCATCTGCAGCTGGGTATCCCGGGTGACCTGGCCGCGGTCCCTTGGGAGCTGATGGTGCCGAGACGCGGTGGACAGTACCTGTGGCAGCTGTTCTCCGTGACACGGCAGCTTCGGGTGGACGCGGTAGCAGGGAAGTCGTGTGAGTCATCGGGCACGCGGAACATGCTCGTTCTGGCGAATCTCGAGGCAGGAGCGCCGGGACGCGAACTGGCCGCGGCGGAGCGCGAGGCGGGCGAGCTGCTGGAGCTTGGGGCGACGAGGCCGGAATCGCTCAAGGTCGTTCGGAAGTCGCCACGTGACGCGTCCGAACTGCGCGGGCTGCTGCGCGGTGGCTTCGACATCGTGCACTTCGCCGGGCACACGGCCGAGCTCATGGGCGGCGGTGCTGGATGGGTTCTCGGTGCGGGCGAGACCGTTGACCCCTCGAGCGTCCTGCCGGAGGTGGCGCCCGCGCTCGTATTCGCCAACGCCTGCAGTTCGGGCACGGACGGTCGCACCGGCATCGGCGAGAGCGCGAGAGCGCTGATGGAGGCCGGTGTCCTCAACTACGTGTGCACACTGGCGGAGCTGCACGACGAGGGCAGCGCCTCCTTCGCTCGCGCCTTCTACAGCGCGCTGGCGCGCGGTGAGACCCTCGGACGAGCTCTGACGTCGGCCAGGGCAGCCCTAATGGGCGTTCACCCGTTCACCTGGGCCAACTACGTCCTGTACGGCGATCCGACGCTCAGGCTTCTCTGAAGGGCGCGGGAGCCGAGATCTCCGCGAAGAGAATCGACCTCCAGAACGTCCTTCGGACGGAAGGAAGCGGAACGTTTTGACGGCTCACGGCGGGTGCGATCCGCGAGACAGCCTCATGATCGACAGACTCTGTGCTGGGGACTCCGACGCGTGGTCGGAGTTCATCGAGCGCTACAGACGGCTCATCTATAGCGCGATCCATCGCGCGAACGGGCGCTTCGGCGCCGAATGGGACGACACCGTCCTGGACGAGCTCTTCGAGGAAGCCCTCTACAAGCTTCTGAGGCACGACGGTCGTGCACTGAGGTCCTGGAAGGGCGACTGCAAACTGGAGACATGGATCTACAGGATAGTCAGGAACGTCTGTATAGACCGCCTCAGAAAGGAAGGAAGGCGGCGCGAGGTCGCCGAGCCGGACGGGGAAAAGGGCGCGGCGAGGTCCGCGGGAACGGAGCGCGGGCGTGGAGTGGATTCGGACCTGAGGATCTCGCTCGAGCAGGCCATAGAAACAGCGCTCTCGGACCGGGAGGCCCTCGCGGTGAAGCTGATCTACTTCGAGGGTTTCACATACCGCGAGGTGGCCGACAGGATGGGACTGAGCGTGGGCGCCATGAGCGGTCTGGTCTTCAGGGCGCTCGCGAAGTTGAGGACCGACGGAGGCGTCGCGCGCTTCTGGGACGAGAGCTGAACGGAAGGAAGAGAGAGCGATGAAGGCTGACAAATGCCTCGGGGGCGAGAGACTTCTGCTCTACGCGGCCGGCGAACTCACTCCAGAGGAGCGCGCCGAGGTGGAGGAGCACGTTGTGTCCTGCGCCCAGTGTCGGGCCGCGGCTGCCGGATTCGAGAAGCTGGGCCGAGCGCTACGAGAGGCGGGGCGTCTCGGGCGACGCGATGGTGGCAGAACCCAGTCGTGTCCAGAAGATGAGACGCTGGCGGCCTACGCGGACGGGTCCATTGCGGCGGACCGACGGCCTGAGATCGAGCATCATCTCGTAGGCTGCAGGCGTTGTCTGGCGGAGGTTGCCGACCTGTGGCGGCTCGCGGGGCCCGAGGTCGAGGAGGCGCCGCAGCGATCGGTCGCGGCGGTGGTCGAGCGTCTCGAGAGAGAGTCCGGCGCCGCTATCGTGAGGTGGACGGAGAGGGCTCTGGAGCTGGTGCGTGGTTTCGGAGCGGAACTCCGGGCTGTCGTGGACGGAGGGCCTGCACTAGCAGCCGCGACGACGCGAGCGACGCCTGGGGCGGTGGCGCTTCGCTGGGAGAGCGGCGGCGGGACACGCCTGGAGGCGGAGGTCTCCCGGGAGCGTGGCGGCGCTCTTCTGACGGGTCGCGTGACGTTCGACGGGGAGGCGGCGACCGCGGTCTCCGTCTCGATGCGGAGTTCAGGCGGCCGTAGAGGTCCTGAATCGCCGGACCCCAGCGGCCGCTTCGGCCCGTGGCCTCTGGCGCCGGGCGAGAACACAGTCTCCCTGAGAGGCATCGCGGGCGGTGAGGACCTTCGAGAAGAACTGCTACTGCTCCTCGAGGCCGACGAGAAGCAGGGGAGCGGCGACGCGCCGGCTCGTTGACCCGCCACAGGACGCAGAGCGCTCCGCAGCGCCGCGCACACTCAGGAGGAACGGGGCCCCTCGGGGCCCCGTTCTTGCATGAACGGAGAGGCTCAGAGAGTCAATCCCGGTGGCGACTGACGCGCCAGTCACCTTGCCTGTCGCGACGGGGAAAAAGGCCGAATGCGGCGTCGCGGACCCGCTCTGAGGCCTGCCTAGGGCTCTTCAGCGTGGCACGGGTCTTGCAATTAGACAAGGACGAGGGCGAGGGTCCCGGCCACACGGGGCCCGACGCTCCAGCGGCGCGATTCTTGAGGTTCTGCGGCTTACGGAGCGGGCCGGCGTGCGAGGCACGCCGAGCGCCCGTCTGTGCTAGCCGCAGGGGGTTGCATGATGCACGTGGGAGATTCCACAAGGTCGAACTGGGCGATCGTGCGAGATTCCAAGGCCATACGCATCTGGAGCTTCACCGTCACAGCGCTGGCGCTGCTGTTCCTGGCGGCGGTCCGCATGGACACGCTGACGTGGGGCGCGGTCGGGATCATGAGCGCTCTCGGCATCGCGACGAGTCTGTTCTCCTTCCGTGTGGATGAGAGAACCTCCGTCACGTTCGGGCCGGCCGTCTTCATGGGCTCGATAGCGCTGTTCGGAGCGCTGGTCGCAGTATGGGTAGCGGCCATATCGAGTCTTCTTCTCGAACTCGTTCGCTTCCGCAAGGGCGGCGCGCCGGCTCTCGCGAGGGTCGGCATACAGGTCATAGGTGTACTGGCGGCCGCCGGCGTCTACTGGCTGGTCGACGGAGAGGTCAACCCGACGGGTCTGTCGCTTGTCACTTCCGGCAAGTTCGTCCTGATGTTCGCGTCCTTCACTGCGATCACCGGCCTCCTCAACGCCTCCCTCGAGGATCCGGGCAGCGGCCGTCTGCGCCGCTACGTCCGTTGGCTGTCGGGACGCGGCGTCGTGGTCGAACTCGCCATGCTGCCGCTCTCACTGTTGCTGGTGGCCTCTTACATCCCCGGCGAACCCGCTACCTTCCCGCTCCTGGCGGTGGTGCTCATCATCTCGAGCGCGGCGGGGCAGAAGATCTGGGAGACACAGCTGAAGCTGCGCGACAGGGTGAGCGAGCTCAGGCTTCTCAACACCATCGGAGACGCGCTGTCGTGCGTCGTCAGGTTGGACGAGCTCGTCAGGCTGGTCCACACCCACACGCAGGAGCAGCTGGCGGCCCCGGTGACCTCCGTGGCTCTCTACGACGAGGAGAACAGGACACTGTCGTACCGCACGTGCGTCAACGAGAACTGCGACACCACACCACACTCCGTGGACCTCGGCGCCTACTGCGAGAGCTCCGTGGCCATAACGGGCGAGCCGCTGTACGTGGAAGACGTTACGGTTTCCCGCGACAGGCAACTGGAGCCTCACGTGGAGAACGCCGCGCGCGCAGAGGGCGTTGAGATACGCTCCTGGCTGGGCGTTCCCCTCGTCGCGGAGGACAAGCTCATCGGTGTGCTCTCGATCATGAGCGGGGCCGCCCGAGCGTTCGACGACCCGACGCGCGAGCTGATGGAGACCATCGGGACGCAGGTCGGCAAGGTCGTGGCGACGGCGCAGCTGTACGAGCGTCTGAGAGAGGCGCAGGAAGCGACTCAAAGCTGGAACCGTGAACTCGAGCAGAAGGTCGAGGAACGCACGAGCGAGCTGACTGAGGCGCGCGAGGAGCTCGAGACGCTCAACGAGGACCTCGAGCGTCGGGTCGAGGAGCGTACGCAGGAGCTCAAGGACATGCAGGACAGGATCGTCGAGTCGGGCCGGATGGCGGCTATCGGCGAGCTTGCGGCCGGCGTGGCGCACGAGCTCAACAACCCGCTCGGGGGCATCCTGGGCTACACGCAGTACGATCTCGAGAAGCTGCAGGACGTGGACGCGTCGAACGTGACCGACGAAGACATACAGCGCGTTCGCGGCCACCTCGCCTACATCGAGCAGGGGGCGCAGAGGTGCACGAAGATCGTCGAGAGCCTCGTCCGGTTCTCGCAGACCTCGAGAAGCGCGGAGACTGAGGTCAACGTCAGAGAGGTCGTGGAGGAGACGCTGGGGTTCACGAGCCGGGAACTCGCGAGCCGGGGCATCGAACTCAAGACCGACCTGTCCGAGACAGACCTGCTGGTCAACGGGGACCCGGGCCAGCTGAAGCAGGTCTTCGCGAACATAGTACTGAACGCGCGGAAGGCGATGCCGTCCGGCGGGCGGCTCTCCGTGAGCACGTGGCTGGTTCACGGCAACGGCAGCGCCGGCGACGTGGTCGCTATCAGCTTCGGCGACACGGGCTGCGGGATCTCCCAGGAGCATCTGGGGCGTCTCTTCGAACCGTTCTACACGACCGGCGAGGTCGGTCAGGGAAGCGGGCTGGGTCTCTCCGTGAGCTACGGGATAGTGAAGGACCACGGGGGCAGCATCGATGTTGAGAGCAAGGTCGGGGTCGGGTCGACCTTCACGGTCCTCCTGCCGACGGCCGGTGCGAAGGTGGTTGAAGCGCAAGTGCAGGGAGCGGCGTAGTGGATCATCTGAATGTCCCGGATCACGCGGACGCGAGTCCTGAGGACAAGGAGACCACGCAGGAGAAGACTCCCGTGCGTCTGCTCGTTGTCGATGACGAGGAGATCATGCGCGAGTTCCTCAGCGAGGTTCTCAAGGACGAGGGTTACACCATCCAGCTTGCGCGCTCCGGTAAGGAAGCTCTAAAGCTGATGAACGCGTCCGAGTACGACATCATCCTCACCGACATCGTCATGCCGGAACTCGACGGTCTCGGCGTCGTTCGGGCGACGCGTGACCTGCCGTACAGCCCGAGCGTCATCGTGATGACCGGATACGCGTCGATGGAGACCGCGGTCGAGTCGATGAAACTGGGCGCCGCCGACTACATCACGAAGCCGTTCAATATCGATCAGATCCGGATCATCGTCAGGAACGCGGTGGAAGAGAGGCTCCTGAAGGCCCGCGCGGAGGAGGGAGAGTTCTACAAGGAGCTGTCACGGAAGGACGGGCTGACCGAGCTCTACAACCACCGGTTCTTCCACCAGCTGCTCGAGACGGAGGTCTCGAGGGCGGAGCGTTACAACAGGGTCGTCAGTCTGCTGATGATCGACATCGACGACTTCAAGAGCTACAACGACACCCACGGCCATCCTGCCGGCGACGTCGCCCTGAGGCGGCTCGCGCAGCTCTTGAAGCAGTCGTCGAGGAACTGCGATTTCGTCGCCCGATATGGCGGCGAGGAGTTCGCGGTCATCGTGCCCGAGGTCAGCGCGGACTCGGCGAGACGCATGGCGGAGCGGCTGCTCAAGGTCATCGACGAGGCCGAGTTCGAGGGGGAGGACGCGATGGTCGGAGGTCGCATGACCATCAGCATCGGCATCGCGACGTATCCGATGCAGGCCTCCACCAAGAGCGAACTGGTGGAGCACGCCGACCAGGCTCTCTACCGGGCGAAGGGGCTCGGCAAGAACCGCGTCGTCGTCTTCGGAGAGGAGAGGGTCAACTAGGATTCGCTCACGCCCGACGACACTGAAGCCCGCGCCGGTTCTCTCGCCTGGCGCGGGCGTTTGACGTCCGGGCGGGTTGACACGCCCGTTCCGCGCTGCTAGGTTGTGGCTTCGCGCGGGAGGTCGTCGGCCGAAGGATGGCCTGAAGCGCGGACCCGACAACCTGGAGGGATACGACGGGCGGCCGGAACGACGTGGATGAGCGGTTCATGGAGGCCGCTCTCGAGGAGGCACGGAGGGCGCTCGACGAGGGAGAGGTGCCCATCGGTGCCGTCGTCGTGGCTGACGGAAGGGTGGTCGGTCGCGGGCACAACCAGGTGGAGCAGCTCGGTGACCCTACCGCCCACGCCGAGGTTCTGGCGATAGGTGCGGCATCGCGCTCTCTGGGGGCGCCGCGCTTGACGGGTGCCACCATCTACGTTACGATGGAGCCTTGTCCGATGTGCGCCGGCGCGATAGTGCTGGCGCGCCTGAGCCGCTTGGTCTACGGCTGCCGCGACCCGAAGTCCGGCTTCTGCGGGTCGCTGGGCAACATCGTCGACGACCCGGCGCTCAATCACAGAGCGAAGGTCCGGTCCGGTGTGATGGAGCAGGAGTGCGGGTCGCTCATCTCGCGGTTCTTCGAGAAGCTGAGACGCGAGGGGACGTGACCCGGGCCCAGGACTGACGGATTCCGGTGGGGTGACGGAGTTGGTCGATCGTGGCGGTCTCGAAAACCGTTGTACCCCTTGGGGTACCGTGGGTTCGAATCCCACCCCCACCGCCAGTCACACAGGGAGAGGTGACTGAGTGGTTTAAGGTGCACGACTGGAAATCGTGTGTAGGTTTATAGCCTACCGAGGGTTCGAATCCCTCCCTCTCCGCCACAAAACGTGTTCTTCGGTAATACGGGGATGTAGCTCAGCTGGGAGAGCGCTGCCTTCGCAAGGCAGAGGTCGGCGGTTCGAACCCGCTCATCTCCACCAGTCCAAGCGGGAGCCCGCTCACACTCACAGGGGCGGGCTTCCGCAGTAGCGCCTCGAGACACGTTCCGCTCTGGCACGCTAGACGGGGAACTAGCGGTGCCCTGTGACCCGCAATCCGCTACAGCGGGGTCGAACATCTGCACGAGGCCTTCTGGTTCCCGTTCGCGAGCCTGAGTGAGGAGGTGTTGACGGCCAGGTCCCGCGCAATCGAGCCTGGTGAACCCGGTCAGGGCCGGAAGGCAGCAGCCGTAAGCCAGTCACTCGATGTGCCGCGGGGGCGCTTGGTCCGAGCCTCGTTTCTTCTGCTTTCGTCGGGAGCAGGGGTCGAGTCTGACGCGTGCCGGAGCGGAACGCCCTTGGTCCATCCTCAAGACTAGCGGGGGCAAGATGTCATACCTCGTGCTGGCCAGGAAGTGGAGACCGGAGTCCTTCTCTGACGTCGTCGGTCAGAAGCACGTAGTCCTGACGCTCGAGGCCGCCGTGCGCACCGACAGGACGGCGCACGCGTACCTGTTCGCCGGACCTCGAGGCGTGGGCAAGACCTCGATCGCGCGTATTCTCGCGAAGGCGCTCAACTGTGAGAAGGGGCCGACGGCCGAGCCCTGCGGACAGTGCACCTCCTGCACCGAGATAGCGTCCGGCAAGAGCCTCGACGTCATCGAGATCGATGGGGCCTCGAACCGAAAGATCGAGGACGCACGTGGCATTCGCGAGACGGTCCAGTACGCGCCGCTGTCGGGAAGAATGAAGGTCTACATCATTGACGAGGCGCACATGCTGACGCGCGAGGCCTTCAATGCGCTCCTCAAGACCCTGGAAGAGCCTCCGCCTCACGTCGTCTTCATAATGGCGACCACCGAACCGAACAAGATCCCCGAGACCATAACGTCGCGCTGCCAGCGTTTCGACTTCCACCGCATCTCTTCGGCGGACGTGGAGGCGCGGCTTGCCCACATCGCCTCCTCGGAGGGGGTCGACATCGAGCCGGGCGCCCTGAAACTCGTGGCTGCTCGCGCGGACGGCAGCATGAGGGACGCGGTGAGTCTTCTCGACCAGCTCGTGTCGGTCGGGGACAGCGGGGTGACGGTCGACGACGTGGCGCGGGTCCTCGGGATCCCCGACGTCGACGTCTTCTTCGGCCTGACGGACGCGATAGCCTCGAACGACACCTCCGGAACGCTCGCGGCCCTGGAGACGGCGATGGAAGCGGGCTTCGATGCGCGCGACCTGATCGACGGGCTCGTCGAACACCTGCGCAACCTGCTCCTGGTCAGAGCCGCGCCTGAGCCGGAGCGTCTGGTGGGACGGATAGCGGACTACCGGGAGCACGAGGGCGCGTCGAGCGACCTGGGCGAGGAGGACCTGGTCCGTCTCATCCGGATCGGTGTCGAGGCGCAGGCGGCCGTCAAGTGGAGCACCCAGCCCGCTCTCATCGTTGAGCTGGCGCTGGTCCGCATGTCGAAGCTCGCCAGCAGCGTTGAGATAGCGGACGTGCTGAAGGCGCTAGCTCAGGAGGGCGGCGCGGGTTCCTCGGGCGGAGGAGGCGCGCTGAAGAAGAGAACGCGTTCGCAGGCTCCGGACACCGGACGCGGGGCCGGCGTCGCCGAACCGCCCCGTGCGAGCCGAGCGGAGGCGGGCACGGCGCCCTCGTCGCAGGCCGCCTACGCAAGCGAGAGGGCGAGCGCGATGGCTGCCTCCGCCACGGCCGTCGCGGAGGCGGAGCCTTGTGAGGTGGAGCCCGAGCTGTGGCCGCACGTCCTGGAGCGAATAAGACGCGACAAGCCGGCTCTGGCAGCGTTCCTGAACGACGCTGTGGCCGAGGCCGGCGAGCCGTCGGTCCTCGCTCTCACGGTGCCGAACGGCTCGTGCTTCCACAAGGAGCAGTTGAAGGACCGCGGGAACATGAAGTTGATGGAGGCCGCGGCGTGCGAGGTGTTCGGTGGTCGGGTCAGGCTCGCGTTCACCTTCGGCGAGCCCCCAGCGGAACGCTCGTCGAGACGCGTCGAGGTCATCGTCAGCGAGGACACTGCCGGCGACCCGGTGGTTCGGAAGGTGATCGACATGTTCGGTGGAGAGATCAGGGGAGCGACGAGAGAGGAGCAGTGACCGCATGGCCGCCAACCTCGCGAAGATGATGAAGGAGGCGCAGAAGCTCGAGAAGCGCCTGAGCGAAGTGAGGAAGAAGCTGGAGGAGATGACCGTCGAGGGGAGCGCAGGCGGGGGAGCGGTCACCGTGACAATGAACGGACAGCGCGACGTTCTCAAGGTGACCATAGACCCGGGCGTCGTCGAGGACGGCGACGCCGAGATGCTCGAGGACCTTCTTCTCTCCGCGCTCCGGGACGCGAAACAGAAGTCGGACGAACTGGCCTCTGTCGAGATGGGCAAGGTCGCCGGAGCCGGACTGCCGCCCGGGATGTTCTAGCACCGACCCAGCAGGAACGGAGCGCCCTTGCCACTCTTTCCCCCCTCACTAGAGCGACTGGTGCTGATCCTGGCCAGGCTTCCCGGCATAGGGAAGAAGTCCGCCACCAGGATCGCGCTCAAGCTGGTCGGCTCCTCGGAGGCCGACTGCAGAGAACTCGCGCGCGCTATCGTCGAAGCGAGCGAGAAGACGGTCGCCTGCTCGACGTGCGGCGCGCTCACCGAGGACGACCCGTGTCCGATATGCACGGACCCGAGGCGGGAGGAGGGCGTGATCTGCGTCGTCGAGCGTCCGAGCGACCTGATAGCGCTGGAGCGAACGAGTCGTTTTCGCGGCCGCTACCACGTGCTGGGCGGCCTGCTCTCTCCTCTGGACGGCGTAGGCCCTGAGGACCTGTCAATACCCCGACTGGCGGAGCGAGCGAAGGAAGAGGCGGTCTCCGAGGTCATCCTCGCGCTCAATCCGACGGCCGAGGGTGAGGCCACGTCCCTCTATCTCGCCCGGGCGCTGGAGCCGTGCGGCGTGCGCGTGACGAAGCTCGCGAGCGGCATTCCGGTGGGCGGCGACCTCGACCTGGCGGACGAGCTGACGCTGGGAACCGCCCTCGAGGAGCGTCGCGAGCTCTAGACGCCCCGCGGGCGGCGACGTGACGCCGGGCGCCCCGCGGACCCACGCCCGCGACCTGCGCTGGCGGCCTCGGGCCGCAGGCACCCTACGACGCGAAGCAAGCTCCGATCCCTGGTACCGCCGGACCCGGTCGGCCCTTCCCTCAACACGAGTCCGAGTCATCCACGATGCGACGCCGCCCGTTCTGAAACGCGTCCTGGCGGCGTGTCGGCTCCCTTTGAACTTGACCGCTCTCGAACCGGGTGTTAGCTTGGCTAGTTGATTTCTCTCAGGTATCCGGAGTCACAGTCAACGCCCGAAGGAGGGTTACACATGTCGCAGTTGACGGAGGTTCGCTGGCACGCGAGAGGGGGACAGGGCGCCAAGACGGCGTCGCTCCTGCTCGCAGACGCGGCGGCCATGGAGGGCAAGTTCAGTCAGGGGTTCCCGGACTACGGTCCGGAGCGCATGGGCGCTCCGATGCGGGGTTTCACCAGGATCAGTGACGAACCCATCCGCGTCCACTGCGCCATCTACGCGCCGGAGATCGTCGTCATCCTGGACGATACTCTCCTGACGGCGGTCGACGTGGCGGCCGGGACGCCCGAGAACGGCATCATCGTCGTGAACACGGTGAAGGACGCCGCCGGCGTGAGAGAAGAGCTCAAGCTCGAGGGAAGGAACATCTACACAGTCGACGCGACCGGGATCGCAATCGACGAGATCGGGAGGCCGATCCCGAACGCGCCCATGCTGGGCGCCCTCATCAAGGTCTCCGAACTGCTGTCGCTCGACGCGGTGCTCACTCAGATCAAGAAGAAGTTCTCGCACGGCTTCAGGCCCGAGGTGCTCGAGGGCAACGTCCGCGCGATCAACAGGGCCTACGAGGAGGTGGCGGGCGAATGAGCGAGAAGGGCTGGAAGGAGATACCGATCGGCGGCATCATCGAGGACGCCGGCAACGCGGAGACCTACGAAACGGGATCCTGGCGCACCTACCGTCCGATCTGGAACGAGGAGACGTGCATTCACTGCCTGAGGTGCTGGGTCGCGTGCCCTGACTCGTCGATCAAGCTGGTCGACGGCAAGGTGACGGGCATCGACTACGAGCACTGCAAGGGCTGCGGTATCTGCAGTTTCGAGTGCCCGACCGACCCGAAGACCATCGAGATGAAGCTGGAGACCGACGTCGAGAAGTAGTGTCGAGAGCGTTGTCTCGATTCAAGAAGGGAGAAACAGACAGTGGCGAGGAGACTCATCCTGACGGGGAACGACGCGGGCGCGGAGGCAATGCGCCAGATCGACCCGGACGTCGTCGCCGCGTTCCCCATCACACCGCAGACGGAGCTGATGCACAAGTTCGCCGAGTTCGTCGCCGACGGCGACGTCAAGGCCGAGTTCGTGCTGGTCGAGTCTGAGCACAGCGCCATGAGCGCGACCGTGGGAGCGGCGGCGGCGGGGGCGAGGGCGATGACGGCGACGTCCGCGAACGGCCTCGCGCTCATGTGGGAGATCGTCTACATAGCGGCGAGCTATCGGCTTCCCATCGTCATGCCGGTCATCAACCGCGCTCTTTCCGGCCCCATCAACATCCACTGTGACCACAGCGACACGATGGGCTGCAGGGACACGGGCTGGATCCAGCTGTTCTCCGAGAGCGCGCAGGAGGTCTACGACAACATGCTGCAGGCGGTGCGTATCGCCGAGCATCCGGACGTCCTGCTTCCCGTCATGGTCACCTTCGACGGGTTCATCATCAGCCACACGGCCGAGGTCCTTGAGGGGCTCGAGGACGCGGAAGTAAGGAAGTGGGTCGGCGATTACGTACCGAAGTACACACTGCTCGACACCGACGATCCGGTGACCTTCGGCCCGCTCGACCTGCAGGACTACTACTTCGAGCACAAGCGCCAGGAGGTCCAGGGCATGTGGAACGCCCCGGACGTCATCAGGTCGGTAGGGAAGGAGTACGGCGAGCTTTCCGGACGTTCCTACGACCTGTTCGAAGCTTACAAGCTCGAAGACGCGGAACTCGTGACGGTCGCGCTGGGGTCTACGTGCGGCACGGCGAAGACCGTGGTCGACGATCTGAGGGACGAGGGCGTCAAGGCGGGGCTTCTGAAGATCCGCTCGTTCCGTCCGTTCCCGGAGGCCGAGATAGGAGCGGTTCTGTCCAAAGCGAAGGTCATAGGCGTGCTCGACCGTTCCATCTCGTTCGGGGCGCCGGGCGGCCCGGTCCACAAGGAGATCAAGGCGGCCCTCTACGGCACCGGCGCCACGCCTGCCGTCGTCAACTACATCTACGGCCTCGGTGGACGCGACATCTCGCAGGAACACATAAGAACCGTCTACTCGGAGCTTGCCGAGCTGTCGGGCAAGGGCACTCCGGACGATCACATTCGTTTCATCGGACTTAGGGGCTAAGGAGGTCAGGGAGTATGCCAGGTCTCAAGCAGCTGGCAGGGCGTGAGGAACTAGTCTCGGGCGGGCATCGAGCCTGCGCGGGGTGCCTTCCGATGACCGCCATGCGGCAGATCATGCTGACGGCCGGGAAGGACACCGTGCACGGATGCGCGACCGGGTGCGTCGAGGTCGTCACGACCATCTACCCGTTCACCGCGTGGCGCAACCCGTTCATCCACAGTGCCTTCGAGAACTCGGCGGCGACCATATCCGGCGTCGAGGCGGCCTACCGCTCCCTGCGGAAGCAGGGGAAGGTGGATCGTGACATCAACTTCATCGCCATGGGTGGGGACGGTGGGACGTACGACATCGGTCTGCAGGCGCTCTCCGGCGCGATGGAGCGCGGACACAACATGCTGTACGTCTGCTACGACAACGAGGCGTACATGAACACGGGCATCCAGCGGTCGGGCGGCACGCCCAAGGGCACGGCGACGTCGACCACTCCGGCGGGCAAGGTCATCCCGGGCAAGAAGCAGTTCCCGAAGCCGCTCACGGAGATAATGATCGCGCACCGCATCCCGTACGTCGCGCAGGCGACCCCGGGGTACCCGAAGGACCTCTCGGACAAGGTCGAGAAGGCTCTGACCATAGAGGGGCCGGCGTTCCTCAACGTCCTGGCGCCCTGCACGCGCGGCTGGCGCTACCCCATGGAGCAGTCCATGGAGATCGCCAGGCTCGCTGTAGACACGTGTTTCTGGCCGCTCTTCGAGGTCGAGCACGGTGGCTTCAGGATCACGCGGAAGCCGAAGGACAAGCGCCCGGTGTCCGAGTGGCTCGAGAAGCAGGGTCGGTTCGCGCACCTCTTCAAAGACAAGAACAAGCACATCATAGACGAGATCCAGGAGGACACGGACCGGAACTGGGAGTGGCTTCTCAAGCGCGAGGAGCTCAGCCAGAGCTAGTCAGCCGAGACACACCCCCGGGGGCGCCGGACCATGAACTGGCCGAACGGATTGACCGTCGCGCGCATCATCATGGCACCAGTTGTCCTGGCGTGCCTCGTGGCTGGCGCCGTCCGTGCGGCGTTCTACATCTTCGTCGTCGCCATGCTCACCGACCTGTACGACGGCCATCTCGCGAGACTGTCGGGCAGGGTCACCGAGTTCGGCAAGCTGATGGACCCGCTGGCCGACAAGGTACTGGTATCACTGGTCCTTGTCGGCCTGCTGCTTGTCGGAGCTCCGTTCGCGCCCCTGTGGATGGTCGCTGTCATCGTCGGCAGGGAGCTTCTCATCCTCGGCTGCCGTACGGGCGTCTTCAAGAGCGGCGAGACGCTCGTGACGCGCCGGACGGCCAAGTGGAAGACGGCCGTGCAAATGGTCTGGCTGTCCGCGGCGCTCCTCTACCTCGCGTTCGGTCCCGCGGCTGGACTGACGGCCGGGAGCGGGGGCGCTCTGGTGGTAGAGCGCGTGCTGTGGTACCTTGGTCTCCTGTCGGTACTCTTGACCGTCGTGTCGGGCGCTCAGTACATGATAGGGCGCAGGAACCCCCACGAGAGGTCGACGGGGGACGCCTCGCGCTGAAGGGAGACGGCCCCGATGACGCACGAGCGTTCAGGTCCGCACCCACTGGTCCACTTCCTGGCGACCGGAGCCGGGAGCGGCTACGCGCCAATCGCTCCCGGGACCGCGGGGTCGCTGGTCTGCGCCGCCCTCGTCTGGTTGTACGCTCCAGAGGTGACTCCCGCCAGCTCCCCCCTCGCCGTAACGACGGTGTCTCTGTCGACGCTCGCCTTCACGGCCCTCGCCGTGTGGGCGGCCGACCTCGCGGAGAGGAACTTCGGGCACGACGCATCGCGCATCGTAATCGACGAGTTCGCGGGCTTCGTCTTCGCCGTCCTCCTGCTCCCGAAGTCACTGCTAGTCTACGTTGTCGCGTTCCTGCTCTTCAGGGTCATGGACATCACCAAGCCGTTCCCGGCGCGACGGGCGGAGGCGCTGCCGGGTGGCCTGGGTATCGTACTCGATGACGTGGTCGCCGGGATATACACCAACCTGCTCCTGCGTCTGATGTTGTTGGTCCGGGGATAGGTCGGGCAGTCCCCACCTTCCGACGGTGCCTACATGAAGACCGAGATACTGACAATAGGCGGAGAGCTCCTCGACGGCAGCGTGCTCAACCAGAACGCCTGCTACCTGGGAGACCGCCTCTCCTCGCTGGGAGCGGACGTCAGGCGGATCACGACCGTTCCCGACTCGGTCGGTGACATCGAGGACGCCCTCGGCAGGGCGCGGGAGCGCTCCGAGCTCGTGGTCACCACTGGTGGGCTGGGAGTGACGGCGGACGACCGGACCAAGCAGGCGGTCGCGAGGCTGCTCGGGAGAAGGCTCGTTCTCGACGAGGACGTTCTCGATGAACTGCGCGACCGCTACGAGTCGAGAGGCGAGGTGATGCCCGAGGCTCTGATCGCGTCGGCGATGCTGCCCGAGGGGTGCCGCCCCGTCGGGAATCAGCGCGGCACCGCGCCGGGCCTTCTGTTCGACGCGACAGGCTCGGTGCTCTTCGTGCTTCCGGGAGTACCGTCAGAACTCAGGGCGATGTTCGAGAACTACGTGTCGCCCTTCCTCGAAGGGCGGGGTCTGAGGCCGCTGGCGCAGGAGCGGATCGTCCGGACGACGGGGCTTCGGGAGACGGAGGTAGCCGAGAGGGTGGAGAGACTCGCGAAGCGACTTGCTCGCACCGACATAGCCTACCTCCCGTCCGCGCTCGGCGTCGATCTCAAGATACTGGGAAGAGGTCAGACGCAGACCGAAGCGGCGAAGACCGCCGACAACTCGCAGAAGAAGGTCGCGTCAAAGCTCGAGCCATACGTCTACGCGCGAGGTGACGAGTCCATGGAGAAGGTCGTCGGCTACCTGCTCTCCATGGGAAACGCGACGCTCGCGGTGGCAGAGTCGTGCACGGGAGGGCTTCTAGGATACCGGCTGACGCGCGTGCCGGGCAGTTCGGACTACTTCGCGGGCGGCGTGATCGCGTACTCGAACGAGCTCAAGAAGAGGCTGCTGGGAGTCAAGGCCGGAACCCTGAAGCGCAAGGGAGCGGTCTCGGAGGAAGCGGCGCTCGAGATGGCGCGCGGAGTGCGGGACAAGTGCGGCGCGGACTACGGACTGGCCGTCACCGGGCTTGCGGGTCCGGGCGGGGGGTCCGACAAGAAGCCGGTGGGTTTGGTCTACGTCGCCGTCGCGTCCGCGTCGGACGAACGTGTGCGTGAACTGCGTCTGGCCGGCGGCAGGGGAACGGTCCGCAGGGCGGCAGCCCAGGCGGCCCTCGACCTCCTGAGACGGCTCATTCTCAACATAGAGGAGTAGGTCCGGTGGCGGTTCGCACGTTCGTGGCTTTGGAGTTGTCCGAGGACGCCAGAACGGGCATACTCGGCCTTGTGGAGGAGATGAGGAGGCGTGGGGTCCGTGCCAGCTGGGCGCGGTCCGGCACGCTTCATCTCACGCTGAAGTTCCTTGGAGACGTCGAGGAAGACGAGCTGCCGGGGGTGGTCGACGCTGTCGAGCGAGCCTCCGGGCAGGTGTCTACGTTTACCTTCGAAACACGCTCGCTCGGCGCTTTTCCGTCGCCCAGGCGCCCCAGGGTGCTCTGGGTGGGCGTGGACGCTCCGGACGAGCTGTTCGCGCTCGCGCGCGCCGTGGAGGACGAGCTCGCCGAACTCGGCTTCCCCCGCGAGCAACGTCGCTTCCACCCGCACATAACGCTGGGCAGAGTGCGGGACCCCGAGGCGGAGAGCGTGCTGTCTCTTTACGAAGAGCTCAGTGCCCCACGAGAGAGGACGGTGGTAGGGGAGGTGAGGGTGATGAGGAGCACGCTCCAACCCGGAGGCGCGCTTCACGAACTGGTGGAGGCCATACCCCTGTCGGATGAGACATCCTAACGAAGCAGAGAAGTCCGCGCGGCGCGCGGGCGGGGAGGACACCATGGCAGAGGAGAAGGGCAAGCAGAAGGCGTTGGACCTGGCCGTCTCGCAGATCGAGAAGAGCTTCGGCAAGGGCTCCATCATGATGCTGGGCGCCCACGAGGTGGGGCAGGGCGTCGAGGTGATCCCGACGGGGTCGCTGTCGCTCGACATCGCGCTGGGCGTGGGTGGTGTGCCAAGGGGTCGCGTTATCGAGGTCTACGGCCCGGAGGCATCGGGTAAGACGACGCTGGCTCTGACCATCGTGGCCAACGCACAGAAGCAGGGCGGCGTCGCCGCCTTCATCGACGCTGAGCACGCCCTCGACCCGACCTACGCGCGCGCGCTCGGCGTGGACACGGACAACCTGCTCATCTCTCAGCCGGACACCGGCGAGCAGGCGCTGGAGATCACCGAGATGCTCGTCAGGAGCGGAGCGGTGGACGTGATAGCCGTGGACTCCGTGGCGGCGCTTGTTCCGCGCGCTGAGATAGAGGGCGAGATGGGTGACTCACACGTCGGGCTGCAGGCTCGACTGATGTCTCAAGCGCTCCGCAAACTCGCGGGTTCCATCGCGCGTTCGAAGACCTGCGTGGTCTTCATCAACCAGATCCGAATGAAGATAGGTGTGATGTTCGGCAACCCCGAGACGACCTCCGGCGGGCGCGCGCTCAAGTTCTACTCGAGCGTTCGCATGGACATCCGGCGCATCGGCGCCCTGAAGGCGGGCGACTCGATCGTCGGCAACCGCACGAAGGTCAAGGTAGTGAAGAACAAGGTGGCGCCGCCGTTCCGGATCGCCGAGTTCGACATCATTTACGGAAAGGGCATCTCGCTGGCCGGAGACCTTCTCGACCTGGGCATGGAGCACGGTCTCGTCACCCAGAAGGGCACGTGGTTCAGCTACGGCGACCTGCAGCTCGGCCAGGGACGCGAGCGGGCAAGAGCCTATATCGAGGAGACCGAAGACGTTCGAGAGAAGCTCGAGAGCGAGATCAGGGAAGCCGCCGGACTGACGCCGTCGGCCCACGCGCAGCCCGATGCGGGGTCCGCGCAGGAACCCGACGCGAAGCCGGAGAAGAAAGAGAAGAAGTCCGCGCGCGAGAAGGTCGGGTCGAAGAGCTGACGCGAGGGCGCGAACGAGCGTCCGGAGACTCGGCAACGTGAGCGGTAGAGTTACCGACATAAGGAGGACCGGGGACGACCCGCCACGCGTCGTCGTGTTCGTGGACGGAGCGGAGGCGTTCACGGTCTCCGAGGCGGTAGCAAGCGAGCTCGGCATCGAGGTCGGAGCGGAACTTGTAGACTCGGCCTCGCAGCTGCTCGAAGCGGACGACGAGCGCGAGAAGGCGCGCGAGGCGGCGCTTCGGCTGCTGGCCGTCCGGGCAAGGAGTAAGGGAGAACTGGCCGACCGCCTGCGCAGGAAGGGGTTCCGCGAGGAGTCGTGCGCCTTCGTGGTCGCCGCGCTCAAAGACGTCGGGCTTGTCGACGACGAGGACTTCGCGAGGGCCTGGGTGGACGAGAAGCTAAGACTCCGTCCCTGTGGTCCGAGACGGCTGGTTCAGGAGCTTCTCGCGAGGAAGGTCGGTAGAACCCTGGCCGATCGCGTCGTGGAGGAGACGTTCCGGGAGCACGCGGAACTCGAAGTAGCCCGTCGGGCCGTCGCGTCGAAGGCTCGCGCGTCGGCGGGGCTCGATCGCGAGAAGCGGCGGTCGAGGCTGTACTCGTTCCTGCTTCGAAGGGGATTCTCATACGAGGTCGCCTCGACGGTCGTGAGAGAGACACTGAGAGACACCGAGGGAGAGGACGATGCCTGACGGCATGACATCGAGCGAGATCCGACGCCTGTTCATCGAGTACTTCACGCAGCGCGGGCACGAGAAGGTCGACAGCGCGCCCCTGATCCCGCGCGACGACCCGACGCTGCTCTTCACGTCGGCCGGGATGGTTCCGTTCAAGCCGTACTACTTGGACGAGACCCCCCCTGTCCGCCGCGCGGTCTCGGTTCAGCGCTGCCTCAGACTGTCCGACCTCGACGAGGTGGGCGAGACGCCATACCACGCGACGTTCTTCGAGATGCTCGGCAACTTCTCCTTCGGGGACTACTTCAAGCGCGAGGCAATCGAGTGGGGCTGGGACTTCCTGACGAACGTCATCGGACTTCCGGCCGACCGCCTGTGGGTCACGGTGCACACCGAGGACGACGCCGCAGCGGAGATATGGCTCAACGAGATGAACTTCCCGGCCGAGAGGCTCGTGCGTCTTGGCGACGAACACAATTTCTGGGGTCCGGCAGGCGACTCCGGGCCCTGTGGTCCGGACTCGGAGATACACCTGGACATGGGGTCGGAGGTCGGCTGCGGTCGGCCCGACTGCGACCCCGGATGCGACTGCGACCGCTTCTTCGAGATCTGGAATCTGGTCTTCCCGCAGTTCATGCAGCACCCGGACGGGACGCGGGAGCCGCTCAAGAGACCGGGCATAGACACGGGAATGGGGTTCGAGCGGCTAGCGAGCGTGCTGCAGGGCGCGGCCAGCATACACGAGACCGACACCGGACTGCCGGTGCTCGACGCCGTGCGGGACGAGGCCGAGGCGGCGAGCGGCACGAGGCCGCCCGCCGGGAAGCCGTCCAAGGAGCTGATAGTCATAGCCGACCACACCCGCGCCGCGACGTTCGCGATAGCGGAGAACATCCTGCCCTCGAACGAGGCGCAGGGCTACGTGATAAGACGACTCATCCGTCGCGCAGTGCGCCGCGGACTGAAGCTGGGCATCGAGGACCCGTTCCTCTACCGTGTGTCCGGCGTGGTCATCGAAACGCTCGGAGAGGCGCACCCGCACCTCGTTCAGAAGAGAGAGCACATAGCGCTCGTTCTCAAGTCGGAGGAGGAGCGTTTCCACGAGACGCTCTCCACCGGGAGCGCGGTCTTCGAGGACGTCATCGCGAAGCTGTCCGGTTCCGGTGAGAGGACGATTCCCGGCGACGTCGCCTTCAGTCTCTACGACACCTACGGCTTTCCTCTGGACCTGACGGAGGAGATGGCGTCGGAGCGCGACTTCAGTGTCGACCGCCGGGGCTTCCGTGCGGCAATGGACGAGCAGAAGGAACGCGGCAGGCGCGCGTCGGCGTTCACGGACTCGAGCGGCGGCGCCGCGTGGGAGGGTGAGCGCTCCAAGACGAGGTTTGTCGGGTACGAGCTCACGTGCGGCTGCGGAGGCGGCGCGGACTGCGAGTCGGCTGAGACCGTGCTCTCCGGGGGCGTCGATACGAAGATCTCCGAGGTGAGGCGAGGCGACGAGGGAGTGGAGTTCACGCTCGCCGAGAGCCCCTTCTATGCCGAGTCGGGAGGGCAGGTCTCGGACACGGGCACCGTCGATGTCGGCGGCGAAACGCTGCAGGTGGTCAACGTGATGGTCAGGGACGAGCGGTACGTGCACTTCGCGGCCGACCCGTCCGGCGTCGTCATACCCGGCGCTGACGCCGTCGCCAGGGTTGACGTCGCCAGGCGAAGGCTCCTCGAGAAGAACCACACGGCCACGCACCTGCTGCAGGCGGCGCTGAGAGGCGCCCTCGGTGACCACGTCCACCAGTCAGGATCCTGGGTGGGGCCGGACCGGCTCCGTTTCGACTTCACGCACTTCTCGGAGCTGTCGCCGCGAGAGGTCGCGGCTATCGAGGACCGCGTCAACTCGTGGGTCCGTTCCGATCTCGCGGTGACCCCTGAGCAGATGCCGCTGGACGCGGCGCTCGACAAGGGCGCGATGGCGCTGTTCGGCGAGAAGTACGACTCGGACGTCAGGGTCATAACAATAGGTAACCGCGACGAGGGCGTTAGCCTCGAGCTCTGCGGTGGGACACACGTCCAGCGAACCGGAGAGATAGGTTCCTTCGCGATAGTCGGCGAGTCGAGCGTGGCGGCCGGCGTGAGGCGTATAGAGGCCGTGACCGGGAGGGCGGCGGTCGAGAGGGCGAGGCACGACGCCGAGTTCCGGCGCGAACTGGCCGACGTCCTCAAGTCTTCGCCGGACGAGGTCGTCGAGAAGTGCAGGGAACTGGCCGCTGAGATCTCGCGACTCCGCAAGGAGATCGAGCGCGAACGGCAGAAGACTGCCGGCGGGTCGCTGGACTCGATGATGGACGGTGTCCGGGAGATCGCCGGTGTCCGACTGCTGTCGGTCAGAACGGACGCGCCCGACGTCAAGACGCTCCGTGCGCTGTCGGACCTCATGCGTGACTCCCTCGGGAGTGGTGCCGGCCTGCTGGCGGCCGTGACGGAGGGCGGAGTCGTGCTCATCACGGTGGTCACCTCCGACCTCGTCGACAATGGAGCGCTCAAGGCAGGCGACATCGTCCGCGAGGTCGCAGGAGTGATGGGCGGCCGAGGCGGAGGCAAGCCTCATCTGGCGCAGGCCGGCGGCGGCGATCCGAAGAAGCTGGACGACGCGCTTGAGCAGTTCTACGTCGTGGTCGCCCGGATGCTGAAAGAGGGGGCGTGATGACGGCGAAGGGGAGCACTCTCGCCTGGATGGAGGAGCGCATGGCTGGGACGGGGGCGCTCTACTTCGTCCTGCTCGACCCGGACCGCTTCGAACCCGACGAGAACGCTCGGCTCGCCCGAGCAGCCGTCGACGGGGGAGCGGACGCGATCTTCGTGGGAGGAAGCCTGTCGCTCGCCGGACGAAGCGATGAGACAGTGCGCGCGGTCAAGAGCGCGATCGAGGCGCCCGTCGTGATCTTCCCCGGAGACACCGGATTCGTGTCGCGGTGGGCCGACGCCGTCCTCTTTCTCTCACTGATCAGCGGACGGAACGCGCACTTCCTTATCGGCGAGCACGTCAGGGCGGCGCCGCTGCTCAGGGACTCAGGGCTCGAGCCGATCCCTACCGCGTACATGCTCGTCGAGGGCGGAGCGACGACCTCGGTGGAGTTCATGAGTTCCACGCGTCCGATACCACGGGACAAGCCGGACATCGCCATGGCTCACGCCCTGGCCGCGCAGTATCTCGGGATGAGGCTCGCGTTCTTCGACGCCGGCAGTGGTGCACAGAGGCCCGTGCCAGAGGAGCTGGTGAGGAGGGTCTCGAGCTACATCGACATCCCGGTGATCGTCGGCGGCGGGATCCGGGAGCCCGCGACAGCGCGCGGCCTCGTCGAGGCCGGCGCGAAGGCGATAGTGACGGGCGACATCGTAGAGAAGACCAAGGACGCCGGGCTGCTCCGCGCGTTCGCGGACGCGGTCCACGCGTAGCATTGGCGAGTCGGCGGCGCCCGACTCGCGACACACATCGAAAGGCAGGTGGTCGCCATCAAGGCACTCGTGCTCTCCGGTGGAAAAGGCACGCGACTCAGGCCCATCACGCATACGAGCGCGAAGCAGCTCGTGCCCATCGCCAACAAGCCCATTCTCTTCTACGGGCTCGAGGCCATCCGCGACGCGGGGATAGTGGACGTGGGGATCGTCGTGGGCGACACGGCGAAGGAGATCGAGGCGGCGGTGGGTGACGGCTCGAAGTTCGGGCTCAAGGTCAGCTACATCAGGCAGGACGCTCCGCTGGGGCTCGCACACGCCGTGAAGATAGCCGAGGACTACATCGGTAAGGAGCCGTTCGTGATGTACCTCGGCGACAACCTGATCATGGGCGGCATCACCGATTTCGTCGGTGAGTTCCAGAAGAACAAGCCGAACTCGCAGATCCTGCTTGCGCGCGTCGACAACCCAAGCGAGTTCGGCGTGGCTGAGTTGTCCGGGGGAAGGGTCGCGCGGCTGGAGGAGAAGCCCGAACACCCGCGCTCGAACCTGGCGCTCGTCGGGGTCTACATGTTCGACGCGGAGGTCTTCGAGGCGGTGGGCAACATCTCACCCTCGGCACGGGGCGAGCTGGAGATCACTGACGCCATCCAGAACCTGATTGACACCGGCCGCGAGGTCAGGGCGCACGAGGTGACCGGCTGGTGGAAGGACACCGGGAAGCTCGAGGACATTCTCGAGGCCAACCGCATGATCCTGGAGACGGTGGCGCGGGACGTGTCGGGCAGCGTGGACAGCGCGTCTCGCATCGACGGCAACGTTGTCATAGCCGATGGCGCGGAGATCGAGGGGAGCGTGCTCCGGGGGCCGCTCGTAGTCGGGCCGGGCTGTCGCATCGCAAGGTCCTACATAGGCCCCTTCACGTCGATCTATTACGGCGTGACGGTTCAGAACTCGGAGATCGAACACAGCATCGTTCTCGAGAACTCGACGATCTCCAATCTGGGCAGTCGCATGGAGAAGAGCCTGATCGGCAAGGACGTCGAGATCAGGAAGAGCGGGACCATGCCGACGGCCTTCAGGTTCATGGTCGGTGACGCGAGCAGAATAGAGGTTCCCTGATGCCTGACCACACGCCTGGCAGGGACACGGGCGCCGCGCCGCGTGCAAGAGCGCTCGTCACGGGCGCGCGAGGCATGCTCGGGACGGAGATGGTGCCGAGACTGGCCGTTGACTTCGAGGTCGAGGCCGCCGACGTCGATGACTTCGACCTGACGGACGCCGAGGCCACCGAGAGGTTCGTCGGCGAGTTCGAACCCCGCCTCGTGGTCAACTGCGCAGCCTACACCGACGTGGACGGCGCTGAGAGCGACCCCGCTCTCGCCTTCGCGGTCAACGCCACCGGGGCGGGAGGTCTCGCCACCGCCGCGCGGAGGGTCGGGGCGCGGTTCGTTCACATAAGCACGGATTACGTGTTCGACGGAAGCTCCACGCGACCGTACGTAGAGGACGATACACCGAACCCCATCGGAGCATACGGGCGCTCGAAGCTGGAAGGCGAGATCCTCGTGCGGTCGGCCTGCCCGGACGCCCTCGTGGTGCGCACGGCCTGGCTCTACGGCCACGCGGGTCCCAACTTCGTCGAGAAGATGATCTCGCTCGCTCAGTCCGGGGCGAGGCTCCGCGTAGTGAACGATCAGACCGGCTCGCCGACGAATGCCAGGGACCTGGCCTCCGCGGTCGCGGAACTCGTTGCGGTCGAGGCGTCGGGTGTGGTAAACGCTACGAACACGGGAACGTGCACGTGGTTCGAGTTCGCCGAGGAAGCGCTGAGGCTCGCGGGGCTCGGCGACGTCGGCCTTACGCCGGTCCCGACGAGCGAGTTCCAGACTCCCGCCCGCAGGCCGGCCTACTCCGTCCTGTCGCTCGATCGACTGACAGGGCTGACGGGGAGCCGGCCCAGAGGCTGGCGGGAGGCGCTCGCGGAGTACATCACCGAAAGGTAACCAGATGGAACGCGATGCGATGGTCGGCAGGGTCGACGCCATCTTCAGGGAATCTGCGCGGGTGCACACGACGGCCGCCGTCGAGCTGTCAGGAGCTGTGGCCGACGCGGCCGCCGCTGTGACGGAGGCGCTCAGGGTCGGCAACAAGGTGCTTCTGTGCGGGAACGGGGGCAGCGCGGCTGACGCACAGCACATTGCCGCCGAGCTCGCCGGTCGTCTCCGGCTCGAGCGGGGCGGTCTTCCGGCCGTGGCGCTTACGGTCAATCCCTCGGTGATGACCGCGCTGGCCAACGACTACGGGTACGACATGGTGTTCGCGCGGCAGGTCGAGGCGCTCGGGCGGCCCGGGGACGCCCTGGTGGGCATCTCGACCAGCGGCGGTTCACCGAACGTGGTCCGCGCGCTGGAGGCGGCGGGAGCCGCGGGAGTGACGACCGTCGGCCTCTGCGGGAGCAACACGGACACCTTCGCCCCGCTGTGCGACCACCTGATAGCGGTCCCGGTCGAGGACACGCAGCGCGTTCAGGAGATACACATAGCTGTTGGCCACGCGATCTGCGAGATCGTGGAGACCGTCCTCTTCGGCCAGGCGTGACGCGTGGGAGACGCCGGCGCGCCGGACCCGGAGCGTCGTCGGGCGGCCGGTCGTGCCAAGCGTGTTGAGGGAAGATACGTGGACTCGATAGTCATCGGTATCGGAGGCGGCACCGGCTCCGGCAAGACGACGGTCGCCAAGGAGGTGCGGAGACACTTCCCGGCGGAGAGCGTCGTGATCATACACCACGACTCGTACTACCTTGACCGCTGCGATCTGCCGATGGCCGACCGGCAGAACGTCAACTACGACCATCCCGACTCGTTCGACAACGAACTCCTGATCGCGCACCTCAACGAGCTTAAGGCGGGGCGCGCCATCGAGAAGCCCATCTACGACTTCGAAACGCACACGCGGAAGCTCGAGACGATCACGGTTCGTCCCGCGCGCATCGTCCTGCTGGAGGGCATCCTCGTGCTCGCCGAGGACGAGCTCCGGGAGAGGATGGACATCAAGCTTTTCGTGGACACCGATGCTGACGAACGCTTCATACGGCGGCTCAAGCGCGACATCGTCGATCGGGGCAGGACGGTGGACCAGGTGATAGACCAGTATCTGTCGACGGTCCGGCCGATGCACCTGCAGTTCGTCGAGACGAGCAAGCGCTACGCGGACGTCATCATACCTGAGGGCGGACAGAACCTGGTGGCTGTCGACCTCATCACCACGAAGGTCAGGGACATCCTGGCGGCATAGCTCGCGCGGCACCAAGCCGCCGTTGCGCCGGAAGGGGAGAGATGCTTCTACATCTGCTCAGGGCTCTGCGGCCCGATCAGTGGACGAAGAACCTCGTGCTCTTCGCGGCTCTGATCTTCGCCGGCGGTATGGGCGACCGAACACTGGTCCTCAATGCCGCCTCAGGCTTCCTGGTCTTCTGCGCTCTCTCGGGTGCGACGTACCTCTTCAACGACCTCACCGACCTCAAGCGGGACAGGGAGCATCCGGTCAAGCGGAAGCGCCCCCTGGCTTCCGGAGCGCTTCCGACCGGGGTCGCCGCGGGGACCGCGGCGGTGCTGGCCGCGGTGGGGCTCGTGTGGGCCTACAGGCTGCACACGAACTTCGGGATGGTCGCGACCGGCTATCTCGTTCTAAACGTGCTCTACAGCCTGGCGCTCAGGAAGATGGTGGTGCTCGACGTCATGTCGATAGCGATAGGCTTCGTCCTGAGAGCCGTAGGGAGCGTCGAGGTCCTCAAGGGGCCGGCGCCCGAGACCGAACTGTCCCCGTGGCTGCTCGTCTGCACGTTCTTCCTTGCGCTCTTCCTCGGGCTGGGCAAGCGGCGACACGAGGTGTTGGTTCTCGGCGACGAGGCCGGCAAGCACAGGCCGACGCTCGAACACTACCCGCCGGCGCTGATCGACTCGCTGTTCGGCGTCGTGACCGCCTCGACGGTGGTGTCCTATGCCATCTACACGATCTGGCCGGGCACCGTAGCGAAGGTCGGCGGTCCGGAACTGGTCTACACCATACCGTTCGTGGTCTACGGCGTGTTCAGATACCTGTACCTTATGTTCGCGGAGGGGGGTGGAGGGCAGCCCTCGCGGGCCCTGGTCTCGGACCTACCACTGGCGCTCAACATAGTCATATGGGTAACGCTCGTCGCCTTCATCATCGCTCGGTGACCCAATGAGCGACCGCGCGGACAGACCGCAAACTCGAGGCGCTGCCGTTCCAGGACGGCAGCGCCTCCACAAGGGGAAGCGTGTGAGGCGTGTCACAGTAGAGGCCTACGCCAAGGTCAACCTGGGACTGGCCGTCGGGAAGGCGAGGGAAGACGGCTTCCACGAGATCGAGACGGTCTTCCAGAGCGTCTCGCTTGCCGACACGGTCGAGATCGAGCGAGCCGACCAGGCCGGGCCGGGTGTCACGCTCAGGGTCAGTGGGCTGCCCGCGCCACCCGGGCAGGACAACCTGGCCTTCGCAGCCGCAGAGGCCGCACGTGACGAGCTTGGGGCTCCACCCGTGGCCGTCGGCCTTCACAAGCGTATCCCCATAGCGGCGGGCCTGGGAGGCGGGAGCGCCGACGCGGCGGCGGTACTCAAGGGCGTGGACGCGCTCTTCGACCTGAGAACGCCCCTGGAGCATTTGAAGGACATGGCCGCGAGGCTCGGATCGGACGTCCCCTTCATGCTCCAGGGCGGCACGGCCCACGGCACTGGCAGAGGGGAGCTGACAGAGGGGCTTCCACCTCTGAGCGGCGTCTGGTTCGTACTTGCGACACCGGACTTCGGCGTCTCGGCGGCCGAGGCCTACAGAACCGCGAGAATCGGGTTGACAGGGCCGCGCAGCTTCATTAGAGTAAACTGTTCGGCTATCCGGGAAGGCGACATTCCGGCGCTCATCGAAGGGCTCCGGAACGACCTGGAGGCTGGAGTCGTATTAGCGCGTCCGGAGGTCGCGGTCGTCAAGCACGCCCTGCTAGAGGCGGGTGCTTCGGCCGCGGTGATGTCCGGAAGCGGACCGACCGTGCTTGGGGTCGTGCGCGGTGAGGAGGAGGGGAGAAGCACAGCGTCACGCCTGGCGGGGCGTGGCTGGAACATAAATGTCGTGGCGCCGGTGGGCGCCGGGCAGCACATCACCTCCGAATAGGAGGATCAGCCTTGTCAGGCCGAAGAGGCCGGACCGGCAGCCGACCAGTCCCTTCATCCAGGCGGAGGGCGGTGAAGCGATGCAGATAACCGAGGTAAGGCTGACGCTGCGCAGTGAGGAGAGACTCAAGGCGTTCGTCAGTATCACGTTCGACAACGCGTTCGTGGTCAGAGGGCTCAAGGTGATCGAGGGAAACACCGGGCTCTTCGTCGCGATGCCCAGTCGACGACGGAAGGACGGTGAGTTCAGAGACATCGCTCACCCGATCAACAACGAGACACGACGCATGATCGAGGACGCGGTCCTCGCGGAGTATGAACAGCAGCTCGCGCTCCAGGGTGACGTACCGCAATCGGTCGACGACCACCTGGTCATGGCCGATGAGTTCTGCGACTAGCAGGAGCTTGCTGGGGCGTCGTCTAGTGGCAAGACACGGGACTTTGGATCCCGCATCGGAGGTTCGAGTCCTCCCGCCCCAGCCAATCCGCTCGCTGGGGCGGTGCGGCTATTCAGTGAGAGCGCGCGAGCGCCTACCGGAGGCGACGAGATGCCGAACGAGCTAGGGCTTTTCAGCGGTAACGCCAACCGGGCTCTCGCGGAGGAGATCGCCGGCTACCTCGGACTGAGGCTGGGTGAGGCCGAGGTCGGCCGCTTCAGGGACGGCGAGATCAGAGTGAGTATCTCCGAGAACGTCCGCGGTATGGACGCCTTCGTGGTCCAGCCCACCGGGCCGCCCGCGGAGAACCTGCTGGAGCTGCTCATCATGATCGACGCCCTGAGGCGGGCTTCGGCACAGAGGATAACGGCGGTAGTGCCGTACTTCGGCTACGCGAGGCAGGACAGGAAGGACAGGCCCCGGGTTGCGATAACGGCGAAGCTGGTCGCCAATCTCGTGACCGTCGCAGGCGCCGACCGCGTGCTCACGATGGATCTGCACGCGCCGCAGATCCAGGGCTTCTTTGACATCCCGATGGACCACATCTACGCGGCGCCCGTGCTCTTGAGATACTTCGACGAGCACGCGGGAGACGACCTGGTCGTCATGGCGCCGGACATCGGGAGCGTGAAGATGGGGCGCGCGTTCGCCAAGAGGCTGGGGGCCTCGCTTGGATTCGTTGACAAGCGCCGCCCACGACCGGACGCGACCGAGGTCATGAACGTCGTGGGCGAGGTCGAGGGCAAACACGTCGTTATGATCGACGACATCATCAGCACCGGCAGCTCGATGATAGAGGCAGCTACGGCCGTCATGAAGATGGGCGCGGTCAAGGTGACCGCGGGAGCCACACACGCGCTGCTGGCCGAGGGTGCCGTCGAGGACCTCGAACGGTCTCCCATCGAGGAGATCGTCGTGACGAACACATTGAGCAACGAGGTCACCAACAGCGACAAGGTCAAGACGCTTTCCGTCGCCGAACTGCTCGGCGAGGCGATAGACAGGATCCACGGGGAGAAGTCGGTCAGCTCGCTGTTCGTCTAGGCGGGCCGGGAGAGAGGCCCGGGCGAGCGGTCGCACAGGGTTCCCGCGACACCGGGACGCCAGAAGGTAAGCACTCAAGAGAGGAACGCATGGCGACTGTCAAGTTGAAGGTCAGACGAAGAACGGACACGGGTAAGCAGGGAAGCAAGCGGACGCGCGCGGGTGGCGACGTGCCCGCCGTTCTCTACGGCGAGAAGCAGGAGAACGTGCCGATCTGCATCGAGGCCCACGAACTCAGGACCGCGCTGTCGACTCCCTCGGGGCGGAACGTGATCATCCAGCTGGGGCTGGACGGCGAGGACGGGACGTCGAGGGCCGTCATCAGAGACATAGACCGCGACGCGATCACGCGCGAGATCCTGCACGTTGACCTGCAGCGGATCTCGGAGAACAAGCCCGTGGTCATGAACGTGCCCGTCCACCTGACGGGCGAGTCGCTGGCCGTCAAGGAGGGGCGCGGCATCCTGGACCACACTATGAGGCAACTCGAGGTCAAGTGTCTCCCGCGCGACATCCCGGAACACATCGACGTCGACATCTCGGAACTCGAGGTCAGGCACGCCATTCACGTCAGCGACATCACCGTGCCCGACGTGGAGATCCTGGACCACCCCGAGAGACCCGTCGTAGAGGTCCTGCAGCCGACGCTGTTCAAGGAGGCGGAGGGCGAGGAAGGCGCCGAGGTCGAGGGCGAAGAGGCCGCCGAGGGCGAAGAGGCCGCCGAGGGCGAGGCCGCGGCTCAGGACGCCGAGGGCGACAAGGCCGAGGAGAAGAGCTAGGCGAGGTGAGGGTCATAGTAGGGCTCGGGAACCCCGGCAGAGAGTACGAGGGTTCCCGCCACAACGCAGGCTTTCTTGTTGTCGCCGGGCTCGCCGACGGGTGCGGGATCAAGCTCTCGGCAGGGCGCGGCGACTTCATGATGGGGAAAGGGCGAATGGGCGGCGCCCACGTCGCGCTGGTCATGCCCCTTACATACATGAACTCGAGTGGACTGGCCGTGGCACAGGCGCTCGAACAGACCGGCTCAACGGTCGAGGAACTGCTCGTTGTCTGCGACGACGTCGATCTGCCGCTCGGGCAGTTGCGAATCAGAGCGGCGGGCAGCGACGGAGGGCACAGAGGACTCGCCTCGGTGGCGGCGTCGACAGGGACACAGGAGTTCGCCAGGCTGAGACTGGGCGTAGGGCGCCCACCGGACGGTGACGACACCGCGGGCTTCGTGCTGGAGGAGTTCTCCGGGGACGAAGGACCGGCGGTCGAAGAGATGGTCGCGAGCGCCGTCGAGGCGGTGCGTGTGATGCAGAGGGACGGGATCGAAAGGGCGATGACGATCTTCAATCGGAGGATCAGCCCCGCCGCAGGCGGGGAGTCGCGGGAGGAATGATGTCACAGGTGGCAGTCCCGCTGGTGTCGGGAATCGTGGGTCTCATCTTCGTAGGCATTCTCGTGCGCGAGGTCCTGTCTCGCAGCCAGGGCAACGAGGTGATGGTGAAGATCTCGCTCGCGGTGCAGGAGGGCGCGAAGGCCTTCCTGAAGCGCGAGTACAGCTACGTGTCCATCCTGGTCGTCGCCATCGCCGCTCTCATCGCACTGGCCCCGACCCTTTCGGGGAACCCGAACCTGCCTCTGGGATGGAGGACGTCCGTCGCGTTCATCCTGGGCGCGGTGGTCTCGGCCCTCGCGGGCTACGTCGGCATGAGCATAGCCACTCGCGCGAACGCTCGCACGACGCAGGCCGCTGTTGACGGCGGCGTCAAGGGTGCACTCGGGGTGGCCGTGTCGGCGGGGTCTGTGATGGGCATGAGCGTCGCCAGCATGGCGCTCATAGGACTGGCCGTCATCTACTGGCTCTTCCGCGTGCCCGCGGTCGTCAACGGCTACGCGATGGGCGCGTCGCTGGTCGCGCTCTTCGCCCGGTCGGGCGGCGGGCTCTTCACAAAGGGCGCGGACATGGGCGCCGACCTGGTGGGGAAGGTCGAGGCCAACATACCTGAGGACGACCCGCGAAACCCGGCGGTCATCGCGGACAACGTCGGCGACAATGTCGGAGACGTCGCGGGCCTGGGCGCGGACCTTCTCGAGTCCTACGTCGAATCGATCATCGCCAGCATGGCGCTTGCGGCCGCGCTGGTAGCGGGCGCGGCGGTCAAGGAGCAGCTGATGACGCTCCCGTTCTACATAGCGGGAGCGGGCGTCATCGCATCGATAATCGGCATCCTCTTCGTCAAGGCCGTGGGGCGGAAGAACCCCCAGGCAGCGCTGATGGGCGGGACGTACGTCGCCGCGGGCCTGACGGCCCTAGCGAGCTTCTTCATCATTCGGGCCCTGGGATCGGAGTTCACCATCGGCGTCAAGACCTACGGGCTGATGGGACCGTTCTACGCGACGCTCGCCGGAATAGCCTCCGGTGTCATCGTCGGCTTCGTCAGCGAGTACTTCACGTCGTCGAAATACAGGCCCGTCAAGAGGCTCGCGGAGGCGTCTCAGACGGGCCCCGCGATCACCGTCACGAGCGGAACGGCGGTCGGCATGGAGAGCACGGCCGTGCCGGTGCTCGTACTCGGCATCTCGATCGTCCTCGCGCACCACTTCGCGGGGATGTACGGAATCGCCATGGCCGCGTTCGGCATGCTGGCGACCACTGGCATGGTAGTCGCCGTCGATTCCTACGGCCCGGTCGCCGACAACGCCGGGGGAATAGCCGAGATGGCGGGTCTCGAGCCCGAGGTGAGAGAGATCACGGACAATCTCGACGCTGTGGGGAACACCACCGCCGCCATCGGTAAGGGCTTCGCCATCGGTTCGGCGGCGTTCGCCGCGATCGGCCTGCTCGCGGCCTACATGGCGTCCGCCGGCATACGCGTGGCCGACATGTCCGACCCGAAGGTGATGGCGGGGCTGCTGGTGGGCGGCATGTTGCCGTTCCTGTTCAGCTCGATGCTGTTCCAGGCGGTCTCGGACGTCGCATTCAAGATGATCGACGAGGTGCGCAGGCAGTTCCGTGAGATTCCCGGGCTCCTCAAGGGAGAGGTCATGCCCGACTCGGCGACGTGCGTCGACATCAGCACGCGCGGCGCCATCAGGGGCATGCTGAAGCCCGGTCTTATGGCTATCATAGTGCCGGTCATTGTCGGCTTCTACGACGAGAAGGCGCTGGCCGGGCTCCTTATCGGAGCGGTCGTCACGGGCGTCGTGCTCGGCATCCAGACGGCGAACTCAGGCGGCGCGATGGACAACGCGAAGAAGTACATCGAAGAGGGACACTTCGGCGGCAAGGGCTCGGACGCCCACAAGGCCGCCGTGGTCGGGGACACGGTCGGAGACCCCCTCAAGGACACGGTGGGGCCGTCGATCAACATCCTGATCAAGCTGATGAGCGTCATCTCGCTCGTGCTGGCGCCGCTCTTCATCAGCGGCTAGGGGTCCGGCACGCAGGCGCGGGTGTGCTGCTGAAGACGCTCGGAAGACCCTGAAGGGGGGAGGCTCGGTGGCACTGGAGCTCGGCATAATCGGCCTTCCCAACGTCGGAAAATCGACGCTCTTCAACGCGCTCGCGGGGACCAGCGTCGCGTGCAGCAACTACCCTTTCTGCACGGTGGACGCGAACGTGGGGGTGGTGCCGGTGCCGGACGCGCGCCTCGACCGGCTCGGAGAGATACTCGAGCCCGAGAAGCTGACGCCGGCGGCGATCCGTTTCGTCGACATCGCGGGGCTCGTCAGAGGGGCGCACCACGGCGAGGGACTGGGGAACAAGTTTCTCGCGAACATTCGCGAGGTCGACGCCGTCGCACACGTGGTCCGCTGCTTCGAGGATTCCTCGGTCGCGCACGTCGACGGCAGCGTCGACCCGGAACGGGACCTGGAGACCATCAGGACAGAGCTCTTGCTCGCAGACCTTGAGACGGCAGAGCGGAACCTCGCGAAGCGGAAGAAGGACAGGGACAGAGGGGAGAAGGAAGCAGGGCCGGCCGTGGAGGCGCTCGCGAAGGCGCGAGACGCCCTGGACTCGGGAACCGAGTTGTCCGATGCAGGTCTCACCGACGGGGAGCGTGAGGTCCTGAGCGAGTACCGGTTCCTGACGTCGAAGGACCGCATCATCGTCGCCAACATCTCGGAGGGCGACGCCGGCGGCGGAGAGGCGGAGTGGGTCCAGAGGATCGTGTCCGCTTCCGGAGAGCCGCCGTGGAAGGTCGTTCCGATAGCGGCCTCGCTCGAGGCGGAGCTCGTGTCGCTCCCCGACGAGGAAAGGACGGAGTTCCTGAAGGGGCTGGGTCTCTCGGAACGGGGACTCGAGAGGCTGGTCAGGGCGGGCTACAGGCTGCTGGATCTCGTGACCTTCTTCACGATCAAGGGCACGGAGACGAGAGCCTGGACAGTGACCAGAGGAACGAAGGTCGCGGAGGCCGCGGGGAAAATCCACTCCGACATGGAGAAGGGCTTCATCCGGGCGGAGGTCGTGTCCTTCGAGGATCTCAGCGAGGAAGGTTCCATGGGGGCGCTCCGCGAGAGCGGACACCTCAGAACGGAGGGAAGGGACTACGAGGTGCAGGAAGGCGACGTGGTCCTCATACATTTCCACTAGGCGGCGCAGCGAGAAGGCCGGCGGTGGATGCAGTGCGGCCGCGGGAAGAACCGCGGCGGCAGTAGTGAAGGAAGAGGGGCAAGCCCCGGGCGCGGTGCCTGGGGTCTCCTCACCCCGCCCAGGTGGCGGGGTCGTAGTGGTCCGAGAGGAGGAGGCAGCAATGAGGACGTACGAAGGAGCCTTCATCTTCCGTCCCGGCCTCGACGAAGCCGGTCTCGAAGCTGAGATGACCGGGGTCGAGGAGCTGATCAAGGCGGAAGGTGGAACGATCCAGGAGTGGGACAAGTGGGGCAAGCGCCGGCTCTCCTACGAGATCAAGGGTGAGCAGGACGGGTACTACGCGTTCCTGAAGTTCGAGGCGGACCCCGCGGCGATCGAGCGCCTCGTCGAGGCGTACAAGCTGCGTGAGGGGATCATCCGCAACATGAACATCGTGTTGGACGACTGACCCGACCTCGTCGTATACGAAACCGGATCTCGGAGGAGAAGATGGCAAGACGTGAGCGACACGGGAAGTTCTGCAGGCTCTGCCAGGACAAGGTGGAGCACGTGGACTACAAGGACGAGAAGCGCCTGAACCGCTTCATCACGGAGCAGGGCAAGATCATACCGCGCAGGGTCACCGGGACCTGTGCCAGACACCAGAGACAGCTGGCAGTCGCGATCAAGCGCGCCCGTCAGATCGCTCTCCTTCCGTTCATCGGCCGGCATCACAGACACGGCTAGGACGGCGGAGGGAGCCAACGGAGGTGCATCAGCAATGAAGGTCATACTTGTTGAGGACATCCCCCGGCTCGGGTCGCGCGGCGACGTCGTCACCGTCAAGGACGGGTTCGGAAGGAACTTCCTCATCCCGTCGGGCAAGGCGATGCCCGCGACCGCTGGGGCCCTCGCGCAGCTGGAGGTCAAGGTCAAGCGCGACGAGGCGAAGGTGAAGAAGGACAAGCGCGCGGCCGAGGAGATGGCCGAGCGGCTGAGCGGAGTGTCGTGTACGGTGCGTGTCCAGGCGGACGAGGGCGACAAGCTCTACGGGTCCGTGGGGGAGAGAGACGTCGCGGCCGCGCTCGAGGAGCAGGGCCACTCGATCGACCCGAGCAACGTGCTGATGGAAGAGCACATCAAGATGCTAGGTGTATACCCGGTCAAGGTTCGGCTCTTCAGCGACGTGGAGGCCGAGGTCAAGGTCTGGGTCATCAGGGAGTAGCTGCGTGCTCGGGGCGGCCCCGGTCGCCCCGGCGCGCCGACCAGCCGGAAGGCGGGGAGGAGCAGTATGCCGAGAAGCCTGAGAGTCACGGCGCTCGTGCTCGTCGGTCTCGCCGCGCTAGTGCTTTGCTGGGGCTGCGGCACCGGTGGTGACGACGAGGTCGTCGCCAGAGTCGGACGGACCAACATCACGAAGAGCGACCTGATGGAGAAGATGGCGGACCGTCCGCCGTTCGCGCAGCAGCAGTGCGCGGGCCCGGAGGGAACGAACGAGTTGCTCAAGAGGCTCGTCGACGAGGAGGTTCTGTACCAGGCCGCGATGAACGCCGGATACGCCGAGAGCCCCGAGGTGGTGAAGGCGCTCGACGCCGTCAGACGGCGCGCCGTCATCCAGCAGTTCTACGCCGACGACATCGAGGGAAAGGCGGTCGTCCCAGAAGAGGAGATCGTCGCCTACTACGAGGAGTACGGCGAGCAGTTCCAGCGAGCGGGGCGCACGAAGGTCCGCCACATCCTGGTCCCGACGCGGTCTCAGGCCGATGCCGCGAGACAGCGGGTGCTCGCAGGCGAGGACTTCCCGTCGGTGGCCAGAGAGCTCTCGACGGACGACGCAACGCGAAACGCGGGCGGCCTGATGTCCTCCATCCCGCAGGGCGAGGGCGTGCCGGAAGCCGGTCTGGACGCCGGGCTTATCGAGCGCGTGCGCGAGTGGAAGGTCGGTGAGGTCACCGAGCCGCTGCGTTCCGACAGGGGCTGGCACATCTTCTACATTGAGGAGAAGACCGAGTCCGGAACGCGGCCGCTGGAAGAGGTCAGGGACAGGATCGAGAACTCGTTGCTGCCCGACAAGACGCGGGCGCGCTACGAAGAGGTCCTCGCCGAGCTCAAGGAGAGCTACGGTGTGATGCTGAACGAGGACGTCTTCCGCTCGAAGCCCAGGACGGAGGAGGAGCTCTTCACGCTGGCGCAGGAGACCGACGACCCGTTGACGAGGCTCAACTACTACTCCGAGCTGGTCTTCAACTATCCGGAGGGCGAGCACGCGGCGGAGGCGCAGTTCATGATCGGCTTCATCCACGCGGAGGAGCTCTCGAACTACGAGGCCGCGCGCAACGCGTTCAACCGGATGAAGGCGCAGTACCCGGACTCGGAGCTCGTCGAGTCGGCCGACTGGATGCTCGAGCACATGGGTGAGGAGAACCCGCCCTTCGAAGAGAGCGAGATCACGAACCAGTAGTGTCGGCGGGTAGGACGGGAACCACAGAAGATAGAGAGAGGGGCGGCAGTGAATGCCGCCCCTCGTCTCTGTTGGGAACCGCAAGGTGTCGCTCGTTGATGTCTCACCTCTTGCGAAATCCACCAACCATGGGTCCCGAATGGACCCGAACCGAATTGACTACCTGTACATCGCCTTGACGGCGCCCCAGGTCGTCTCCTCGACCGGCGACCCGGTCCAGTCCTCGAGCCACGTGTCGTCCAACATGATGCCTGCGCCTCCGGCGGTGCCCGGGCCGCAGCCGTTGTCGGTCGTGTACATCGTCAGCTTGTACTGGAACACCGTGCCGGGGAGGAGCGAGCTGATGTCCGTGCCGATGATACCGCTGGTGCCCCAGCCGTCGCACTGACCGAAGTCGCCCCACCACGCGCCCGTCATCGTCCAGTTGGCGCCGCCGTCGACCGTAACCTCTTCCGTGTAGTAGTCGTTGTCGACCGTCGGGACCTCGGAGTGGATGAGGACGTGAAGCGTGCACGTCACGCTGCCCGTGATGCTGACGGGCGGCGAGATGAGCGAGTTGTTGAGGTTCGGCGGGACCAGCGAGGTGTCCGCGTCGTCGCCGCACCACCAGCTGGTGGGGTCCGAAGCCGCGGGGCACTTGCGCGTGATCTGATGCCAGTAGTCGCCGGCGGAGGCCGGGACACCCGGAACCATGAAGACCTGATCGTCGGCGTTGTCGTAGAAGTACACGTAGCCGGAGAAGTAGTCGAAGACCTTGACCATGTCGCACATGAACGCACCAGCGACCGACGCGTACGCGCCGTCCTCGTCCGAGTAGGCGCCGTCAGACACGAAGCGGAATCTCGCGTTGAGCGGATTGTCGTACGCAACAAGGACGAAACCGTAGACACCGATGTCCGTCCAAGCCTGCACGCCGTCGTACCCGCGGTTCAGGTTCACGTAGGCACCCATGCTCTCGGCCTGGACGTACGTGAAGTCGTAGGCGGCCTCCGAGTCGTGACGGTACGCGTAGGTCAGGATGGGGTAGGTCGCGCCCGTCAGGTCGGTCGTCGGGATGGCCAGCCTGTCGTCCCAGCTGTTGCCGTAGCCGCCGTCCGCGTCGTAGTCGAAGTTGCCGCACCACCACGAGTTCGATCCCTCATACGCCATGTAGGGATCGACGTGGAAGTGGGGAACCGCAACGGCGGTGTTGTCGACGCTCGTCCAGCCAGCCGTCCCGCCCTCCATGTCATCGTAGTAGAGGACAACGGGGCTGCGTGAGGTCGTCACGTCGGGATACTCGGTGTACTCGGCAACGGACTTCTTCGCCGTGGCGACGGCGACAAACGCGGCCGCGATGACGATGACTGTCAGAACACAAAGCACTGTCTTGCGCATATCAGATCACTCCTTGTCTGGAACTGCTCCTTCTGAGGGGAGACCATCTCGCCCTCGCCGTCACTGCCTCCGGGCAGTCTCTGCCACGGCCTTATCAACGCTCTCTCGGTGGCCCTCCTTTCCCGTTGGTCACTCGGTCGCAGGTCCCCCGAATCCTCGTCTCTGGGGCGTCAGTGTGCGTTCTTCGTGCAATAGACGTGCCAAGCGGCGACCCACAGGGACGTAACTTCGCAAGATGCTGTGGATTAGGAGCCCGTGCGGGCCCTCCACGGGCAGGAACGGGCGGGGTGCGTGGGAGGGGCGGGGCGGCGGCGCCCGTCCGTGGGCATGCTGCACTGCTTCCGGTTGCATGCTGCGGCGGTCGCGCGGGCAGCGGGAACGCCGGTACGGCCGTAGCCTCAACCAGTTACGAGGGGTGAAACCGCTTGACCCTCCGAGTTGCGGCCGATATTCTGACCCCACATCGTACAGCGAACGGACGCGGTCCAGACGCGCCGGTGGAGCCGTTGCGGGCTGGCAGGCTGTCGGGGACGGCCAAAGCGGCGCTGCGGGACCGCACTGGAGGACGCGTGGGCAGGCATGTCCGCGCGTGGACACATGGACAAACAGGAGCGGATGAGCGCCATACCGCCGGTGGATGCCGTGCTGGCGCATCTCGAGGAGAAGGGCCTGGCGGGGGTCCGACCGCGTCCCATGCTCGTGAGGTTGGTCCGCGAGGTCCTGGACCGCGAGAGGACGGCAATACTGGAGGAGAGCGACGAAGTTCGCTCCGACGGGATAAGGGAACGCATCCTCTCCGCGGTTGAGACTGAGGTCGTCAGATCGCCGTCAAAGGGTCTTTTGCCAGTGGTGAACGCGACGGGCATAGTCGTGCACACGAACCTGGGTCGCGCGCCGCTGTCGACGGAAGCACTGGCCGCTATCTCCAGCGTGGCAGGTGGCTACTCGAACCTCGAGTACGACCTCATCCGGGGCTCTCGCGGCAAGCGCGACTTCTTGGTTCGGGACGCCCTCTGCGAGCTGACGGGCGCAGAGGACGCCCTGGTCGTAAACAACAACGCGGCCGCCGTGCTTCTCGTCCTGAACACGCTTGCGACATCGAGAGAGGTCGTCGTCTCGCGCGGCGAACTCATCGAGATCGGCGGCTCGTTCCGGCTGCCTGAGGTCTTCGAGCGCAGTGGCTCGAGGATGGTGGAGGTCGGAACGACGAACAGGACGCATCTCTCCGACTTCGAGGGCGCGATCAGAAGCAGCACGGGCGCGTTCCTCTCGGCGCACTGGAGCAACTACTCGATATCGGGTTTCGTCGAACGCGTCCCTCTGAAGGAACTGGCCGAGCTGGGGGAACGCTACGGCATCCCGGTCATACACGACCTGGGAAGCGGCATCCTCGCGGACCCGGAGCGTCTGGGACTGCCTGGAGAGATGACCGTTCGCCAGAGCGTCGCGTCCGGCGCGACCGTTTCCACTTTCAGCGGAGACAAACTGCTCGGTGGTCCCCAGGCGGGCATCGCCGTCGGACGCTCGAGCGCGATCTCCAGGATGCGAGAGAACCCGCTGATGCGGGCCTTCAGGCCAGGCAAGCTGACTCTCGCGGCCCTGTCCGCGACTCTTGAAAGCTACCTGAGGGGCGACGCCGAGGCGCAGGTGCCGGTCCTCGCTTCCATCACCGCTCCGCTTTCGGACCTTGAGGCGAGGGCACGCGCTCTTGCAGAGTCCCTGGGAGCCGCCCTCGGCGGGCGGGCACGAGTGTCCGCGGAGGAGCTCGAGGGGCGCGTTGGAGGAGGCGCTGCGCCGGAACTTGTGCTGCCGAGCCGCGGTGTGGTCGTGGAGCCGCTCGCGGGCATCTCTGTGACGCACGTTACGGCCGCCATGCTGGCGACGAGACCCGCCGTCGTCGCGCTCGCGCGCGAGGACAGGGTGGTCATCGATCTGCGGACGGTCGCCCCCGCAGAGGAGGAGGCGGTGGTCTCCGCCCTCGTGGCGGCGTTCGGGGAGGAAGGGAGATGAGACTCGGACCGCCATCCGGCGCGACGAGGGCGGAGTTCGAGAGACTCAGGTCCGAGGGCGACCTGCAGAGAGGCCTCGCGCTTGGGCGGGCGGGACGGCTCGACGAAGCTGTCGGCGTCAGTGCGCTCGCTGAAGGCGACTTCCTCGAGTGGGCAGCCCCCTTGAGCGCGGCGCTCGACACGAGAACCGGTGTCGTCGGAGTGTCCGGTCGCGACACAAGAGCCGCCGCGCAGGTTGCGGTGTTGCTGGCGGCGTGGTTGGGGGAGTGCGGGCTCGCCGTCACCGTCGTCGATTCCTGCGTCGAGGAACCGGTGCTGCGCAAGCCTCTCCCGGAAGACGGAGACGAGGGGCTCGTGGACTCATTGCTCTTCGGAGTCTCCTCCGAGTGCGTCGTCCGTCGCACGCTCGCAACCGGAGTGAGCGTGGTGACGGCCGGTTCCCATCCGGTGACCGTAAGGGGCGTCTTCGAAGCGGCAGCATACGGCGCGATGCTCCGAGGTCTCGCCGGCGACGGCCTCGCGCTCGTAGTGCTGGAGCCGGCTCGGTTGGGGGACGCTGCGGCCTCGCTCGACGCGCTCGTCTGTGTCGTCGAGGACGGGGGGGAGCTGTCGTCGCTCGCGGCGACGGCGGACAGTACGCGTACGGTGACGGTACTGCTGGGCGACATTGCCAGTGAGGAGGATCAGCGAGGGCTCCGCGAACGTCAGATGAGGCCGCTCGAGGTGGGCGACGCTGAGCCATCGGAGCGGCCGCAGACGGATGCCGGCGAGGAACCGGCGGGCAGCGTCGAGGAGGCCTTCGTGCGCCCGGAGCCGCTTGTAGTGGGCGCGGCGCTAGAGCGGAAACCCAGGAAGAGGCGGGGACTCAGTGTCCTTGTCACGCTTGTTGTCATCGTTGCCGCGGCGGCGGTCTGGTGGGGGCTGGACGGAAGGGAGCGGTTCGGACCGAGCGCGGTGCGCGACCGCGTGCCGCCACGTGAGGTAGCGGCGCCCGGCCGGCAGCAAGAGACGGGGCCCGCCGACTCCGGGGAGGAGGCGACGGCGCCAGAGGGGGGAGCGGAGTCCATGACCGCCGAGCGTGAGGACCAGCCGGGCGGCGAGCCGGTGTCCGATCTCCCAGCAGAGGCGGTCGCGATCGAGGAACAGACAGGCGGGGCAGACGCGACGTCAGGGGACGTTAGCACGGAGGGCCGACCGCTCTCCGACGAGAGGATACACGGGCCGGGAGGCCGCTACCTCGTCATGGTCAGCTCGCACAAGATGGAACGCGACGCTGGCTTCGAGGCGACCGAGATCGAGCGAAAGGGAGTGGACGTCGACGTGGTGGCCGCGGAAGTACCCGACCGGGGCACGTGGTATCGCATCGTCGTCTCCGGTGGTTACCCGAGGCACGCCGCCGCCCTCGAAGTCCTTGACACAATCAAGAGCCTCGGGTATGAAGGTGCCTGGATAGAATTCGCTCCGAGACCGGCGTCCGACGGGTAGGAGGGCCATTCTTGTATCTCAAGCAGCTAGACATCTTCGGATTCAAGTCCTTCGCACACAAGATAGGCCTGGAGTTCGGACCCGGAATGACCTGCGTGGTGGGCCCCAACGGCTGCGGCAAGACGAACGTCGCGGACGCGATCCGATGGGTCCTGGGAGAGCAGAGCCCGTCCGAACTGCGCGGGTCGAGCATGGCGGACGTCATCTTCAACGGCACCAAGAAGCGCCGCCGTCTCGGGATGGCGGAGGTCGCCCTGACCATCGACAACTCCGCCGGCTATCTCCCCACGGACTACAGCGAGGTAGTCATCGGCCGCCGCGTCTTCCGTTCGGGCGAGAGCGAGTACCTCCTGAACAAGACCCCCTGTCGACTCCGCGATATCAAGGACCTCTTCCTCGACACCGGCGTGGGCACGAGGACCTACTCGTTGATCGAGAGGAAGATGGTCGACTCCATTCTCTCCGATTCTACGGCGCACCGCCGCTTCATGTTCGAGGAGGCGGCGGGCATCATGAAGTACAAGGTAAGGAAGCGTTCGGCCCTCAACAAGCTGACCGCTACCGAGGCCGACATGCAGCGCGTGTCCGACATCATCAGCGAGGTGGAGAAACAGGTCCGTTCACTCAAGCGCCAGCTCGCGCAGGCCCGTCGACATCGGCGGTACACGGACGAGCTGAAGGAACTGGAGATCGCCCTCGGTCGGCGCGAGTACGCCGAGTGGCGCGCCCGCAAGGACGAGTCTTCCGAACGCATAGCCGAGCTCAAGAGGACCATAGACGAATGCGACGGAGTGCTCACTCGGGCGGAGCGCGACGGGATGGGCATACGCACGGAGCGTCACGACAAGGAGGAGGCGCTCTCCAGTCTCGAGATAGAGATAGGCGAGCTGGACGCAAGAGCGCGTTCTCTGGCCGACGGGCTCCTCGTGGCGACCGAGCGACGGAACGCCTCCGAGAGGCGAGTGGCCGAACTCGACACGGAGCTGACAGACATCCGCGCCGACCTGTCTCTCGCCCTCGCGAAGGCGGCGAAGATCGAGGACGAGATCAAGGGCGTCTCGGAGAAGGCCGGCGAACAGGAAGGCGAGCTCTCGACGGCGACGCAGGGGATGTCCGAGATCGAGTCCGAGTACAGGCGTCTCAAGGAACTGCTCGACGGACAGAAGCAGACGCGGCTCGCGGGGCTTGAGAGTTCGGCCGGCCTCAAGGGCGAGCTGGAGAGCTACCGCACCAGACTCGACGATCTCATGCAGGAGCACATGGCCCTCGAGTCGGAACTCGGAGAGAGCAGGGCCGCTCTCACTGAGAGAGAGGAGAAGATCCTCGAGGTCCTGGAGACCGAGAGGGGCCTCCGAACCGCATCTCACGAGGCGGGGGCGGCACGAAAGGCCGCGACGACGGCGCTGGACGCGGCGCGAGAGGGCCTCCTGGCGGCCCGGGAACGTGAGGCGAAGCTCCAGGGGGAACTGGACACCGCGGAGCACAAGCGCCAGCTTCTCTCCGAAATACGCGACGGCTACGGCGGCTTCCAGGACGGGGTGCGCTCTCTCTTGACAGAGGAAGCCGGAGCCGTCGAAGGACTGATGGGCACCGTTGCGGACGTCATGACCGTCGACCAGGGCATGGAGGGCGCCATAGAGACCGCGCTTGCGGGCGCGGTGCAGTACATCGTCACCCGGGACGTCGGTGCCGCGCGCGCCGCGATGGGCAGGCTCTCGCAGGGGGCGCTGGGCAAGGCGACGTTCATCCCGGTCTCGGAGCTATCGGCGATCTCGGTCGAGCCCGCCCCACCGGCCATCCTCGGCTCGGACGGGGTAGTGGGTCCGGCGTCCGACTTCGTGAGCTGCGGGAGCGAGCTGGGCCAGCTGGCGGAGTTCCTCCTCGAAGGCGTTGTTGTGGTGAGGGGGCTCGATACGGCGATGGGACTCAGAGACAGGGAGGACGCACGACATCTCGCGTTCGTCACGCCGGAGGGAGACATGGTCACCTCCTCGGGCGTCCTGTCCGGCGGCCGCCCCGGCAACGAGGAGGCGGGGCTCCTGCGTCGCACGGAACGTCTGGAAGCGGCGGAGCGAGAGGTCGCGGCGCTGGCGGGAAGGCTCTCCGAGGCGACGAACGACGAGGCGCGCGCCGAGGAAGCGCTGGGCAGAGCGTCGGAGGAAGCCGCGAGCAGCGAGGAGCGGGCGGAGCGCGCCGAGGCCGAGCTCTGGGAGGTCAAGCGGCAGCTTACGGAGCTGGAACTCGGGAAGACGAACCTCGAGGACGGCGTTTCCCGACTGGCCGCCAACAGGGACGCACTGGGCGTTCGCATGGAGGCAACGCGCAAGGACATCGGGGCGCTCTCGGACCGTTTGTCGCTCCTCTCGAAGGGCGAGGACGAGCTCGGCAAGAAGGTGGGCGAACTGGAGCGGAAGTTCAAGCTCGCCGAGCGAGAGCGCGCCAAGGCGGCCGAAGAAGAGAAGCAGGCCGAGATCGAGGCCGCGGCGACGCGCTCGGCGCTCACTCAGCTCAAGGCGGAGCACGCCCAGATAGGCGATGCGGTACGGGCGGCGAGGACGTCTATCGAGCGGAAGACCGAGGAGCGCGAGCAGCACATCCGGACGGTGGGAGAACTCGACGAACGCAACGCCGCGGACAACGAGACCCTATCGGACATCAACGAGCAGAAGCGCGCGCTCGAGGCCGACAGAGACGCAATGCGCGGATCGGTGAGAGAGCTGCGCGTGAAGATAGAGAGGCTTGACGGCGACACCAAGACGTCTCGAGACACGCGCGACCGCGCGCAGGCCGAGCTCCATGAGATCGAGCTCAAGGACACCGAGATGCGGAGTCGATTCGAATCGCTGCGAGCGCGCCTCCGGGAGGAGTATTCGGCGGACGTCGAGTCGCTCGGTGACCTTGTGCTCGAGGATGGAGAGCCTCCGTTCGACGCCTCTAAGGCTCGCGAGGAGATCGAACGGCTCAAGGCGCGACTTCGCTCTATGGGTCCCGTTAACCTCCTGGCGCTAGACGAGTACGACGAGGAGAGCAAGCGCCTCGAGTTCCTGCAAGGGCAGTACGAGGATCTCGAGAAGTCGAAGGAGTCGCTCAAGAACGCGATCGAGAAGATCAACGACACGGCGATGACCATGTTCCTCGAGACGTTCGAGGTCGTCCGAAAGAACTTCATCGACATGTTCCAGCGCCTCTTCGAGGGCGGCGACGCGAACCTGGTGCTCGTCGATCCGGACGATCCACTTGAGTCGGCGATCGAGATAGTCGCCAGCCCGCGGCAGAAGCGGCTAGGTCGCATCTCTCTGCTGTCGGGTGGCGAGCGTGCCCTGACGGCCATCGCGCTGCTCTTCGCCATCTACTTGGTCAAGCCGTCGCCGTTCTGTATCCTCGACGAGGTAGACGCCCCGCTGGACGACGCGAACGTCGTGAGATTCGTCCGAATGCTGAAGGAGTTCTCGTCACGCACGCAGTTCATCGTCATCACGCACAACAAGGCGACGATGAAGGAGGCCGATCGCCTCTACGGGGTGACCATGGAGGAGTCGGGAGTCTCGAAGGTCGTGTCGGTGAGTCTCGACACGGCGAGGGAAGAGGTTGTCAGTGAGGAAGCGGTTCTCGAGACTGCGTGACGGGCTCGCTAAGACCAGACGGGCGATCACGGACGGCATACGATCGGCTCTCGGAGTGGGCGGTGGTCTGGACGCGTCCGCTCTGGAGTCGATAGAGGAGACACTGATAGCGGCGGACCTGGGCGTCGAGACCTCGCTCCATCTTGTCGAGGCTCTCGACGCGCGCTTCAGGGGATCGGGAACGGACGAGGAGGTGAGGAGCTTCCTCGCTGACGAGATCGACTCGATGCTCGCCGCAGCCGAGAGAGAGGGAGCGCCCGGTGACGGTGCCGCGCCCTTCGTCGTTGTGGTGGCCGGAGTCAACGGCGTCGGCAAGACGACCACGATTGGCAAGCTGGCCCGCCTCTACGTTGACTCCGGGAAGGACGTCGTACTCGCCGCCGCCGACACGTTCCGCGCGGCAGCCGGCGAGCAGCTCTCCGTCTGGGCGCAGCGCAGCGGGGCGCAGTTAGTTGGCGGTCAGCAGGGAGGAGACGCGGCCGCCGTGGCGTTCGACGCCCTCGAGGCGGCGGTCGCCCGTTCGGCGGACGTGCTGATAGTGGACACGGCCGGTCGCCTTCACACACAGAAGAACCTCATGGTCGAACTGCAGAAGGTGCGGCGCGTAATAGAGCGGCGGCTCCCAGGCGCTCCGCACGAGGTACTGCTCGTCGTGGACGCGAACACGGGGCAGAACGCCCTGACGCAGGCCCGCCAGTTCGACGAGATCCTGGGGCTGACGGGAATCGTCCTGACGAAGCTCGACGGCACGGCAAGGGGCGGGATCGTCGTCGCCATCGCGAGGGAGCTCTCGATCCCGGTGCGGCACGTATGCACGGGAGAGAGCATCGAGGACATAGAGCCTTTCGTGGCGAGGGACTTCGCCAGAGGGCTCATGGGAGTGGATGGCGAGCCTTCCCGGGCGCCTTGACACCGGCCTCGAACGGTGGTAGATTCCTAGAACAGTCGAATATCGTTCCTTCGGGGCGGGGTGCAATTCCCCACCGGCGGTCACAGCCCGCGAGCGGAGACATCCGCTGAGCCCGTGGAATTCGGGCGCCGACAGTGAGAGTCTGGACGGGAGAAGGAGCCAGTACGGGAAGCGAGGTTCGCTTTCCCGTTGTCGGAGCGCCTCGGAGGTAGTAAGGGGCGCGTTTTTTGTGCCCCCGGGGAGAGACTGAGCGTGAGCGGCGCTACCACAAGAGAGAGCAGGCGCGGCACGGGCGGTCGCGGGACCGAGACCGCTGGCGCGACGCGGGAAGGGCGCGGACGCGACAGCGTCCACATGGCGCGCGCGCTCGAGCTGGCGGCCCGGGGGCGCGGCTCGACGAGTCCCAACCCGATGGTCGGGGCCGTGCTCGTGCGCGACGGGGCGGTCGTCGGAGAGGGTCACCACGAGCGCTGCGGCGGCCCTCACGCGGAGGTCAACGCGCTCAGTTGCGCCGGTGGTCACGCGCGGGGCGCGACGCTCTACGTGACGCTGGAGCCTTGCTCCGTCTCGGGCAAGACGCCGCCTTGCACCGAGGCCATCGTGTCGGCCGGTGTCTCCCGCGTCGTTGTGTCCGTCACCGATCCTAACCCCTCCGTGTCAGGCCGCGGCATCGAACTTCTGCGCTCCGCCGGCATAGACGTCGACCTCGGACTCATGCGCGACGAGGCGACGAAGCTCAACGCGGCGTACTTCAAGTTCCGGCTGAACGGACTTCCGTTCACCACTCTGAAGATGGCCCTGTCACTGGACGGCCGCATAGCACCGGCCCCCGGCGGACCCCGATGGACGTCGTCGCCGGAGTCGAGAGAACTCGTCCACTCGATGCGGGGGGACTCGGACTGTGTGCTGGTGGGCATCGGAACGGTGCTGGCCGACGACCCGCGCCTGACCGACCGCAGGGAGGGCGCGAGTGGAGGCTGCCCGTCCCGCCAGCCCGCGCGCCTCGTCCTCGACACGTCGCTCCGTACGCCGGAGGGCTCCGCGCTCGTGAGAACCTCTGGAAGCGTCCGGACGATCGTCGCGTGCTCGAAGGAGGCGTCGGAGACGCGTAGCGCCGCCCTCGAGAGGGCGGGGGTCGGTGTCTGGCGCGTAGGGAGATCCCCGGGAGGTCTCGATCTTCGCGAGGTTCTCGAAAGGGCGGCCGGAGCCGGGCTGCTGTCCGTCCTGGCCGAGGGAGGAACGGCGGTAGCCGGCTCTCTGCTGACGGGAGGACACGTCGACCGCGTCGCGTTCTTCGTGGCCCCCAGGCTCTACGGCGCCGACGGGCGCCCGGCGCTGCCGCCGCTCGGAGGAGGGTGGTGGGAGCACGGCGCTTCGTTCGATAACCCCTCGTGGACGGAGGTCGGAGGAGACTGCCTCTTCCAGGCGGACGTCGTCCGGCACGAAGGAGGAGAGTGACGTGTTCACCGGTCTCGTTGAGGCGAGGGGCAGAGTGGAACGGTCGCGCCGCTCTTCTACTGGCGCGTCGCTCCGCATCGCGGCGGCGTTCGCCGGAGAGCTCGAAGTGGGCGAGAGCGTCTCCGTCAACGGCGTGTGCCAGACGGTGGTGCGGTCCGACTCCGCGGGATTCGAGATCGACGCCGTGGCGCGGACGCTGCAGGTAACCACGCTCGGGAGCCTGAGGCCGGGCGCCGAGGTCAACCTCGAGCGCGCTCTCAGGCTTGGAGACCGGCTCGGGGGTCACCTCGTCACGGGCCACGTCGACGGTCTCGGCACCGTGCGCTCCCTCGTGGACGGAGCTGAGGGCGTGCTGCTCACGGTCGAGGTGCCGTCGGAGCTCGCCCGCCACGTGGTCGCGCGGGGTTCCATAACCATCGACGGGACGAGCCTGACGGTTGCCGAGGTCGATGGAGCGCTGGTCACGGTGGCTCTGATCCCGGAGACACTGCGGGCGACAGTAGCGGGGACCTACCGCCGGGGGACGGCGGTCAACATAGAGACGGACGTGCTTGCCAAACACCAGGAGAAGCTGCTGCAGGAGGGAGGCGCCGGCGCGTCCGGGCGAAACGACGGCCTGACGGAAGAGAGGCTCAGGGAACTGGGGTTCACGGAATGACGAACACGGACAGGGAGTTCATCGCGGTCGAGGCGGCCATAGAGGACGTCCGCAAGGGTCGGATGGT
>Ga0180435_10000190_pt1 | contig 64804 bp, 122 predicted proteins | sample SS_ome_3_FD_132467 | JGI IMG/M metagenome (GOLD analysis project Ga0180435, IMG submission 132467) | Hypersaline lake sediment archaeal communities from the Salton Sea, California, USA - SS_3_S_1 metaG | ecosystem: Environmental > Aquatic > Non-marine Saline and Alkaline > Hypersaline >... | reverse complement strand
TTATCCTTCCCTTACAACCAAAAGATTCCATTCATATAGAAAAGGAGCATATAAGTGTAGAGTGTAACAGAAGCAGTACAAATGTTATGGTGATAAGATGGCAAGGAAACTATATTCAGTGAAGGAAAGGAAGCGTGGTGGCAAGAGGTGGAGAACCAGTCACATACACGGCCGCGGAAAGTGTGTTCCGAAGACCGTTGCCAACAAATTCAGTAGACGCATGAAAAAATATCACGGAAAGGATTTCGTTTACAGAGTTACAAAATGTTGAGCGTGGAGGGATATTATGGCAAAAATTAAATCTGTGGAAACCCCAACTCATAGAAAGTCCGATCTGGATGAAATAATGGATACGATACCTATTGAGAGAGTATTAAGTGGATCAACTGGCCTGAAGATGGATTCCCAAGCAAGAGGTAAAGCAGTGGAAGTTGAACGGAAGGGTAGTTGTGTTTTAGTTCAGGTATATGACACATCTGGATACAACTATAAAAGATATCAGAATGCGATGAGGTTTTGCTTCCGGAAAGAAACGGATGCTAAGAAATTAGAAAAGAGCCTATTAAACGGATGATAAGTAGGTCAAATGTTCAGAGGAATAGTATGACAAAGTATTATTATCCAAAAAGGCGGGCGACAGGTTCGTTCGTTGCGATAACGAAGTTCCCAAGTGGAAAGCGTAAATATAATGTAGTGGGATTCCGTTGCGGAAACTTGGTGAAAAGCACAATGACGGCTAGGAAGGATAGGGCAATAAAGCTCAAGAACCGATTGATAAAAAAGATGGATAAGTCTTTTGGGTGTCGGTGAACATAAGACAATCAAATGTTAAAGGTGATGAGATGGCGAGTAAATATACAGGAAAAACATCAGATTTGATATGTCAATTCGATCTGAAGAACCATAAATGGAGATGTAGGGACACCAGTGAAATTGGGTCTTGGCACACAAGAGATGTGAGGCTCAAGCGTGGCAAAAGAAGACCATATGTACCAACGCTTTTAAGGAGCTTTGGCGATGTTGTCATGGACATAAGGGCAGGTAGTTGCAGTAAAGAGGGAGATACCCTAATCTGTGAGGTACCCAAAAGGAGATAACATAAGAGGGATTTCTGTTACAAAACCTATTTAAGGGAATCGCAGACTAATTCTAAATATGATAGGATACACAGTCCTTGGACTCGCCGCGCTGGCGCTTCTTGCTATAGCTGGCAGGCAACAGGCAATAGGACCGACTGGAATACCAGCACCCACACATGCACCCACGCAGGTAGCGCCGACCGTTCAGGTTCCTGGACAGCCAGTCCCAGCACAGCCTGCGCCGTCTGGTGCCAATCTGTTGGGACCGATACTGCCGAGGATTGTTGGGCAGATACCTCATGTGGGCGAGGAGTGCAGCGAGATGGACAACAGGATAAATGCCGAGAGGTGGCTGGTGTCGTACTGCCCGGAGTACTTCGACAACAGCTGCGGAAGCCCCACCTACAGGGGATCCACGATGACGGGCGACGGGACGTACTTCATAGAGTACAGCACACTGTGCTTCGACGAGGGGGCGTGGGGCATACCCATCCCCAAGACGATGACGTTCAACATCTTGATGAGGGACTGCCAGATGGTGAGCTATAGCTACAGGTGATATTATGACCGACAGCACGATGTACATGCTGATGGGAGCGGTGGGGATACTGGCTCTGCTGGCCTTCATACAGAAGCCAGAGCCGACACCGACAGCAGCTCCACCATCACCAGAGGTTCAGCGGAGGATTTGGGAGCAGATAGAGGCACCGCCAGCACCAACACCAGTGCCGACCGCACCAGGACAGACAACAAACATGTGCGGATCCGCACGGTTCGCCTACCCAGACTTCTCTGGGACGCCGAGAGCTGGGCAAAAATGCGCAGACGATATTGACTGCCAGAATCACCCGCCTGTGGGCTTCCCACACTACGACCAGTGCTGCAGGGCAGATGGGACATGCTTCACGTGGATATAGATGGAGGTAAAACATGGTAATCGAATATATGATAGCAGGAGCCATTGGGCTTGGAGTGCTGTACATAATGTCACAGCAGCAACCAGCTGTGGCGGCGAGAGCGCCAGCATCAGTATCACCAGCTACCTCACCCACCACTACGGTCGTGACTGAAGTAGTGCCAACACCAACACCCACACCCACGACCGAGGAGGGGCCTACTATGCAGGAAAGCATGAATATAGCACGGACTGTTGTTGAGGGTTCTCCACCTTATCCGAGTGATGACTGCCACACCCTTGTTAACACTGGGGCAGGATCGCTGAGAACTCCATATGGATACTGGTTCACTTTCACTTACACATGTAACAAAATGGGCATGATGCCGATGGTGGCTGAATATAGTGCTAGTGTAACTGTAATAAACGGTGTGGTATCAAGCGTAGATATAATAAGAACGCACCCATAGGATGATAATCGTAACAAAAGGCAGGGTTCTGTTAGACCTCGTAGAACTCGACCTGTATCGATATGTTCTGAGTGCTCTGCGTGCTGTTGACTATTCTGACGAGATACTCCTCGTTCTTCTTGAATATCCACTCTGTTCCCCACCTGACCTGGCCGCCGATTGCCCTCCCGGCCGACCCGCCCTCTATCAGGCTCTGGCTCAGGTTGGTGCCGACCGCGCCGACCGTTGGACCCTGATACGCCGTGGTCGAGGCGGGGGAGTTGGATGTGGTTCTGTTCATGTCGTGAATCGGGATGGCCGTCCCGGCTGCTGTTATGGTCGGGTTCTCGTAGAGGTACACGTACGCCTCTGCGCCAGAGACGATGTGGAACGTGATGTGGAGTTCCCTACTGGAGCCGTTGACTATCAATATGTCGGCGGTGCCACCACCAGCATCAACATCATCAAATACGTGCGATATCTCGAACATTATCCCATCATGCACCGCGTCGTGTGGCGTGGTTATCGAGACTTGGCCATGGCGCTTGGAGTCGATATTGTTGATGTCACTACCGTCCCACAGCCTAACCAAATCCGTTTTTCCAGTCTGCCCCACCTTCGGCACTCACATCACCCCATGTTTCTCCACATCTCGATGTCGACCTGGGATCCAGCAGTCCCGCACCTGACGTATATCGACCTTATGCTCATGTTCGGGGCGGTGTTCTCGTTGAGGATAGACCCAGACGGCAGAACCATCGTGGTCGCCTGCGACGGCTCGAATGAGTACTCCAAGTCGTAGTCGCCTCTGGCCACCATCTGCCACGTCACCACATCCTCCGGCAGCCTTATCTCGTACCAAGTGTTGGCCTCGGTGAGGACGTGGTTTATGATGTGGGGCTTGGTCGGTCTGACCTCCTCGGTCTTCGTAACTTGTTTTGAGACGTACTTGTCGTCCATATTGTTATGTGTTGTCGGTGTTTGGATATAAGCATACTGTTGGGCGGGAGTCTCGCTTCTTGACGCCATAAAGATGTACGCCAGCCCCACGGCCATGGCCGCGACTATCCCTAGGCAGATTGCCACATACTTGTCCTGCATAGTAACCTATTTATTGGGCTTAAATAAATAACATACCATGAGCAAGCTTCTCAACGCCTTGGCACTAAAGTACTATGGTGTCCCATTCGACCAGCTCTGCTGCGACAGAAGAAGGACGGTTATGAGTGCAGCGAACAACATTTGACAGAGATTTATGTTATAACGGGACCCGGATTTGAACCGAGGACCTCTGGGTTCCGCAGGCTTTGCAGCATCCGCAAACGTTCAGAGCCAGTGGGCTGGGTCTCCGCAGTCGGCCACCATGCATCACACTGTCCTGCCTTATGAGCCCAGTGAGCACTCCAGGCTGCTCCATCCCGTTACTAAATAATTGTCTTTATGTTTTAAAAATATAACAGAAGATAACCTTTTGTTAATTAAATTCCTCATCCCCGAACTCCTCGGCGAGGCATTCCAGACATACCCAGTCCTCAAGGTGGTCATCCCACATCAGTTCCCGTTGGTGTTTGAAGCACATCATACGCAGTTCTCCCTAACAAACTTTACCATCTGTTCCGTAGCCCTGTCGAGGTCGGTGTGGAAGAATGTCTCTCCCTTGTACTTCACGGCGTGCCTGACCTCCCTCTTACCCCTGTGCCTACTGATGTATGTCTTGTGAAACCCGATATAATCCCGCCCGTCGACAGTGAACGTGTACCTTTCGCTTATCCTTGAGTGGCTCACGCTCTCACCCTGTTCTCGAACCCGCACCTTCGACACCTGAAGCCGTATGGGGTGCTATTGCTTATCCTCGTAGATCCGCAGTTGGGACACTTCTTCATCTGAACGCCTCCTTGAAGCCATCTATGAGTATTAGAAGGCCGAGCACAATGATTATATATAGTGCGACAATTTCGTACACGCCCTCGCCGAACATGTTTGTATGGAGTGTCACACTTCCATGGTTGAGTTGAGACCAAAGCACAATGCCAAACATCACAAGCGTTGTGGCCCACATCCTAGACATAGCGAGGTATTTAGCTTCTTGCTCATATTTATATCATGTATATATCTTTTATATTACTAAACCTTCATCATCCCGACAATATTAATCTCTGGCTTGTGATGGTGTTCACATTCATTCCTTTCAATTATGCTTAAACCAATGTCAGGAATTATCCCGCCACACTTCTTGCATATTGTTGCCATATCAATCCCTCCTCAACCCCCGCCTTTTGGCGGAAATCTGAATCGTATGGTTTACCACAATAATGACATTTTATTTTAGCCATAACACAACCTCCAACTTGCACACTGGTGTCCTTTAGACTTATCTGTGACGCTTTCCCTTAGGCATTCTTCCTTGCTCCCTATGTCACAGTCTTTTCGTTTCATCCGTCACCTCTCAATGTCCGATTTCTTCTCTGGTATTTTCATAAAGCAGAACCAATGAGTTTTTGATTTACTTCCTGATGGATGTCCAAATAGTGGTTCTTTTTTGAATAATGATAGAATTTTCTTTACCGGTATGTCTTCTTCATTCCATTTAAACACTAAGACTCCGTAATCCTTTAAAACACGCCAACATTCTGAGAAGCCATGTTTTAAATCATATGGCCATGTTTCCGCATTAAGTGCCCCGTACTTTTTTCGCATAATAGATGTGTTTCCTAAATTCCTTATGTGAGGTGGGTCCCAAACCACAAGATTGAATGAACTATCTGGAAATTGTAAATCAGTAAAATCCATTACTATATCCGGATTACATGGTTGGATAGAATAGTCTCCGTTCTGACCACGAGCTCGGGGTTCATTATCTATATAAATCGTGTTGGGATGCTTCTTATTGAACCAAAACATCCTTCCACCACAACAAGCATCTAATATCAATTTATCGTTCATATTCATCCGTCACCTCTCAATGTCCGGCTTTTGGCGGTCTTTCTATTAACAACGTCTTTGGCACTATCATTTCTTTGAACCATACCCTCAAGACGTTTCAGTTTTGTCTCTTTGGCTAACTCAACAGTTTTTCCATCTTTCCATTGTACAGTATCAAATATTACCTTCAACTGCTCAAGCATGATTTCAACGTCAGCTATCTCCTCGCATACCTGTATAATGTTTTCCTTGCCTCGTAGATTCTTTGTGAGTTCTTTTGTAAGCTCTGACATTTCTTCAATAGCCATAACAACTTGCATTGGCTTGCCCCATTGTTTCAATGCCTTTTCATAGATTTCTTTTGGATTCATATTCTCCCTCTCACCGTCCGGCTTTTGGCGGACTTCTTAACATTGCTATCTGTTTTGTTACACTTGTGGCCGGAAGGGACAATTCCCTCTGTGTTAAGAATAGAAATTGCTTTCCTTCCAGTTTCCACTCCCGTATCCCTTTCTATTTCTCTACATACTACTTCCATAACATATCAACCTCTTATGTTCTGTTCCTTCTTGAACTCCTCTATAGACATGGCCAGTGCCTTCTTCATCTGTTTGTCCCTTCTCTCTTGGTACTTCGCGTACTTGTCCCTTTCCTCCTTGGTGTTGAAAAAAAGTCTTCCGCAGATGTGGCACTCCAGCCACTTGGCGTTTAGAGTACACCTATTCTTACCGCCCAGAACCCACTTCTCTATTCTGAGGGATTCGGGCCTCAGTCTGTGGTACCCGCGCCTACAGTACAGCCATCTCCGTATTCTGTCCATTGTGACCATCCTCCAGAAAAGAAATCTAATCCTATAGTAGAACATCCTTCTATCTATTCTCTGTCGGAGTGTGTCTTTTTTCTTGGTCATGCCATGCCTTCCTTGCCTCTTCCAGATACCACCTAAACTCGAACCGGTTTATCTGCTTCCTTGTTCTGTCCCTGTCCCTCCCATCGTTGATATTTGGTGAGACAGGCAGACTTGGTATTATGCGTGCTATCAGCGTCCTTCTCATGTCATCAACTAGCTCACACATTTTCATGTCCCTGACGGACTCGTCTATCATATCGTCCAGTTCTTTCTCCGATATCTCTGGTTTTTCAACCCTAATGCAGTCCTCATCCCGGAGCTCGCCCACGGAGAACTCCCAGTCGAAGAGGCTCCCTATCTTCTCGAATACCGTGTCCCAGAAATGCCTTACTATGTCGGTCATAATATTCCTCCTATGAACATAACGCATGGCGTTCTGTTATAGCATGAGCGACCAATTCGGCAATTTCCTCTGCTATGCCCCTCGGATAGTTTTCATTCCAAACCCAATCTTTATTGAGTTTATTCGCTAAAAATTCAGCAATCGCCCTACCAATTGACAATGTCTTCGCCATATCTTCTACCGATAAATCTTTTGTTTCCATATCAACCCTTCGTAACATAAGTATGAAGAATGTTAAATCAAACATCTCTTGAGCTTGTCGGTCTCCGCTGCAGTCAGGTTAATCAATAGGTCTGCCTTCTTGGACTTGTCGGGGAACCTCAGACTGACCCTGCAACCATCAATCAGGTCGACCCTCATCTGGTCCTGTATGCTTGTTTCTTCCTCAATCTTTATTTTCCTTTTTAGCAGTTGCATCAAACCACCCATGTTTTTTAACTAGCTTATCCACGCGCCTCTCTATATCCTTCATGGTTACTATATATAGCATAATGGATTTATAAAACTATCGGTTCTTCCACCCAAGCAACCTAGCCCCGCAACCTGGGAACGAGCACCTGTAGTATCCCTCATGGTCGTCCCACACCCAGTGCTCTCTGTGCTTGTGCGGAGTGAACTCCTCGATCATATGTACTTGAACCTCCTGCAGTGGCTGTATCCTGGGTCCAGTAGCGGGATCCCGCTACAGTCCCCATCTACATGCCTTCTGCAGTTCAAACACGACTTTCCCAGTGGCATAACACTTGTCACCCTTTTGTTAACATAACTCCCACTTTTGTTACCAATTCCACGGCGACTTTTTTCGTCCCTTCCTCGTTTTTGCATTTCTTCTTTTGGGCATAACAAATCACTCTCTTATGTTGCGTTCATTGAGTTTTGACCATATAATGGTCATGTCCTTTTCTAGCATTTTAATCTCGGCCTCCAGATTACCCACCCTACCCCCAAGTCTATTAATTATCTTCTGGGCTTCCTTGTTTATACACTCTCTGAACCATTCCTTCGGCAGAGCCAATCTTACATCCTTCGTTTCATACCTTTTGGTATGCGGATTTCTGTCTTCCATAACATATCATCCCCTTATGTTGTGTCCATACCTCTTACCCAGCCCCAGCGGACACGTCAAGTTGTGCCTATGGTAGCAGTACATCATACACCAGTAGAAGCTCCTACCATTCCCGCACGGCGCAAAGTGTTTTACATCGGATCTGTTCATGCCTTATCCCCACCTTCCAAGGCCCTGTGCTTTAGCCGTCTTTGGATGCCAGTACACACCAATCTTCCACGACTTCAGTAACCCTTTGTCCTTCAGACGCCTCAGCTCCCTACCGGGATCCTCATAGCCCATGCCCTCTATGAACTTTTTGGTGTGTTGCACCATGCAACCACCGTGGTTCTCGTTTACCCGAGCTACGAAGTCTAGGATTGCATCCTGATCCGTGGGTCTCATGTCATCACCAAGTCTCTATACCGCGCCTCTTGAGCTCCTGATAGAACCCATGAACCTCACCATAGTCGGCCTCGGATCCTGCCATCATGCTCTTCAGCTTCTCAACGAATTTTTTTACTCCCATAGTATTACCTCCCATGAACATTATGTTTGTTATGTTATAACCCTCTCTGAGCCAATCTTGCTACCAATTCTGTATGAAGCTTAGTTATGATTGTTTGATCCTGCTCTTTGAGAGGCAACTTCAATTCCTCTAACAATTCCCTCACCGCTTCTATGAATTGCTCTTCTATTTCTACAACCATAACATATCGCCCTCTTATGTTAATCAATAAATATCATACCATCTTCTCCAGTAACATTTCCCTTTTTTATCGCCTCATTTACAGATTGTTTTATTCGTTGTTTGATTTTTTTTATACCTAACAGTTTTAACAGGGGTCTCCATTCCTTCGGCGGTGATTTCATATCACTCATTTTTATCAAGTAATCAAAAAACTCATACGTATGTTCTTTACAGAATGGTATGTTTTTATCGATTGATTTTCTATTACAACCGATACGATTGCATTTTGACCTATCTATTTTTTCTTTCATGTCCCTCACTTCCTCTTCCTCCACTGTGATATAGTAATGCCCTTCGCTATCTTGCCGCACGCCTCGCACCTATAGAATCTCTTTTTGCCCTTCCACTCTGGCCATAGTGTATTCTTGGCACCGCACTTTTCACATACATTTCTGAACTCTAGCATAGCTATCACTTCCTCTTCAGCATTCCCTTCCGGTCAAACCTAGCTCTTACTTCGCTGTCCATGTTACTATATATAGCAAGGGGGGTATTTAAAGCTTATGGGTTAGCTTTATATAGCAAAGAACATATCTGATACTTATGTTACAAACCACAAGCTTTATAAAGATATTGCTATATATAGTAACATAGGTGATTCACATTGACAAAGAAAAAAAGTTCACGGTCGGGAGCCTCTTCGCGGGAATCGGCGGGATCGAAAAAGGACTTGAAGACACAGGACACTTCAAAACAGTCTGGCAGGTCGAGAACGACCCGTACTGCCTCAAAGTCTTGGCAAAGCACTGGCCTAAAGTCCCCAGATATAAAGACATTCGGGACTGCACAGGCAAGATTTCCGACACCTCAGACAAGGGTTCACATCCACGAAAGAACAAGCTCCAATACGTCGACCTCATCTGCGGCGGATTCCCCTGTCAGGACATCTCGAACGCGGGCAAGAGGAAAGGCATTAAGGGAAAAAGAAGCGGACTATGGTCGGAAATGGCGAGGCTGGTCCGTGAGGTACGACCCAGATACGTTCTTGTGGAGAACGTCTCAGCTCTCCTTATACCAATCAGAAAAAAAGGGATATGGGAAGAATACGCACCAATTCATACCGTTCTCGGAGACTTGGCCACGATCGGGTATGATGCACAGTGGGACTGCGTACCCGCTTCAGCCGTCGGCGCACCCCACCGCAGGGACAGGGTCTTCATCGTGGCTTACGCCCGCGACATTGCAGATAAGCAGCAGATCAGAGGAGAGCCACAAGAGAAGGGAAGGTCACAGGGTCAAGACAGGCAGGACAACAATAGGTCCGGGCAGTCTGAACGAGCAGGTAGTCTGGTCGGAGAGGGAGGGGAAGCAGGTCAAAACGATTCCAATAAAGAAGAGGGCGACGTGGGCGACCCCGAGCACGATGGACACGAGGTCGGACGTGAGGAAACCTGGGGAGAAATCAGCCAGGGCGAAGAGGGGCGGGTGCGCCAACCTGCGGGAGCAGGTAATGTACCCGACAGCGAGGACGAGAGGACTACTGGGCGGGAGCGGATCGAGGGAGATGGCCAGGGATATGGTAAAGAGGGGCGAGCTGACCGAGGAGGAGGCCGCACAGATGATGGGGGTGAGGATGTGGCCGACACCAAGGGAGGCTATAAGCAGGGGGAACCCGACGAGGGACATGGGCAAGGGCAACCTGGAGGACGCAGTCGCCAAGAAGATGTGGCCGACAGTCAGGGCGAGCGAGTACAAAGGCGTAGGTCCAAAGGGAAGCAAATCCCAGAAGCATGCCCTCAAGAAAGGGTATTTGATGGGAAAAGTATCCGAGATTTCAGAGGAAGGAGAACAGAGTGGCATAAAGACCCAGCGGAGGAAGACCCAGCAGCTGAATCCTTTGTGGGTAGAGTGGCTCATGGGGTTCCCAATAGGGTGGACAGACTTAAGTGCCTCGGAAACGCAGTCGTTCCGCAGGTCGCCCAGCACATTGGCGAGCGAATCTGGGAGTTTCATAAAAGGAGAATGATTATAACATAACAAGTGCTTATGTTAGAGGTTGATAATAATGGCGAAGAAATTGATAATAGGGCTGGATGAATTTTTGACACACGCAGTAAACAGATTCCCAAGAGAAGTGTGTGGATTCTTGTTTTCAGACAAACCCTTTGCTGATGATGAGAAATGGTTTGTTTTCAAAGTAAACAATATCGCAGAAGACCCAGAGAATGCTTGGATACCTGACAGAAAGGACATGCTTAGGGTTAAGAAGAAAGCCATTGATGCTGGCTTGACGAAGATAGGCAACATTCATTCACATCCGATACACAATAGCAATGATATTGATGATTTCATACAACCATCACCAGTTGACCTGAAATTCGCAAGGAGATTTAATGATGTAATTAGGGGCATTGTTGGTGTTGGTTATAATAAGATTTACGATATTCTATTTCATAATAAATTCGGGGTAAGAATACCGATATATGTAACGACAAAAGAAGGGTGTGATTAAATCATAATGTCCGACCTTCGGGGGCTGGCGGAGCTTGGGTATCCGTTTGCACAGCGATGAAGCCAGCTTAATGGACTATAACATAACGGGTTCAAGTGTTACTATGGCAAGAGTAGGTCTTATTCAGGTCGACGGCACACTGCCGAACCTCGCGCTCATGAAGCTCAGTAGCTTCTTCAAGAAGCGGGGAGACGATGTGGTTTTCATAGACCTGTCATCGTTCGGCATAGAGAAGTGGTTCGCCTCAAAGGTCTTCATCGGTGGCTCCGGCTACGACCTGAGCAAAGCCCTGCCGAGGGAGATCGAGGAGATGGTTCCAGACTATGAGAGGTTCGGTCTGGACTACTCCATGGGCTTCACATCGCGCGGGTGCATCCGAGACTGCGACTTCTGTATAGTCAGGGAGAAGGAAGGTACACTAAAGGATGCGGATATGGAATGGATCAAGCATACAAAGGCCGTGATAATGGACAACAACTTCCTCGCCTCGCCGAAGTGGATAGATAAGCTGCAATACTTCATAGACAACGACATCAAGGTCAACTTCAACCAGGGCCTAGACATCCGGCTGATAAACACTGGGAACGCGCAGCTACTTTTTAGGACAAAATCGTACGACCGAAAGTTCAGAACCCGGGCATACTACTTCGCATTTGATGACCCAAAGCTGGAGGACATCGTAAGAAAGAAGGTCGAGATAATGATCAGCTGTGGCTTCAGACCGAGGTGGATAATGTTCTACATACTCTGTGGGTTCAACACGAGCCACGCGCAAGACCTGCACAGGTTTGAGGTCATCAGGGATATCGGGTGCATCCCATACATAATGAAGTACAACGACCGAAAGGATGATACTTGGCTGAACCACTTCGACCGCTGGGTCAACAGGCGCTACTATCAGTACGTGAAATTTGAGGAATACAAAAACGGAGTTCTTAAGAAGATGTGATAGAATGACATGGGAAAAATCATTCAACGACATCCAAGACTTCTGGGCGTGCCAGAGGCCGCTGACGCACAAGTGGGGTAGCGGCCAAGTCTTCGGTAGAATAACGAAGGTGTTTGGAAAGCCGGATGTCGCCTTTGGTAAGACGGACAACATACCCATGAATGTTGAGACAATCGACAGCAACGAAGATGTTGTGCCTTCTTATTGTTTTGATTGGAAAAAACTACCTTTTAAGGACAACTACTTCAAGTTCGGCTACTGGGATCCGCCGTATGACCATCTATACAAAAAAGAGGGCATGGAGATATGGAGGACGTGCAGAAAGCTGGCAATACTCCACACGCACATGTGGCCTAGGGCGTGGCTCAAGGACTCAAAGAGGATAGGTATAATCGCGGTGACCATGGGACCGATGAAGCAGATAAGGTGCCTGCAGGTCTTTGAGAAAATGTTAGAATTACAAAATTCTAACAAAAAATAAGGGAAGTTTTGTAACATAAGATAGACTTCTGTTAATATCAGTGCTTTCTTTTCAGTTTTTGTACCCTTCTTCGGAATTGAGCATCCTTTTTCCTCAACTGTTCCTTGATACCAGTCAGTTCCCCGTATCCGCCCAGATTCAGTAATTTATTGGTCTTGTCTATAAATTTATTCTCAAGTACTTTCTCTTTCTTGGACTGCGGGTAGAACTTCATAGTCTTCACATCCACCGTTGGACCTAGTTTATCGTGGACGCACATCCTTATCCCGAAGCGTACGTTCTCCTTGACGTTGCGTCCGGTCTTTATCTCTTTGGCCACGCCCTTACAGCTTAGAGCATCAAATATGTTGGCGAGACCTCTGCGGACTTGACCTGTCGGGTACAAATCGTTTTTGCTCATAGTAATAAGTTTGATGTAGCCCCTTTAATACTTTACGCCGAAACATAAGGGCTTCTTATGTTCGTATTTAATACGCGCGCTAATCAGACGTGATAATCAGCTGTATTTAATACGACGCTTATGTTCGGTTTTGGGGCGTTTTGTTCACTTTTTATGACCTATGTTCGCGAAAAGGCGGGTTTTGTTCGTTTTTACCGGGAATCCCGGCGATTTTAACAAAAGTGATAGTTCTGTTAAAAGGCATAGCTTTATAAATACATTACTATATATAGTAAGTATGGCAAAATACTACTGCTTCAGGTGCGGAAGAGATATTGTCGAGAAGAAGGTCGACTCGATAGGTTGCTTCAAGTGCAACAAGAAGGGTGCCAGAATAAAATCGGGAAAAATAGACGGTAGGACCTACTACTACCTTGCCGATGTTGGGGGCTATATTGAGTGCGGACATAAGACATTCAAGAAAAGCGCGTTCAGAAAGACCAAAAGGATAGAGTTACATTGCCCCATCCATGGGAAAGACCCAATAAGGATTGAGAAGGGGAAGAGTCCTAAAAGGCTCAGAATAAAAACCAGATTGAAAGTAACTAGAAAAATATTGTGTAGCCATGATATAGTACTCACAAAAAACGACTACATCGCGTTTTTTGGATTTAGTAATAATGTGATGGAGTCAGAGATTATTAGAAGGCTCCAGCTCAAGTCTGGTGACAGGCTTGAGTTTGTCATAAGGAAAATAACATAAGACATTGGTGTGTTATGGAAATAAAAGAAGCAGAAAAAAAGCACTGTCCCATCATAAGGGACGCATGTATAAATGAGAGATGTATGTTCTGGAAGACAAACGTCTGGGTAGGAAAAACCCCCACTGAAGGTTCTTGCAGATTAAAAAGATAACAGAACAGCTTCTAATGTTATGGGAGGAATATTATGAAAATCAGAATATTGTGCGATGAGTCCGAACTCAAAGGGCAGGAAGAAATTCAAATGGTAATGGATGCTGCCATGGCCGAACTGGTAGAGAAGGGCTTTAAGGGAATCATCACCATAGAGAAATCATAACATAAGGACATCTTGTGTTATAATTTGCAGAATTTGCCGACCTTGCCTATGGCCTTTCTGCTTCTGTTGCTCATTATTATATGGTCTTCGGTTATCCCCCTCTTGCCCTTGAGGTTGCATATGGCCTTCTTCACTTTATCTATATTGGACTCCGTACTTGGGTAGAGCCAGATGTTCTTCCCATTGTTGTACCCAAAGGCGTAGATGGCCGGATAGGGACACTTCAGGTCCCGGTGCGTCGGGTGATCCCAATCGCCGAACTCATCCTTCACTTTTTGATTGTTGCTTATGTCCACCCTTCCGTCCTCACACAAACCCACACCAGTCTGACCTAGACCCCAGTGGCTCTTTTTGGTATTCAGAATGCCGTGTTTCACTTCGCCCTCTTTAACCGTCAGCTTTGCCATATAATAGACAATTACCCCAGCTCCTTTAAGAAGATAGGCACAACTCCAAAATTAGAATGGATGCACTACATAAATGTAGTACATAAAATTCCATTTATAAACAAAATTTGATTTCTGACTTATGTAGTGCATAGATGTAGTACATAAGACGTTCTTATGTTCACTTCAAAACTTCAAGTATCTTACGCGCCTGCTCTTTGAGCTGCTCAAGTAGTTCCTGGTACTCGGGCATTGCTTTCATCTCATATAGTGTGTATGACTTCTCATCCATTCTGAAGAATCCGGATCCGAGGCCACCACCGACCCGGGTGACAAGTACCTTGAACGTTCCGAGATCCGTGTCCGTGAAACTCACCTCACCATTGAGGTACTTCTTGAGCGACCGGTTCATTGAGCACATCGGACACGCCATGTACAGTGCCTCAGTTCCCTGACTCATTACTATGGCCCTTTTCTCCTCTCTGGATAGGCCCTCGAACTCTTTTCGGGCCTTCTTCTTCGTTACGCGCCTCTCCGCCATATAATCACCAATCCTTTTCTGTATACTATTATAGACCACTGCCTTATAAAGACTTAAAATACTATACTTGTGTTAACACTATTATGGCATATTTTGGTAACATATCTGCCTCTTATGTTACGGATTATCCCCTTGCTATCGGTTACGGTGTGGGTATACTCAAGCGTGTTTCGTTCCGTCGGCGAGCCAACGGGAAAGCTACGGGAAACCTACGGTAAATCCCAGAGGCGAAACCGACACATAGCAACGAGAAACCCCGTAGGGTAATTACAAATGTAAAACATATAATGGAATATATAATAATGCAAAGAATATATTCGAGGATACTATTCACGCACAGACAACCTTTAAATACCACCCCAACCAACCCTTAACCTATGACTTCGCTATATAGGCAAATGGTGGGAAGCATGAGGGAATACAAACTTACAGCTAGGCTGCCTGAGGCATACCAGAGGCACATTTCCATACTCCAGGGTAACATGGGAAAGAATTCAAGGGATGAGGTCATAAAGGAACTCATAGACAAGGAGCTCGCATCGATGTTCACGGTGTGTGATTCTAGGGCTATTTTATTTTAGGGTTATGTACCCATCGCGCCCCTTTGTTCTGATGCTAACATCATAGCCAAGCCTACGGAGGTCCTTCTTGGCGTGGAGTATTATGTCTATGCCCCTGAGCGATCCGTAGTACTCATTCCTGCCTATGAACACTGTTCCGTGCCTCTCCAAGCGCCCAACAAGTAACCTCCACTTCGCCTGTAGCCTCTTGTGCTTGGACACAGCATCCCTATGCGGCTTGACCGACGCAGACGGTTCAATGATGTCCGATGGCATTACTCTCTCCACGCTCTTCCTTACAATCCTCATTTCGGTTGTTGAGGGCGTGCTCCACCTCTTCGGCTCGTGGTGGCCGTGCCTTGTCCTGACGCCGCCGCAGTACTTCAACACGGCCTCCTTCTCCTTCCTCAGCCCGAGAAACCTTAGAAGCCGGTCAATCATTCCCCATCACCCTCTTTGAGACAGTCTTATACCACGCCCTGAACCTGCCCTCGGACATGATCTTCGGGAACAGCATAGACAGCAGCCTGTGGGTGTCCTCCTTGCTCCTTCCGGCCCTGACGCAGTCCTCTATCACCCAGAAGACCGTCTCCTTCGTCTTCTTCATCATCGTCATTGGTCACCACCGTTCCATATCTTGTCTATCTTCTTCTTGAGCCCGACCCCAGACAGCCTTATGTAGACCATGGCCATCTTTATGTCGGCCCACCCCATTATCTGCGTCAGCGCCACTGGGTCCTCAAGTCCGCGCTCAACCAGCACGGTCGCAAACGTAGCCCGGACACAGTGCGGGAATGCTTTTATGCCAGCCCTCTCGCCCACACCCTTTATCAGCTTCCACACCTTTATCCTGTTGTCAAGAAGCTCCATTATGGATTCATAGTCCTCAAAGTATATCCTGAACAGCTCCTTCACCTCGGGCAGTATCGGGATAGGCCGTTCGGCGTGCTTGGTCTTGCCCTGCCACGTGTTCGGGGGCTTTGTCATCTGGGGCTTGTCGAGCTTTATCCGCTTCTTTGTGACGCGGTCTCTTTTGTAGTACTGGTAGTTTGGCTTTATGCAGGTCTGGCCGCACCTGCACGGAATCCTGTACGGTATGTGTATTATGCCCTCGTCCCAGTTAATCCAGTCCCTTTTCATGTGGATGAACTCGGACACCCTCATGCCAGTGAACAGTAGCCCTTTCACTACGAGCTCCTCCTCATCGGTATGTATTGAGTCGAGTATTTTTTTTCTGTTGTCCGTGCTTATGATATACTCCTTGGCCTTCGGCTTCCTCACTATATCATCTCCTTCCTACCATCATCTGACACCGTTATGATTCTCGTGCAGTGCTTGCAGTAGAACTCCCACAGCTGGTGGCCGTTGTCGTCAATTCGCTTCTCTATGAAGTCCCACAGGTGGTCACACTTCTCCTTTGTCCTCATGCGGCCCTCCTGATGTCCTTCTCGACCTTGACGGTATTCTCGCCATTGAAGTAAGAGAACACTATATGCTCGACTACCGGGAACATCCTCTCGTAGCAGGTCACGCACACGTCGACGTTCCGCACGTCCTGGCCGATGGGCGTCACGACCTCCAGGTCGCCGCGCAACATACCGTAGTGGTGGTCGCTACACGAGAACCTGTTGCACAGGTCGCACCTAAAGCTGGTCCGCGTCCCGCACCTTTCCGTTACTGTCTTGTTCCCGATCTTCCGTTCCACCATTACGTGGCACGGGCAGTCCTCAAGAACCCACTTTCCCGTCTTTCTGTCTCTTCGCTGCTTCGGCTCGTAGATCATTCTCCCTCTTCCTTATGGCGTTCAGCACATCCCTAGATAGCGGAACGCCGTGTTTGTGCGTCGCACGGTTAGTGCGCAGAAGCCCGCACTTATCGCATGTCCACTCCATGTACATGGCCTTCGGCTTATTGGGTGTGAGAAGTATCATATCTTCCCCTCCATGGCCTTCTCCAGTAGCTCACTGTTCGTTATATTGGGCTTCTCATCCTTCAATCTCTTCATGAGGTGTTTGTACCCGCACTCGGCGTACGTTCCCTTGTCTGGTCTGTCACAACTTCTCCTAAACCCGCACTTCCTCTTTACCTCGTGGAGTCGGTGTGCTATCGGGCAGTCTGGGTAGTACTGATTCATATCATCCCCAACCTCAAACCTTGGTCTTATTCATGATTGTCTGGGTGGCCTCGTTGAATATCGGGCCGACATCTGCGATAGGAACTCCCTTGAGTACCTTGACGATGGCTTCGGCCTTTTCCTTTACGATTTTCTGCTTTGCCGCGTCCAGCTGCGGCTTTGTGGGCGGTCCCATCATAATTGGTCCTGGCATATCACTCATCCTCCTTCCATATATCAATTGCCCTCTTTAGGGGCACATGAAGGCTCTCCAGCCACTCGGTATAGCAAATCTCCCTGCCTTCGAGCCTTATGATTATGTTGTTCTTGTTCCCCGAGTCCCGGGCGAACTCCAAGTGTCCGTGCTTGCCACCCTTCAGGTTCACCGGTATCCTTATTATCTCCTCCATAACAAATCAATTCCTTATGTTATTTCAAATCCTTCTCCTTGAGATTGAAGTCGTGTATTCTGTTAAGGCACACATCACACATAGTCGGTGAAGCACCAAGGGAATCTGGTGTTTTCTTAGGGCAACATGCCATCACTTTAGCCAACTGCCACTTCCTCAATACAGTTACCTCCACTATGTCATATCTTGGTCTTGCGGTCTTTATTTCCTCATACTTCCTTACTTGCTTTAGTGTCATGTCCTTGAGTTCTTTCCTTTTCGCCATATATCCACTCCTTCCTTTTGCACTTCGGACATTTGAAATACCCGCGCATGAATTTCATCCTCTTTCCGCAGCATATCAGGTTCATAACACATGTTCCTCTTATGTTATTTACCCCAGCCGCTTCATCCTGCCACACTACGTCAACGGGAGTGTTCACCTAACGCACTTCGTCAGCGGATTCATCCTTCAAATGCCCTTCAACTTACGGGGAGGGCGGTTGCGATCATAAATCTGTAACATTACTTTTTCTTCTGTTATAATATGCTACTCATCTTTATAAAGCTTACGCTATATATAGTAACCTATGGATGAAGAGGACAAGCCAACGAAGGAGGACAGAAGAAAGCGGGCAATCAAAGAGGGCAAAAGATTTGAGTCGGTTGTGTGTCCTCTATGCCTAAAGGCACGTGTGGGAAAGGTCTGGAAGGGCGACTACATATTCAAGCCCGATCCCAACCCAGAGGTCATACAGGTAAGGTACGGAATTGGCGGTCGGGGATGTGGCGGGTTCTTCAAGAACACCAAAGAGTCCATAAGGATGGACATACTCAGGGAGAAGAAGCCTGAGGTGTGGAAGAGCCTCAAGTTCTCGGTCGACACCATTAGCAAGATGTTTAAGGAGGAATGATATGAAGGGACAACTAGGCGGAAGATTCCAGGCACCATCGGGGGGCAGGGGACGAATGGGAGGCCCGAATGCGGCCGGACCAGGCGGATTCTGCGTGTGCCCGAAGTGCGGGTACAGGACACAGCACAACGTCGCAACACCATGCTACTCGATTACCTGCCCGAAATGCGGAACGGCCATGACAAGATAAGCGTGGAGATATTATGGCGAAGAAGATACTTATAACATCAAAGTACTGTGGAGGGTGTGCTGAAGCCAAGAGGGAACTAAAGGCACACGGAATCAGATTCACCGAGGTCAGTGCCGACACGAAGAGTGGGGAGAAATTGGCAGATAAATTCCACATAATGGCAGTCCCCACAATGATAATAGATGGCAAGAAGACCGATGACATGAGGAAGTGGTTCAGTAAATAGCTTACTTGTAATATTTTGCGCGCTTTTTGGCCAGCATCATGTACTCCGAGACTATGGTTCTCATGACCTCGCTCGTGCCGCACCCAGTAACCTTCTTCAAGTCTTGTATCAGGTCGAACATCTCCTGCGTGGGTCGGAACGTCACCTTGAGGTATCTCATAATCTATTTTTGTCGACAATCTTATATAAAGGCGCTACGCGAAGCTATAAACACTATCTTGGAGGGTCACTATGGCAAGAACATCTCAACAGAGAAGGTTTGCGAAAGCTGCACGTGCCTGTCGGGGCAAGAAGTTGCGTGCGTTTAGGGCATGTGTCAGAAAGAAGCTCAGAAGTCGAAGATAAATCATTTTCAAGAATTTGGAGGAAATGTTATGGCCAGAAGAAGGCGCTGCAAGTACGGCAAGCTGAAGAAGCCCATCGGAAGAAGGGTATGCAGGAAGAGACCACGAAAGCGAAGAAAGCGAAGATAGGCTCATATTCACTTGAGGGAGGAATAACATGGCAAGACGATCCATAGGCATGGCCTCGCGAAAGTGCCCAACGCGCAGCAAGAAGACAGGCAAGAGGATAAGGACGAAGGCACAGAGGAAGCGCTGTATGCAGAGGTACCTTAGTGGTGGCAAGAGCGGAAGGAAGCGAAGGCGAAGGTAGTTACTTTTTTGGGGAGTATAGCTCCCCTTTGAAATCTTTATTAAGGCAGTCAAACTAATTCTAATTATGCCTATCGACATGACGGTTGACGGGAAGCGTGTCCACTGCAGGCGGATTGAGGTCGGATGGCGCAAGGGTCAGAAGACGGGAAAGACCACAAAAGTCTTTTGCAGGAGACCGAAAAGGAGGAAGTGATATGCCATTCACAAAGGCTAGGTACGGGACGAGGGCGAAGTGGAGAAAGTACCGAAGGTGCGTCGCTAGGGTTAAGAGGGCGGGCACCGCGAAGAGCCCCTATGCAGTATGCAGAGCCGCGATATATCCCAGAAAGAAGAGAAGAAGGTGATTTCTATGTACGCATATAAAGACCCCAAGTGGAAAGATATAAAGGACAGCATCCGGCGAATACGCGGGGCGTGCCACAGCATGGATCCTGTAAAGAACGGGATGGGTGTCAAGTGCTTCCATGAGGTCGACGTTTTTCAGAACAGGATGAGGAAGATTTTTCAGGAACGGAGACGGAAACGGAGATAAATGGCCGTCCCGTTGCAACCTATCGGTTTTGATTTTTGATTCCCCGTAGAAATTCCCGCATATATGCCCCTTAAGAAAATGCGTATATTTTGGGGCAAAAAAGGCGATTTTTCATATATGCGTATATTGCAATATAGCAGGACATAAACTATTTAAATAGGTAGTTCCAATAATATGTCATGGACGACAAATCCAGACCAAACCAATCCAATCCCATTAAGAGTCAGAAGGAAATGATAACCACCGTCCGACTCAGAGCCAGTACCAGAGATTCCTTGAAGATGTTAGCCGACAAGAGAAACGTTTCTGTGGAGGAGGTGATTCTCAGCCTACTGAAAAAGGATATCAGCAAGCAAATTCTTATCAGTGTAGACAAAGCAAAATACGACACAATGGTTCACCTCGCTAGGTTACTAAAAAACACAGGATACATACCCAATCAGAGGCTGGACGATACATTATTGTGGGCTTTCGATTATGTGATGCGCGAGGTCCAGAACCATATTGACACCAGAATACAAAGCCCCGCCCAGCCGAGCACACAGCAGGGAATGTACGGCCAGCCACAGGGAGGGCAGACCGTATAAGGGTACATGCCATGCCCCTTATACGACGTAGAGAATCCCCATAGGATTCCCCCTTGTAGGAGGTATATGTTATGTTCGTAGAATGTCCCCTTTGTCATGAAGTAAAGTACGCCAAAGGTCTGTTGTTCCACCTGAGGAACAAGCACCCCAAGGAATTTAACGAGGTCGGATACGAGAAGATAAAGGCTCAAGCGAAGAAGCTGAAGGAACGGCCGCCCGGAATGGTAGAGCCACCAAAGAAGGCAAAATCAACCACAAAGAAGACATACAAGCCAGTCCCTACCAGAAAGCTCGATAATGAGATATGTGATGACATATCCGAGGGGCATCAGGAGGATCGCGCCATGGATGCGTGGGATGCCAAGACTGGGCAAAAAATGTATTTTAAGCCCACGCCCGCCGCATCATTGATAATCAACCAGTACGGTAGTGCTTCAAATCCAAGCGATGTGATAAACAAGGCCCTTAATGAATTCGCGACCAGCAGGGGCATGGAGCCAGCACTGATAAAGACTCGGGGCGGGAAGGAAATGAGCCTGCTCGGCGGGAACGTCGAAGACCGCGAATTCAACCGCCTAATGAAGCTCATGCAGGTCAACGCTACACAAAACCAGTCATACAGTCAGTTTTCGCCCACAATCCAGATGATGCAGCTCATGAAGGAGAAAGTCAGCAGTGGAATGTCGATGGGGGAGTTCATGAAGAGCCTGATGCAGATGCGGATGCAGGAGAGCATAGTGTCCCAGAGGAACCAAAACCCTATGGCGATGTTGCTTATGATGAACCGGTTTATGAAAAAAAGAAGGTAGGGGGGATTGATATGGTAGAACTGAACCAAGACGGAACAGTAGACCTGAACGCGATGGCTGTCGAGATATCCAAGACAGAAGCGGGTGCAAAAGAAGCCGACATCGGTCAAATAAAGGAGATTCAGAAAGACGTCGCACAGTTCCTGAAAAAAGTCGAGAAGATATATGGGCACGACAAGATGCACGAGACAATCAACAGGCTCGCAAAATGATTAGATTATAAACATGGAGGGAGAACATGGCAGAAGAAGAGAAGAAGGAAGATGGACTGGACTATGGTGGGAAACTAAAGCAGCTCCAGATGGATATGCTGGACAAGATTGGTAGCGGAGGCCTCAACCAGAACGACCTTATGGCCGTGATGCAGATGATGCAGAAGGAGGAGCCCAACAACTTCAAGGAGACCATGCAGATGGCCCAGATGATGCAGATGATGAAGCCTCAACAGGACCCAATGTCCCAGATGATGCCGCTGATAATGATGGAGAACATGCGTGGCGACGGCGACTCAACGCTGAACAAAAAGATAGACAACATTGAGAAGCAGATACGTGAGAACAAAGAAGAAAAACAATACAACGAAGTGGTGCGGGAGTTAAGGGAACTCAAGGCCAACATGAACAAGGGCGACCAGTTCGGGTCAAAGGAGTTTCTGACCATGCTACTCAGCAAGGATGATAAGATGTCTGAGATGTGGCGAACGATGTCCGAGAAGGATAGGGAGGCATCCCAGAGGCAAATCGAGACTATAATGAAGTTCAAGGACAGCGGAACCGGTAGCATCGGCAAGATAGGCGAACAGATAAAGGAAATTAGGGCACTGACCGAGACCATGGGATTCGGCGCCGCCAAGGAGAAGTCCAACCCTGAGATAATCAAGGATCTCGTCGGCGGTGTCGCGCAGAGCCTTTCGCAGAGCAAGGGCTTCAACGACGCGCTGTCGGGGCTCGCCACCAACCTAGCCGCGGGCACCAGCCCGCAGGTGCAGGCGCAGAAAATCCAGCAGATACAGGCAAACAGGCAGCCGTCAAACCCGGGTGCGCCGATTCCGGCCACGCCAGCGCCAGTAGTTCCAGTATCCGACAATCCGACACCATCCGAGAAGCCACCAGAGGCGCCGCAGACCGATGGGTTTGGAAATTTGGTAACACCTGGCCTCATCGACATCAGCTCTGGACCAGACAAGGCTATAAGGAAGCCCATAAAACAGTAAACACAATATATTGTGGTAGGGCATATTGTTAGACACTATATATGGATAATTAGAGGCAAGACTATGAACAGGGAAGAGTTTTTCAGGAAGCTGAACGAACCAGACGGCGTGAACATGGTTCTGATGGAGATGAACCACGAGATAAACAAGATATTCGCCATATTGAGGGACATGAATGCGTACGGGGGACAGAAGATAGACAAAGACCTTGTGAGTGTGGACGACGAGACGTATAAACATTTTGAGGCTAAAAAGAGTCAAATGTTCAGGGGGGATAAGTGATTCCGATGGCGGGTTTGAAGAAGTCAACCAAAGTCAACCAGAGCGGGTTGACTCTTGCGGTGCTGAAGATGCTCGACAAGGGGCAATACGCGAAACAGATAGCGGATGACCTCAACGTCTCCAAGCAGGCTGTGCACAAGCACGTGAAGAAGCTGATAATGCGCGGCCTCATCCATAGGGAGACGCGCTCGGCGATTGCCACCTACACCATCACCGACACTGGCAGAAAGGCGATACATGAGAACAAGTTAACTGGCGACTCGTGTGGAACGACGAGAATTAAGCTGGGCACCCACCTCAGAATAAAGGTGCCGATACTGAGGCGCGGCAGGTTGGACAGCTGGGACAAAGTTAACACGCGTTTCCGGAACAATATTATCAGGCACAAGGACCTCAAGCGGTACATAGACGGCGTGTCGGTCAAGGAGAACTCAGACTCCTCACTGGAGCTGAACATCAAGCACCGCAAGCTGGCCACACTCAGGGAGATACTGCCGTTGGTGACCAGTAGCCTGATGTGGGCGGTCGGGTTCTTCTCCGCACACGGCTATATGTTGGACTTTCAGAACTACAGCGTGAACGACATACATAGCACGGCGTGGACCAGGGAGATAGAGCATGTGGCACAACATGGTGGTAGGCACACCCTATGGTTCAACTGGAACAGGAAAAAGCTAACACCGAGGGATCCAAGCCAGCGCGCCAGGGCGTGGACTGACGGTAGCCCAGAGTGGAACGTTGAGAGCAACGACATAGGATACATGGACATGTTTCTGAGGATGCCAGTGACTGTATCGGAACTGATGTCCGTTCAGAGGGTTCAGGCCGAGAACGTAGCCGAACTGGCGAGACAGGTGAACGTGTACGCAGAGCACATAAACACCCACCTTCCAGTTCTTAGGGAGATGGCACCCACAATGGTCGAAATGCGAAAGATGGTCAGAAACATCAATAGGCACGTGTTCCAGAGAAAACTGGGTGAGTTCCTATGATGTGTTGGAGAGTGTTGGTGTTCTGGTTTACACTTGGTGTCGGCATCGGAACACTATCGGTGGGAAACGTGTGGGGGTTGCTGGCGATGGCCGTGGCCGTGTTGTTGGGGTGTAGGTATGTCGACTAGAAGGGTTAAGTGCCATATATTTGGGGAGTTGCTAACAAAGTCCGAGTGCCTGAAAAGGAGCGTGGATGATAATAACTGTGGTCACAAATGCCCGTGGTGGGGAATGTGCTGGTCAGAATGGTGGAAATGATTTATATGGACGAAAAGAAAAAGATACAGAGGAACTTGAGATGGGAGACAGTATATATATGATTTGCGTGGCGGGAGTCCCCCAGACCGTCACGAGTGGTGGAGATGGCGTACAGAAAACTAGATGAGACTGTAAAATACTTAAAGAGCAAGACAATTACTTACATAGACATCATAGAGGCCATAAGCGCGGCCGAGGCCGAACTAGAGGAACTCCCACCAGACAAGTCCACCATAATGGACTCTGAGAAGTACGTTTCAAGGAGGATAGTTGAGATGCTCGCGCCAGAGGAGGATAGTTGGTATGTTCGATTTTATAAACGGTGCATCGGAGGCGGTGCTTGAGCGGTTCTTTCTACAGCTTCTGGACGGCTTCGACAGGGAGGACATGGACGAGGCTGTCAGGAACGACGTGAGCCTGCTGGACGAGACAGCAAAGCACAACCCGAGGGCGCTGGCGGTGGCCGAGAGGGCCGCGCAGAGGTTCGGGGGGCAGTCACACCTGCTCACGACCAACAACGTTCTGAAGTGGATAAAAACCAAGCGGTATGAGCTGTATTTCGGGATAGTCAGCGACCCAAAGGCGAGGAAGTGGCTGGACAGGCAGATTTCCGAGTTTCGGGCATATCTTTTCAACTAATTTAAATGGGATAACACACAATTCTTTAACATGACAAAACCAATAGAACAATTTGCTGATTATAACCGCGAAAATGTGCTCGGAAATATTTTACAAGCCGAAACGCATCTGAAGAACGTTCAGGAGGACACGGATCCCAATTACCTAAGCTGCATCAATAAGCATCTGCTGGAGAGCCAGGCAGAACTGGCCGAGCTGCAGGCTCATGAGCCGGAGCACCAGAACGATTACAGAGACCTGATGGTGAGGCTAAGGAAGCTGAGGAAGGACAACATACGCGGAATCAGCATAAAGGAGGCCATATCAAGGCTGAGGGGCATACGCTCCGACTTTGAGAAGTATGTGCCAGGGCACGACGTGGAGGAGTGCAGGTCGTGCGGGGACATGGCAGAGAAGATAAGAAACTTTTCTGGCGCTACGAAAAGCTTAAATAGGGGTGGCACACAAAACTTAAACATTGAAAATCGGGAGGATTTTATGGCAAAACCGAAAGAGACCAAGACAGTGATGCAGGCGCTCGGCGGGAACGTCGGGGCAGAGGTAGTCGACCGATACGTTTCTTCCATGGTTCCAGCACTGGTTCCGGGAATAACTGGAAAGCAGCTAGGCAACTTGGGCATAGGAATAGGTCTGACAGCACTCTCCCTCTACGGCAAGCTCAAGAAGGCCAACTTGGCTGGGGCGGTCGCGGGAACCAACCTGATAGCCAAAGAGGTAATGAACATGGTTGGCGGGGCCATTGCACCACCACCGGCAGTCGCCAGAGCAGTTGTCACGAACGCAGCACCCAGGAACGCTGTGGCTGGAAAGACGCTCGAGGTCTACCCGTACGGAACGGTCACTGGCGCAGCTGCGTCAAACGGCGGTTTGGTCTTCATAGACTGAGCCAGGAGTTCATACTCCATCAGCGCCGACCCGGAATAGTAAAGCTTATAAAGGGGCTCGGCTAAAATAGTTTAAAATAGGAGGATAAAATGACCTTTTACACAGAGTTAAGCGGGAACGCATTGTTGGCTTGGAAACAGGGCAGCGACAAGATCAAGGCAAAGGCAGCTGGAGAGCTGGGACTAACAACGGACGGCCTCATAGTCAGGCAGCTTCGACCAGAGGACCTTGGCTCGACTTACCCATGGTGGGAACTTGCTTTCGCAGCAACAAATACATGGACGGCATTCACTGGGTGCACCACAGACACCATAGCGGACAACAGGTTCATCTACGTTGGTGGATTCTACCACGGCGAGGGCGCTGGCGAGATGTCTCAGGTTAGAATAACTAGGGAGCAGTCCACGACAAGGTACTGGGTAACAACCCCGCTCAGGGGATTCAAGAACCACACAGGCTGGGCGGACGACGGATGGACTGTAGACCAGAACACCGTCATAACCATCGAGGGCATATGCCAGACTGCATCGACAACAGTCGACACCGATTTCCTTGGCCTTGTGGCAGAAAAAAGAGGACTGCTGATAAACCCGTAGGAGGTCACATAAGTGATTACTATGACTTTCTACACGGAATTGGCAGGGAACGCACTATTAGCCTGGAAACAGGGCAGCGACAAGATCAAGGCAAAGGCAGCTGGAGAGCTGGGACTAACAACGGACGGCCTCATAGTCAGGCAGCTTCGACCAGAGGACCTTGGCTCGACTTACCCATGGTACGAGCTCAACCAGACCGCGACAAATACATGGACGGCATTCACTGGGTGCACCACAGACACCATAGCGGACAACAGGTTCTGCTACGTTGGCGGGTGCTACTTCAACGGATCCGCACAGGAACTGCACCAGGTGAGGATAACCAGGGAGCAGTCCACGACAAGGTACTGGGTGGTGACGCCTATCCGAAACTGGGAGAGCCACACCGCATGGGCGGACGACGGCTGGACTGTGGATCAGAACACCGTAATAACAATCGAGGGCATCTGCTCAAGCATTTCCACGCTGACTGAGTTCGACTTTGTCGGGCTGACTGCGGAGAAGAGAGGACTGTTAATCAACCCTTAATTAAGAGGGCTTCAAACGACCTCCTAGAAAAGAGAGGTGATTATTATGCCTGGAGCAAAGCATCCTAGGGAATTGAGAAATGGAGACTACCTAGAGGCGGTTTTCGTAGGTGGTAGTGTAAAGTACTACCAGATACTGAAGATGGACGACATCTTCTACAAGGACAGGCACGCCTCCCTCGCAGCGGATGGGACGGAGAGCTTCGCTAACGTGACGGCTCTGGACCCACCAATTGACCAGTTCTATTATTTTTTCAGTGCCGAGATTGATGGCAACTTCAGACTTTTGTTAAAGCAGCCTGCGGCCACCAACCGGTGGGGGACGAACAGGTCCCCGCAGGGCGGGTGGCTGTTTGACATCTCGTCGCCAGTGACATCTAATAGGGACATTGAGATATGGTGTTCGGAGAACTATCCACCTGCCGTGCAGATCGAGAACCACACGGACGTAACGCTGACTAGGCCGATAATATGGTGGATTGGGAAGAGGTTCTCGGTGCGGTACTTGGGCAGCAGGGGTCAGGCCGGGTTCCAGCCGCCGAGCAACTACACACCCATACAGATAGGGGGCGTGGCGGAGTAGGGTGATTGTTATGACACAGTACGAAGAGACAATGAAGTGGCAACTGCCGCGTTATTACGACGCGAGGTACGCGAAGTTCGTCAGGCTCATGAGGAGCTCGGAGCCCGTACACATAGCCTCGCTTGCGTCAACAAACGTTTCCGTAGTCGGGGGGACGTCGGTCAGCCTGTGCTCAACGACATTCGACGCCTACACCGAGGGGTTCCTCACATCGTACGGATTCTCGCACAGCAACACAACCGCGGAGATGTGGTTCGTGCAGGGCAACAATACAATAGTACCGCAGAGGATAAGGGACGAGCACAGCGTTTGCCAACTAACTGGAATAAACGAACCGATATACAGGGTAGATGCTAGTGAGACGATATCGGCCGTGACGGACACCGCGGGCACGATATGCGCGTGGGCGACGCTAATCAAGTTCCCAATCATAAACTACTACGAACCGGAGAGCGTTTAGGTGATTTGACATGAAGGCAGACGAGAACACGACGGTCGGAGACCTCATGAAGGAGGTTCCTAGAACGGGGAACAGGTACCTCAACTTGGTGACGGGAGAGCTTCTGGGCGCTATCCCATCCGCAGCACCAGAAGAACCGAAGGACGAGCCAAAGAAGTACACCGAGGACGAGCTCAAGGCAATGAAGATGAAGGAGCTCCGGAAGATAGGAGCCCCGCTCGGTGCGGCCGACACGAAGAAGTCGGAGCTCATCGATGAGATCATAGCCAAGCAGTAATTCCAAAATTTTCAGAAAGTGCCAATTAATTATTTAAAGAAGCTTTACTATATTGCTATATGAAAGTTCTAATCCCTGGGATTGATGGATATCTTGGATGGACTTTAGCCCAGCACCTGACCCACAGGGGGCACGAGGTCATCGGCATAGACAACTTCTCTAGGCGGAGGAACGTCGCCGAGATGGGGTCGTGGAGTGCCATACCCATAAAGACAATGGACGAGAGGCTATCCGCTTTTGAGGAACTTTTCAAAAAGAAAATCGAGTTCTACCCCGGAGACCTGATGGACTACCACTTCGTCGAGGGCATAATGAAACGGCACAAGCCCGATGGCATAGTCCACCTGGGGGAGCAGCCATCAGCCCCATTTTCAATGATAGATGTCGGTCACGCAACCGACACCCAGACCAACAACGTGGTCGGGACGCTGAACCTACTCTTCGCGATGCACAACGCCAGCCCCAAGACACATTTGGTGAAGCTCGGGACCATGGGGGAGTACGGCGCGCCAGACATGGTAATACCCGAGGGATTCTTCGATATTGAGTACAGGGGGCGAAAGGACACGCTGCCGTTCCCGAGGCAGCCCCCATCATATTATCATCTAAGCAAAGTCCACGACAGCGCGAACATCATGTTCGCCTGCAAGGTGTGGGGGCTGAGCAGCACCAACATAATGCAGGGCGTGGTATACGGCACGCGCGCCGACAAGATGGACGACCCGAGGCTCGCCACCCGCTTCGACTTCGACGAGGCGTTCGGGACCGCAGTCAATCGTTACTGCGCGCAGGCCGTGATAGGCCACAAGATGACGCCGTTCGGCCTAGGGGAGCAGAAGAGGGGGTTCATAGCCCTGAGGGACTCGATGCAGTGCCTGACTCTAGCACTGGAGAACCCGCAGGTCGGGCCCGGGTACAGAGTGTTCAACCAGTTCGACGAGGTCTACAATGTGACCCAGCTGGCGGAGGAGGTAGCAAAGGCAGCGAAGAAGCTCGGTATCGATGCCGAGGTCGGGAAGATAGAGAACCCGAGGGTCGAGGCAGAGAAGCACTACTACAACCCAGACTCAAAGAAGCTGAGGAAGCTGGGGTTCAAACCAACGAAGACGCTACCAGAGGAGCTGAACATCATGCTCACGGACTTATTAAGGCACAGGAACCGCATAGAGGCCAAGAGGGACAGAATAGACCCGAGGATATACTGGAGAACTGGATATGAACAGAAAGATTGAGCACTCAAAGGGAATAATCAGAAATGCAGTAGAAGCATACAAAAGAATAGCCGTGGCATGTAGCTTTGGAAAGGATTCGATGGTTTTGGTACATCTGGCACGACAGGTAAAGCCCGACATAAAGGTCTTCACAGTAATGACCCCATTCAAGCCAAAGGAGACGCTGAAATACAAGGACAGAATGATAAAACGGTGGAACCTTAACATCAAAGAGTACCTGCAGAGGGACGACATAGACGCCGAAGGACGCGAGTTATGGATGATTGACCCAGACGCGTGCTGCGGATACTTCAAGGTGAACCAGACAAAAAGGGCGATAAGGGAACTCAAACTGGATGCGTGGGTTACAGGGCTAAGAAACACCGAGGGTGGTAAGATGCGTAGGTTCACGAAGGAAGTTGAGGTGAAGCCCGACGGTCTAGTAAAGGTTAACCCGATACTCAAGTGGACGGAAACCGACGTTTGGCGGTACATGGCGATAAACCGCATACCACCGAACCCACTATATAAAAAGGGCTACAGAAGCCTCGGTTGCGAGCCATGCAACTCGTTGCCCAAGAGCGACGACGAGCCAGAACGTGCAGGGCGCTGGCGGGGCAGAAATAAAATAGAGTGTGGGATACACTGCACAAAGAGGTTGAGGGATGGGTGATATTATGCCAAAGACAAAAACAAATACCAAATGTAGCTACTGTGGAAGGGACGAGTTCTATATCTACCACAGAAAGAAATACTCAGTAGAGGAACTGAAAGAGATGCCACAGAAAGAACTGATGAAAATGGCCAAGACATTGGGTATTCACGCATTAGAGGGCAAGAGTATGGCAGATGACGTGTTCAGATTGCAGAAAATGGGGATAGACTGGGCGATATGCCTCGGATGTATGAAAAAGGCCATGAACAATGTGCTTGGGGAGGGCAATGATGGCGGAAGAGTTGAGCACAAATCGGATTAGCGAGATGGCAAAGAAGCTGTCGGACATGGAACTCGCCAAGATAAAGAGAGACGCGCTTGAGAGCATGAACCTGGTGGTGTCCGCAGTCCGATGCAGCTACTGCGGTAAACTCTACAAGGACACCGAGGAGTACGACATGGGCTTTGAGACCACCAACTGGGCGGTATGTTTCAAATGCTTCAGAAAATTCTGCGATGCAATGCTAAACAAGAGTGCTGGGGGTGTAGCCAAGTGAACATACTTTTCCTGACGAACCCATCGTACGGTGCGTTTGGATACGCAGTCGTTGCTCGACATATTTGTAGGGGTCTCAAGGCGGCTGGCCACACGGCACGGATACTGTCGACGCTTAACATAGGCGAGCAAATAAAGGACATGTACGGCACGCCGAACTTCCCACCATACTTCATGCCGTTCGGGAAGTACGCCATGCTACAGTACATAAAGGGGTACGACATAGACGTGGTAGTAACCCTGCTGGACTGCTGGGAAAAGCCAGCGCACGACCTGCCCGACAAGGTCCACAGGATGAAGATACCCATCATAGGCCACGTCACCGCGAGGAGCTCGCCCCTGTCGCCAGACTGGTCCGCGTATCTCAGCAAGGTCGACCACATCGTTGCGCCGACCCAGTGGGGAAAGGCGGTCGTGGAGGAGATCTTTCCAGGCAGGGTATCGTACATCCAACACGGTGTCGATCTACAGACATTCAAACCCAATGAGAAAGCCAGAAAGAAACTGAGGAAGAGGCTCGGATACGAGGATAAGTTTGTGTTTCTGGCCTGCGGACGCAACAAGCAGCTACAGAAGCGCTACGACATCATGCTCAAGGCGTTCAAGGGACTGCTCACCAACACGCCGATACCGAAGGACAAAATCGTTCTCCACCTGCACACCAACCCGCACGAGTCATACGACCTAGAGGCGCTTAGGAACATGGGGTTCGAGGACCTCGGCAGGGACATCGTCAGGTTCAGTAAGGTGAAGCCAAATGGTGATAGGATGGAGCTGTGCTCCGACGACGACGAGAGGGGGATGTTCCTGAACCCTAACTGGGGACTCAGGGACACGGAGATGGCTGGGCTATACAACATGGCGGACTGCTTCGTCCATAGTGGCGGGGGTGAGAGCTTCTGCCTTCCAGCGCTAGAGGCCCAAGCGTGCGGGAAGCCGTGTGTCGTGCCAGCGCACTCATCGTTTCTGGAGCTGGTCGGCAAGCCAGAGAGCGGGATACTGGCCAAGATAATCACGGAGGAGACATCACCTGGCCTAACCGACGAGAGCCTCGTTGACCCAGTAGACCTCGGCAAGGCCATGTGGATAATGTACAAGGACAATAAATTGAGGGAGAGGTGCTCCAAGAACGCACTGGAAAACGCAAGGAAGTATGGTTGGGGCAACGCCGTGAAGAAGTGGATCAACGTGATAGAGGCCATAAACAAGCCAAAGCCCGTGAACTATGCGGCCACTGGGAACGGGATAAAGGAACTGGGGATATGATTTTCAACTTGGGAGGTTTTAATGAATGATGAAATAAAAAAATCCTATTCAGCTGCAGGAGTATTACCAGTGAAGGTACTCTTGCACGACAGGTTGATACAGAAGATGCGCAGAGAGGGAAAAATAATGCCCATACATATACAACTGTGCCCGACCAACAAATGCAACCTAAACTGCGCATTCTGTAGCTGCTCGGAGAGAGACAAGAGCCTTGAGCTTTCGTATGATGACATCGACGAGATAATGACCAAGGCCAAGAGGTGCGGGTGCGAGTCGGTCACGATAACCGGAGGTGGCGAACCGATCATGCACCCAGACATAAATAGAATACTCGCCCGCATGGCACAGCTCCACATAGAGGTGGGGATGGTCACCAACGGATACCTGCTCGGCAAGATGAAGTCAGAGGATCTCAAGAGGATAAGGTGGATACGGATATCCATGTCCGATGACCGCGAGATGAATGATAATTTCAGAGGGGTACTAAGTAGCGCCATATTAAGGGACAATGATGTCGACTGGTCGTTCAGCTACGTCCTTACGAGGTCGCCCAACTACGACCTCATCGAGGAGGTCATAAGGTTCGCCAACGAGAACAGATTCACACACATACGTATAGTTTCTGACATACTCGACCTAGATGATGTGCCGGACATGGGCGAGGTAAAGAGGGAGATGGAGGAGCGCGGAGTCAACGACCGCATAGTCATATACCAGTCAAGGAAAGAGTACGGATCTGGCAACAAGAAGTGCCTGATAAGCCTACTGAAGCCGACCGTGGCGGCGGACGGTTACCTGTACCCGTGCTGTGGCGTCCAGTACGCACTAGAGAAGCCCAGAAGGGACTTTGAGCCATCGTGCAGGATAGGGCTCGCCAAGAACATAGACAGGCTCTACGAGAGCCAGAGGCACTTTGATGGCTCGGTATGCAAGGTTTGTTATTACACTGATTATAATTGGATACTCAATCTACTAACAAGCGATATTAAGCACGAGAAATTTCTGTGATATGTATGGACGGTTGGACGAAACATACAAGTAATCCCATATTCAGTCCAGACGAAGGCTCGTGGGACAGCCACATAGAGGACTTCGTTGTAGTGAAGAGGGGAAAAAAGTACTATGCGTTCTACTGTGGTGGCGGGGGCTACGAGTCGCTCAGCGGGATAGGCGTTGCGGTTGCGGAGACACCGCTTGGTCCGTTTGTGAGGCATAGCAGAGACCCCATAATAAGGGGTGGCCACATGCGCATGGGATCGGTGGTTAGGGTCGGCGGGAAGTGGATGATATACTTCAGCAGGGAGAAGGGGGACGTATTCGTGGCGGAGTTCAATGATATGGTGGGGTGGGCGGAGAGACCAGAGCCGGTGGCGAGGAACGTGACCCAGCCGTGCGTCCAAAAGTTCGGAGATAGATTTTTGATGCTCGCGACCGACATGAATGAGAGGGGTATTGTGACCCTGTGGAGTGACGATGGACTAAACTTCAGAGAAAAGAGGAAGATAATGGTGATGAAGCCAGACTCACCCTACGCCTTCGGTCTCAGCAACCCATCGTTCGTGGCAATGAACGGGAAAATACACATATTATTTGAGGGCAGGCGAACCGAATTTACAAATTACTGTGGCGAGAGTATTGGGAACTGGAGAATATTCAATGCAACGTGGGACGGCATGAGCAATGCTAAGATAGCCGACAACATAGTGCTGGGACCATGCACGGGCGATTGGGATGATGGGCAGGTGGCGAACCCACACATAGTGAGGTTCGGGAACAGACACTACCTATACTATAGTGGATGGGGTACAGACAATATGTTTAGTGTAGGAGTGGCGTGGAGGGACATATGCTGAAAAAAACAATGCACTTCTACTGGGGAAACAGAACGATGAGCTTCCTCAGGTACATGTCCATCCACTCATTCGCAAAACTTAATCCCAAGTGGGAGACAGTGCTTGTTAGGCGCAGAGAACCAGTCGCAAACAATTATTTCAAATGGGATGAGAAGCCAGACTTCCTACACTTCCATGGGAAGGACTGCACAAAGATGCTGGACGGATTAGACATAACAATCAAGTACCTAGAGGACGATTACCCAGATATCGTAGAAACAGACCTTCCAGACCTACACATCAGCGACCTCCTGCAGTGGAGAATCCTGTCGGAGGATGGTGGGGTATGTAGCGATACCGACGTGTTGTACTTCAGACCAATAGACTACGGCCAGGTAAAGAACGTAGATGTGGGACTAGTGTCATTCAGCGGAAACCCGAAACCTATGTACGTGCCCACAAGCTTCGTTCTCGGAAGACCAAACAGATTCTTCTCAATCATGTTCAACCATGCACGTCAGAATGCGGACTACATGGAGTGGGAGAGTTGTGGATCCATCGCAATTAAGTCGGCATTCGGGGATATGGGAGGTGTACACGCCGCATTCCCAGAACTTAACGTAGTCAGGCTACCTAGCCACATAGTCTTCCCATTCGCCGAGACGGAGAGGATGTTCGTGGAGTACGCCAACATGATGTTCTACCAGAACGTTGAGATGCCAAGAGACAGTATTGGCATACACTGGTACGGCTCCGGGGCGATATCCCAGCATTTCAATAATAAAATAACAAGGAATAACTATAAAGAGTTCAACAACACAATATGCAGGATAGTTGGGGATGTTATATGAAGCTCTGTGGCTTTCTAATCACGTACAATGAGGAGAGGAAGGGCAACATAAGGAGGTGCCTCAACAACCTGACCAAGATATGCGACGTTGTGTGCGTATACGACGATGCGAGCACCGACAACACCGTGGAGATATGCAGGAAGTACACCCCGCACGTGATAGTGGGCAAGGAGAACATCGGATTCCCGAACAAGCCACAGAAGAACATTCTGATGAGATACATACAAGACAAGATAAAGCCCCAGTGGATCTACTGGATAGACGCCGATGAGATAACTGATAGAGTAGGAACTAATGGCGGTATTCGGGAGCTCTGCGAGATGGGGGACAGGGAGAAAGTGGACGCGTTCGAGTTCCACGAGGTGAATCTGTACCTGTCGGATGCGTGGCGTAGGACCGACAGGCTGTACGACGCCGGGTGGTTTTGCAGGCTCTGGAACAACCGCGGAAATATGCTCAGGTTTCAGGAGGAGAGCGTTCTGCACCCGATACCATACCCATTGGGCATAAAGAATATCGAGAAGACGTACAACGCGCAGGTAATCCACTACGGGTTCTCAAGCTTGGAAAGAATATTAGATAAGTACCTGACGTATAGAAGTCACGGGCAGTCTGGCGAACTGCTGGAGAGACTGAAGCCAACTGGGGACATAACATTGAGCCGTGTAGATTCGGGCACGTTTCCAGATGGGAATATTCCAAAAAATGCCAAGAAGCCAAGGCCACTCACAGAGAATGAGTGGAAGTGGGTGCTGAAGAATGTATGAGGAGTTCACAAATCTGACATATGCGGAGGCCAAGCAGTACTGCACCGCACCGACAGAGAACCTGAAGCCACACGACAGGAAGATAGTCGAGCTGATGATAAGGAACGCTAGGAAAACCGGCGGGTCTGTTCTTGATGTTGGATGCGGAACGGGAAGGCTAGCTGGGGAGTTCGACAGCGACAGGTACATTGGGGTGGACATCTCGCCGATACTGGTGCAGGTGGCGATGGAGAGGTTTCCCGACCACATATTTATGGTCATGAACGCCAAGAGGATGGAGTTCGATGACAAGTCGTTCGACAACGTAGTGTGCGGTGGCGTACTCCCACATATGCCGTCGGAGAAAGTTGCGGTCAACATAATCAAGGAGATGGTCAGGGTCACAAAGAAGCTCCTGCAGATAACGTGGAGCACCATACCTGGAGGGGGGACATCAATAAACCCAGTAGTAGGACACTTCGGAAGACCGACGTACCAGAACCAGTACAGCCGAAAGAATGTAATGAAAGCAATCCCGAAGTCGGCCATATTGGTGGAGGACACCTTCAATGGTTGTGCACTGTGGAGGATTTACAGATGACGCTAATCGACAGGTACAGGCGGAAGGAGAACTACCAGATAGAGCATAATCTGTCGTGGTGGAGGGGACACCTCGACACTGTGGTGGTGGGCGAACACGCGAAGTATATGGGAGACAGGGTGCTGGACATAGGGTGCGGCGACGGCGGCCTGACGAAGATAATGGCTGAGAGGTTCGGTGCGGTTGTCGGCATCGATGTGAATAGGAAGATTGTGGAGTCGGCGCGGAGAAGGTTTGAGCGCGACAGACCGACAAACGTGCACTTCATATGCTGCATGGCCAACGACATACCATTCGCAGACGGGTTCTTCGACGGTGCGTTCTGCCTCCAGATGATGGAGCACCTGTTCAAGGAGGACATCAAACCCACCCTAAAGGAGATGTCGAGGGTTGTAAAAAAAGGGGGGTACGTGGTTGCCGCTGTGCCGAGGGCTGGTGACGAGACCGACGCCTATATGAAGATAAGGGCGTACGACCCCGCACACATCTCGTATTTCCACATCGAGGAGGAAGTCCGAAAATTCTTCGGGAACATTTTCAAGATAGTCAGCGTAAAACACGAGACCAGACCCAACCCAGGGAGACCGAACGACAAGCCACACAACTCGTGGGTTATTTTATTAAGAAACAAAGGGGGCGGAACATGAGCAAGATACTACTGATACGCCCAGGCAGCCTTGGTGTGATGCTACCCAACGGGATACTCTACATATCATCATACCTCGAGGCACACGGCTACGACACTATTGTGAGAGACCTAACATTCGACACAATCGGCGAGGACGTCTGGGCGGGCATAAGGAGCGGAGATGTGTCCGTGGTCGGGTTGTCGATGCTGTCGGACAGAAGAAGGCAGGCGTACGAGCTAATAAGGAAGGTGAAAGGCGCGAACGGAAACACCAAGGTCGTGCTGGGCGGCATACACGCGACCGCCATGCCAAAGCTACTTGTGGACAACCTGCAGATAGATGCCGTGGTCATTGGGGAGGGTGAGGTGACGATGAAGGAGCTCGCCGACTACTGGATAAGGGGCATAGGCAGGCTGGAGGACATAAGGGGCATCGCGACCAGAAAATATGGCATCCACAAGCCGAGGGAGCCCATCGAGAAACTCGACGACCTGCCGTTCCCAAATTATGATAAGGTAAACATGGACTTGCACTACTCCATCATGGCGAAGAACAGGCCGAATGAGGTCGTGAACGGTGTCAAGATATCCGAGGCCAAGTACGCCAACATAATCAGCTCAAGGGGGTGCAAGGGCAGGTGCAATTTCTGCAGCGCCCCATCACACTGGGGATATAGAACTAGGTTCAGGTCGGCCAAGAACGTGCTGGACGAGATGGAGATGCTGTACAACAATTATGGGATAAGGCTGTTCCAGATAGCCGACGACTCATTTGGCCAAGACAGGGAGATAGCCATAGACCTGTGCAAGGGCATACTAGAGCGCGGGATGAGAATAGCGTGGCACACGGACATGCGCGTGGACGCCGCCGACCCAGATCTATTGTCGTGGATGAAGAAGTCGGGGTGCTTCGTGATAGCCTACGGGTTTGAAAGCGGATCGAAGAGAATACTGGACAAACTTGGCAAGGGCATAACCGTGAAGCAGATAAGGGATGCCACAAGGGCAACGAAGAATGCTGGAATAAGGGTGTACGCACTGCTTATGGTTGGAAATCTAGGCGAGACGGATGAAACGATATCGGAAACCATAAACATGATGAACGATGTGCAGCCAGACGTGTGGTCGACAGTAGGGTTCGTGATGCTATGCCCAGCAACGGTATACTACAACATAATGAAGAAGGACGGAACAGTGACCGACGACTTTTGGCTCACGGAGGATAACGGGACGCCGAAGTTCGTGCACGGCTTCAGCCAAGCTGACCTAAAGAGGTGGTACGACATGATGGTTATGAGAATACCGCAGAGGTGGTGAAGTGAAGAAGAGGGAGATAATGGTACTCATGGGCGTGTCTGGTTCGGGAAAGACCACGGTCGCGAGGAAGATTGTGGAGGAGAGGGGATGCGAGTACATAAACTTCGTGGCCACAATGAGGACGCTGCGCGAGAGCGGAATGTCGTACCCCAACATACTGGATTACATAGCGAAGAGGGTCAACGCCAACACCGAGAAGGACTTCGTACTCGACGGCTATCATATTCACAGGGAGACATCACTCAAGAGGCTTGATAAGAATCTGAAGCACCACAGAATAAAGCCCGTGGTGGTGTTCGCCGACCCAGAAATAATCGCAGATAGGAAGACCGAGAGGTCGGGAAGAGAACATGCCCCAGAGTCCGTGGCCGCGGTTAGGCAGGTCTACATAAGAGAGTTCGCATCAATATGCGATATGGATGCGACAATGTTCGTGGACACGACCGACGGCATGATGTGGTCGAGTCAAAAGAAAATGATGGATGTGATGGAAGGAACAAAAACATGAAAAGCGAGCTGATAATCCTAATCGGGAGCGGAAGGGCGGGGAAGACGACATACGCAAAAAAGGTTGCTGAGGAGATGGGACATGAGTGGATAAGCATAGACGACATATACCACTACAAGGGGAAGAAGCAGTACATGGAGGCACTCGACTATGTCGCAAAACGGCTGAACGGAGAGCCAGACAAGAGCTTCATACTTGACGGGTACATCCACTTTGACAGCCACTTCAGGTATCTGAAGCCGATGCTGGAGCACCACAGAATAAAGCCCGTGGCGGTGTTCGCCGATCCAGACACAATTCTCGCGAGGAAGTCAACCACAACAAGGCAGAACATAGAGAACCTGTACAAAAAGGGCATCCCAGAGTGCTGGAACATAAGAGAGTTTGGTTTTGTGGATGCGAACGATGGGTTCAAGAAAACCTCGTACCAGAAAATATATGGTAGCCTAGTGACGAAAGATGACGTGGAGGACTTTCTGAAGAGATTTGCAGAGAGGAGCAATCAGGGCTGGGACAAGTACTACCAGACCATAAACCTTCCGTTCGGGCTCAAGATACAGGGCTACAACAACAACCACGAGCACGCCAGCTGGGACACCATCTCCAAAATGTTCGACTTCATGGGCAAGACGGTGGCGGACGTGGGGTGCTTCAACGGGTACTTCTGCTTCGAGGCGAAGAAGAGCGGGGCGAGTATCGTCCACGGACTCGACAGGTGCGTTCCGGCCATAGAGACCGCGAGGGAGATATCAAACATTATGGGACTTGAGGCGGAGTTCAATGTATTTGATGTGGAGAAGGACGCACTGAAAAGGAAATATGATGTAATTATGCTTCTGAACGTGTCGCAGCACCTGAAGAACCCAATAGTGGCGCTCAATAAGATATTTAAATCAGCGAAGCATGTTATATTGGAGATACAATTTACTAATATAGCAAAGACCGAGCTGATGGGCATAGCCAAGGAGCACGGACACGCCATAAAGAGAGAGGTCGGATCCACGAGGCCCAACAGGACAATAATGCTGTTCGGGAGGGAGTGATATGGAAAAGAAAGTCAAGACGGTCAGTGTGTTAATCCCCATGTACAACGCAGAGAAGTATCTGGTGCAGACCATAGAATCGGTGCTGAACCAGACAACGACCCCGATGGAGATAGTCGTATACGACGACGGATCAAAGGACGGCTCGGCCGAGACGGCATCGAACTACGAGGTCAGGGTCGTGAGGGACAAGAGGAACAGGGGCATAGGCTTCGCGAGGAAGAGGCTCGTGGAGGAAGCGAAGGGCGACTACTGCTGCTTCATATCCGCCGACGACAAGATGCTACCGAACTACATCGAGACCATGCTCAAGGAGTCCGAGAAGTACCCGGACACCATACTCTACTCCAACTACGACGTAATAAACGAGAACAACACGTACCTCAGAACATTCTCGGCCGACACATACGACTGCTACGAGGACTGGCTGATGTCGATAATATTCAAGGCACACGACGACACCATGTCCGTCAACTACAACATATTCGCACCAACGAAGATACTAAGAGAGAACAACTTTGACGAGTCCTTGAGGTTCGGCGAGGATCTGGAGCACCTATTGAGGTGCGTTTTCATAAAAAAAATAAATTACCATCACGTGCCGAAGCCACTGTTCCAGTGCAGAACTCACATGGAGTCCATGACATCCATGAAGATGGACGACATAAAGGCGAACAATAAGAGGATATTCGACTCAATAAACATATTAATCGGGAGGCAAATCATATGAACTGGCTGGGCAGGGAAATACAGCCGTACGTGTCCGCAGGGGACGAGGTTTTGGACTTGGGCTGCGGCAAGGGAACGGTCACGAACGGCATTGAGTGCAAAAAGCTGGTCGGCGTGGACATTTTCGGGGAGTGGCTGGACGAATACGGCGGAGAGAAGATGCACAAGGACGTGCGAAAGGTCGATTTCGGGGACAACAGCTTTGACGTGGTCCTCGCGCTTGATGTTCTGGAGCACATGGAGAGATGGGAGGCGATGGCTGTCATAAGAAAGGCGGAAATGTGGGCGAGAAAAAGGGTGATAATATGGACCCCAAAGCAGCTACATTCGCAGGAGACCCAGGGAAACCCGTACAACCAGCACAAGTGCCTCATACCAATAGAAACGCTGGAGGGCATGGGCTACAGCGAAAAAAAGACCAACCCAGATTTCAACGTATTGGTCATCAAGGAGTTATCATGAACAGGATAGTAGACTTCTTCAAGTCATCGGATGTGAAGGGCGGCGTACAGTCCGTGTTCGACGACCTAGCGGAGGCACTACCGAACACCAAGATACTGTCGGCGTTTGATGTGGCAAAGATGAGCGGCTATGGGATGAAAGTGACCGACTACAACTTCTTTGAGCTCGAGACCAGCTACATGCTCGACGCGTACCTGAAGCTATACGAGATGATATTTGAGCCCGACTTCATCATAAGGAACTCGATAGTGGGGACGTTTTACAGGCCCAAGTCCAAGCAGGTGTGCGTGCTCCAGGACAACAACATAACGGGGCCGAACACCATCTACAAGAACAGCATGTACAACATAATATCCTACCTGAAGTTCAGGAGGTCGTACCTCTACCTACAGGAGCGCACAATCAAAAACTCGGACGTGACCGTGGCGGTGTCGAGGGACATAGCGAGGGACTACGAGAGGGAACTGGGAGTGAAGGCGAAGGTGATACACAACGGCATCGACACCAACATATTCAGACCAATGGACAAGGAGAAGTTGAGGAAGAAGTACAACGTCCCCAGCGACAGACCTGTCGGCGTGAGCATCCAGAAGTACCACCCGATAAAGGGGTGGCACATAATGACCAACCTTATAAACACGTACCCCGACATCTACTGGATAATAGTGTTCGTGCAGAGGTTCTCCCACAAGAAGCCAGTGGCCAAGAACGTGAAATTGCTCTACGAGCTGGACAGAAAGCAGATGCCAGAGATTTACAACATGGCGGACTTCTCCCTACAGCCATCTGCGTGCGAGTCGTTCAACCTGTGCAGCGTGGAGGCCATGTCGTGCGGTATCCCAGCAATAACCAACAACACTGGATTTGCGGCAGATCTTGGCAAGGTGGGAAGAACCAATTTCGGATATGTGTTGGACCAGTGGAACGAACCGATAAAGTACAGCAACGCCATATACAACGTGCTGAAGTCGGGCAAGAAGTTCAGACCGCGGAGCGTTGTGAAGGATAACTTCGATAAGAAGGATTGGGAGAAAAAATGGCTAAAACTAATAAAAAGCCTCTAGTGAAGGTGTACTGCAACACACCGGGATACCTATTCGAGTCGATGGTCAGCGACAGCAACCCCAACCCACCCAGCTTCAAGAAACTAGTCATAGACTTCAGCCTGAGCGAGGAGATTGCACGCAAGTGCATGAAGCTGAAGCTGGACTACATAGGATGCCACCCAGACGAGAAGACATGCATCAAACTGAAGAAGAAACTGGGCTTCAAAGACGGGTATGCCACAGGTTTATAAGAGGGCAATGCATAATTATTTAACATGAAGGACTCGACCATACTTATAATCGGGGCAGGGGTATTTCTAGGGTTTCTGGGATTCCTGTCATATTTGAGTTTCCTATCAAGCAAGCAACAGCCTTATGTAGAACCGACACCAACATATGTACCAGTGTATTCCATGCAGCAGCAGAAAGCGGAGCCAGTCGAGACCGAAGAAGTTGCCCCCACCAAGCCCCACATAATGAACCACATACTAACCAACGCGGATACGTGGTACCAGATACCCATCCCAAAGGACATAAGGACGTGGAGCATGAACGCTAGGGGGACGTACGACATCACATACTCCTTCGAGCCGTCCCACGCCACCTACAGGACGCTGTTCAGTGGCATGTTCCTCGACTCCGACACATCACCGAATAACATAAGTGAGATATATGTTAGCAGCGGAACCGCGGGAGCGGTAGTGGAGATAAGCATGTTCAGGTGATTCTTGTGACCAAGATCAGGCACGGAGGGACAAGTTATACAGTTCTGAACGACATCTACCTGCGGCTTGATGGCACTAACCAGCCAACAGCGAACTACTCGTGGACGATAAACATCACAACAACAGGAACTCTACAAGGTGGAATCGTGACCGATGGCGTAGCCACCATGACGGGTGGTATAGTCACAGCGACGACCCTAACGGATGGCACAGCTACAATAACTGGAGGAAACATAACAGGTGCGGGTAACATAACCGCCACGGGAACTATACAGGGCGGAACATTGACTGACGGAACATTCTCCGTCACGGGTGGTGCCATAACTGGGGCAACCAACACCAACTGGGATCTAGCGTACGCACACAGAGTACCCACTGGTGGCATCGTAGCGTTCGGCGGTGCGTGGAACTCGATACCAGCAGGGTTTCTGTTGTGCGACGGATCCGCTGTGTCGAGGGCGACGTACGCGACACTATTTGGTGTAATAGGAACGAACTTCGGGATTGGCGATGGGGCAACGACGTTCAACCTGCCCAACTTCATTGACAGGGCGGTCAAGGGCGCCCCAGTCGCCACAAGCGGCGGGGCTACTGGTGGGGCAGCCACGCACACCCACACATTCCAGGCAGACACAAACTTTATATCTATAGGATTGGATGGTGTTCCAAGTAGAGCCATAAGGGTTGCTTGTGGAATTGTTTGTACAGTTTTTAAGAGCTGTAAAACAAATGCGTGTAAATTCTGTGTATCTGGAACAACTGGACCGTGTTCAAGCTGGCCACCGTACCAAGAAGCGGTATGGATTATTAAAACCTAAATATATTGATAACTTTATATACTGATTATACCAAGTATAATACATGAAAAAAGAAACGACAACAATAAAACTGTCAAAAAAAACAGTTAAGAAATTAATTAAATTGGGAGTCAAAGGCGATACATACGAGGATATTATTTTAAGATTATTGGTGAAAAAATAAACACCCTAAAACCCACTACCCACAAATGACAGGGTATCACGGAGAGGTAAAAAAATGGTTGACAAAAAGTTCATAAGCCATAGGAAGAAGGAGAATAAAGAAAAATATACTGAGAAACCTGATGTTTCATTTATCTTGCAATCGTTTAATCACAAGGGAAACATCAAAGCAATACATGATAGGTTAGGGAAGATTGAAAACTCCGAATTGATTGTATGCGAGGATGGGTCAACTGATGGCTCTAGGGAGGAATGGATTGAATATATTAATGACCCTAACATTTCAATAATCTTGACAAACGATTTGCATGAGATAAGAACATATAACAAGGCAGCCCTAACAGCCAAGTCCGATATTTTGTGTTTTATCCAAGATGATGATATTCCCCCCGATTCTGATAAGTGGGTACAAGACGCACTGCATTTATATAGGAGATTCCCAGACATGGGTATCCTTGGCGGAAGCATGGGATGGATTTTCAGCGAGAAGCGAAATCAGAGATATGGATATTATAATAATGTGCGTGTTGAAAACGATTTCCCATTCGTAGAAGGTGAAAGGAAAATCCCATTCATGTTTGTTGGAGCTGTAAACATTGGGCCTTTTTTCGTCAAGAAATCTGTGTGGGAGAAACTTGGAAAATTCAACTTGGACTTTTCAGAAGTAGGGGAAAGTGGGGTATGCTTTGATTTTGACATGTGTCTGAAAGGATGGCTTAATAATATCACAATAGGTCTTTACAGAATAAACGGATTGAAAAGATGTGTTGGGGGGAGAGGCACATTCATTTATGAGACCAACAGAAAAAATAACCAGAAGAAAAACTATGTGAAGCTGATTGATAATTACGAACCACGGGTAGATGAAATAAACAAGAAAATAGAAACAGCTAACCAAATTCTCAAGAAAGGAAAAACAAAGCCAATTAAAGATATGCGCTATCTTGACATAACAATAGCCATGATGACCTATGATAATGCTGCAACCGTCACAGCCTGTTTGAAAAGATTGATGCGTCAGAACTTTATACCGAATATAATCATATATGATACTGGTAGCAAGGATGGCACTATTGAGATGTTAAAACAACAAATAGACCATGGTTATTGGGGAGAATCTAAGGTGAGACTAATCACTGATGACACTGATGGTAGGGATGTTGGTGACAAGAAGGCATATGCATATAATAATCTGTCAAAAATAATAAAGACTAAATATATATTCTTCATTCATCCAGGGGTATTGATCCCAAAATATTCTATCCCAGTACTCATAGAAGAAATGGAAAAACATCCAAGTTTGGGGATGTTGGGGATTCAGTATCAACCAGAAGTTGACCACGTTCAGACTGGGGCAACAATAATAAGAACTGAAGATGCAAAGAGGCTGGTCTGGAATGGAAATAAAGACAAGTGTGTCTGCAGGAATGCATATTCATACCTGATGGAACAAGGGAAGATAATAAAGCATGATTTACGGTTCGTGGCTCAAAATTATAAGAGGCTGTTTTGATGGAAAATAGAATGTTACTAAATGAAAGAAGGGTGTTGTTCAAAAACGTAATGGCGTTTATCAAGGGTCAACGGATAGAAGGTGATTACCTAGAGTTCGGGGTATTCAAAGGCAAAACGATTATGGAAGCTTATATCATTGCAGAGATGAACGGACTAAAAATAAATTTCATTGGGTTTGACGGCTTTCAAGGATTGCCTCATGGTGAAGGTCTTTACTTTAAAGGGGAATTTAAATCCAGTAAAGAAGAACTCGAGGAGAACCTGAGAATAGCCAATATAGATGACATAGAGATAGTTGAAGGTTGGTTTGAAGACGTACTAAAGGATAGACCAATTGGTAAAGTTGCTGCAGCGTTTATTGATTGTGATTTATATTCTTCTACAGTTACAGTATTGGATTACATTGCACCTGGAATCCAAGACGGGACAATAATTATGTTTGATGAATGGTTTGCCCACAGAGGAGACCCGAACAAAGGTGAACAAAAGGCATTTAATGAATGGATAGATAAAAATAAATTCAAGGCAATACAATATCGCAAATTCACCCCACTTGGAAATTCATTCATCATAAGGAGGACATAATGGACGTAACATTGACAATACCCGACGAGAAAGTGGCAGACTTTATAGATAAATTTATAGTAATAAACCCGAAACCACATGATTTTGAAGGCACTGATGCACAGTGGATTAAGGAAGCTGTAAAACGTTGGTTAAATAAACAATACCGAGATGCTAGAATTCATATAGAAGTTGCTGAAGAGGTAGTCAAATGATAACAGAAGAAGTGGACAAATTCACGCACGTACCGAAGGAGAGGCTAGTTCTGAAACCGCCGTTCCCAGAGGCGGTCAAGATAGAGACCACGCGAAGGTGCAACCTATCGTGCGAGCACTGCGCCAACAAAGATGCCAAGTCCAAGGGGGACATGCCGTCCGAGCTAGTCCACTCCCTGATTCGGGAGAGCTACGACTCTGGCGCGAACCGAATGGGGCTGTTCTACTTGGGTGAGCCCTTCATAGACAAGAATATAGAGGACTATGTCGCGTTCGCCAAGGACATCGGTGTGCCGTATGTGTTCCTGACGACCAACGGAACATTGTGCACGCCCGACAGACTCAGAAGGGTGTGCGACGCTGGGCTGGACAGTCTGAAGTTCTCAATATACGAGGATCAGGTGGACACCCAGCTAAAGGCGATTAAGTGGCTCAAAAAATATGATGGGAAAAAGCCGATGGTCTACGGGGGGACTGTAGGCGAGCACCCAAAACTAAGGAAGAAGGTTGAGCCATACGTCGATGAGTTCTATGCCCTGTTCAAGTACAATCAGGGAGGCAGATTCCCGGGACTTCCGAACATAGGCAGGATTGACAACCCAGTCGAGCCGATACCGTGTTGGGGCATGTTCACCGAGGCCAAGGTCGACTGGGAGGGGTACATGACGGCTTGTTGCTTCGACTTTGACTACGACCTAAGGGTGGCAGATGTGAAAGAGATGTCCCTAAATGAGGCGTGGCACCACCCCAAATATCAGGAGTTAAGACGGCAGCAACTGGAGGGGGACATCAAACATCCCCGATGCAGAATGTGCCTTAAGGAATATATAGTATGAGAATACTAGCCGTGATTCCATCAAGATATGGTTCCACAAGGCTTCCGGGCAAGCCACTGGCCATGATAGGGGACAAGCCCATGATACGGTGGGTGTGGGAAGCAACGAAAAGATATAAATTTTTTGATGATGTGATAGTGGCGACGGACGACGTGAGAATCGTGGATTGTGTGAGAAAGTTCGGCGGAAGGGTCATGTGGACCGAAGGACACAGAACAGGGTCTGATGCTGTCGCCGATGTCGCCAGAAGGTACGACTTTGATGTTGTTGTGAATGTTCAGGGGGACAGACCCTTCGTGACGCCATCGGTTCTGAGGAGGCTCATCAGCCCATACTTGGGGGGCGAGAGACCAGAGATGGTGACCGTAGTCAGCCCGTTGATATCGGATAGGGATTACCTAGATCCGAACGTCGTGAAGGCGGTGTGCGACAAGAATGGCAACGCTATGTACTTCTCAAGATCACCAATCCCATACTTCCGCAATGGGAAGGCAGAGGTGCTTAGGTCGGGCGGTCTTTACGCGTTCACGTGGAAATTCCTGCAGAAGTACGCGGAGATGGAGTCCACGCCGCTTGAGATGTGCGAGGGACTCGAACAGATGAGGGTGCTGGAACACGGTCACAGTATCAGAGCAGTCAGAATAGACGACGACACATTCGGGGTAGACACTCCACATGATTTGGAGAAGGCAAGAAGAATGGTAGAAAGCAAAAACCTTAATAAACCCAAAGCCAGTAAGAGATAAACATGAGCATAGTAACTTTGCAGGAGATACTGTTCTCCCACGCTGAGATGGCGGAGTTCGGGCAGTTGAGGCTGAGGCAGGACATAGCCGCAGGTGCGACGGCCACGATAAACGTTCCAGTACCACAGAATCAGCCCATGTTCATCTACAGGTACAGGTTTGGCGACATAGCGGCGAACATATTCAACTTCAGGTGGCAGGCTGCGAGGAACGAGCGAGAGCAGACTATCCTTCTAGGCACGGAACACATCAACTTCGACAACCGTCCATTTCCATTCTTGATATGCAAGGGGACGAGCACGAACGTGATCGTAGAGAACACGGACGCCGCGACGAGGACGTTCGAGATGACGATAAGCTACTTCACAATGTCGGAGATGTACATCCCAAAATTAGAGGGTATACTCAACTGGAAATTTCAGGTGTAAACCATGACTGCGATAACGGGTGCGGCGAGGACGGACACGACACTTCTGGTAGACAACGTAACGTTCAACGACAAGAGGAGCAACTACACATCGAGCTCGATACCGACCGACTTCTACAGGAACTTCATCATGTACGTGTGGCTGCAGGCCACGGGGACGCCGACCAACATAGTCTACGAGGTGCAGTTCTCGCACGACAACTCGACCTGGTACAAGTACATGAACTGGTTCTACGGGGATTTGCGCTACGAGGACACAGCGAACCTGTCCCCAGGGACGTACGAGTCGGTGAGCTTCCCGTGTGCTGGTAGGTACATGAGGCTGAGGGTGTTCGCCACTGGGTTGAGCGCAGCCAACTACTTCGTGACCAAAGTCTACTTGGAGTTCTACACATAGGTGATAATATGACAATATATAGAGTACCGCAAAGCGACTTGGACGAAACAATAAAGAACAGGATAGTGTCGTTGGTGAGATATTACACCATAAAGGAGGGCGGGGTGGACACGGAGAAGGTCAATGTCCAGACGCTCATAAGCAAGTTCTCGCTTGAAAAAGCGGACATATTAAGACTGTTGCCAGGGCTCATTGCCGAGGGCAAGATTGAAGAAGTAACATAATAACCAAAAATGGTGTGTTAACCTTTTAATTCTATATAGACAATACTTCAATCATGGCTGGAGAGGTTCTCAAGACGATGGCGGTCGGGGCGATAGATTCAATTCCAACTGGAATAACGTTCGACGGTAAGCACCTGTGGTGGGTCGGTCGAACCAATGCCAGAATACACCAGATGGACAGGCTAGGAAACCTGATAAAGTCGATAAATGTGGCTGGGATTAGCACTGGTCCAAGTGGAATAACGTTCGACGGCAAGAACCTGTGGTGGAGTGAGGTCATATTCCAACAAGCCAACATCCACCAGATGGACAGGCTAGGAAACCTGATAAAGTCGATTAATGTGTTCGCAATCGACAATTTTCCGCAGGGAATCACTACTGATGGCAAGCACCTATGGTGGGTTGGTAATCAGAATGGGACAATAAACCAGATGGATATGTCGGGAAACATGGTAAAGTCGATAAACGTGGTGGCTATCGATACCTCACCTAGCGGAATAACGTTTGATGGAAAGCACCTGTGGTGGTGTGGTACCTCAAACGACAATGTCTACCAGATGGATATGTCGGGAAACCTTCTGAATACGATAAACGTTGCGGGAGTTGATACATCACCGCTTGGTTTGGCATTTGACGGCAAGTACCTCTGGTGGACTGGGAATCAAAATAACATAATAGTTCAGATGAACAGGTAACAAACTTATTAAACTAACAGCCAATAACAATTAACCATGCCAGACTGGAAGGCGGTTCGCATCCATAACAGCAGAAACGAAGGAAGAAGTGAAACCAACACAAAACAAGAATGCAGTCAATGTGGAAATATCGTCAAAAAATCATTGGCTGTAAGAATGCACAGATGCTCATGCGGTTTTGTAGCAAACCGAGACTACAACTCCGCACTCAACATACTACAAAGAGCATTAGGGCAGGAATTGTCCGAATATACGCCTGTGGAGACAGAACTTCTACTCTTGAGTAATCAGGGGCAAGTTCAGTCGCAGAAGCAGGAAGCACCATGCGAAAGCGTGGTGTAGTTCACATAGGCAGAATGAGTAATAATAAATGTGATACTATGGTGGCTACTGTCGTTAGGACGATAACTATGGGACCAACATATGAACCAAATGGCATGACATTCGATGGAAAAAACATATGGCTTACCGACTCAACACTGGATTTGATAATACAGATGGATAGACTGGGCAACATCATAAGCACGATAAACGTTGCCGCTATCGACAGCAAGCCGTACGGCATAACAGCATTCGACGGCAAGCACCTCTGGTGGACTGGAATAATCAACAGCAACATCTACCAGATGGACAAGCAGGGAAACCTAATAAGAACCATAAACGTTGGCGCAACGGACACCAACCCATACGGCATCACAACCGATGGCAAACACTTATGGTGGTGCGGAACGCAGAACGGCAGAATACACCAGATGGACAAGCAGGGCAACATCATAAAGGCGATAAATGTAGCCCCCATCGACACAAGACCATTCGGCTTAACTTTCGATGGGAAGGATTTATGGTGGGTTGGGTACTTTAATAAGAACATTCACCACATGGACAGGAACGGAAACATAATTGAGACAATCGCTGTGGGGGCAATAGATACATACCCATTCGGCATCACAACCGATGGCAAACACTTATGGTGGTGCGGTGCCACCACTAGAAACATATACCAGATGACCAAGTGCTGATATGCCCGATAACATAAGGCATTTATGTTGTGAGGCAGAACATAATTTATTAAACCTACCAGCAACAATAATCAACCATGCCAGACTGGAAGGCGGTTCTCGATGAGATAAAGGGACTGAAGAAGGCACAGGAAGCACCTACACCGAAGGAGGAGGAGCCAGAGGAGCCGCAGGTGACCGTGCCAGAGAAGCACTGGTGGCACTTGGCGGATGCACTAAGCCGCAACGATGAACTCCTACAGGCGATACTTGAGCAGTTGCGTGCGATGGAGCAGGTGACGCCACCGACCGTTCCGGCTCCGCCGCCAGATTATGAAGGACCGGTCATCCCGCCTGGAATCGAACCAGCCGTGCAGCTCACGGCCGAGGAGCAGGTGAGGACGCGGAAATTACTGGAGGGTTTTAATTTTCTTCATGGTCAAGCGACGATACAGACAGCGGGAACCGCAATTGAGGTCGTCTCCACGGTTAAGACTTACTTGGTTGTCATAAGGGCGGACGCGAACAACGCAGGGTCGATATATGTGGGTTCGAGGGGAGTCTCTGCCACCAACGGATTCGTTCTAGACCCGGGGGAGAGTTTAGCAGTTCCAATAGATAACATAAAGAAAACCGTGTGGGTCGATGCAGCGAACAGCGGTGACAGCTGCTCTTGGATAGCGCTTATTGATTAAGGGAGATTATCATGGCATGGGGTCAAGTATCAACACCGTGGAGAGTAGGAACGAATAGGCTGGCGAACCAGTCGGTGACGAAGGCCAAGCTCCACCCATCGATAGTGCCGACTGAAGGGGCTACATTTGTGGTAGCGGCGAGCAACTCAAAAAGTACAAGCAGAGCCGACTATATATGCACAGGTACGAACGACCAGACCACGATAAACACCGCCCTAAACGCCCTGCCGTCTGGCGGCGGATCCGTTCAGCTAATGGAGGGAACATTCAACATAGGCGCGAGCATAGTGGTACCAGACGACAACGTAATGATTTTCGGGTCGGGAGCAGGAACAGTAATACAGACATCGTCCAATGTGATTATGATAGATGTCAACTTCGTGCAGGTCACGATATCGAACCTGAAGATAGTGGGGGCTGGAGCCGGAAACGCCGCGAACGTGGGCATAGAGTTCGACAACGCAACAGCAAGCAGGGTTGTCGGATGCCACATAGGCGGGACGGGCTCCTATGCCATAAGGATGGTGAACGCGGGCGAGATAATAGTTGCGAACAACCACATATACACATGTCAGGGCGACTGCGTGAGGATTGACGCAGGGAGCGGGGACTGCATCATAGACGGGAACGTGATACTGTCCCCAGACTCAACGAATCTGGTGTATCTTGGATCCAGCGGAAACTCGGTCACGGGAAACCACATAGAGACTGGGACTAACGGGGTAAATATACAGGCGAACGCCAACGAGGTGACGTCCAACACTCTAATAACCCTTACGCTCGGTGTGAATGTCAACAGGGACTACAACTCGGTCACGGGAAACATGGCCTCGATCTGCACGGACGGAATATTCATTACATCGACCGGGAACTACAACACCGTCACGGGCAACTCGTGCTTCAACTGCACGGATGGGATACACGTGGCGGGGGACGACAACAACATCACTGGAAACGCGTGCAACGACAACACAAACTATGGAATACACAACAACAGCTCAGACCGATGTACAATAAGTGGCAACATATGCAACTCCAACACTTTTGATGGAATCTTTGTCTATACCGCATTTTACTGTGCGGTTAGCAGCAACGATGCATCGGCAAACTCAAGAAACGGCATAAATATGGAAATGTCGGCATACACGGCCGTGACAGGCAACTCGTGCGGTCAAAACGTTCGTAATGGCATATTTGTCGATGGCTCATCACATAACAGCATAACTGGTAACACATGCTATAATAACGATGTGAACAACACATCGACCTATGATGGAATAAACGCAGGACCAAACGCAGACAACAACATCATATCAAGCAACAGGTGCGGAGGAAACGACAGGGACGGGATACGCATAAACAACGCAAACTGTGACAAGAACATAGTCATAGGAAACCAATGCTTAAATAATACGGGGGCGGCACTCACGGACAATGGGACGAACACCGAGCAGGGTCACAACATAGTAGTGTAGGAGAGTAAAATGTCAAACCACTCAGGATTTACGGCATTGGGTAATATTGATATGGCCACTTATAGCACAAGCTTGGAGCTTTCAAACAGCCCGGGCGCCAACAACACCGGAAGCGGGATAATCACTACTGACACGGTTGGCGAGGATGCTTCTGCTGGTGAAATATTGTATATGAAGGCTGATGGAAAGTACTGGCTGGCTGATGCCGATGGAGTGGCCACAATGCCAGCGAAGGTGATGGCCATGGAGGACATCTCGGCGAACGCCACTGGAAAGCTGCTGCACATGGGTTACTTTAGGCATGATGCTTGGGATTGGACTCTGGGGAACGGCGAGGCCAACCTGCTTTGGGCATCGGTTACGCCTGGAGCAATGTCGCAGACCCAGCCCGTGGGGAGCGGAGACCAGGTTCAGGTTGTGGGCTACGTGGTGACGGAGGACATCGTGTTCTTCAACCCGAGCTACGAGCTGGTGGAGATAGCTTAATTCAGAAAAGGTGGCTTTAGATGGCAATAGCATTTGTTCAGTATGATGATTTTCTAGGGTCTGGAGATACAATTGCTAATGATAACGCTTTGAATACAACCACTGGAAACATATTAATTGCAGTAATTTCAAATTGGGACCCGATAGAAGGTTTTGGAGTAGTGACAGGTGTTGCTGATACTGCTGGAAATACTTATACCAAAGCTTTTGGTGTATATCGAGACGGAGGTACTAGCGGTGAAAGACTTGAAATATGGTATGCTAAAAACATTACTGGCAATGCAAACAATATAACAACTGCCACGATGACTGATATGTGCCAAGTTGCTTATATTTCTGTTTCTGAATTTTCGGGTGTGGATACTACATCACCATTAGACGATTTTTCAACCAATTCAGAAACCAATCAAACAAGCCACTCCTCAGGCAACGCTACATCATCAGCGGTTGGAGCTTTGATAGTGGGGGGCTATCAAGGTGTGGATTCTGAAAATATGACTGTAGGAGTTGGTTTCACTACATTGTCATCCGACTTAACTTCTGTGTATTTTCTAGCACAGTACGAGATATTGGGCGGTGCAGGAGATTACGATTCAGATTGCACTAGTGGTACGACTACTAGTTCTATTAATGGGTGTGCAATCTTTAAAGAAGGAGTACCAGGCTGGTCTGGGAAAATCAGCGGAGTAACCAACCCGGCTAAGGTTGCGGGCGTGGACAAGGCAAACATAGCCAAGGTGAAGGGGATAGCTTAATGTTTTTATAAGGGATTCCAACCAATTTCTTAACATGGCAGAGTTTGTCCCGCAATTGAGTGATGTAGTCGAGTTCCGTATAGGCGAGCACCCCAGACTGGAGGAGGGGGAGCTGCCCCTGATATGGCTTCTGACGTTCATAAAGCCAGACATCGCAATAACGGCCAATTCCATTGGGCTGTACCTCAAGAGGATAGACGGCGATGTGGGCGGGATGGACATCACGGCGAACGTGTACGCCTACAACCCCTTCTGGACTGTAGAGCCCGAAACCCCTGGAACAGGACAGGAAGTGACAACACTCGCCTCAAACGTTGACATGAAGGCACTTCTTACGCCACCGACGGGATGGAAGGCAATACCAATAGCCCCATTCACATTTGAGGCAAACCGCACCTACATCATCATGGTCGAGATGGTGTCGGAGCCACGCACCAGTAACGGCATGGTTGACAACATAGTGCTGAGCGGTGCGGAGACGTTCGACATCCCAATGATACCGCCAGACTGGCCTGGGATGCAGAGGCAGGCGAAGGACGCGTACGGGTTATACATGAGCCCAAAGACGGGATTTGTATATACCTATCCGATGGCGGTCGCCCTGTACGGCGAGGCTGGTCCAGAGCCACAGCCACCCCCAATCAAGTTCGGTGGGATCGCACTAGCTCTGCTGGCAGCGGGCGGGCTGTTCCATTTGTTAAGAAAAAAGTGAAAACCATGATCAGTGTTTAAATATTTGCCCAAAACGTTTATAAGAACATCACCTAAAGATAAATTATGGCAAGAAACTCGGAGTTGAATGATATCAAAAATCACATCGATATAATCAACAGGGAGCTTGGGGATGTGAACATCAAGATAGCCAAGATAGAGACATCTTGGACTTGGATGCGCTGGATTATAGGTGCGAACGTGACGCTCTGGGTAGCAGTTATGTACCTTCTGATGGGATTTGTGGGTGGATAATGTGCATATATTTATAAGGACGTGGCTAATTGTATGTTAAGGAGGTCATTTCATGGCTGAAGGACTTTTGAACGAAGTCGGCGATCTTGCCAAGAACATAGCAGTATCAGCAACGTACTTGGGCGTGGCTGGGTTCGGCGTCTATGCGGCAAAGGCAATACTGGTTGCAGTATTCGCACTCTTGTAGGACACAAACGGGAGAAACCATGTTTTGCACTAATGTTGCTCCTGCGACATAAGTGCATGAATCAATTGCTGTTCAATCAATTCAAATAATGACAGTGTTCCTGTGGCGAGAAGTGGAACTTTAGATTACGGAAGTAATCTAACCATGTGCTGCGTACCATCATACCGACCGTGCTGCCAACGACAGATAAAATACGAGATGCCTTACAAGCAGTGTGAAACATGGCTCTAAACATCTAAAAACAGATAGTGGTAACTATGGTAGACAAGAGCAAGTCAGCGGAAAAGGGGTTCGTGGCGGCCATATTAGCCCTAATACCAACACTAATAGTCATGCTCAGCGCACTACCGCCAGAGCAGGCTATATACAGTTCGATAACCATCGGCGTAGTGGTCGGCATTCTGAAGATCGTGCAGGACGTCATAAAGCACTGGAACGACTGAGAAAAACTATAAAAAGACGTAATCCAAATAATGGTATCTATATATTTTAGGGAGGTAATTTCTATGGCAGAAGAAGAAGCAAAGACCGAGGAATCCGAGGAAAAGAATGAAGAAGAGGCTTCTGAGGAAAAGAATGAAGAGGAAAAGCCCGCAGAAGAGGAAGAGAAGCCATCCGAAGAAGAAGAAAAGAAGGAAGAGTGATTCTATTGAGGGGAGCGGTTTGCTCTCATGGTAAACTGCCTCTCCAGCTTAGTTTTAGATGCTACTCATACCCCTTAAACGTAGTTTTATTGCGTTCAGTACATCTCTACTGTTGTTTTTATGAGACACAACGTTAACAGATGATATATCCTTCTTGTCGGCAACCCTAATTACCCTAATCTCGTACGTTCCCATGGTTCACCCTCCACATTTTATCTTCGTAGGTCGCCAAGACCCCCTTGCGATAGCTGGGGGATACGGCGACCATAAAATATATAAAACAACATCTCCAACAATAACTATGAGGCTCACGATACAAGCTGGAATAGTCAAGCTGACCAATAGAAAGAAGGAAATCCTTGACAGGGAATACTCCAGAGTTCAGACTGTCATCCAGTTTGACCATGCTGGTCTTGACTGGCTTGTTGAGGACATTGAACTCTACTCCGCAAACAAACAACAGGCTTTGCGGTATGGGTGCTTCAGCCTTCGCAACGACCTTATCAACCTTAAACAAACCAAATCCTTCTGGTTTCTCAAAATTCCTGTTCATGGTGTTCGTGGTGGTATCAAAGTCCCCATCAAGCCACATAGACCGTTCCCTGATAAATCCAAACTCTGTGAAAGCAAAATAGTCAAGAAGAATGGCAAACATATTGTCATGCTTACCTTCGAGTTTGATACTCCTGAAATACGCAAACCTGAATCTGTCCTTGCTGTGGACTTTGGAGAACGCTTCACCGCAACTTCGGTGATTTTGCGTGATGGAAGCGTAATGAAAGCAAAGTTTTTCGGCAAAGAGATTCGGGGGATAAGACGGCATTTCAGTTGGTTGAGGAAACGACTGCAAGAACGAGGTCTCCACAAGAATGTAACAAGGATTGGCAACAAGGAGAACCGTTGCGTAAGCGACATTCTCCATAAGGTCAGTAAGGAAATCGTGAGCCTCGCTGATTCTGCCAACTCTTGCATAGTCTTTGGAGACCTCAAGGGTATCAGGCAAAGGGCAAAGGGCAGACGGTTCAACAGAATCGTTAGTAATATGCCCTATTACAGACTCGGTGAAATGATTAAATACAAAGCCGAGATGATGGGCATTGCCGTCATCACGACCAGCGAGGCATACACCAGCAAAACCTGCCATATCTGCGGAAGCGAAGGCAAAAGGAGAACGCAGGGTCTTTTCGTTTGCCCTGTCTGTGGAGAATACAATGCCGACCTCAACGGTGCGAGAAATATCGCTAACAAAACAGAGAGGGACTTGGGCTATATGCCCTTGTCTGGGGCTTCCTGTGGACAAGCCCTTAACAGCGTGGTTACACAACATCATAGTTAATCACCTGAAGCACCATGCGAAAGCGTGGTGTAGTTCACAACGGGCTGAGTATGCAACCCAGCAGAAAGATTACGACAGTCCACAATATCAGTAGTCCAATCTTTCTTTCCAAGCCCATGTGTATATTTCTGATGCAAAGCTTTATAAATATGTTTGGCTATATATAGCATATGAGGCTGGCAGACGCATTAATAGCACCGTTGCTGGTGGTACTGCTGGTTGTATTTGCGTGGAGGATGAGGTCGCATGGCTAGGGTTTATGCGTTCGATGACACAAATAAGAACAAGAACTGCGGAGACTACCTTGTGTTGGTCGATAACAAAAGGCGTACAAATGTTATGGGGGAGAGGCGTGAAAAAAAGAAAGCGCAGGAAGACACCAAGAATAGTCAACCACCACATAACATATGACCCAGAGTGGGTAGTCACCATATACGATGGAGAGCACATGGTTCTGACGAGGCTCCATTGGAGAAAGAGGGTGTCGAGGGGCTTCATAACCGCACTAAAGCAATGGATTAAAGAAAACGAGAATAAAGCCACCGTTTTGTCGAAGTAAAAGCTTATAAAGGGGCAGCCACCAATTCTAAAGCATGATAGAAGCAGCACTCGTATCGGGAATAGGGACACCAGTTGCGTACGGATTGATAAAAGGTATGGAGAAGGGCAAGAGGAAGGCCACAATGAGGGAGTACGCCGTCATCGGGCTTGCTGCGTTCGCGGCGACGGCCGTAGGGGCGTATTTTCTGCAGCCAGCACCGACACCAGCGGTTGCCGCCAAGGCAGTCGGCTACCCAAGCATGTCCGTCTCAGATGTCACAGCCCAGCTGGGCAGGTACGCTGGCGGGATAGACTACCCTGGGCAGATGACTGGTGGTGCAGGGTCAAATGGCAGTCTCGTCTATATAGATTGAGATTTTTGTCCGTCAGATAAAGTTATTAAAGGGATAGCTACCTAATTCTAAAGCATGGACTGGACAAGCAAGCTCGTTCAACTGGGCGTACCAATAGACCTAGCCTCAAGGATGGCGCCCGACCTGCAGGCGAGGCTTCCGCACACGCCGGATCAGTTCACGTCACTCCAGCAGCTGGAGTCGTCAATGCGTAGCTACGGGTTTCAGGCACTCGGCTGGTGGGAGGACCTGCAGGCGATACTGGCGCAGATCGTGGCACTCATACCGGGGTTCGTTCTGATAGGCGTCGGCGGGGCGATGGCGTACTTTCTGAGGAACATGAAGGTGAAGGGCGTACCGCTCGCACTGGTAGGACTACCACTAATAGGCTACGGGAGCTGGATGGTGATACAGCCGTTCCTACCGCAGCCAGGGGTGTGACATGGCTACATGGGGAACGAAGCAGACTGGAGAACTGACAATTTTGGGTAGCCCTAAGGCTGGCACGGTAGCAGACGGTCCCATGGAGGTCGGGAAGGTCTACGAGTACTACGCAGAAACCAGCCTCGGATGGGGTCTCGACCTGATGACGTCCACGATCCTCGGCCTGCAGACGACCTTTCAGGGCCTGCAGGTGCTCTACTACAACGTAAATGAAAGCACCGGGATAGTGAACTTCCAGTACTGGTACCCACCGACAGCACAGAACCTTGAGCTAGCAAGGGCGCAGGCATTGCCGCTGATTCTGGCCGTTATAGCAGTGGTCGCCGTGGTGATTGCGGCGTTTCTGATTCTAGACTATCTAGGCATATACGAGACTGGGGTTGTCGACATATTCGACAAGGTCATCCAGATGCTGCCTGGGATGGTCATTACGTGCGTGGGAGGGGTAATCACAAGCGTCCTGCCAGGGAAGACCAAGATAGCGGGAGTAGTTCCGCTCGGGATAGGGTTGTGGCTGATGGTCGAGCCGTGGCTACGCGAGGGCGATGAGCAGAGGTGCAGCCAGTACACGAACCAGACCGACTGCGAGGCGAACGGGTGCTACTGGTGGGGCGGGTCGTGCCATGCGACACCGCGGCCGTGCAGCGACTACACGACACAAACAGAGTGTGAGGCCGCTGGATGTTATTGGTGGAGTAATGCTTGCCACAGTTCGCCAGAAGCGGAATATGTGGCAGAGGTTTCAAGTGTAACTATACAATAGAGGAGGAAAAAATGGCAAAGAAGTTAGGTTTGGCATCATTGGCTTTAACTTGCACACCTAAAACACCAGAGCCACAGGTCGGCGACACCATAACCGTAATGTCTAGGGTAACGAACATAGGAACCGTGCCTATACCAGTCGGATGGAGAACGCTTTTGAACCTAAAGGTGTCCGATCGCGAAGGATTGGACTACCAATACAACTTCAACCCATGGGGTTCACCCATCACAGTCGGAGGTCACACAGACGCCCCGATGACAGGTGTGCCGATTTTGGAAGAAATGGGCGGGAAGTCGTATGATGTCGAAGTAGTGGTATACAACGAAGATAAAACAGTGGAGTATGCGAGAGGAGAGTGTACCAGACTGATAAATGTTCCATCGGCGGAGATAATCGCCGAGGTCAGCTCTATATGGGTTGTTTGAACTATCAATGTCCAGGGTGCACCACCACAGTACGAGGCAAGTATAACCAATCTCAGGGCGGATCCCACAGAATATGAGAGGGAAGAAAACGCCAACATCAAGTTCAACATAGCCAACACGGGTACGGTGAGGGCAACCTATTATACTTATATTACAATATGGCACAGCGGCTACGAGCTGAACTACGGGCCATTTAGGGACTCGATAGACCCAGGTGGAAACGCATCACTGGGCAAGCTGGTGGCGATACCAGTGGACGCACCCTATGGGTGGTACGAGGTCACAGTAAGCGTGCAGTACCCAGATGGCACAGAACTCGATAGTGCGGTGGAAGCCGATGCGTTTCAAGTGAAAGCGCCACCAGTACAGTACATCTGGGGCTATGTCACGGACACGTTTGGGGCAGGGCAGTCTGGAATCGCAGTAACATGCGACCTAACTGGTGCCACAGTGTTCACGGTCGGGGGGGGATACTACAACCTCGACCCATGGGCGAGCTTAATGAACAGTCCGATTACGGCGACCGACCCTCTGGGACGCTACGCCCCGCAGACGAAGTATGTGGACTACGATGGCTACACACCAGTGAGGCTGGACTTTGTCTTGGGGGCGTTATATAAGGAAGTGGGGGTAAGTGATTTTTATGTTAACGGAATATAGTAACGGAGGGTTGAATTATGCCTAAAGCGACATACATAAACGGAAGTCAGCAGTACGGAACAGCGCAGATATCGGTTGGATCACCGAGCGTGACAGGAGTCGCGCCACTTGCCATAACGAAGAGCCCCGATGAATCGGTCAGAACGCAGTGCGACATAACCAACAATGGAAATATGGATTTAACCATAGATGTGACAGTGTACCACATAGACCACGCAACATCCACAAACTTTATAGGTGGGCATGCGAGCGGAATCCCATTAACGGTGGGCAACACATACCATGTTGATGAGACGGAGGAGCTCAGCAAATCGTACCCAACGGGTCTGTATGACACGCGAATATATGTCACCGAGACTGGGCAACCAAACGCAATAAACGGCGGAGACACGACTTTCCTTGATACTTGGGAAATGGATATAATCGTGTGGGTGCAGATAACCAACTTCTCCATATCGTAGGGAGGAGACAACATTATGTACAAACCTGATATTTCCGTAAGCAAAACCACAGTCCTTGTAGGGGAGCTTTTCTCGGCCACAGTCACATCCCATGATGCTGTGCTACCATTACGCGTTATCCGTGTGCGCGACTTCACCGATGGAATCGACCTCAAGCGCAATGAGTCATGGGGCTTTGCCAGCATAACATGGAACGATATCCACATAGATACGCCAGGGTTTCACTCTTTGAGGGGACTGGTCGAGGATGGGGGCGGAGCCCAGGGTGAATCGACCGCCATAGGGGTTACCGTCCAGCCCGTTTCCATTGACGGTTATGTCCACATCCTCAACACCGAGTGGTACAGAACAATTGGTGCTGGTGAGGCAATCATATATGCCTACACAGACCTCGGTCTCTCTGGCACATGGTACTTCAAGATAATGGAGACCAGCGAGTGGTTCGGCTACAACGGAACGAACCTGTGGGGGCTCGGCTACGACATCGTGGAGGAGCCGGGAAAGCCGGTGCACGAATTTGGCGAGCCAGTTGAGGAGATATGTAGCCCCCCCATAGCAAAAAACGTGATAGACCCCATGACCATGAAAGTAACCGTGAAAAACGTAGGGGAGTACACGGTGCCAGCTGGGATGTATTGCGAGATTATGTGCGGGACACTCAAGACCACGGGAACGACGACAGCGGATTTGAACCCTGGGGGTTCGGTCATGTTTGGGGAGGGCATAATAAACACAATACCAGAGGAGTGGAGTGGCCAAACTCTTGATGCCACAGCAACGGTATGGAGGGACAGCACCAAAACGGAGCAGCTTGCCACCTATACGTGCCCAGACATATTGAATGTGACATCCCTGTTGTACTCCGTGGAAATTGTGAGCATGGCGGTGAACACTTCCCCTAGCACTGGGTGCATTTCTGGGACTAAAAACATTATCGACCCCTATGAGGTGAGGGTTGTCATAAGAAATAATGGTCAGAGCACAGTACCGACTGGGGCGTACATAGAGGTCGAAACGGTCGGGACAGGCCAGAAATTCATTTACACGACGACATCGCCCATACCAGTGGACGGGTCGATTACCATAGGTGAGGGAAGCATCTACACCATTCCAGAGGAGTGGGCCGGTCAGAGCTTTAGCGTAGCTACAAGCGTGTGGATAGAAACCGAGCGAATCGGTTACCGCATATGTTCTGACTTGTTGACAGTGAACCCCTATTAAACTTAAATAGGGATAGGCACAAAGTCTTAATATGGTCACCATAAGCGGCAAAGTCTTGGAGAAGTGGACCAAGAAGCCGATAAAGGACGCCGTGGTGTACATCAACGACCAAGAAACCACAAAGACGAACGAGAAGGGAGAGTTCTCGGTCGAGATGACAACAGGCTCAGCGAAAGTGGGGATAAAAAAGGATGGGTATGAGGACTCGGTGCAGGCACTGAGCATAGTGGCGAACACGGCACTCAATATCACACTTACGCCCGAGGTTCGGGCATTGTAGATTGGGGGTATCTAATGGCAAAAAAGACAGGAATAATCGGGTACGGCCTCGCGTTCGGTGTGGGGCTAGGACTAGGCTACCTAATGTTCTCGCAGCAGCCGGTTGCGACCGCACCGAGGCCACCAGACATGGCGGCAAACGGGACGGTCGGAACTAGGTGGACATCGGGCTACCATGGGTCGTTCGCGGCAGGTTTTCCGGAGGCTGGTGTGGCAGAACAGCTGTATCCGACTGGACAATATTCAAAAATGACGAGTTTTTCACCCGCATCAACAACGGCAGGCGTTTCGGGTGCTACGGCGAATGGAACGCTCGTGTATATCGATTGAGTAAAAATAGGAGGGAAAACATGGCGAAGGACTACATGCCCTACATAATAGGCGGGGCGATAGGCTTGGGAGCACTATATCTGATGTCACAGCAACAAGTTGCGGCGACAGGGGTACCGGCAGCGGTTGCACCAGCGACCGCACCAGCGGTGTCTGGCGACTTCATAGGCATGGGGCAGCCAGGTGGGACGCAGCAGGCATTGATAGCAAAGGCACAGCAGGAGCTCGGACTGCCAATGAGCGGACTAGTTGTCAGGGGGCTCCGGCCCGAAGATCTTGGGCTAACCACAAGCTGGGCATTCACATCGGCCGCGGTAAACACTTGGGAAAATTGGATTACTCACACGGTTGCTGACTGTACATTCATCGGCATAGAGGCGGTTTCGTACGCGGGAACTAGCTTCAGTCAGATGCGATTAACCGGCGGCGCAAGGGTGTCGGGCTTCTGGGACCTCAACTTCATCGCAGGACTAGAGAATCAGTTGTACTACCAAGCATCACCAATCATAATCGACCAGAACACTCCAGTTGTGATTGATGTCATATCAAACGCACAGCCAGCCACTGAGTTCATAAATCTGATTGGAACAGTAGTGGAGAAGAGGGGCATGGTCATAAACCCGTAAGCCTCCGCCTCTATATGAGTTTGGAGGTATTATGGTAGAAATAGATGCCCTTGAAGCAAAAGAGAGACTTAAAAAGAAACTTCTAGAGATAGAGGGTGTGACTGGCATAGGAATATCGAGCGGGAGCGGACCGTTTCTGAACATATACGTCAAAAAGATTACTGAAGAGCTTAATGAGCAGCTACCAGACGAGGCCGACGGTATGCCCACCAGAATTATCGAAAGCGGAGAAATCAATGCCCTCCCAGCCATTGCTGGGGAGGAGCTTCTAGCCCTCGACGTTTCAAGGACGCAAAGGATGCGACCCGTAAGGATGGGCATATCCATTGGAAATGTGGGGGTCAGCGCCGGGACAGCGGGCATGGTGGTTCGCGATTCAGCGACGGGCAAGCTCGGCATACTCAGCAACGCACACGTTCTGGTTGATTATCCCCCAGCATCCACAATGGAGGACCCGACCGTATTGCAGCCAGGACCCCACGACGGCGGATCGACGGCCGACCGCATATGCGAGACTACGAGATGGATACCGCTCAAGCCGACATCAATACCAGGAGCGACCAACATAGTCGACTGCGCCCTGTGCATACCAGACAATGAGCCCGACATATCAAGCGACATCATTGAGCTGGGAACGCCAACAGGCACACAGACAGCCATCCAGGACATGCAGGTAATCAAGAGTGGTAGGAGCTCGGGCGTGACCGAGGCCACGGTTTTGGACACGAACGCCGACATAAAGGTCGGCTACGGAGACTTCTCGGCCCAGTTCACAGACCAGATAGTCACATCGGTCTGCGGAATCCCAGGGGATTCTGGGTCGGCAACTCTGAACAAGGCGAACAATAGGATGGTCGGACTACTGTTTGCGGGAAGCGATTCCATAACAATCCACAACAAGATACACAACGTCCTAAGTCAACTCAACGTGTCAGTGGCGGGAACGACTGGAAACGGTCCGATACAGGCCGGACTTGGGGGGCTGGTCGCGTTAAGCTTAATAGGGGCTGGAGCACACTACTTATATAAAGGAGGCTGGAAGTAATGGTAGTTAAAGTCGAGGACATACCGAAGCTTTTGGGTCTTCTTATAGCACTTGGTGTAACTTCATATGTTGCAGTGCGTTTAGCGATATACGTACGTGGAGAGATTGAGGAGATTTTAACATGAGATTATGCGCAGAGTGTGGAGCGAATGAGAATGACTCGGGACTATTCCCGTTTTACCGTGCTGGAAAGCAGATGTACGTCTGCTTCAACTGCCTAACCAGCCATAGAGGGGCACTAAAGAACCTGTGCCAGCCGTGCGTTAGGTAAATTGACATGGAGGTAATATGATGATAGGACAACCGTCGAATGCGCCACCGTACCCATATACGGTGAGCGGGTGGCTCTCAGGGAGCCTACTGGATCCGTCGTGAGGCAAAATATATATAACATAAGGTACCCATTATGTTAATAGTGGAGGATTGATATGGCGAAAAAGTGTGGAACTTGGAGAAAAATAGAAGATAGGCATGATGCAATCATATGGAAAAACACGAAGAAACCAAGAATAACAGCAGAAGCCCACAAATTTGATACTCCAGATGATGAATATTTAGATGGTAAATGGTATGTATTTCCAGCAAAGAATGGAACGGGAATACCTTCAAGCCCAGAAATAGTAGAAACCAAAAATGATGCCAAAAAAGAGATTTCAGAATTAAAGGAAGAATATTGTTAACATAACAGTACCTTATGTTAAATGTGGAGAGTTGATATGGCAAGGAGATTCAATTGCGTAGGTAAAGTGAAAAGGGAAGACGTAGCTTTGTTGGGAGACGTACTCGCTACAGTTGAGGATATCGACCCATCTGAAGAAGATGCAATAAACAAGATAATAAAAGTATTGAAAAAATGTGCGGTTCGATAACAGAACTAATCCTTATGTTGAGCGTGGAGGGATGATATGGCGACAAAATGTTGGAAGAAAGAAAGCACTAGATTGCCTTTATGGAGTAATAAAAAAACAGGAGAAGCGATTGTTATCAATA
>Ga0180435_10000189_pt1 | contig 65399 bp, 91 predicted proteins | sample SS_ome_3_FD_132467 | JGI IMG/M metagenome (GOLD analysis project Ga0180435, IMG submission 132467) | Hypersaline lake sediment archaeal communities from the Salton Sea, California, USA - SS_3_S_1 metaG | ecosystem: Environmental > Aquatic > Non-marine Saline and Alkaline > Hypersaline >... | reverse complement strand
TCCGTTGGCTTTTCGGCATCCCCACGCGTGGTCATTGTCGACTGGTCAACCGGAAGAATGACGATAATATTTGCGCCGTGGCCGCCGTTTATTTTCCGGGTTGTTGCGACCTTCTGGATGATCGAAAGTGATGCGAGTTTGTTGACGGCACGACGCGCCGTCTTGATGGATTTTCCGATAAGGTCCGCGAGTGTTTCCGCTTTGAGATGCGCTGCGCCAGCGAACTTGACCGCGTAACGAGCAATCGTCTTCAGCGTAAGCCGGTCCGGTCCGTTTCGTTTAATTCGTATGTATTGCGTTTTGATGTGTTCGTAGACTGCCGTGTTGAGTTCGGCCGTCGAGTCGAACGTTTGGTGATCCGCTAAATAATGCATAACGATTCCGCCTTCGATCGAATTATCGATATGGTGATAATTAAATAATATCGATCAATTATCGATATGTCAATAACCTATTTACAAATTATCGATAAAGCGATAGAATGTAATCATCAAATATTTAGAGGTGAATAAAAATGCGCCTATACATAAAACTTGAGGATATATTGGACAAACGAGGAATAAAGAAGACGAAGTTCGCCGAAGAAATTGGTGTGAGGCATAATGTAATTTCGGAGCTATGCGCAAATCAACGCAGTACTTTTAACAGGGAGCATATAGCAAAAGTTGCGAAAGGTTTGGGGATTACTGATATGAATGAATTATTCGAGGTTCGTGAATAGAATTATCGGGGAAAATAAAAACACCCCAAACACTCAGGTTCGGGGCTTAGTTACCCATTTTAGAATTACAGCCTGATTACAACGCTTACACTTAAAATCTTCGGATCCATTCGATACGGTCGCTTTCTTTCCGCAGTTAGGACACTCCACTTTAGAATTTCCGAGCGTAGCGTATAAAACACCAGCACCTAAATAACAGAAACCTAATCCAGGTAAAATCAAAATTATTGTAAGGCACATCAATATTCCGCCTAGAATCAACAAAAGACCCAAAATGAATCCCATTACCACTCCAAATGAACTTAAGACGCGTAAAAATTTAAAGCGGCTTTCTTTTTGTATAACTTCAATAGTTGGTAAATTCGTTTGAACATCCGACAACTAGATCACGTCCTTCTAGTTAATAACATTACTAAAATTATACTCTATCGCCAAACCTAACCGCAAACCAATTTATGTATACGAGCACCTACGCAATAATACGCAGGCGCCCGCCAAAAGTTCCGCTTACTTGGTCGTTCCTTCACGTTTTGCGCCGATCTCGAAAAGACCCGTCGCAGCCAGTCCCGCAAAACCGCCGGCCCACAACCGCAATACTAGTTCGAGGTCCGTAAACGGATAGGCCACGGCTCCGAGTGCGATTCCTAAAACGAAGCTAACCGCAGGCACAACATTGGTCGGCATGTTAATCGTTTTCTTAACAAGTTGAACAAGCGCCGTTAGGATGGGCGCCAACACAGTCGCAAATAATAATACTTCTTCCATTTATATCGTCTCCCTTTTCGGTTATTTAATAGTTGCGCCGGTTGATTTCGACGCGTAGATATTCACTTTTCCGAACTGATCCGTTTTGATCGTATAGACGTCCGTTTGTGGATTCGCAAGGATCTCGTATTTTAGGCCGCCAAATTTCTTCGGACGCAAATAGTTAATCTCGTTCCCTTTGACCGGCGCTTTGTTAGTCGGATAGATGCGCCACGAGTCGGCAGATGCTGGAAGATATACGTACTTCTTACCGCTTGATGACGATTTGGAACCGCCGCTCCCCGTAAGCTTCAGTACTTGGCCGACCATGATTTTATTCGGATTTTTAATACCGTTATAGGACTGAAGTTTCGCCACGCTGACGCCTGTTTTAACCGCGATTTCCGAAAGCGTGTCGCCTTTCTTAACGGTATAAGTCTTTCCGGAAGATTTCGGCGTTGATTTCGCAGGGTTAGCCGCCTTTCCTCCGAGCGCTTTCAATTCCGCAGCGATAGCCGCTTTCACCGCATCCCAACGTCCCTCATCGAGTACACGGTGCGGGCAGTATTTTCCGCTCCAATCCTGGTGTTTTTTAACGCGATCAACGCCCCACCCGCGCTCTTTTAAAAGCTGAGCGATGAATTTAATCGCAAGCTTTTCGGCCGCTTTATACTTAGCGCCTCCGGACTTCGAGTAACAGACCTCAACGCCGATAGATGAACGGTTGCCTGGTCCGTTTCTGTCTCCGCAATGCCAGGCGTTGCGGTTAGTCGGAAGCCCCTGAACTACTTCTTTATCGTCTACCGCGAAGTGATACGATACTTCGTTGTTATTGCGGATCATGTACGCAATTTCATTCGCTGCTGAAGCGTCGTTCGCCGTATTGTGAAACGTGATGTACTTCGCGTTCATAGAGTACGGACATTTAACGGAATACTTGCTTGATGCGACGAGGTTTTTCTTGACTGAAATCGCCATTTAATCGTCTCCCTTTTCGTTAATTTTGCGCATACAAAAAGCCCGCCGGACTCTCACCGAACGGGCTCATAAAAATAGCGCAATCCCCGAGATCGCCAACCCGACGACCGTGAGAATTACGCCCCATAACCATTTCGTATTTGCTTTCATGTCGGAGATATCCGCCCGACTTTCTTTCGCGAGTGCCAACGCTTCGTCTGCCTTTTCATGCGCACGATCTGCTGTATGTTTTACTTCGTTGAAATAGTCGACCTTCGTATCGATTCGCACAAGCCATTCGCGAATGTCGGCAATCTTACCGTGCAATTCGTTGTTCGACGGTTCGCCCAATGACTACGCCTCCTGTTCGCTATTAGTTACGTTTTCGTCTTCGCTTGGTGGCGTATCAGGTTCGTAAGGATCTCCGGTAATTTCCTCGTATTGTTCCGGCGTAACAAGTCCGTGTTCTACACCATCTCTTAATTCTTCCAGCGTAATATCGTTATACTGCATAGCTTGTTTCACCATACTGACATCAGCCCATTTATAATAAAGAGCATACACCCAAAAGTTAAGATCCATTGCTTGATCCTCCTTTTAAAACTAGAACATCGATTTTCAAAGAAGAAATTTCTTGCCCTAATTTTAGTAGTTGTTGTTCTGTATGAGACATTTCAGGACTAACGTCAACCGGGTTTTTCAGATAGTTCTCCCAAGCAACTTGTAGCTCTTTATCGCTAGGCTGAGGATCACTCAAGTTCCAAATTTCAATATATTGACCGCGGCCATCCCCGTCATCTCTTATTACAAAATCCTCCCCGATTACCGCGTTAGGGAAAAGGTATTTAACGGCCAGCGCTAAATTCATTTATATTCACACCCTTTGCTATCTAATTTGTGACATTGTCAAAAATGCATTTTTCACGCTAACTGACGAAGGTGTGCTCCCGGTTATTTTCGGAAATATGTGAAAGGTCACTTTATCCCCGCTGCTAAATTTCTGCTGCAAAAATGACACATATGTCTGCGCCGTTCTTGTAGGATACCAGTACGATATTGTTTGATACTGAGCATCGTTAACATAACAAATCAAACTTATGTCAGAGTTTGCCGGAATAGATGTCGCTGAGATATATAACCTCACCAAATATAAACCACTGTTTTTTAAAGTGATTTCTGATTTCGTTTGATCATACTCGGACTGATCATCTGCCCGCGCTGTACCGAATTTTATTTTTGTTACAACCCCTTCGGTCGCAGTAAATGCAGAGTTGTCGAAGTCGTACGTATCTACAAAAGTTTTCTTTAAAAAATCATCTTCTGTTATAAATCTGCGCCAACCTTTAAATGATCCGTCCGTGTGAATTGTTCCGAACCACCTTTTAGGATTGGCTGTAGCTGTTACAACAATCGTTTTGCGCGCGCTATTAGTTGAAACGTCGTAATGAAACCATTCGACCGCATTTGGATCCGGAGAGTTTACAATTTTGCTGCTGACGCCATAGTAGAGACCGGACGGTAAAGTTAATAAGTCAGTGCCATCAGGAATTAGTTTTCTGTCTCCGCTGTCTTCGGTTAACTTATAAAGCTGACCGGCATTCCATTTCGTTCGTTCAGCCGCAGTAATATGCCGAATGTTATCGCTACTATGCGTATCAAATTCCGACTTACTCGCCTGCTTAACGTTATCTACATTCGACAATCCGACTTGCGCCTTCGTAACCGCGTGTGGGTTCGTTTTGTTGCCGACATGACTGTCAAAATCCGTTTTAGACGCCTGCTTGACGTTATCAACGTTGGAAAGTCCTATCTGAGCTTTCGTTACCTTGTGCGGATTATCAATTTTAGCCGCATGCTCATCGGTATAAGTTTTCGCACCAGCCTCTGCGGCGTCCGCTTTTTCCTGAGCGCCTTCTTTCGTTTCAATGTTATCGAGATTTTCGAATTTCTTCTGTAATTCAGCGAGGACCTGTTCGGCATCATCCGCCATTTCTTGAACGGCGGCTTTGAGAGATTCGAAATCGTCGATATAGTACTCGGCCACTGGCGCGATGCCTTGATCAACGAGCGCCCGATCGATTTCAAACGAAAACTTATGGACGCTTAATTTTTGGCCGTTGTCGTAATTAACGTAAAGCTCAGCCTGCACCGTTCCATAATGCGTAACCTGATCCGGTGTCAAGACATAAAAAATAACGCCCCCTAGCGCGTCCTGAACTTCCGTATTAACGTAGAATTTGCTTCCGTCCGCAAACCGCATGAACAGTTTTCCGTGAGTCGCTTGGCTGATCGGTAGTGGTACGCCGTCCTTCGTTAAACTGAACGTTAGTTTTGCCGTATCGATGTCCTGCGTACTGAATTGAATGTTTGCGGAAACATTTCGTTTGATTTGCGAGTTTACATCAAAATGGACTTCGGAATTTTTATATATCATACGGAGACATCCCTCCCTTTAATTTAACTGCTGCTCTTCGTGCTGATTTTTCGTATATAGTCGTCTTGAGTCGTACCATAATATCCGTTAAAGTTCGAATCGCCCTCGACTATGACGCGGCCGGTTCCTTTTGTGTTGGTGACATTCACCTCTGTTGCAGCGCCCTTAACTAAAATCGCAAACGCCTTCTCAACACCTCGTATCCGGCTATTTTCAATCCGCCCGTCGTATCCGCTTTCCACATAAATGCCTCCGCGACCTCTCGTACTGCTTTGCTCTTTATTGGTATTCATCACATTATTATCTCTCACATCAAAGTGATCGCAGTTTTGAATAAAAATACCGTTACGGCCCGTAGTATTAATTTCGTTTCGATCAATAGATAGGTGATATGATTTCGGCACGGTAGAAGTTTTGTCTCTGCTTTTTTCTACGTAGATTGCTTCTGTATCAACGCAGGACACATAATTTCGATCAATAAAGGTGTTGAAACATCCTTCTATCCACATCCCCCTTCTTCCCCCGAAGATTCGGTTATCAGAGATGAAAGCATTTCTTGCAAAGACTAATTTGATAGCTTGCTCATTGTCATATTCACCGACATCTTTCGCCTTCAGTTTGAAATAGTTCCCAAAAATACGAATGCCATCGCTCCAGGCGATTTCGTTGTTATATATTTGCCCAAACGATAAGATTCCGTATGAGGTGTAATCATAAAAGTCATTTCCTTGAATCAAGACGTTTTGTGCATTTTGGGGACGATTCATTTGAACTCCTTCGGCATTTTTAGAGCTTTCGATTCCCCCGGCCGCTTGAGAGATTCGAATACACTCTTTATTGCGCTTAAACCTATTGTTTAGAATCTTAACTTCGCCCCATTTAAAGGTCCGTACTCCCGCAAAAGTACAATCTTCGAAATCATTGTCAAAGAGTGTTATGTCTGTTTGGAAAACATTATAAACAGAATAGTGATTGCCGACGCCACACCCCCAACCGCCTAACAGATCAGATTTACCAAAATGATTATGGGCGATATAAACGTTTTTATTAGGGGTACCGTCAAACGATCCGAATTGATTGACGCCCATTTCAACAAATTCCCCAAGCTGTATGGCTTCTGAGAAAGGGCGTTTTCCGCTCACATCAATAAAACCCAAAAAATTACTCCTTGTTATCTGGAGATTATTGCAGCCATTGGCATCAATGGCATGGGCGGTAATCGTGTCTTTAAATGTTACGCGATCAATCATAATATTATTTGCATGCCCTAAAATGATTGAGTCCATCGCAGTAGTCGGATACTTGTCTATATTGGCATAGTTTCCGTCTAAAATACCACCTTCAATAATGATGTTGCTTCTTCCGGAAAAGCCGCTGAAGCTATCGTCCGGCCTTCCGTTAGCAAAGAACCCGCCGGCCCATCCTCTAAGAAGTACGCAATCGGACGCCATTGTAACGCGGGTATTTTCGTAAATGATCATGCGTTTTTCGATCAGATAAGTACCGCCGGGAATTACGAGCCAACCGCCGCCTTCGCTGTGGATTTCGTCCAATGCACTTTGAATCGCGTCCGCTGACGGCGTTTTACCCTTAGGATCTGCGCCATACGATAGCGCATTTTTAAAGCTGATTCTCGTAATAAGATCGTCCCTTATGTCGTCTACGACCTTTCCGTCAGCATCCAGACGATCCCGTAGCGTCGGATAAATCGTGCCATTCCTATCGACGCGAGCATCGACGACTTCCTTAATGTTTGTTCCATCGACATTTAGGACGAGATTTCTGATTCGCGCCTTCTCTACTTCGATTTCTTGTGCGACAGTTAACCCGCTGCTGTGCGCTATTTGATCCGATGTGTGGGCGTTTTTTGCTTTTTTATGATCATTTATTTTTGTGTCAACTTCTCGGATGTCCTTACCTATGTCATCTAGGTTTTGATTTTGGTCTTTTATATATTGGCGATCAAACCCGCTTGTTGTGGCTTTTTTATAATAGAACTTTCCCAAGCGTTATCACCTCCGATATTTTTAAATCGCTTTAAATTGCGTATAGATACCGATAAACTGATTGGGAGTATCTTTGTTTGAGACATTCTCAATGCAAACATCCCCGTTCGTCTTTATAATCCCGCGAAAATACTGAGGAGTACCGTCTGTTGCGACAGATGAAACACCGATAAAAAGATGAGGAAACGGCGGTCTATAACCAGCGGGCAAAGTAAAGACTGGAGTTGAAGATCCGACTACCCCTGACGAAACAGCTCCTCTGATATTGACCGTCCCTATCGCATCCTTTCCATACTGAATCGGATAGCTTCCGGTATTCTCCGTATACTGAATCCAACCATTTTTAAGAGTTGGCGTGCTCCAGGTGATAAAAGTTAAATCACCGATTGAATTTGAAGCCGCGTTCCAAGCAGCTCTTTCTTCTGCTGTTATGTGCACTATCTTGTTATCTACGTGCGACTGAAACTCGGATTTCGTTGTGAGGCCCGTCGTGTCAATTGCGGAGTCTTTTATTTTTCCGGTAGACGTATCGATAACCTTGTCAACCGCTTTTTTTGTCGTATTAAAGCTCGCGATAATATCCGAAGCTTTTTTCGTAATAGTCCCAAAAGTAAACGTAGGTGACTTGGTTTCATCAGAGTAATCTTCTCTGCTTACAGCTCGTAATTGAACATTTAAGTCAAACGGTTCAATCACACACCAAACATAATCACCCTTTTTAATATCCTTGAGTCCCATACTTTCAAGTTCAATGGCTGTAAAGGTAAGAGAAATATCGATGTTATCGGTGAGCTGCTTTTTCATTGCGTTGAGAAGACTATCTTTGTCTGTGTACCGCTCATCTTTAACCGGGTCAGCATGCTTAATACCGTATATTTTGGCTAAAGGACTTGTGTACTCGGCAAACAAATAGTTTCCTTTATCGTCTTTCTTTCCGTAACCTCGAATATACGTTGCGAAACTGCTTGTATCAATCTCTTTTTCCGGGTCCTTTACGTTGAATCTATAACGCAGAAAAGGTTCATCTCTTTGGATACCGAATTTTTTAGCGATATAGATTTTCTTACCTTTGTAGTCGAACTCTGCACCGAACTTTTCGAGAATGTCTCTGAAAAGAGCAAGAGAGTTATTCCATCCGAAATTTTCAACTCTGACTGACGTTGGTAAATCCATCGTATCAATTTCGAATGTGTAGCCGCTTCCCTCCAATGCAAAAGAGAGCATCGCATCCAATCGGAGCGTGCCCGTCTTCTCATCGTAAATGTAATTGTTCCTCAAGTCGTCAAAGATGCGATGAATGGCCGTTGCCTCAACTCCGACGCCTTTCCGGTACGTTCTTTCGCGATGTGTTTTGATGATGTACTCTTCGTCATCGTAGACAACTGTATTTTCGTTTTTTACAAACTGGTAGCCGTACTGGTTAGTAGTTGTTTTATAGCCGTTTAATTTTATTGATCTCTGCCCGTCGCTACCATCTGTTCGTACTACCGAAAATCCCGGTAACGGCTCCATAATACCTGTTACGTCTCTAATTGCTATCGTTTTCATTCGACCACCTACTTATAGAAAAAGAAAAAATCAAATGTAATTTCGAAACTTCCAGACGTGCCGGTGAGTTCGAAGTCATTCCATCCTGGCTTTAATGAAATGTATCCGCGATTGGTATTTCCGTAAATGCTAATACCGTTCTTCAGATGGCGCAGCCCTTCGAGTTTTATAGAATCGGTCGACTTAGAGGTCCCGTTATATGAAATCGTCTGCCCGGTCGTTTTGTTTTTGATCGTAAAATTTGAGGATGCGCCTTTATAAACGATATTCAACGGCATTTCAAGGCAAGGATCAACCTCTACATTTCCAGCATTGAAAATACTGAATCGAGTAGTTTGATGTCTGTAAACTAGGCTATCTGAAGGAATCAGACCTTGCCCGATTTGCCAAACTTCTTCGCCGAATGTGAACGGATCAAGAGTAGAACCATACGAACTCGCGAACGGTAACGGAGACGTAAATTCGATCTCAAATTTACCGCTCCTCGGGTTTAAATCGTCAGGCTCAAATGTGCTACTTGGTTTTACTGTCCATACTTTACCGGGCTGTCTCGAATCTATTAATTCGATTGAATCTTCGCACGCAAATAAAGCGTAGACCTCATCGATCATCAACTGATAATCAAGATGGTCTACGCCTTGCATTAAAAACGTCGCTTTAAGTTTTCGCTCACCGAAAGTCGTTCCCGTATCTATTGCGCCATGCCTGCCTCCCATTTCTTCAAAGTTAGTTCGGTGTGTTAGCGATTCCTTGCGAAAACTCAAAAGCTTTAAGCCGTATTTACGGTGATCAACGGTTTCACCGTTTTTTATAATCGTAAGATACGCCATTTACCGATCACCCCACAGCAGCTTATTGAATCCGATGTTTTGTGCCTGACCTTTTTCTACACTGTCCGTTAGTGCTGCCGTATCGACAACTACACTCGGATCTTTGCGTAGAATCCCCGTTAGCAATGTGTTCGTCTGTCTGAGTAGCGCGTTTTGTCCCCGTAGCAAAGCAAGTTCCTCCTCGTTACTTCCACCAACCGGATCCATACCGATTTCTCTACCTGCCGCCGCCCATAATTGCTGCGCCCGCTGCCTATGGTTTTGCAACGGAATAATCGCTTCTGGACCTTCTTCTGCAATCCAGGCGAGCTGCTTTTGCGTCACAATATCGCCGATTTTATACCCTTTGTACGGACCGCCTTTCGCCATCGATCTGATGCCTGGAGTATTAAACGGGCTTCCATAGCGAGATTTGATATAACGGATAGCCGCAACCGTGTTGTGCACCGGATTCATGATGTCGCCCATTCCCGGAAGCTTATACGCATCAAACGTTGGTTTGATCGTTTGCATAAGCCCCATTGACGGTGTACCACGTCTCCAGTTCGAGTCCCAACGATTAATTGTAGACGGACCCGTACGGCCTCCGGACTCTTTCATCGCAATTGTAACGAGTGGAGCGAACCAAGAAGCTGGCGAATTCGTTTTAGCCATCGCCGCCCGAATCCATTGCTTAACGTTTCCGGACGCTTTATCGCCGCTTCCGAAAGCTCCACCAAAGTCAGCGAGTTTCTTTTTCATAAAGCTGACGGCGGAATCTTTGACTTTACCGAAGGCACCTTTCGCAATTGTCCCGAAAGCTCCGGAGATATCCGGCAACTTCAGTCCGAGACTTTCTATCGTTTTAGCGATAAGTTTTGACGGATTGCTTACGTATTCCCACGCATCAAAAGCGAAATCCTTCACACTATTTACGGCAGCTTTACCAGCATCAACAGCGGATTTTCCAACATCGATAGCAGAATCGAAGAAACTTTTGTTCTTCGTACCTTTCTTGAATGCAGGGATTCCAGACGATAGCACCTCGCGTGTTTCTTTATGAGGCAAGACTTGCGTCCCCTTCGGTAGATTAAAGAGCGTGTCGGTTCCAGGGCTTAAACCTGTGAAACCGGAAGGTGTGCGGAATAACTCCGGACCACCACCATCCCCTAAAATAGCAAGACCGCCTTTGTGACCGCCTGCTGGCGTACCTTTAGCGAACCTCGGAATTTCGAGTTTAGGGATTCGGAGTTTCTTATCCACCCCGAATGTATCGAGTAGCTTGTTAATCCCTTTTTGCGTCAAGCCATTGATAATCCCTTCAAGTCCACCGATCATCGTATTTCCTAGAGATTTAACTCCAGATAGGGCTTTGCCGGCCATATTTTTTATCCCGTCACCAATTTTACCTGGTAACGCCTTTGCTCCCTCGATCATGTTGAGGAACGTGTCAGCTGCAAATTTCCCGATTGATTTGAACAAACCTACTGTTCTGTCCTTCAAGAAATTCCAGGCGCTAACTGCCCCATTGACCAATCCAGAAAAGAGTGTGAGAACTACATTTACAGCTCCTCGGATTACTGCGGTGATTATGTTCCAAATACTTTTCAGGATCCCAAGTATCGCATTCCAGACTCCGCTCCAGTTGCCTTTTAATAACGCAGTGAAAAACTTAACTATATTGATCACGATATTGAGTGCATTTTGGATTACACTAACAACTACAGGGAACACGACTTGCACAATTTTCAGCACGAATTGGATCGCTGGGATAAGAACAGTGCGAATTATAGTTGCCACTAACTGTAAAACCGTTACTGCTACCTGCATGGCAATCTGAATGATACTTGTTACAACAGGGAAAACTGCCTGAACAACTTGCAGAATGAGTGGCAGCAAGGTTACAGCCAACTGACTCAAGATTTGAGCAACTGATGTTAACAGATTAGCGACGATAGGCACTACAGACTGAATTATCGCCAGTACTGGCGGGAAAATTGACTGAAACGCCTGTAGCAAAATTGGTAACAAGGTAGTCGCAATAGTAGTTACTACTGGAACAAGGGACTGAATCAACTGTAGGACTACTGGAAGCACAGACGATACGATTTGTAAAATTAGCGGAAGCAAAGATGTAAATGCTTGAGCTAACATTGGCAATAGTACCGATGCGACTTGCATAATAAGTTGTGCAAATTGGACTTGGAAAGAGGCCCATGTCTGAATCAGCTGGCCAACCAACGTTACAACTTGCGGCAAAAACGCCGCGAAAGTCACGCCTAATTCCTGGATCACCGGCGCTATCTGAACCGCAATTTCAGAGAATGATTGACCTAACGTTGTCCATAATTCCCTAAAAGCATTTCCGAGCTCAGTAAACGTTGGTCCTAACGAACTAATGCTGGACATTATGACTTCGCCCGTTTTCGCGAATTCAGGTGCGAGCTCTGCTGCAATACCCGAAAAATAGCCGATAAATTGATTAATGATTGGCTGAATCGCAGCTACAACGTTACCGATTACCGACATAATCTGTGACCAAGCGTTCTGTACAGACGCTCTGAACTCTTCGTTTGTTTGATATAGTCGGAATAAAAAACCGGCTAGACTAACGAGAGAAGTGATGACAAAACCGATAGATCCGGAAACCCCGGCCATCGCCAGCCCTAACGCAGTCACGGTTGGCGCTAAAATCGATACGATTCCGCCCACACTCGAAAACGCAGCCCTTAAATTCTGAATGAATAAATCTACTGCGGAGCCGGCTCTATCCGCTAGTCCGGAACCAAATCTATCTGCGATCGACGATCCGATGTTTGAAACGAATCCACCTACCGAATTAGCCACGTTAACAAATCGCTGTCGTACTGCCGGAACAATTACGGAGACGCCATCAGCAAATCTCCCCCATCCGGCTATCGAAGCTTTTTGTATAAAATTAAATGTGTCGCCTACCACTGCCGCAATACTGCTGAATGCCGTAACCGTCACGTTTCTAACTGATTCAAAAGCACCGTTTACAAAATTACGGAATTTCTCAGACTTTTTGTACGCGATTACAAGAGCTGCTCCTACCGCGGTTATACCAAGAACCGTAAGGCCGATCGGACTCGTAAGTGCTCCGAATGCAACACCTATAACCTTTATAAACTTTTCACTTTTGATCAAACCTTTTAAAAGACCGATTAAAGTCCCGAGTCCAGATATCATTTGGCCGACACCAAGCATTAAAAAACCTAACGCTGCAACAATGCCCAGAATTACAGTTGTAACCGCTAAAGAAATAGCTACGAACGATTGCATTCCTTTAGATAGACCATTAAACCAGTCCGTCGCGCTCTGAAGCATAGAAACGAGTGCAGAGATAGCTGGGGTTAGCGCATTACCAAATGAAATTTGTGCAGTTTCTACGGCACCGGAAAGTTCTTCGATTTTACCCTTAAGGTTATTCATTTTTTCAGCAGCAACATTATCGGCCTTTATTTTATCCATTGCAGCTGCCATTTTATCGAAGCCTTTACTTCCTTCCTTACCAAGAATCAACGCGCCCCGAATAGCGTCACTACCGAAAATATTGTAAAGGGCTTCTTGTTTATCTTTTGCGGACAAACCATCAAGCGCATTAGAAAGCTCTCCAGATATTTCTGTCATACTCCGAATATTTCCGTTAGCATCAAAAAATTTATTGTCCATGATTCCAAGACTCCGGGTGGCTTTGTCAAAGGCCTTCTCGAACTTTTCAGTCCCTTGCTTCGCTCCTGTCGTCTTTTCAACATACTTGTTAAGTGCCTCGTATATATCGCCGATATTTTTACTCGCTGGTTTGAAGCCTTTATCAGCCATACGTTTAAAAGCTTCGGAAGTATCAAGGGTGACTAGACCAAGATCGTGCATTGTCTCGTACTGAGCTTTTGTCATAGGTACTAAACGACTTAACATCGTTTTCATCGAAGTACCTGCATCTGATCCTTTAAGTCCATTCTGCGCGAAGAGGGCTAGTGTAGTAGCCGTGTCTTTAAAAGACAGTCCCATACCGGCTGCTACTGCGGATGTCATTTGAAGACCATACCGCATCTCTCCAACCGTTGTTGCGGAAGAGTTTGCGGCCCCTGCGAGAATATCTGCTGCCTGTGCAACGCTAATGTTATCGTCTTTAAACGCATTCAGTGCAGTCGACGCAATTTCCGCCGCATCCGCAAGCTCTAATTCTCCCGCTGTCGCAAGCGATAGCGCGCCCTTAAGTGCGCCATTCAGTATGTCCTTCGTAGATACACCGGCCTTTACGAGTTCTTCCATACCTTGCGCAGCCTCAAGCGCACTGTATTTCGTATCAGCACCGAGTTTAATGGCTAATTCCGTAAGGGCAGCGCTGTATTGGTTGGCTTCTGCCGGATTCATGACCGCCTTCACGCTCGACATCTGCTGCTCGAAGTCCATCGCTTTTTTCGTTGAAACCGCAAGACCTCCGCCTAAAGCCGCTGTCGCTACGCCGAATGACATCGCGATTTCAGATCCCGCAGATTGCATCCGACCCCCAACGTCCCGCATCCGGTCTCCGACTTCACCCATCCGGTTGCCGAGCTCGTTCCAACGGCCCGTGTTCGATTGGATCTGTCGGTTCGTTGCGGCCAGTTCGGCTTGAGTTGTTCGAAGTTGTGCCGTCGCTTGATTCATTTGAACGCGTAATTCTTGGGTCGCCTGAGCATCTTCGCCTTTTGCGCGTTTAGCTTCGAGATACAGTCGGCGGATGTTTTTAAGTCGCTGCTCTTGTAACGAGATCGATTGCGTAAGATGTTCCGATTTTTGTCGTAGTTGCTCGGTAGTAGAACCGAAATCCCTTATGCCGGCTGATGCGGCCTCAAATGACGAATCCAATACGCGTAACTTCGTATCGATCGTCTTAATGCTTGCGCTAATTTTAGCGCCTAATTGACTGAAGCCGTTGCTCTGCTCTCGCATTTTACGGTTAAGAAGGTCTAACTGATCCTCAGTTTTCCGGACCGCTGCAACAGTTCGATTATACTGGGCGAGGAGCTTTTCGGATTGTGCCGAATACCTTCCCGTCGTCCTTACGCTCTCTTCATATTGCCGCTTCAACTCGTTAAGTTTCGCCTTTTGCGTTTGTAAAGTCCGATTTAATATGTCGGTCTTATTACGCAATGAATCCAGGCTGTTATCGAATCGGCCAGCGCCAGCCATTGCCGCTTTGAATTCCGAGTTTAGTACCTTTAATTTTCTGTTAACGTCCTGGAGGCCGCGAGAGAAGTCAATGTTGTCTAGACCTAAACTAACGCGTATAGATCCGACTGATTCAGTCGCCAAATCTCCGATACCTCCCTTCTAAAAACCCGGTATCTGATCGATATAGCCGAGTTTTTGTTGTGTTTTTCCGCTTCCGTGAGAGCTACCACCATCACTAAAATTCATTAGTTCGCAAAACCACCCGATGTCCATTTCGTCTAGGTAATAGATATCCGAGGGTTTTTCGGAGTTGTCGAGATAGAGCTTTTTGAGATCCCTATCAAGCTGATCTAAAACATCAAGGGGTAAAATATACCCCGGTGTTAGTTTTTTACCTCACCGATTTCCTGCGCTTCAGTTTCTTTGTTCTCGCCAACTTGTTCATTTGGAACAGCTACAGTTCCAACGACTTGTTGGATTGTTTCCGTAATTGTAGGAATTAGTTTTTCAGAAGAAATCCCATCATAAAATTGATCGATATCGAATTGTTCATCATAAACTCGGACTACGTAACCTACCAATGCGTCCAAATCTTCAACATCCAAATCATCAAAGTTGCTCGACTTTGAGAGTTTAATTGCTTCCCTCAACATACGCCCCTTTACGAAAGGTGCTTGAAATACCTTCTCTTCACCATCAACCATTAATGTGATTTGCATAACCCACACTCCTAATTTCTTTATTTTTTTAATAAAAAAGAGAGCTAAAAACTTAGCTCTCCGTTTCTATTTTCATCTTCGTTTGAGTCACAATTTCGCTCATAGGAGACTCGCCGGACTCATTAACAGCCGTTACGTTAATTGTGAGCTTAGTATCCGGATTCATACCAGTTGTTACATACTTAGGTTGCGTCACGTTTTCAGCGAATTTCTTGTCTGCCCCTCTGTAAACGTTATATGAAGTTGCCCCATCTACGGCATCCCATTCAACTGTAATAGAATCTGTCGTACTGTCGTACCGTAGATTCTGGGGCGCATCAGGGAGTAGAGGTTGTTGGTTCGTAAACTTTCTTAAACCAGTTTTCAATAACCTCTGCTTTCACGCCCTCATCTCCCGTAAATACGCTACGTTGCCAAACCTTGTCGTGATCGCGACGTACAAATACGCCAGAAATTGAGTCTGTTTGGAATTCCGGGCTATCTCCTTTAGTTGCAAAAGATTCCTCTTGCGGCTGGAATCTCCCTTTATATAGCGCATAAAGTTTTGATTTCCCTCCAGTAGTAGCCGACTCAAAAAGCAATGCGCCGTACGGTGCGATATCCGTTTCTTTCTTCTCTAGTACACCATCGCTAAGAATAGTGTGACCGAGCAACAACGCCTGTGCAGTAGTTGATAATTGATCGATACCGATTTCAACTTCCGTTTCTCCCAACGAAGATTCAACTTCTGAAGGGCCGTCATCAGCATATAGAGTTTCGCTGTTTGTGTTCGGTGTGATACTTGCTTCGATCGCATTTCCGATTTTAACCGGAGTATCGTAAGTAACTCCGTTCTCATCTTCCGTTAGAATTTTCGCAAAGTGTATATTTTTTAAACCTACGCGTACGCCTTTTGCCATAGGTTGCTTCACTCCTCTTCCGTATTTAGTGTCGTCCCGTAACGCAAGACTTTGTGAAAAAGCTCAGTTTCGTTTTCATAAAGGTCCTGCTCGTTTGAACGAAAAAAGCCAGCTCGTTTGAGCCGGCTCTTTACCTCTTTTTCTAATTCTGAATATTTTGTCGGGTCTTTTGTGAAGATACTAATCTGAACATAGTGATTAGCGAAAGTTTCTACATCCTCCATTGAAAGTGCGTCAGATACGGTATAAACATAAAAGAGAATGTACGTGTCCTCGTCGCCCGAATACGTAATAAATCGAACAGGTACGCCAATATCCTTTAAAGTCGCCATTACTAGACTCCGTAGACTCATGGCAATAAATTCCTTCTCAGGTAGTTAACAATCTCTTGTTGCGCATCTTCCTTAGACGCAATAAAAGACGGCTCAACGAATGGTCGAGGAGCGTGCCCTGGGTGGTTAACTTCCTTACCGTAAACAATTTGGCCGTCTGTCTGTATCTTGGCTTTTCGCAGTTTTATAAGGTGCGGACTTGTGCCGAATTCAAGAAAATGCGCTGTGAAAAAGTCTTTTTCAGGACCGATTACTACTTCGTCTGACTTACTTTTTTCGACAGCGATCTTGTATCTTTTACTTGGGTTGTTATCCTCCATAGTTTCATAAATAGGCTTTGCTCCGGCATCTAATGCGCCGGATTTTAACGAATTAGCCCGATTGCCCATACGTTGGATGTTTCGCATTACTTCGTCAAACCCGGAAATCTGAATGCTCATTTGATTCCGACCTCCTTCGTCACTATCGTAAAGGTGACGTTACGTTCATCGTCATTTATAAAGCTTTCTATTTCGAACGTCCTTCCCGCGTATGAAATGCGCAGGTCGTTTCTAAGAATCGACTTCATCCGTTTTGAATACCGAATAACAAATCGTGCTGTTCTGTCCGCCTGCACTGCGCCAGCCTGGTAAAATTCACGCCCCTGGACCGTCTTAACCGCTGACCAAACGGTCGCAACTGGTAACCATTCCTTTATTTCGAATCCCTCAGCGTTTGTTGTTTCGGTAAACCGAAGAAATGTGATTCGCTTGTTAAAATCGCCAGTTTTCACGAGATCACCTCAGTTGCAATACGATTCCAGCTACTTTATTTCCGCTCAATGCCGTTGATCTATTTTCATACGCGTCTGTGACGTATATGAGGACGGCCAATTTATATAATTCAGATTCCTTGTCGGTTACGCCGGCGTTTTCCAGATGCGTCTTCGCTGCGGAAATGAAAAAGGAGATAAGGGAATCCTCCTCATCTCCATCAATACGAAGATATTCTTTTACCTCATCTAGAGAGATATCCATGTTTACTCACCGCCAGATGGCGCCGGGTCGACGACAGTGATCGATACGGTATTCTTAACTGTTGTCTTCACTTTCGATTTTACAGTAATCGTAGCAGAACCGGCTGCAACCGCAGTTACCTTACCGGAGCTAGTCACCGTTGCGACTGACGTGTTGCTTGACGTGTATGTTACACTCTGATCAGCCCCACTAGGCGATACTGTTGCGGTAATTTGCTGTGTCTCACCGACGTTTAATGTCTTAGACGATGGACTGACGCTGATACTTTCCGGATCTGGCACAGGCGTAGGCTCTGTTGTAACGGAAAGTTCGCTACTCAGCTCCGACGGATTTCCCGCCATTGAGATCGCCCGAACTTGGTATTTATACGTAGTTTCCGGCTTTAAACCGCTCTCATTAAACGATGTGCCAACACGAGTCCCAACAGAAACACCGTCCCTAAAGATTTCGTATTCTTTGATTCCCCCAGCAAAGGCTACGGCATCCCAACTTAGGGACACCGATGAGTCAGTCGAAGATGCCTTTAGCCCTTGGGGCGCTTTAGGGAGTAGTGTCTACTTTAGCGATACGGAATGCAGATTTCAGTTTGATTTTGTGATCGAAATACGCAGTCAGAACGAATACATTTTCACCAGTTTTAACGTCTTTATCGCTTTCGTAAGTGATTGCTGGATCATAGTTGAAGTGGGAGTAACGGAAGTCACCGACGATAGGATCAACTGCTGCATCACAGAATTCAACTGGCTTACCGATGATTTGTTCCGGCTGTGCTCCGTAAAGAGTTGCACTTCCATTAGCCAAAGTTTCAATGATTTCGAGATAGTCTGCGTATGTCATCATTACTTTTGCGTTTTCACGGAAGTCTTCTGGAAGGTCCGCAATAGCTTTTTTGATCGCTTTATATTTATCTTCCGCAGTTACTTGCTTAATTCCGGCAGCGTAGAAGGACATTTCCTCTTCTCCCTGTTTAGGTGTTACTGCGAAAGAAACTTTTTTCTCTTTTGCAGCTAGGCCGGATTGTAAAGCGCGCTCAACTGTAGCGACCAGATCAGTATCAGTAGCTGCCAAAATAGTTTCAGAGATTTTTGCCATGACTTTGAATTTGCGGCGTCCGAAAGTAACCACATCTCCGTCTACTTCAAGTTCTTTAGCAGTCTGCAAGTCTTGGATGAAATCATCATCGTCAAGGGAAAAATCAACTTTAGGGATTTCGAGATTTGTTACACTCGTATACGTTGAAAGATCACGCAACGGATTCTTTACAAAAGGTTCGTGAATAAGTTCTTCCGAAACTGTTTTAGGAAGGAGTTTCTCCCCACCTGTTCCGTTATTATCTCCTAACGCAGCACGTACTTCAGGAGCCGGTACCTCTTTTCTCATTGTTGCACGGATTAAGCCGGCTTTAGCAGAAACTTTCTTAACCTTTGGATCTTCACTGTTAAGTCCAGCAGACGCGCCTGCTTTTGCTTTGTCAAGGCTTGCTTGAATTTTAGCTTTTTGTTCCTGTTCTAAAGCATCGTGTTGATTTTGTAGGATGTCCATACGCTCTTTAAGATCGTCTCTTTTTTGTTTTAGAGACCGCACTTCGTCGATAGAAGCGTTAGGGTCAGCCGCTTTGTTCATGATTTCCTTTTCAACCGATGCTAATTGTGTTCCTACAGTGTTTAAGTTTGCCTTCAGATCAAATAGTTCCATTAAATGATTCCCCCGTTTTGAAGTTTTAGTAAATTTGTTTGTGCTTCCGTGATAAGCTGCTCACGGAACAGGCGCTCTTTTTCCGCCTGCTTTACGTCCTCTTTTGTCTGATTAAGAAGCGATTCCGGAGTGTTCCAGTACTTCGCAAATAACTGCGTATCTACTTTCGCAACCGCAGCGCTAGGAGCTTCAATAGAATCACATAGCCCTAATTCAAGACATTCTTGCGCCGTCAGCCACGTTTCTGCGTCCATAAGTTCGACCAAACGATCACGATTGAGTTTTTCGCCTGCTTTTCCGAGATATGCCTCGATAAGACTTTCGCGAATACGATCCATGTCGTCGGCTTGTTTGCGGAGTTCTTCCGCATTGCCTTGCGCAACAGTCCACGGATTATGAATCATCATCATCGCGTTTGCGGGCATAAAAATAGCGTCACCGGACATTGCGATGACGCTTGCGATACTGGCCGCCAGCCCGTCGACGTAGACGTTAACGTGGGCTTTGTGCCGCTTTATGATGTTGTAGATCGAATTCCCTTCGAAAACAGAGCCGCCTGGCGAATTAATATAGATATTTAGCGCAGATACTTCGCCAAGTCCGTCTAAATCCTCCTTGAAAGTTTGCGCAGTCACTTCGTCCCCCCAGAACTGGGCCGAACTGATTTCACTGTAAATGTAAATCTCGCCTGTTTTAGCGTCATTCTTCGCCGCTTTGATTTCCCAGAACTTCTTTATCGTCCTCACCTCCTTTCGAGTCCTCGTTATCATCTTCGTTAATTTCTAACGATGGAGGCGTCGGGGCATCAGCCGATGTGATTTTCTGTTGCGCAACCTGGTCGATTGGGAATAAATCTTTGCTTAAATAAAGCGTGTCTCCGCCCTCTTCTGGCGGCAAATCCTCCCATGCACGCACCTCATTCGGCTTAAACCAGCCGCTCCGGATGCCTTGTTGATAGAAATTACCGCGGGTCTGCATGTCTCCGCGCAATAACGCGTTCATACTAAACTTAAAATAATAACCGGACTTGCGCTCCTTTTCAGTCAGCAGCTTCCGGTTGAATTCTTTTTCGTACTGAGTTGCGATAGGCATTAGCGTTCCTTGTACATAATCGATATAAAGTTGCTCCATATTGGAGACGCTGCCCTGTGTCTCGCCAAGCATGTACAACGGAATATTAAAGGCCTGCGCGACTCTTGAACGTGTCACTTTTTCGACCTCAAACGCCTTTGTATCGATGAATTCCTTCTTTAATTCACGGATTTTTACCCCTGGTTCCTGAATTAAGAGGCCGCCGTTGTCTTTATAGAAACTTTTAAAGTTCTCTAACATCTTTTCTTTGCGTGTATCGTCGAGTTGATTCGCTAATTCCAAAATGAATGATATCTTTGCTCCATCCATTTGTTCTAGACTGAAAAGCCGGACATCTCGATCAAAGTCGAGGGCGTTCCGCAGAACCTTTAGCGGTGAGATTCCTTTTAGACCGTCTACCGACGTATTTTTAACGTGAATCATGTCCATGTTGTGAACGAAATAATTTCCGTTGTCTCCTAAAATCTCGTACCAAAGATCCCGAGTAGTCTCTTCAATCACCGGCTGCACTCTCGAAGGATCCAAAACCTCTAATCCAACGACTTCATAACGCATTCCGTACCGTTTTATTGCGTAAGCATTGCCATATACGGCCCGATGCGTCTCCAAAAGGCCGATAAATTGCCCGGATGTCATGTTATGATTCGGCGCGTATGTCAGAAGCTCGGAAGCCTGAGACTCAATCGGTTGATAATTTTTATACGCCTTGATTGGTAGGCTTGACATCGTGTTTGATAATCGCGACACAGCCGAGAAAACTGTTTCGTTGTCAGCCAGCGCATGTTCTCCGTAATTTCCTAGAATAGTAGCTCGAGGAATATACCAGTGTGTTAGATCCCTTCTCGTTTCTGCCTTGACATCGGATGGCTTGCGAAAAAAGTTCCGAACATTGCTCCAAAAGCCCAATTTCTCACCTCCTAACCGTTTAATAGATCGCTAATTGAGATAAATCCGACGCTTCCGCCCTCAACCGGCTTCGTCATATCGAGATAAACCTGTGTATGTGCGTTCAGAAAAGCCGCAAAGCCATCGATTTTCCGGTACCTCGTTTGTTTAGTCGGCAACCAGTTACCGTTCCGATCTTCGACGAGCTTGACGTTGTTTAGATACCATGTGAAAAGCTTGTTTTCGTTGTAAACGACGTTTCCGTCAAGCAATAATTCTTTGATATGCTTTAACGGGTCACTCAGAGTAATGTACCCTTGTCGCACAACTTCCGTTTGAAATCCGTAGTTTTGAAGATCGTGAACCAATCGCATCGCATTCGCTGGGTCAAACGTGATCTTATCGATCTGATATTTACGCGACATTTCAACGAACCAGTCGTAAACGTACTCGTACTGAACGTAATTTCCGGGTATAATCGTCAAAAAACCGTCGGCTTCAAACCCACGGTAGTCGATTTTTTCGTTATCTTTTTGTACTTTTGCCGCCGGTACCCACGAATGAGACATAACAAAAACGCGATTATCCGGCAGCAAAAACTCCAGACACGCGCTTGTAAAGTCTTCCGTTTGTGATAAGTCGAAGCCGCCAATGCATCTCATACCACGCAACGATTCCGGATCGACATGTCCGTTATTGCGCTTGATGACTTCGAAGTCTATGAAGCTTTCCTCTCCGTTATCCACGAAGATATTAAACCGTTTGACCAGCCAGTCGTTGTATTCACGAGGGACGTGGCGGTCCGCATTGAAGTCCTGAATCATTGACGGAATATCCATCGTTACTCCAATGTTAGGGTTCGCTTTGATCCACATTTCCGGGTTTTCCACCTCAGAAATGTCGTCTAATTCGGCCATAAAGTAAAAATTCCGCTCCTGAACGTTAGATCCGTCCAAAACATCGGAAGCAATTTCGTAATATTCGACGAGAGGCCCGTCGAGTTGATAGCCGGCCGTCGTGATGTAGATGATTAATGGCTGCCGTCGAGCTGCCCTTGAGTTCTTGATTACGCTGATCAATTTTGAATCTTTGAATTCGTGTATCTCATCGAATATGCCGAGATGCGTATTCAAACCGTCTAACTTTTCGCTATCAGACGCCCGCGCCTCGATCTGACTCATAGACGCGTCATGATAGATGCCTTTTTGATTCTCGCGCAGACGCTTCCGAAGTACCGGTGACTTCTGAACCATTGCACGACTTTCCTCGAATAAAACACCCGCTTGTTGCTTCGAGTTTGCTAAAACGTAGGCCCGAGCGCCCGGTTCGTCGTCCTTTGTTATCGCAAAATTGGCTAAACCGCTGATTTTCGTTGTTTTTCCGTTCTTCCGCGCAACAAAAACAAGGCCTTCACGGAATCTCCGAAGGCCGGTATCGCGATGAACCCAACCGTACAGTGATCCGATCACAAAATGTTGCCACGGTTGAAGCGTCAAACTGTCGTACTGTCCTTGAGACGGTTTACAAAACTTCTCGATAAACTGTATCGGGCGATGCCCTTTTTCTTCGTTAAAAACGTATGGAAATTCGTCTGTTCCTGCGCGTTTTAAATCGCGAAGATGTCGTTTGCAAGCGAGAATATTTTTCTTACTTGCGATTATCTCCCCGGAGACTACTTTTTCCGCATACCATGTTGTAAGCAACTTTTCCGCCGGTTTTTCGCGTATAAATCCGGCTATTTTTTGCGTTTTTAGCCAGTTTTTATACCATTTTTCGATGTCTGTCGGGTTAGAGCTGATCGAAACCGTCGTCATTTTCTTCACCGCCCGCGTTTAATTCTTTTCTTTGAGCCGGCGTAAGATCGAGCGATTTCAGAAGATTGTTTAACGTCGTCACCGTCTTCGTAAGCTCAATTGCTAACGGATTTTTGACAAGGTTCTCCGCGCCTGCTTTGTTCGTATGCCGCATCATTAAAGGGTTTTCGGCTACTTCCTTTTTTAGTCGGCGGTAAAACTTATGAGTGTCAACGTAGAGTTCGATCAGTTCTTCATCCGATTCTTTATACCTGTCTCCGAGGTATTCCCGGATTTTTTTCGCTGTCGGTACCGCCATTAAAACACTCCTTTCATTCGGGGAGACCCCCCTTTAATGTAAAATTTCTGGTCGCGCAACAAGCGAAGGGGGCCCGCCGGTCCCTTGTGTTTTTGTTTTTTAGTCCTGAGGGTAGGGGGCTATAGTTCGGGGTTAGCCTCTGTCTTTATGACTCTAATTTTTCTCTGTTTCTTCTCTGTTTTGGCGCTTTTCTGCCCCTTCTCTGGATGGCGTTTATTGTGGCAGGAATTGCAGAGACTGATCAAATTTGATGCATCTAAAGCTAATTCAGGATATTCTCGCAGCTCCTTTATATGGTGCACAGTCTCGGCTTTAGTGATCGTTTTATTAGCGAGGCAGTCTTGGCACAGGTGATGGTCGCGCTTGAGTACTAAGGACCGGCACTTAGCCCAGGCTGTAGACTTATAGAACGCTCGCGCTTCGGGATCGCGCTTGTGTTTGTCATAGTAGTTACTCATCGCTTAGCACCCGCCATGAATCGCGTTAAGGTTAACGCTGGACCCAGCCGTATTAATCTAGGCTTACAGAACGGACGGCCAGCCAGTTGTATAAATCCAAGCTCATAGTCGCGTTCCTTTCGTTGCTCTCGTAGGTATCTATAACGCTGCTTACGTTCTCTATTCAAAAGCTCGTTCACCTACCGCCACTCACATCGTCTCCTTTTCGTTTCTTTATCGCCTGCGCACCGGAAGGCTCGGAAGCACATTCCGGAAAGGCCCGTAGGCAACGCAAGCACAAAAAGAGCGACCCTTATTCGGATCGCCCTCGTTCTGATTGCGTTGGACTCACGTAGGCTAAGTCGACCGTCGGGTTATAAACCCTTTCGAATGTCGAACGCAAGTCTTTATTGAAACGCGACAGTATAGCTCGCTTTCCGGTACGTATTTAACGTCACCACCGGCGGAGAATCCGATGTCGCTATCGGATAAAAACCTAAGCAAAAGACGAAATATCGCCTTCAGGAACGCCTTGTACATCATGGTACATGCGCAAATAGGATCGGAAGGTAAGACCGAAAATAACCCTTCCGCGCAGATATGGGAGCGTTGATCAGGCGCTCAAACACCATTCCGCTTATTTTGCGAGTTGTCTCGCTACCCGGAAAATATACACGAAATTAGCGCTGTTAACCGTCACCCTACCGAATACCCTCGGCTAAGGCTAAGGCGTCTAATTTCGTGTGATTTGAGCGTGAAAATCGTTATTCTTCTTCAGATCGAAGAGTCAGCGTTGTATCCCGTTCTCCAAATTCTCTTACGTTTGTATCAACGGAGAAATATACGCAATCCTGTTCGATTAGCTTTTCGAATACTTTCCGTAGGTGCGTTTTCTCCTCTTCGGTCAATTTCGCCATGTACTCACCTCCGTTTATATATCGCCGCGATATGTACTAAAAGGACGCCAAGTGTGCGGCTAATGCCCGTTGTTGCTCCGTAGTTGTAGCGTCCTTCTCATAACGTATAGACAACTACGCACGTAAAAGTTGATATACTATTCTAAGATTAACTCCCCTTTGATTATTTCAGCTGAATTTTTGGATGTGATTTCATATGCAATTGAATCTGGCCTAGAATTGAACACTAAATTGTGAGGAAAATGCACGTTTGTGTTTTGTTTGATATAGGAATGCCTATAACAAACCACATCATATCCATTTTCTGTATCATGATCATAGATAAAAAGGTTGTTAAGCGTCTCGAAATAATTTTCTTTGTTTTCCTCCACCTCGTCCTCATAGCTCATATTGAACATTGAATAATCAAACTTAGGTGCGCTTTCTGGATAATCACTATATTCTTTTATGTGTATTGATTTTTTAGGTTTGTAAAGCGTGTTAATTATATCTTCATACATTGGTAGGATATCGTCTCCTGGTACGGGGATATCTTCTTTTTTGCAGAAATGCCCTTTCTTAATGAATAATTTCACATCAATATCTTCATCGGGTTGCGTTCCATTATTTGAAAGAAATATAGTTAAGAAATGTTTACTTTCCAATTGACGGAAATATTTGATCCACTGATTGAATCTTTCTATACCTGAAATTAGATTTTGGATGTTGTTATATTTATTCTTTTCTTGTTGGCTGCCCTTAATAGTCCAACCTCCCATAACATGTCTCATTCTATATAAATTTCCTAGGTTGAAGAAGTTGGATTGATCATATTCTAAGTTATTTTCTTGCGCGAAATTAACTACTAGATCTTTTTCATTTTTACTGAAACTTATTCTCTCGCCTAAGATGATTGGGATATCAACAGTCCCCTGATCATTCAGTTCTATATGCGGGTATTCCTCTATCTCTTTGAACGCGCTAATGAGTTGTTCTTTCGTTTCTAATAAAAATTCTTGATAATTCATATTATAAAAAACGAGTTTTTCGTTACTAACCTCACTTTCCTGGCATTTGATCGAAAGAGAACTTTGGCGTGTAATTTTCGTTTGACTACCAGTTACAAAAACAGCCTTAAAATATTTATCTAAAGCTGCTGATAGTTTATTTCTAAAATCACTTTTATTTTTAAATGTATCGTATAAACCACGCTCCTTAAACCTTTCTTTAAACTTTTCAACCTTTTGATATTGATCATATTCTACCTCTGATATGTCCACTTTACGTTGGCTAAAATAAAGAAAAACCTGCTTATTACTTTTTATCAGTTCTTCTATTTCTTCCTCAGTTCCTGAATCGTACTCATCCGTCGGAGTCCCAAACCTAGTCCAAAAAACACCTACTACAGCATCGCAATCAAGTACAAATTGCTTATTCAATAATTCCTGTGGCTTTCCTCCGGTTTGGGGGTAAGAATCTTTAGACCAATGTCTTGTCATAATAAAAACATTGTAAAGATCGCCTTTGGTTCGATTAAATTCATCAACAACTTCATTGATAACTTTTATCTCTCCTTGAACATCTGACGGACAGGAGATCAACAAATTATATATGCTCGCATTTTTTGCCATACGAACACCCCTTTCACTATTTAAACTTATACCTTCTCTCTCTATATAGTATTTTAAATTATACAAAAAAGGAAGTAGTTACTATTATTCCTAAACCTTTGCGCCCACTCCGTCGCTTACGCTCCTCCGTGTCCGCGGATATTATTAAGACCTTTATCGCGATACAATTATTTATACAATATACATGATTGCGTTTCTGCGGGACGGAGTGAAACGTAGTCCCCGCTAGGCTTCGGATTCAGAAGACTAAGAAGTGATTACAGACTCAAAATCGTTGTATCCCTTGCGGCTGTAAGCGAGAACCCTATTTTCGGTTGTGCGAATAAAGTCGTGTTTTTGGCCGATTTGTGCGAATAAGATCGTGTTCATTATCAATTACGTTATTCTAATTGAGAATATAGCGATAATCTTCCGACATTACACCGACACATCCTCCGTATTATTATTCATATTAACGCATAAATATACGATATCAACACGAAGAAATAGACGCCAATCATTCGTCAGCGTCTTCGTCTAGGTCGATAAGCTCCCGTATATCCGATATATTCAACGCAGTTGCAATCCGGCTGAGGTGGTCGAGCTGCACCCGTTCCTTAATCCCGCGACACAGTTCGCTGATGGCAGTCGGACGTATCCCGGTTAAGTCAGCGAGTTCCTTCTGCGTCATATCTTTCCGATCAAGTAGCTCGGCTATCTTTAATTTAACGATCATTTGCCGGCACCTCCTGCGATTATTATAACGTAAAAACGATATTTTTGTAAATAACGCATTGACGTTATAACGGTTATGCGTTATAATTAAAGTAACGAAAGGAGGTGAACGTAATTGATTGACGCCGTAATGAAGCTTTCGGCAATCATCGCAACTTGGCTCGGAATTATCAAACTAGGACTTGAACTCCGGAAGATGCGAAAGGAATCCGAAAGTAAAGAGCGACGGCCTCCGACCAAGAAGTACCGTCGTCGAACATAAGCTACGAGGGGCATTGCGCCCCTTGTCAATCAATTATAACACGAATGAAACGAATTAATACTACGGAAATTTTGTTAATCGTCGTCTTGCTCGCCTGGATTGCGGATATGAACTTCGGCCGGCTTTCCGTCCTGGACTACGTCGGCCTCGGCTCAGCTATTGTTTTTATCGCGCTTCTATTCTTTAGATCGAGGAGGAATCAGAAATGACGCTTTATATAAAACGTTTGTGGTCGCACACACCGCCATTAGCGGATCATCAAATCAAAGCCCTCCTCGAACTTTACCAATATCCTTTCGTATCGTTTGAGGACAACGGTCGAGCGTACCGGATCGGCTTTGAAACGGCTTTAAGTTGCATGGGATACTCAATCGAAAACAAATCCGGAGGTAATGACGATGAATAAAACGAAACTTTTAACGGCCATCCTCGGCCTATCAATCGCAGGCAACGCGGCTCTCGGAATCTACGCCGCCAAACTAAACGAAGATGTCGATATTGCTTATCGCGTGGCTGACGACATGGCCGCCGAAGCTAAGGACGCCCAGGAAACGATCGAGCGCGAATACATTGTCGAAGGTAAAGACTACGCGGTATCAGCGGACGATGGCGGCTTCGCTTTCGATCCGGCAGCCACGGACGCAAAGCCAGGCGATCGGATTAGCGTGACTTTTACGAAGGATCAGTACGAAAATGGCAGCGGATTTAAGACGATTAAGGTTATCGATTAACACACGAAATCAGGCGTTAAGCAGCCGCCGATACCTAAGATACCCGCAATACATTCCGGCGGCTCCCGCGCTTTAATTTCGTGGGAAAATCGTTCGAAAGGCAGCCGGGAAGCAGGCCGGAAAAAGCTCTGCGCAAACTATTTAAATGACGGAATAATTTACCGAAACCGAATCGCTTTGTCTCGGCGGACTCTTACTATATCATTATAGTAACTACGCTGAAACGAGGTGATTCTTTTTGTTTATTTCGCCCATGCTGCTTGAATCCGCAAAGGAGCCGTTTAACTCTGACGACTATATCACGGAAACCAAATTCGACGGCATCCGTCTGATCGCGTCAAGCAATAACGGCTTAATCCGCCTCTACACACGCCACAACAACGAAGTCACCGCTAAATTTCCGGAACTATTAACGCTCGACATACCGGACGGCACCATATTAGACGGCGAGCTTATCGTACCTGGTCCGACAGGCGCCGGCGATTTCGAGGCCGTCATGGAACGATTCCAGTCGCGAAAAAGTTATCATCCAATAGTATTTTGCGTGTTCGATGTCCTGCGGATAGAAGGCGTTTCAATTACGTCTAAGCCGCTACAGGAACGAAAAGAATTGCTGGCCGGTCTAAAAATCGATCATCCTAACGTTAAAATAGTCGAAGGTGTTCGTGGCCATGCTGCGGATTATTTCGAATTAGTCCGCGAAAATAAGATCGAGGGCATCGTTATGAAGCGGGCAGACGCTCCATATGCAGAAAATAAGCGATCAGATCGCTGGCTGAAGATCGTTAACTACGAATATACTGACGTTTTGATTACGGGACTGCGTAAGGAAGATAATGCGCTGTTGCTTTCATACATGGACGGCCAGTATGCCGGCGTGATGGAATTTATGCCGTATGGTGAGCGGCGGAAGCTACATGCGAATAGGGTAATCGTGGAGGAAACGGAGAAGTATGTCTATATCGAGCCGATTGGGTGCCGCGTAAAGCACCGGTTCAAGACGAAAAACTGCTTGCTGCGGATCCCGTCGTTCCATGAATGGCGTTGAATTGATCACACTATTGTCGTATTCTAATAGTCGGAGGTTGAGACGAATGGATTACGAAACAAAAGGCTATGATACGACGATTGTATACGATTATAAGGAGTACCCGGACGTTCATTACGGGCGCTGCGATAACTGCGATTATACGCTGTTTAAAAGTTCGGTGAAGGACGGCGTTTTCCTACGTGAGTGCCGCAGATGCGGTATGAAGAAGAGTATATGACGTAACGGGACCTTTTCCTGTATTGGAAATAGTTTGGATTATATGCTATAATAAGTTAACAACTAAATAAAATTCAAGCAAGAAAGGATAGTCACAATGGGTGCATTATACTTATCTCTGTATTTTATTGGTGGGTTAACTTTGTCCGGCTTAATTACGGTTTACGGTTTGAAAAAACTTTTTAAAAGTCTTCAAGAGCTAGAGCTTATCAAAAAATAAGAGGGCGGTAAAACTGCCCTCTTATTTTTTTTTTTACCAATGCCCTGTTATTTTACATGCTTCTTTTATGCTTTTATGTTTTTTACCGAGGGCGTGGCATGCTTTATACGCGCCATATTCATACATATCAGAAATAAATTGTTGAGCTAAAGTTACTCCGCAAAGTGTGACAAATACCGCGTACATAGCAGCAGTCAATTTTTCCTTAAAACCGGCAATCTCGAAAGTTGTAGTTTTTTCTTTTTTCGCTTGCTCCTTAGCTTGAGGCACTTCTTTTAACGTCTTTTCAATTTGTTGGCTTGAACTACTTTTTACAAATTCTTTTAAATTAGTAATTTCAATAGCATTTAGACCGAAGTCTTGAGCTACTTTAGTGTCGACTTCATAACCAGAACCCTTTTTCACAATAGAGTTCTCCAAAGCGTCTAAAATAGATATGTACTTATCCTTTTCAACACTTAACGTCCCCTTACTTGAAGCAAAAGCATAGCTAACTGACGGCATTGTAAAAGCTAAAAACAACACAAAACTTAAAACGGTCGCGACAATGCTCACTACTCTCTTACTCAAAACAAAAGTCCCCTTTCTATTATTTGTAACTTTATTCTAAACTAGAATACGATGATTTTCAACATTATTTCCCTTATTTTATATTTTTTGCTATTAATATATAATTGTTAAATGGTTCATTTTCACGACTAGGCAGAATTTATTCTGGTCATTACTTTTACTTTTTACACACGCAGGTAACAATAGGAATTGAAAACTAATAAAGGCGCCATAATTGGCGCCCTCTTTTCGTTCATCTACGGCTTCTTAACGTTAAACATCGCAAGCAGCGTCTTGTCTGGCGTCTTGGACTGCCGATAAAACACGTTAGGATTGAACGTATATCGCTCCGGCTCGCCACCGACCTTTATTCGCGCGACAACGAATTCACCGTCGAATTTCATTTGCTTCAGGCGTCGGCCGAGCGTGTCCGTCGTTACTCCGATCGCTGCCGCAAGCTCTTTCTTATTGAACCACCGTATATACTTCGGATTCTTTTCGAAAGGATTCTCGCAAAGAGCGTTTGTTTCGTAGTGAACGAACGGCAGCATGCGGTAGATCAGTCCGATGTCTGTCGCCTTCACTTCGCTGTATACCTTCTTGATCTTCGCGGTATATAATTTGACAACGTACTGGCTGCCGAAATTGCCCTTGAAATGATAGCGTTCGTTCACCGAATAGGCGCCGTCTTCTTCCCGGATAATGTCGTGTGCAGTACAGGCGCTCAGGAAATCGTAGAACGTTCGCGGCTTTTTCGCGAGCTGTAGAACGGACATCATATCCGCTGTAGTCATCGGAGTTTTATTACGGCTAGATTTAACGAGAACACCGTTGTAGTCAACATAGCATTGTAGCAGCATTAAATAGCCGCATTGTGCCGTTGTGAGAGCGTCATAGACTTCGTGAATATTAGACATATTCGCGTTGGAAAAGTCGCGCCTGTCCGTCGTCTGCTTTTGCTGCTCCCGGAAAGCTTCGTCCTGGTTCCGGTGTCTGAGCGTATAGTCTGTCGATAGATCTTCGCCTGTTTCTGCGTTTACTACTAGTAATCTTTTCAAAATATCGTCTCCTTTTTCGCAAAATAAAAGAGCGCGTGTAGGGCGCCCTCATAACGTATAGACAGCTAAACAGGTAAAAATGTCGGGTTTAGTGAGAATTTTTTTCGCCGGTCTCGATATTGATCGTGAACTGTCCCGAGGATCTTCCCTTTACGAAATCGTTATATCGGCTTCTTCGTTCTTTATTTCGCGCCCTGGCCACCCTATCAACGAACTTTTCCTCGTATGAAGATCGTTTTCTTCGCGTGGGAACTTTATAGTTTCGGCCATCTGCCCCGTACTCTTCTGCGAGCTTTTCTGATGCCTCCGACTTGTTACGCTCCTCTCGCTGCGTTTCACTCATGATCGGGTACTCTTCGCGAGCCATTTTATCCGGGTGTGGGTTCGTTAGCTCTTCGTAGATTACGAGATTCGCCATACGTTCAAGCGCGATAGAATCCGGGTGCTCTCCGGCTGAATCAAAATAAGCGTCAGCCAGCGCGGTAATTTCCTCAATACGTTGGATCCGGTCAAGCTCTCCGGCTTTCGTTCGTTGTTGTAATTCGGTAATCATTTCGTGCAGGAGCGCTTTATCCATTAATTCGTCCTCCCATCGTGTACCCTTCGCCATGACTCGCCCAATAGTAGTAAATATCGGCGATTGAATCAGCCGCTCGATTTATCAGATGATTAACGGAATCCTTGCCGACTCCCATCCGTTTCCCCGCCTCGACTTGTGTCATGTCTTCGAAGTATACAAGCCGAATGGCCTCACGCTGCCTATCGGTCAGATCCGCAAGCTCAATCGCGTTGTGCAGATCGAGCAGCACTTCGGCAGCTTCGTATTCTCCGAGTCGTTTGCGGCTGACGAACTTCGGATAATCGGAGAGCAACGTTTTGACGCCCTCCGCATTGTCTAGCGCATAAGCCGCCTCAAATTCGCGATCCTTTCGGTGTAGATCGACTTTGACTGATCCCATTAAACCGCCTCCAATTTCGCTGAGTTATGTCGTTCACCGTAGGAATCGCGCAGTCTATCGAAATAGTTGCGGACAATTTCGTCCTGCCAATCGAAATCAAACGAGCTCACCATACGGCCATTCCATTCGATCTCATCTCCTGCCCCTAGCGTTAATTCATTCCATCGGTAAGGCCCGTCTGAGAACGTTCTTTCCGCGTCTCTGTGGCCGTCGCAGATACCATTACCATGAGAGAAGAAAAACGCGTCGTTACCTTTCTCGATTCCGTGCCAGCTTGGAAGGTGCGGATATAGATTTTCGCGCATTAGGTTGTCGTCAGTAAAATCGTTAAGAAGTTCGTCAAGTTGTGTTAGACCATCGCCCCATTTATCCGTCGACTCACCTTTCGCGTCCCATCCGATATCTGTTACTTGAGCGAAATAGGCTGGCGGCTGGCCTTCGAGAAACTTTGCGTCGTATTCCGTTATGTCTTTGTCTCCACCTCTTCTAAAATTCGATTCCCATTTTATAGTCGCGGGCGATATTAATTGCGTACCAGGTGGCGCCTTCCGTAAAATCAAAATCTGTGTTGGAACCGTTGTTCCTACGTGCTGGAACGTCTCTCTCGGCAACATAATCGTCGCAACTTGCCAGCACGTTTCGTGCATCAACTTCCGAATCTTGGCCGCGTAGTTACCGTAAGATAGTCCTAACGGAAGGACAAACGCAATATATCCGCCAGGCTTTGCCGCCTTGATTGCAAGTTCAATAAACGCAACCTCTGACTTTCCGCCGTATTCGCTCTTCTTTTTTGTAACTGACCGCCACTCTTCGCCCTCTTGCGGTTCGAATTTAACAGTGACGCCATACGGAGGATTTCCGACAACTAAGTCGTAATAGTCCCGGCGATCATGAACAAGCGCATTCCCTTCAATAATTTCAGCGTCTGGATAAAGCAACGACGTTACCTTTGCGCTTGTCTTATCGAGTTCTAACGCAGTCAGATCGGCTCCGTCCGGAGCGTGTTCGAGAAAGACACCGGCGCCGACGGAAGGTTCGAGGACTTTCGGATTCTCAGGTAAGCGCGGCTTCAGTACGTCCCATATGAATTTAGCGACGTGGGTTGGTGTGAAGAATGCGCCGCCTGAGAATGCGTTCGGTAACAGTCCGCCAGCAGACGTATAGTTTTGTCGTAAGAATTCGAGATCTTCTTCGGTTATTTGGTCGCGTTCCTTTGCGATGATTTCCATTGATTTAACGTTACCTTCCCAACGTTTGCGAGCGGCTTTCCCCATTCAGTTTCCTCCTTCGTTAATAACTTCGTTAACAATTCGTACATCTCTGTTGACTATCGGTAACTAATCCGTCTATACTAAACGTAAATACTTTCGTAAGGAGATTCGATATGGCTCTTACGTGGATATCTAACGACTTTGAGCGCAACACCAAAGCGTATATAACAATCGAAAAGCAACGACGCTTATTTATCTCGGCAGGTGCGCGCCGTATGATCGGATTGCCGAAAGACGCACCGTTTTATTTATCCGTCGCATATGACGCGGCTGAAAAGCGGATTGTTGTCGGCAAGCCCGAACTCGTGAAACAGCCCGATGTCGTACCGTTCAAGTTCGATAAGCGCGGTAATGTATCGGCTTGGCCGTTTTTACGTAGGGTCGGAATTGACGTCGATAAGCTTCCGCAACGCTATTACTTGATCGGCGATGGTGAAGCGTCTAAACAGCCGTACCTGGCCTATCCGAAAGGCACATACGCGTTTCAGCTAGACGAGTAGTTCCGCCATAATCGCGTCCAGTTTCTCGTATAACTCTTCCGGCTTGCCTGCGTTCTCAATTTCGTAATCAACTTCGAAATGATCAACGGCAAGCTCAGTCGGATGCTCCAAGTCGGCAAGATCGAATTGATCGCCGGCTTTTTTAGCGCGTTCAATACGGAGATCGGTCGGTGCTGTTATGCGGACAAATACGAATCCTTCGTCCTTCAGCCGCCTGTATTCGTTAGGCTGCCGACAGTCATCGACGATCACGCGATTCTTTAGCGCAGTATTGCCGCAATCGCAAGGGTGGCGTTCGAGATAGGCGGCTATTTTCGGCATGAGAGCGTCGATCCATACGTCCTCTCCGAAGGCTTCCCGCGCCCACTGCCCGAACTTTTGATAATGAGCGCGCGGCTTCGGATTTCTCGTAACGTGCGGAAATGCGCGGTGGAATGCGTCCTTCAGTTCGTCGCCGAATGCGAACGGCTGAAAATCGTAGTGGAGCGAAATGTACGATGCGGCCAGCGACTTGCCTGCGCGAAGTGGTGCGGTGAGGGCGATCTTCATCGGCGTTTCTCCTCGGTTGCTCCGGAGATATATTCGATCTCATGCGTAGCAAACTCGCCCACCTTAGCGTTGATGCAAACCGACATAACTCCGCGCAGCCTCTTGCCATCCTGATAAACTTCGAATCTTCCTGGTTTCCGACAAATAAATACTAGAGGCGCGTCAATAGGAGAATCCTCTTCGGCGGTAAACAGGCGCAAATCTGAGTCGGCTTCGAGGTGCGCCACCTTTCCGTCGGTTTCCTTTGCGGCATATTTCAGCGCCTCCATTTCTTCGCCGAGCATCCGGTTGTCTTTGTGCAGCGTGTCGATTTCGTCTTTGATACGTTTATTCTCGCGTTCCAATTCCGCAACACGCGTCGCCAGGTTAGCGATAACGTCGATCGGGTCGGAGGGCTGCGGTTCTTCTTCGGAGGATTCGGCCGGGACGAGGACGCGATAGTCATCAACATCTACGTCTAAAAAATCCTCACCAGGAACGCCTTTATTCAAAAAGAAGGATCCGTCGTCAAAAAAGTCATCAAATTTTTTTACGAAGTCGACAAACCCTATCGGAAAATCATCGCTCTTAGTTACGATAACCTTCTCGCCTACTTCCGCTTCACGATCGACCATTTCGTAGCGATCTCCGTCAATGTGGACGATGTTGGTCGGTTCGAGGACGTGGTATACATCGGTTTCTGCGTCAACAAAACTCTCCCCTTCGTATTGTTCATTTATGTCAAACGATCCGTCATCAAAGTACTCATCGAATTCGGCCACTGTACCGATAAACCCTTTCGGATAGTCATCACTATCGACAATAACGATCTTCTCGCCAACCTTCGCCTCCCTGACGACCTCTACATATTCCCGTTTGATTCCGCCAAGTGATTCGTCAGCCAATACGTGGATTTCTTCGTTAGTTTTCGTCATTTATTCCGCCTCCTCTAGCGCAACAACCCGCATAACCTTGCCGCGGTGATGTTTCGCGCCTCTTTTAGCACTCGCCAAACTGTCATACGCTTTAATACGTGGGGCCGTAGAACTTCCACCGCCTTTTGGATAATCGATCACATTGCCGTTTTCATCAACGGTTGCCAAAACGTATAATTCTGGAATTTCTTTCATTCGATCGCCCTCCCGTTATTTAATAACCCGCAATTCTACCGACTGCCGGCCGAACTGAACCGCGTCTGACTCATTCGCGACCAATAGATCGAGCCGTGCGCCTTTAATCGCACCGCCAACGTCAATCGCCTTCGCCCGAAAACTCGAACCGTCAGCGAGCCGGACTTCAACCGTAGAGCCAAGCGCAATCACAGACGGATCGACCGCTATGACGCGCGCTCCTTCGTAATAGATCGAATGGCTGACGTCGACTCCCGTTTTGGTGATTCCGGTGCAGCCTTCCGAACAAAAGGCGGTGTATGCTGTCGCGGTAAAAGTCCGCCATGCTGACGTTTTAGTTGCGGTCGGCGTCGGTTTCTTCGGCTGCTTCAGCGCCTTGATTTCGTCCTCAAGCGCCTGTATCCGTGCATTCTTTTTCGTTAGCTCTTTCGTTAATTCTCTGTTGCGTGATTCAGCCGATTGGATGGCGGCCTGCTCTGGCGTTATCCTTGGCGGTTCTGGCGGCTGATCTGCCGGACAGTGGCCGGAGAATAGCTGCGCTGTTAGCGTGAAATTCGTTAGGATACCGATGCTTATACCTCCTCGAAGAATTGCGCGGTCCACGGCTCTACATTAACGACTTCCTGGCGTAGAGCTTCCGCTAGGTCAGCGATCTCCTTTTGCGCACCCTTGCCCGGCTTCCGTTTCGAATAGAATTCGAGAAGAGATCGTAGATTCGCAGTCATTACGAGATTAGTTGCGGCTGCTTGCGGGAGGACGGCGCGAGCGTCTTCGGCAGCTACACCTGCACTCCTTAAAGCATCGTAATATTCTTGCGCAGATATCATCGCAGTTTCGAATATTTCTTCCGCACTATGGTCAGTTACTCTCGATTCAGCAACGTTATAAAATGGCGTTTCCTTTTCGTTGTTTTTAACAGTATCGGGCATAACGAAATCGAACCCGCCCGATCTATCGCCACTCCCCATCCGCACATAGCGCTGTGACTGGACGCTGAAGCTAAAGCCGACTCTGTGGCGTGTAAGTTGCGCCAATAACGCCCGGCTTACGCCTTCAATCGCAAAGGTGAACGATATATGCTCAAGCGTCGACGTGTGGCCGGACCGGACGATCATTCGGAATAGGCGGTCGGCGTCCGTGCCTACGCCGCCATCTGACGCTTTGGAGCCGAAATACTTGCCGCCTTCCTTTGCGACGATTTCAGACGGTTTGTTGGAGCTATAGCACGTTCTAATTGCGGTTAGGGCGACGGCTTGGCCGTCCGTCGTGTCCAACGAATTAATGAAGTTGTGGTCGTAGTTTCCTACGTTGTCTAGTTCGTCAAAACTATCGAAAAATTCATCGCTTAGCTGTGTATGCGCGATCAGCTGTACGTTCATTTTGGTTTCCGCCATTATATCCGCTCCTCCTTAAAAATCGTTACTCTTCTTCGATCGTCCATCCGTTTAATCTTGCGTACTTTAATTTTCTTGAATATCTACGCTTCCACTCGTCCCACCTTTTCGTTTCTCCGTGCGTAGCGAATGGATCTTGGTTTTTCTGTTTTAGAAGAATATCGCCAACCCATCGAGGAACTGCCGGTTTATAGTTATTTTTATCCATGTGCACGACTCACCCCACTACTCCCGAAGCCACCCGCGCCTCGATCACTATCGCCCAACTCGGTCACTTCCTTAAATGCCGCCTGCTCGATCGGCTTAATTACGGCCTGGGCGATGCGATCTCCTTTGCGGATGAGATACGTTCCATAATAATACGACCTATTCGTTTCTTGGCCGCCTCGTTCGTTTTGTAGATTTAAAGGAAGGTGCGTAAGAATTTTTTTCCAAATAGACCTATGTGCAATATTATCGACAATCACTCCGACTTCTCCCCGATAGCCCGCGTCAACTGTACCGAGCTGAACGCGAAGCTTCGTCTTTAGCGTAATGCCGGATCGCGGCCGGATCTGCATTTCGTAGCCTTCCGGAATCTCGAACGATAGCCCCGTTTTGACTAGCGCGGTTTCTCCCGGCTCGATAACGACCTCTTCTGCCGAAACCAGGTCGAAGCAGGCGTCTGAAGCGTGAGCATATTGCGGAATTTGTGCATCTGGTGACAAGCGTTTAATATTTACGTTCATACGAAAACCTCCTCGTTAATAGTTGCGTATATACTTTCGTTAATGGACGTTATTCGAAGTAGAAATCGTCATCCTGAAGCGCTTCAGCAGTCGCCTTCTTATATCCGTTGCCCTTTTGACTGAAGAAGTCCATCGATTTTGTCTTCGTACTCAGCCCGTTCAGCACGATCGGATTTACCGTTTCATCTTCGAAATACGGATCAAATCCGAGGTTAGCCAGCGCCTTGTTTCCGTTGTATCGAACGAACTTCTTAACGTCGTGAGTCAGTCCGACCTGATCGTAAATATCCTCGGTGTACGCGGCCTCATTCTCGTAGAGTTCCGCAAGCAATTCGACGGCAAAGTCGCGCAATTCGATCTGAACAGCCGGTGACTGGCGGTTGTAAATTTCCTGCGCGAGTAAGCCGACATAGACGCCGTGGATCGCCTCGTCGCGGATAATGAGATTAAGTATCTCGCCGCTGTTCATCAGCTTACCTTGCCCGTAGAAATATAACGGATAATAAAAGCCGCTGTAGAAAAGGAAACTTTCGAGATAAACCGATGCAACCATCGCCTTGTATAACGAAATATCATCGCCAGCCTCAATCGCGTTATACAGTCCGCCAATGATTTCGGCCTTACGCTGCAGGTATCGATTCGTCTTTACCCATTCGAACAGTTCCGTTATTTTCTCCGCTGGCGCAAGCGTCATGAAGATGTTCGAATATGATTTCGCATGGACTGCGTTCTCCATCATCGCCATAAAATTCAGCACGGCTTTTCGTTGGTGGCCGGATACCTGGGCGGCAATTAGCGGCATACCTTCGTTACCTTGCTCCGTGTCCAGAAGCGTCAACCCCGCGAGAACTTTCATATACGTATCCTGTTCGTTGGCTCCGAGATACTTCCACGTTAGGAGGTCGCCATTCAGCGAAATCTCTTCCGGAAGCCAAAACTGCTTAACGTTCTGTTCGTAAAACATCTGCGTGAATCCGTCTTCGTGTTGCGACCAGTTGGCCGCTGTATATTGCGTCAATTATTCGTCCTCCATTCTCTCTAGTGCCTTGTAATTATTTTTAATCGATTCTTTTATCATTAACTCTCTCGCTTTCTCTTTTGTGGTAACCCTAAAAGTACAGTCATCTCTTCCGTACATCTCGCAGTAGACAACGTAATCGCGAAAAAGTTCGTGCATATATTCAAGATCTCCGGCACCATAAAACTTTCCGTTTAAGAAACAGGCATAGATTTGATACACTTCATTAAAACCTCCTCTCCGTTTAAACCACGCACGACAAGCAGCCTTCTTGCCCCGTATCCTTTGTTCGCGCATAGTACAACGTCTTGATCCCTTTGTGATGCGCGTATAGGTCAATTCGGTTCAGATCGCGTGTCGTCATCGTATCCTTTAAGAACAACGTAAATGAGATGCCTTGATCGACGTGCTGCTGAATTGTCGCGATCATATCGACGACTTTAAACATATCCATGTCGTACGCTTCCTTATAGAAGAACCAATTTTTCGCGCTAAGCCCCGGCATAGGATAATACGTCTTCGAATTACCATACGTACGCTCCTCAATGCGCTCCATAATCGGCATGACTGACGCAGTAGCCGACTGAACGTACGAAATAGAACCCGTCGGGGCGATCGCAAGTCTGTATGAATGGTATAGTCCGTATTTCCGTATGTTCTTCGAAAGCATCTTCCAGTCGTATGGATGTGGTAAATAAAAACCTTCGAAAAGCTTAGACACGCGCTCTGTCTGCGGAAGGAATTCCGTTTCATAGTCGTAGTAATCTCTGAAGTAGCTACCATCCGCATACGTTGACCCTTCGAAGCCCTCGAATGTACTGCCGGTTTCTTTCGCAAGCTCCATCGATCTCACAAGCGACCAATAATTGACGAGCGCAAAGAATACGTTAGCGAAGTCCCGCGCCTCTTCCGACTCATAGGCGATCCCATTTTGCGCAAGATATCCGTGTAGATTCATCGCGCCAAGTCCGATCGAACGCATCTGACGGTTAGCCTTAGCGACTGCCGGCGCGTTCTTGATATTCGTTGATTCCGATACGATCGTCAGCGCATCAACTGCGAGCTTCACCGTTTGCTCGATCGACTTATTCGCCATGACGTTCGCAATGTTCAGCGATCCGAGATTGCACGAAATATCGAGGCCGATTACGTCCTCTTCTCCGTAGTCTGTGTACTCCGACACTTTGGACGCCTGAAGCACTTCTGACTTTACATTCGACGAGGGTCGCAACACCCTCGCCCGTTCTCTTATGAACTGCTTACGGTCACCCGCAAGAATAGACTATATCACCGACCCAATGGGCCGCCCGCCGTTTCCACCGTCATAGGCTTACGGTGTACTCTACTCCCTTCCGCTTTCGCGTGGTTTCGATAGTCGTTCGGCATTTACTTCGTCGCAGGTTTGTATTTGACCTCGTTACCCGATTCGTTTATAATTCGGATAGTTAGGTGAGTTTAAACGGTAAATAACCGTTGTAACTCCAATTCCGAATAGTTTGCCGTACTCAGTAGAGCTTCTATAGATTTCGCCGTCTATCTCTACCGGCTTACTATTCGCTTTTCTTGTTGCTTCGAGCATCGCCTCAGTCTTTGGTACTCCGTACATCGGATTCCTTGGTCCGCTCGCATTAAAGCTTTTTAGTTTTCTGATTCTCTCTTTTTCTGGGTGACTAGTAAAAGTATCTCCGCCGATCGAGGTTTCTTTTAAATTGTAAAAGTCACTGCTATTGACCGCGTCAAACATATCAATGTAATACTCTTCTATTTCGCGCAGCTCTTGTTCAGAATCAGCTTCATCAATGATTATTCGAAAAAAGTTTTCTTTGCCATGCTTTTTAATAGCCCTCTTTAAGTACACGCCACTTCCGAGATATTTTTCCCAAGAGTTTATCCTTCCGTACACGCATTTACCTACATACCGCATGTTGTTCTTTTTATTTACGGTTATATAAATGAATCCGTATCTTATCTCAACCGTTCCTCTCTCCTGCGACGAAGATTTAGCACGGTATTGTCTTTTAAAGAGTTTCACCGTTTAGGCGGGTTTGCTACGGCCATTACTGACCGAAGGTGCTACAGTTAACACAGATTCGAAAATTTAACCTTCGAAATGTGATTCAGCGCATGAGCCGCGTTTACGTTATCTTCGAACATGATGTACGGATACCCCGATTCGGACCGCAGAATCGCAAGCTTTTCGAGCAGCTGCCGCGGATTAATCTTGTCTTTGCGTACGTTCGGATTCTCGACGAGTTTGTCGTACATTTCTCCGATATCCATTTCGTCAAGATGCGTGCCGTATTCCGTATAGACCGTGTGCGGGTAGAAAACGTATGCGTCCCGGTCTTCGCGAGCCAATTCGATGAATTTATCCGGGATGACGACGCCGATCGATAACGTTTTGACCCTTACGTCTTCATCTGCTGATATTTTTTTGGTCAGTTACCCTTGCATTTCTACAAGGACTGGACTATATCTTCATCTACTAGAGATGCCTTGCGCTTCAACCGGCGCTAATCTCCGGCTTACTATTAGTCTCTACACCTTCCGAGCACCTGTAATAGTTTTTGAATCTTGGATTATTCACTCGACTTGTTATAGTCGTTCTACTTATTCCTAATTGTCTACTGGCCTCCGCCATCGAACGATAAAACAGTCCATCTATAAAGATCCCGACATTATTACCATTATTTAATCTAAGTTTACGGCGCTCTGACTCTGTCTTCTCTCTCCCCATATGCGCAACAGACATTTTCAACTTGGTTTCTTCAGTGTGCTTTCTGCCGTCAAATCGTTTTGTAATCCTGCTTCTCATCATTTTCATATGGTCTGAATTTCCGTACCACGGGTTATTCTCTCCCGAATTTATTTCAGACAACTTTTGTCTAATTTCTTCGCTATGTGTTTTGCCGAACATTGGGTTATCTTTACCTCTATAAGACATCCCAAAAGCATTATCGTATAGGTTATATCTCATCGATTCGTTAGATTTAGAAATAAACTCCTGCTCAATATCAAATAATGCGTTTCTGTCTATTCCGTTAAAGAGTTTTAGAACCTCGAATTTAAAGGATTCAGCACCATAAATGTTATAATCCTCTTGCATTGGTTTATTGTGGTGATTCCCTCTCTTTAATAAGTTGAAGTGATCTCTTTTTCTTTTTTTGTAGTCTAAACTACTTCCGATGTAATACCTTCCGTTCTTTGAATTAATAATTCTGTATACAGCCTCCACGATTTCACCTCCTTTTGTGCTCGGCTTGGCACGGGATTGCCACCGCCACTACGCGCTGAGGTTTCCCCGTTAGCCCTCGAATGAGGACACCGCTTTTGCGTGCGTTCACAAGGTTTTCACTACCCAATCGCTTGGATAGGCGACTACCAATTAATCGAGAAAAGCATCAATGTCCGCATGAAATACGTTAAGATACGCTGCGCCGGCTCCCTGCCGCTGGCCCATCTGATCCGCATACCGGAAGGCATTATCGAGCAGCTTCATGACGCCGACGACGCCCTTCGTCGAATTCTCAACGCCCTTGATCGACTCGCCTTTCGCCCTGATTTTCGATAGAGACAACGACACCCCACCGCCAAGTTTCGAAAGCTGCATCGCCATGTCGACCGCGCGACTGATATCGTTTAGCGAGTCGCCTACTTCGAGAAGGAAGCACGATACGAGTTCGCCGCGTCGCTTCCGTCCGGCATTTAAGAACGTCGGCGTGGCCGGTTGATATTCCTGCCGGATCATCATTTCCGCAAACTCGACCGCCTTGGCTGCGTCTCCTTTCGCGAAGAATAGCGCACAGATGGCGATCCGGTCTTCGTACCGTTCGAGGATCTTCTTCTTATCGTTCGTCTTGAGCGCGTAATCGTTGTAAAACTTAAACGCACTCATGAACGAAGGAAATCGGAACTTTTTCGCATAAGCCGCCTTGTAGACGGCTTTGATCTCGTCGAACGTATACGGCTCGAAGACCTCGCGTTCGTAGTAATCGTTCTCGATCAGATAGTCGAGCTTTTCGCGCAGATCGTGGAAAAATACCGTATTCTGATTCACGTAATCTATGAAATAACTACGGACGGCTTCGGCATCCTTTTCGAATTGAAAGCCGCCGTTCTTCCGTATCATAATTTCGTTATTAAGTTCGATATACTTCGCGTGCTTATTCGTCAATAGCCCTCATCCTTTCCATAAATATCCGTATATCTTCCGTCGTCCCCGCCAACTCGAACTTGTGAACGATCGGCACTCCGTATTCTTCCGCAATCAGATCGGCCGCCTTGGCGTAGTTACTCCCCCAGGTCTTGTTCCCCGACGCAGCCACTCCCGCCATTAAATCGCCATTATCCGCGAGGAAATCCCAAACGGTGCCGGCGACCTGGCCGAATCCGTAAGTTCCCGTTACCAAGACGAACGGCTCCGTTAAGAACATATCCGCCTTGATCTCGACCGCAGGCAGGCCCGTCTTGGCTACGAATCGGCGGACGTTTCCGGCCAGCGAGTAGTAGGCGATTAGCATAACGACGCCACCAACACTCCGATAGGAATCGCGTACATAATTAGGACGATAATTTTCGCAAGCCTTTCCGCTTTTGTTTTCGTTTCCTCTACGAGTGCCAGCATCGTAAAAAGTAATAGGCACGCTATCGCAACGTATGTCATCCGACCGACTCCTTCCGTTTTAATTCCGCCTCTATTTCGGCTCTTTGCGCCAGAATCCGGTCACGCTCGATTTCCAACTCGATTAGCTTCGTATTGTGCCGGCTAATTGCGTAATCAACATCGGTAAGTTGTTCTTCAAGCCACCGCAAGGACTGCCGCAACTGTGCGGCCGGGACGCCGTAGCATTCGTATGTCATTGCGTTTCCTCCTCTACGTCCTTTTGAACGCGTTTATGTTCGCGGTAAGCGCTGCGCAGTCGGTCAGCTAATCCGGCGAGTAACGCGGTTACCATGAAAACCACTGCGACTGTGATTCCGACTTTAACGACTGTTCCGACCGCCGGGACCGATAACAGCGCCGTCACGATGACGTAACCGGTCAGGCATCCCGCAGAAAACAGACCGAGTAATAAGGTGAGCGCAATCAAATACGCTAATGCTCCGATAAGTCGCTGCTTAAACATTCGAATCACTCCTTCGGTTTTATAATCTTCTCGCGAATCAGATACGTCAGCGCTACCGCACAGGCATCGCTATGATCGTCCGTTGCGAATTTGTGGTCGTCCGGCAACCCGAGCCATTCGCGCACACTCTCGGCAACTTGTGGCTTCTTGGCGTTTCCGTTTCCGGTGACCGTCTTCTTAACGTTGGCGGGCGTCACATGGACGTCGATATCGTATCCGTATCGGTGCAGCGCCCGCTCGATCGACGACCATGTTCCGTGAATCTTATTGTTCTGCGCATAGTTACGGCTTGGCGGCCATATCTCCCGAACGATCACATCGAACGGCTGATTGTCGCGCGCAAATAATAACGCAAACGCTTCGATCTCCTCATAGCGCAATGGCTGATCGGTTGATGCGGACGTTTTAAAGTTGGCGGATTTTATGAGGCGAGCCTTTCCTCCCTTTGCTTCGATGATTGCGAATCCCGGCGATGTTAACGAAAGGTCAAGGCCGAGGACCCGGATCGCTACGGACCTACTCATCCAATGCCGCCTTGACAATAGATTCAACATCCGTAGATTTTTTAATTTCCGCAAAGATAACTTCCCCATCGCCTAGGCCATTTTCGACCGCGTATCGTACATATCTTTCGTACGCTTCATTCGCCTCTTGTTCCGAATCAACAATTTTAAAGTCCATTTCGTCAGTTTCTAAAATGAGATATTTCACCATCATTCCGCCTCCCTTTCGCGAACTCTTTCGATAAATTCGAGCGCCTCAACGTACTGCCGTTTCGTAGATTCATAGACGTTCGATCTCCGCACTTGTGCGACTTTTGCGCGAATCTCCGCCAATTCTTCGTCCGTCAGCGACTTCGCAATCGCCGTCTTGTATCCGTTAAACGTCCATCCGTTCAAATCCAACGGTAAAGGAGTTCCTTCTTCGACAGACTTACGTATTTCTACGAATCTATCGAATAGCTGCTCGACGTCTTCCTCCGTAATTTCGATGCCGAACGCCCGCATGTCCGGCGACTTTTCGAATTCACCTTCCGGATACACCCACGATTTCTTAGCCGCGTTCACGTAGAGGATGACGTAAAGGTCGACACCGTACATCGGACCGTAAGCGACGCATTGCTTGACGTGCTTTTCTTCCGGCTGTCGCATCGAATGGACTGACGTCTTTGCGGCGGTCGTCTGCTTCGATTTAATTTCGAGTCCAACGCGCAGCACTTCGCCATCTTCCGTTACGTAGCGCATGATGCCGTCGCATGTTCCGTATAGATTGAACGAGTAGCCGCGATGTGTGACCGGATGATTCCTTTTCGCGAAGTCCTCGAACATTGGCGTTCCGTCTTCGTTCTTTTCGAAGCTGAACGGACAGGGGCGACCGGTCTTCTTCTCGAAATGTTTCTCCATGAAGAGAATGTCGCGCTGGATTACGTCCCCAATCGCCGTACCGATTCGAGTCCATCGTCCTTGATACGGAGGCTTCTTCGTTTCGTCTCTCGGAGAACCGATCGCCTTGTGATAAAGCTCGCGAGGGCAAGCGTTAGCAGATGACGGCGAGAAATACGGCTTCTTCGGAAAGACTTTCGGAGCGTTGGCGTACCATTTATGAATCTGCGCGTCCAGGGCGTTATCCCACGTCTCCGGCAGCGAGTGCCATTCGTTCAGATATTCGACCAATTCGTCCGCAATCTGCTGCGCGTATGTGGTCGGTTCTTTTAAATGTGCCCGCAGTGAATTTGCGGCTGATCTTACGTTTGAATTCGTCAATTAATCGTCTCCCTTCGAATCGCTAAGCGCCTTTTGTAAATCGTTGTAGATACCCTCGTAAACTGGATCTTCGTTTATATCGATTCCGAGCGCCTCTAACAAACTTTCGATTACATAAAGCGCTTCTTTAATCGTCTGCTCATCTACGAGGATTTTCGCCACATTAAACCGCCTCCTTAGGTTTTCCGCTCTCAAAATCCCAATCGTTCGGGCTATATTCCTCCATCCAACACGGCTCGATTACTGTGTCGCAAGCTAACGGAAGAACTAGCGTGAATGTATTCGTCATAATATCGTCTAATAAATCCGTCGCTTCTTTCGTTAATTGATCGTTTGGTGTAGCGAACTTCAATTCGTCGTGTAGAGTCAGCGGAAACTCCCAGCCGCGCTCAAGCACACATTCGTAATATGCCCGGATCATACACATCTGAAGAATATTCGCGCCCGACCCTTGAATCGTATGGTTAAACGCAGCGCGCTCACAACCGCCAGTAAATCGCATCAGATCCCAAAATTCAGAGCGTTCTTCCCAACGTAATTTATTCGTTTTCTTGCCGAGTTCCGGATCGTTTTTGTCTTTGATGCCACACTTGCGCATAAGCTGGCATAGCCGTTTATATTTCTCGACGTAACCCGGAAAACGGCGCTTCTGTTTGAAGATCGTCGCAGTCCATCCGTGCTTGCGTAGGTGAGCGAATGTGGCCTCGACCATCCCTTTGAATCCCGGCAATATCTCGTCAAACTTTCCGTACGCGACTTTCGCCTGCTCTTCGTCAATTCCGAAAGGTATAACGCCTTTATAGAACATATCGAATGCCTGACCGTATCCGATCGCGAGAAACATCTGCTTCATTGCTTTTCGGTAAGCCGGTACTGCATCCGGCGTTCCTTTGACGGATTTATAGTACGATTCCGTACATATCTCCTTCGGAACATCGAACAGGATTGCGGCAAACTCAACGTACGGATCAAGTCCTCTCCGATACATATCCGCGAATATTTCGTCGTTAAACTCCGTCGCCATCCTATGCGCCTGAATCCTCGGCTCTATCGATGATAAGTCGGATCCTAAGAACGTAAATCCTTCCGGCGGCTTGAACGCCATCCGCACCCGCTGCCCCTTCTCTGTACGCGACGGGATGTTCTGGATGTTCCGCCCTTTTTCCGTCTTCTTCGGCGCTTCGACTAAAACGTGCATGTGATCGAGGAAGTTGTCGTCGTTGATGTTTACGCGATATAAGTCGTTGCCCTTTCCGGTATATCCCTTCGAACTGTAGCGCCCAGTCGATACGGTTTGCAGTTGCGTATGGAGTCGTCCGTCGACGTCTTTCACGTAAGGAATCCGGTTGATGAACGTTCCTAATAACGTCGTCAACTCCGAAAATGTTGCTAACGGTTTGAGCCGCGCGTCTTCCTTGAAGTAGAGCGCCAAGACGTCCTTACTGACAGCCCGCGTTTTCTTCTTATCGATAATCTTCGTTTTGTCCTCGATCCCGATTACGTCATAAATTAAATACTGAAGGTGTTGATCCGAATCGAGATTGAATTCGTGAATGTAGTCCGGCGCGTTCTGCGGAATAGCTGGCGCAAGAGGCTCCGTCTTGTACTTTCGGATACGCTCTTTTAATTGCGCATATTTCTTCGTTGCTGGGTTCGCTCGCTTGATCTCCGCCTCACACTTCGCAAGCATATCCTGCTGTTTTGCGATCTGTTTCTCGCGGCTATCTTGCCACGCTTTGATCTTGTCGCCCTTTAAGTGCATCGACATTTTATAGAGGAAGTCGTCGTCGATACCGTATGCTTCGTGAATGTCGTCGATCGCTTTTTGTAGCTGCGGCTCATACTCGGCTTTTAACCGTAAGAGCTCTTCGTCATCAATAACGAATCCGGTTCGCTCGATCGTCGTATTGACTTCGTATAGATACTGCCGGATCTCAAAGTACGGATAATACAAGTCATCGATCTTCAGCATCATATCGATCTGCCAGCGCGTAAGAAGCCAACCTTTCTCAACGTCCTTTATCGCGTATATGCCGACGATCTCAGGCGAGTACACCATCGGAGAGCCTTTCCCGAAAAGGTCCTCGAATGTGAAATCGTCTAGATGATCCGCACCAATGTACTTTTTGTATTTCGTGACGAGTTCTTTCAAGCCCATCGAAGGCTCATGCTCGTTCATAAGCTGCGCGGCATCTAACGAGTCATATCGGAACCCCTTCGGCTCCATCCCGTCATTCAGAAACATCGAGTAGTCGAAGGGCGTATTATGGAACGCTTTGATATGACGCGCGTCTTCGATGAAAGCTCGACAGATATCCAACGCAGCAGACCGCGAACATTGTTCGTCGTCAGTCAAGTGTCCGTAAGCAACGTAATAACCTTCGTTAAGACACGGTAGCCAAAACGAATATCCGCCTGACATATCGATGCGTGTATCTGTCCCGGAAGTCTCCGTATCCCATTCGGTGAACGATATCGCGAGAGGAATTTCGATTCCACGCTCGGCTAACTTCCGTCGGATGTGCGTATTGTTAAATAGATCGAACACTTTCCGAAACCACGAATCGAGCTGCTGCGCTTGGACTTCCTGACGCAATCGTTCGATCATAGGCGCCAGGTCTTCGTCTTTGGTGATGACGAAGTAGTTATCCGGCTTTGTCTTAAGCGTCTCCTGAATGCGTTCGTGCCGCTTGGCTTCGTTTTCCTTCGCGAGTATCTGACGGCCAAGTCCACACGCTTCAGTTTTCGTAAACTTGCCGGTCTTGGTGCGGACTAAGTTTCCGTCCTTAAACGACCGGAGAGCTGCGTTAAATTCCCGCTTTTCCTTATCGTTAAATTTGCACGTCCTGGCGAGACGATCGAACGCTTCCTCTAACGTCTCCTCTCGCTTTGCACTTTGCTTCCGCTTGGCTGTTTCGGCAACTTTTTCGTTTTTAACTTCGTCATTTTTAGGCGTCAAAGCGCTCAGATTCAACCGCAGATTTCCGAGTTCCATTCGCATCCTCCTTCCGCTTACGACGTCATAAATCTTCGCGGCTTACATACATTCGCTTGTATTCAGCCTCATTATCCGCATACCAATCCGACCAGCAAGCGTTGTCACAAAAGTACCGGTCGAAGAGCAAGTCGTATGTTACGGACTGCCCTTCGTTGATTGCCCGGTTACATGCGGCGCAGATGGCGGCAGGCTTTGCGTCCACTTACTCGTCGCCCTTTCGATCGAAACGCGCTTCGACTGGAGTTACGAGGTTCAGGCGCTCAGGTTTTAGGAAATACGATATTTTATGACCCCCGTGATCGATTGCCTCAACTTCCGGATTTCCATCATCTTCGAAACCGGTAATTTCTCCAATTCCGCTATTATCGAACCAAACCGGATCATCATACGCAACGATATCGCCCCGCTTATACTCGCTAACCTCCCGTCCGATTGCGGCCCATTTTTCGATCTCTGCGGCCTCTTCTTCCGGTAGGAGTTCGAGCTGATCAGGCGTTGCGTATCCAGGCGCCCCGACCTGCGTAATTTCGATACTCTTTCCATCGGCGCGACGAACCTCGTTATCACATACGGAATAGACTTTTCCGTTTTCGAAACCTAATAACGGATATACGCCGCCGCCCGATTTCAGCCGAACTTTAGCGCCTTTCTTAAACTTTGCGCGAGCTTCCGCGTCTTTTGCTTCGGCAACTTCTTCGTCAGTGGCGCGGACGATATAGTTCGGTGTCTTCTTTGTGTACCCGTATTTAATTCCTGCGACAGACTTAATACGAAAATCACAGTCATCTTCTCCGTAACTATTTTCGATAATTTCCACGATGTCTCCATTACTAAAACCAGCCATACAACTCTGAGTAGCGTTAACCACCTTCGCATAATCACCGACTTCCAGGCGTTCAGGCTTCGGTTCGACGGCGCTGACTTTACGGTAGACTTCGAATACTTCGCCGTGGGTATCAAAATCGTCCCCTTCGTCATCGTAGATGATCGGATCTCCGCAATCATCCACGCGATAAATTCCGTAAAACTTCCCTGCGGTTAGATATTCGAATGGAGCTTCGTCAAACTTAACGAAATCGCCCGCCTTCGCCTCGCTCTTGTTAATTCGTACGTACTCCGTCTTGGCTTCGCCTTTTAGCGCAGCGACGTCGGATTTTAGCGACTCGATATCCTTTTCGTTTGTGTTGACGCGATCTTCTAATGACGGCTGAGATGCGGAGACTTTGCGGAATACAGAACCCGCAATAAGCGCACTACCATGCGAATCCTCTACTTCATCATAGATGGTCTTCCCGTACCCACTCTTATTAACGATCTTATAAAACGCGTTTACTTCCAGATCCGAGTGATCGTAACCGTTCAGCAATAGATCTCCGGCTCTTCCGAAAATTCTCGGAGCTCCTTCCACACGCTCATACTCCGCCCCACCATACGCAACCTTCGTAATTTCACCGTTCACCATATCGAGAGTCTTAACGCCGTGTAATTTCGCCATCATACCGCCTCCGCTTCGTTATTTTCCGCAAAATCTTCCCGCATAAAATTCAGATCCATTTCGATCCAACGCTTGCCTTCCCGTTCTGACGGCCCCCAATAGTCAGTGATGCCGCGATTGTCGAACATCCAGACGCGAGGGAATTTTCCCTCACCGATTAGTACGCCGATAAAGAAGTCGGTATCTTCCGCCGTATAAGGCTGACCGTCTCCTTTGCGCCCGTTTACCGTTAAGTATCCACGCTTTTCCGTCCGATCCCGAATCGTCTTGACCTGGAACGTTTTCCATTCGCCAGTTCCCGGATCTTTTGCGCTGATATCGAACGGCTCTTCTGTGTCCGCTGTTGATACCGCCTGCCACCCGCTAGCCATTAAAGCCGCGCGGGCGATCAGTTCGGAATATTTGCCGATAGTTTCCTTGAGATGCGCCATTCAATCGTCCTCCTTCGTTTTATTAAAACGGCAGATCATCGTCACTGATTTCGTTAGATTTTTCGTTAGCTGATTCCGCTAATGGCGGAAGGACCGACTTCTTAACACCGTCTTTTGCGTCGTGAAGAATCTTAACGATATCCTCTTCGTCTCGGAAGTTTGCGAGTTCTTCATATTTGTAATCGATGCCGATAAACGCTTTTGCTTCTTCGAGAACATCGTTAGGCAGATCGCCAGATTCCAACGAGTAAGTTTTATCGGCCTGTTTAAAGTGAACCGCTTGACCTACGAGCGTATAATCCTCCTGGATTTTCTTGACCGGCTTCTCCGCTTTATCATAATCATCGATTAAACTATTCGCATGGAATTCTGCGATATCAATAACGCGGTAAGTCTTGTACTCCGGATCGTATACCGGAATCATAAAGAACATTTTTCGTTTTGCTCCCGCTTTGCAAGAAATGCACTCGTCTTTCCCTCCGCTGAAATACTTCTGCAATTCATCCGTACTAACTGTATTTTTCGGTGAATGTAAGCACGTATGTTTTTGGAATTTATGATCGTACGCTTTACCGATGTATTCCTTGTTTTCGTGAACGAAATATACGTACCAATCGTCTGGCTTCGCAAGAATAACCAATGTTCGCCCTTCTTTATTAATCTCTCCACGACTTCCAACGCGGACATAACGTGTAACGCCTTCCGGGAATTCGCTTTCGCCGTTAGCCGCCTTATCACGCTCTTCTTCACGCTTCTTCAAAATGTCTCTAATGCTCATTCGATTTCCCCCTACGTTTTAATTTTGAGGCTTTTCGCCCTCGCAAAATGCCGGTACCTGCGTCCGAAACGCCGCCAGCGCAAAGCAGTAGCGACGCGACTCTGTTACTTAACGGCCACCCCGACATTCTCCGAGCGCCGGGCCGCAATGTCCGCCGCCCTCATTCGCCTTCTTCGCGATTAACTTCGTAAATAAGTCCGCATACACAAAGCAAAGCAATCACCGCAAATATTTCGAATATCCATGCGTTAGACATAGGCGGCGACTCCTCTCGCTGTACGCGTCAGTTCGCGTCTTAATTCGTGGGACTCTTCCGGTAGCTCATCGATGCGCATACGCACCGCATTAATTCGTGCTTGTAGCGCCAATTTAGTCGATAATGACCGGGCACGAGAAAGGCGGTCTTCTAAGTGTGCGATTTCTTCTTCGAGTTCCTCGCGGAATTTATCGATTCGGACCACCTCTTGCGTAATTTGTTCTGACATCTTTGCAAATTCTTCCGTTATGAATTTCGTTACTTTGCGGCGAAAACGATTGATACTGCTTTTATTCGGTGGGATTACGGTTTTAACAACGTCTGCATCTACCGCAAGCATGAACGTTGCTCTACGATAAGAATATATACGCGCATCTTCTCCGTTGTCGTCCGGACCGATGCCGCAGTAAATCGCTTTAGATAACATCTGTGACGCCCATGCTTCCGGCGTTTGTTTGCCGATATTAAAGCGTTTCTTAATATTAATCTTCGCGTGGTGGGATAACGTTGCTTTCATCCGACGCGCACCGCCTTTATCGATTGTGGTCGGTAGTAGTCCGCCGGATCTTCGTCGACAGGCCATGCGCCTTGATATAAAATTTCGGTTAATTTGCGCGGATCTAGCGCAGGATACGTATTGGAATCGGAATTTTTGGGGATATTCATAGTACGTTCGCCTCCATATTATTTAGGTAAAACGCACTAGACCGGAAGGTGTGTTCGTATACTGTTCGCTTGTCTTTTGCCAACAGATTAGATATGATGAGGATGTAACAATGCCTTCCGGGCTAGTTACGTTTAAAACGTGTTATACAGATAGAAAAGCGTTAAGTTCGCCGTGTTTCGATGCGTCGTAATTTTTCGCTAAGCCTTTGATTACACGTTCGACTTTTTTGTAATGGACGCCTACTCTCTTTCCAATCGATGCGTAAGTAGGTCGTTCGCTTGCAAGATGCTCATTAACGATTGCCGTCGTTAGTGAGTCGGAATTTTTTGTTAGGGCCTCGATAAGTTGCCGCTTATCTTGGTCCGTTTTTATTTCTCCGCAAGTACGGGAAATCACGTACTCTTCAAGGTCGAAATGCTCAGAGGTTTCGAATGTTGCCGCATTCTCCTCCGCAGTAGTATCGACCGGTACCCGCTTTTCTACGTAAGTACCTTGTTTTCCTCTAATCACGTCAACTGCTTTCCTCTTTAGATGAAATGTGATTACAGAGTCTAAATTGTTTGCGGTGGTCACGTTAAAAGTTTCGATACATTGCCAGAGCCTTTCGTTTAGAGCACTAATGATGTCGTCTCTGATGATTGAGCGTGCCTTCGAAAAATCAGCAGCGATCTTCTCGACGATAGATTGGTAATGCTGAAAAATTTCATTGAATATCAGCGGGTTTCTAGTCTCTTGGTATTCAACCACCAGCATTATTAAGTTTTTATTTTCTTTCAACTCTTATCTCCCCTCTCAATATAAGTTGCGCATAAACTTCTTGGATCGGACACTTACTTTTTAATTTTTTTTTATTTTTTTTCTTTCTATAGTCGTATATTAGCATGTTTTTCCTCTGAATTTTCAAAAAAGGAACAAGGTTGTAAAACAGCATTTTTGTTCATATACGTAAACATGTAAAAAGCTCGCCACATTTGGCGAGCCTTCATAAATCATCCTCCGATCGCGTTAATTGCAACTTCCTTTGATTGTTCGGAACTCACAGAACTAACCGCAACTCCCAATACCAATACGCATGCCAACGTTAAAACAGCTAATAAAGTCTTCTTCAAAAACAACCTCTCCTTTTTCTTCTCTTGTGAATTTAAGATTCTTTGTTAGAGAATCAACGAAATCAGTCTGCTCTCCTGACTTCGCTAACTCCCTTACAATAATAGTTGCGTAGAAAAGGTTAGAGTTGGACACGAAATCACAAAACTTTTTATAAAGATTTTCTTTTCCTCCAGAAATCGCTTCAAAATATCCTACCAGATCAGGATCGTTTGTATCACGAACTTCTTTATCTGCTTTTTCAAAAGAAATACGACCTTCCTTATACTCTTGCATAACCCTTAAGACTTCTGGCGCGTCATTTTCGACGTCTCTATCCAAAAGAATTCTTGCGAAGTTGTAGTTATACGTCGCATATCCCACCAATCGGTCTTCCTTGGTTCTTTTCGCAACTTCAATACTTCGCTTTAAATAATTTAGACACGCCTCTTCGTCAGAGGCTAGGTGCGTCATGCCTATTATATAGAGAGCATCAGAATTAATCCTCTCGTTTATATTAGCGTTATACATAATATTAGCGTAGTGTCTTGCTTGTTTTAGATTATTCAGAAAAAGATGCGCATACGCTAACACTTCAGATATCCGATAAGAATAACACTCCTTAAGAAAAAGATGTGACTTGTCGTTCAATTTCTTGATTTGGAGCTCTAACTCTGTCGCCTTATCTATAACATAAGAAAATTGCCTTTTTTGTAGCAATGCAATGCAGGAATAAATATCAACTAGTATTTTTAGTATCGGGTCATTTAGATTTGTTAGTTTGGATAGTTCATCTTCAATTAGGTGGAATGGAATTTTTCCGTGCAGATAGTTACTAATGAAAGTGTAAACTTTAACGTATTTCTCGATTATATTCCTTTTCTCGTGCTGATGATTTTCAAGGTGTTGGTCAAGTAATTTTTTATCTCTGGTAATCGCAGCATATTCGAACGTTTTTCTGATACAATCAGAACTATCAACTAATTCTGGACATACGTCTCTCATAAAATCGCGATAATTTCCAGGAACAACTAATTGAGAAAGAACGAGGATACTTCTAAGGGTTAATTTTCTTTTGCCGGATCGCAAGTTGCCTACTTGTTTTGTGGAAAGTTTTAAATGGGAAGCAATGACAGTGTCGTTTAAATCATCTCTATCAGAAATTTTATCAAAAAGAAAATGTCTGACTTTATCCAATTGAACCACCCCGATTAATTAAATGAATGACTTTTCTGTCTCTGTTAAGTATAATTAGATTATAAATGAATTGTTTACGTATGTAAACATGAATTTTCAGGAGGATTATAATGGTCGATTTTTCCCCGCTTCTACAAACACTTTCAGAAAAAGGAATGAAGATGAGTGATTTAAGACAAGTTATGAGTTCTTCAACCCAAGCTAAAATATTGAAGAATCACAAGGTAAGTGATTCTAAAATGAGACTCGGGACATTAGAGAAAATCTGCACTCTCCTCGATGTTCCTGTAGAAAAGGTTATAAAAATAACTAAAGACTAGTCATGGAAATAAATGCACGGTTATAATAAAATATTACGGACACCTTTAATGATGGGAGGTGTTTGTTACGTTTAAGGTCGGCAAATGCCGGATACCCGAACTTTGCTATAAACGCGGTATTGATCAGACTCAACTCGCAGCTAAAGTCGGTTTAACAAAACAGCACATTACGGACTACGTAAGCCTTCGCAACATACCGAGCATCGAGCGCGCTTATAATATCGCTCATGTACTTGGTTGTGTTCCTGAAGATCTTTACGAATGGTCCGAGGTATCCGGCAATAATACGGAGGGTTAATATAACCTCCGCCGACCTTTAGTACGGGTATTCCCGTACTGTAAATTCACCCGCCACTTCTTCACGTCCTCCGCACGCTCATACACCGTCTTCAACTCCGCTCTCCCCTTCGCAAGCAAGAATTCATTCGCATCCTTTCCTTCCGTAATATATCCGTGTGCCAGTCCGACTTTCCCGTACAGATAACGCTCGACCTCCGCCCGCAACTTCTCGCCGGCCTTATCGTTATCCGTCACGATGGTTACGTGTTCGATCGGAGACTGGACGATAATATCGGCCTTCCGTTGGTTAAACGAAGATCCACCGGTCCCGATCGCCGGAACTCCCGCCGTCATCCACGACTGCGCATCGATCTCCGCCTCGCATAAGACAACACGTGTCAGCCGCCGGTCATACACGACATTCATTCCGTAAACAAGGTCCCGTATCGGCCAGCCGCCTTTGACGTACCAGAACGCCTTGCCCCGGGTTGACCGATACTTTACGTTGGCGAGCCGACCGTTCGGAAGACGCCAGGGAAGCGCAACCGCACCGCCAGCCATTCCAACGCCCATTAGACGTTGGACAGCCGGCATAATTCCGCGACCGTTCAGATAATCGTTAGGCCCCGGATCAACGCCGTCGAGAATCGATTCGCTCAACGGTTCTCGATTCTTTGCGATCTTCAGCTTCGGCAGCCTGAGCGTGAGTTTTCCGTCCTCGGACTCCGGCGCGTACGCATCGATCAGGTATTCGATCGTTTCTTCTTCGGTTTCTTCGCGCAAAAACGCCAGCAGCTTAACGAAGCCACCCCGTGCATACTCTGCGTCATAATAACCACTATCGCCCCAATAGCCGGCCTTTGCGGACGCCGTATCGTCAAGGTAAACGTAAAAGCTCGGCGTCCTGTCATAACGGAAAGGACTGGCGGCCAGAAGGCGCTCGTCCGTCCAGGTCGGCCGCGTCCATTCGAATTGTTCGAGTTCATATCGTATATCGACGTCGACCTGGCGGCCATTTAACGTTAAAATCGGCACTTTCGTATCACTCCTTTCGTCCTAATTAGACCGGATTGTTCTATATATTACGCCCTGATTTCGAAAAATTCCATCGTATTTTGTCGAAAGTATTCAGAATTTTCTGCGGTAAATGTTGACAATGTTATCCGATAAATTCCATCGTCTTAGAAATCGAACTGATCCGCTGATCCTTCGGCTCCTCCTAGCTGCTTAATGACGCCGAACTGCGGCAAGTAAACGATCTCAGCGCGCTGCCCTTCGCCTCCATCCCGGCCTTTATTTAGACCGATCAGCCCGCGCCCTTCCTCTGCGTTCGTATCCACCGCAATCAATAGCGCAGCATCTTCGAGTAGGGCTTTCGTTTTCTTGACGTCCTTACGCTGCGGCAACTTTAATTCGGAGTCAGCGTCTTTCCCTTCGCCCTCCTCCGCCTGGGTTAGCGCAAAGACAGTCGTTTTTGTTTGGCCGGCCAGACGGCGGAGTTTCTTCGATGTTTCGGCCGCGTCTCCACCCGCAGTCTTTGACGTGTTCTTTTCGTAATCTAAATAGTAAAAAGGGTCGATTAGCACGACGTCGGCTTTCGTTTCGAGGATATCCGCCTTTAGGTCGCGGAGTTTCCGGGAATCAAAGTCCTCATCGTCTACCGCGCGGACAATGATGTTCCCCGGGATAATTTCGTTCATCTTATCGAGGAACTCCATAAAGCCGGCTTCGAATTCGTCGGACAGCTTGCCCTGGCGAACATCTCGCGAGTTAAATCCCGCCTCAATATCGACGCCGTCTAGATTCGCTTTTGTCACGCCAATGCTTGCCGAAATGGAAACGTAGAGACGAACGAGAACTTCGTACCATCCCATCTCCATCGACCAGATTAGAACGTTCGCTCCCTGCATCGCGCAATTAATCGCTTCCTCCAACGCAATGGCCGATTTTCCCCGTCCGGATTTCCCATAAATAACGTACACGTTCGACGAAACATAGCCGCCCATGGCTCGGTTTATGAAGTCGAATTTGCTACGCCAGATCCGGAAAGACTCGCCAGCCTTGCGGTTTTCGTATTCGGCTTTGAATTTGTCGATATCTTTTTTGATATTGGTGCCAACCGAACTACGAACGTTTGTTCTTATTTTAAGACTTTCGACTTTTTCCGTCAACCATGAAAATAATTCTTCCGGATTATCTTGCGCTTCGCTAAACCGTTCCGGAAGCTCCTTTTCCGCAATATCAACGAACTCTCGCAACGCTGCCTGTTTCCGCAATTTCTCCGCAAGGTAATCGTAATTTGCCTCGATATTAAAATCCGGCTGGAAGTCCGGCACCTCGTTCGCCACCATCTCGGCCGTCGGCGCTTGGCCTCCGTGCTTCTCTGAGTAATCCGTGATGTATCGGAGTGCCTTGCGTTCGCCTTCCGTCGGCAGATCCTCGGCCGTAATATTAAAGCGCAGTAGCGCGTTCGGATCGTTCTGTTCGATCACCTTCGATAGCATTAAAACACCGTAGTTCATCCGCGATCCCTCCTCACTCTCTTAACGTAAATGACTCGTACGCCCCTTTTCGCCTGCTCTGCGATTTCAATTCGAATGCGGAAGTAGTCGGCTGCGCTCTCGAACATTCCCGAAATGAAGTCCGCAGCAACTCCGATGTAATAGAACGCCCAATCAAGCGCGTCAAACGCCCACTTTAACGGATAGAGTAGCCGGTACATTATTTCGGCTCCCCCGTTCGCTCATAAAGCTTTAAAGATTCATCAGTTTCTTTTTTCTCTTCGCTTATCTCGTACTCAAAGGCTTTTTTATACTCATTTGCAACCTTCAAAGTCCGTCTCACCAGCTCGCGCAAGTTTGCTTTATTATATTTTTCACTAATTAATAATTCGTTTAATTCATCACCAGTCAAAGTCATTAAATAATTTACTTCATCAATTATTTTTTCAGACATCATTCCGCCGCCTCCAATACTTCACTTGGAATCATGACCCCGCACTCTGGGCACTCATAAATATCCATATGCCATAGTTCTAATTCGCTTTCGCCGCAGCTAGGGCAAATAATATCTTCCGTCATTCCGCCGCCTCCAATAGATCGGGATTTTGATAGACTTCACAAAAATCTGGAGCAAATTCTATAAGCTGTTCTCTTGAGTTAAATTCTCCACCCTTAGCCCAAAATGAACCATCTTCCCAATAAACTTTCCAAAGGAAACCGTCATTATCTCGAATAGAATCCCTTTCATACATCAGCCGGCTGTTTTTGTCTTTTAAACCGGTTCCCCACATGAGCGCTGCGCCCACTTCTTCACTGCTTGCGATGTATCCAATTCTTTCATGATGTAAAAACCAGTTGCTTCCCTCAATCGTCAGGCTTATCCCCTCATCATCCCAATAATGCATTTGTTCTCCGTCCCACACGCGATAGTGAAGCTGTGTCATTCCGCCGCCTCCAATAATTCAGGATTTCGATATACGTCGCCGATGACTTCGATTCTGCCTTTCCAATGTTCCAAACCCGCATAACTACTTGACCCTATTTGCTTGCCTACAAAACTAGTGCCTTTATATTCAACTCCGTCAAGATATTCGTCAACATACTGACTGCGGCAGACTAGGCGGATGTCATTCGCATCAGCGAGAATCCATTCGCCGTGAATTGCGTCTGTCAAATCGAACTCAACGTAGGTAGAGACGCCGGCATCATCCGTTTCCTTAACGTCTCGGCGCGAATCAACGAAGAAGATACGGTCAGGGTACCCGTCTACTGCGACCAGGTCTCCGAAAGTGATGTCCGTTTTCATCTCCGCAGCCCCCTTTTCGATTCGCCTACGAATTCACTCACCCAACACAAATCCCCGATCCGGTCCGCAAGCCTTTTCTCCCCGAACACATCCGAAAGTCGTCCGAGAGCGATATTGCTCGTATAGACTGTCGGAAGTTGATTCGTCACCCTTGCGTTAACTATTGCGTGAAGATATCCGCGAAAAGCTGGCGTACAATCCCGCACCCCTACGTCATCCAGTACCGCAAAAGGAGCCGACATCGCAAGCGTCATCTTACGTTGAAATTCCGCTAGGCCGTCCTCATCATTCGTCATGGTTGCGAGGTTGAATTCCGTCTGCCATTCGTTCACATCGAGGAAATAGGCGGGACGCAGTAACGGCGTTAAACCTCTCCGCAAAGATCCGCTGTAATGAACGCGCATCCATTCGTTAAGGAGCGCCGCCGCTGTCGTCGTCTTGCCGGTTCCGGAGTTCGCGCTGTAGAGATACAACGACTTAATCCGGTCAGCCGGTTCGATATAGCCTTCCGTTTGTTCAAATTGGCGATCGAACGTCTTGACGTAGTTTTCAACCGATTTATATACCGCAGGCTGATCCGCTCTGGCTGGCGAATTGGCGAGCGTTGTCAGACGATATTCTCGCGGTAATCCTGCCGCCGCAGACCGGCCGCCGTTGCCTGACGCGCCGTGCATTCCGATAAAAAACGTACAGTGTTTCGTGCAAGATGACGTCCCGGCCGCTTTGCATCCGTTAGCCAGGACGCAGTTTCTTTCGTTAGTCAATGGCGTTCACTCCTTTCGTTAGTTCTTGTGGATAGTAAACTCCGCTTTAACTTCGTGGTCCCATTGGTTGACTACAAATTTTCCGTTAGTTACCGTATACCCTTTCCGCTGAAGCCACTGCATCATAGCTTCGACGATTTCCGCCTGACTCATCGTATACTTTAAAGACATTCGCCCACCTCCGTACGGCTGTCGTCAATGATTCGTATAAGACGATGCTTAACTGTTATAGATGAGATCACGGCTTTATCTAGTCCAGTACCGATGTATTCACCGTCCGCAACAACTTTCACATGTCTTACATCTTTAAGAGATCCACATTCCACAACATCCCCCACACGAACCTCAGTCGGCTGCGGTGCGTTAAGATATTCGTCAGGTACTTCGAGTCCAAGTGCGCGATGGAGAGCGATAGCCTTTCCGATATGGACGTTGAAGCAATCGTCCGGGGCGGCCTTGGCGATCCCTCTTGCGTAGACTCTACACGAATAATTGCCGCGTAATAATGCTACAATGGTTCGTTTTTCGCTATCTACGATAAACTCCGCAAAGCAAAAGTGGGGATGGTCGGTGTTATTTGAATCTAGTACTGCGTAGGAATAGTCTGTTTTTAATCCTTCGATATCCGCCTTCGCCTGCTCAACGATTTCATCCCGGCGTTCTTGTGCTGTCTTTCCAACAGGAGCCTGCGCCATCAACTTACGTCTCGCATCTTCGTATCCTTTTGCGTAAGCGGCCAGACGTACTTCTTCGATTGCATCTCTCGCATTTTCTACCGCAGCTTCATATCGTTTTTCTACGTTTTCCATTCCGTCAGCCTCCTCGTTTTCAATTTCGTTATTGACGATGACTTCGTACTGCTCATCGTTTAAAAATATCGGCGGCGCATCAGGCTTTCGCACTGCAACTCCGTGTTTATCACCACCGCCTATAACCGGAACTACATCGTGAAGAACGTACATTGGTTCGTTGAAATCGTCGATAATCAAGACACGCTCGCCAACCTTGGCCGGACGCTTTTCTGTGACGATGAGTTCGGCGTCTTCTTTTCGAATTGCCGTCAGGTGGTGCGGTCCTTTTCGTATTAAATATGTGTATCCTTCGCGATCAACTTCAAACACCTGACCGATTTTATTCGCATACCAACTAGATTTACTTGGCGCCTTCTTAATCCGCACATACTTTTTCATTTCAGTCATCTCGCAATCCCCCGTTTAATAAAAGTCGTCGCCGATTTCCGCCTGCTGCTCCCGCCTTTGTTGCGCCTCTTCTTCGGCCCTGATTTCCGCAACTGCCCGCTGCAAATTCCGTCCCATATACGTCTGCATAAATCCGAAGCTGATGCCCGGCCATTCTGCCGTCGGCCTATATTCCGCAAAGCACAGATCGATGAATCGCTTCGTTACTTCCGGCCCGTATTCGCCTGGCTTCCGCTTCGTCCCGACCCAGCGCCCGAGCATTCCCGCTTCGGCCTTCCATGGTTCGCGAGTAGGCATCGGAACGTATGGGACGCCGTACAGCCGCTCATGCTCCGCTTTTAAGTACGATTGAAAGTCGCGCACATTCCATTTGGATACCGGTTTATCTGTCGTTGGCATTTTCGTCACCCATTTCGTTAATCTTACGCAAAGCTTCGATTTCCCGGATAAGCGTCCATACATGCGGATAAAGTTCTTCAGATACGCCGAGTCTCAATTTCGTCATTGACGTATTAAGTTCGATCGATGTCGGTCTCATTACGCATTCACCCCTTCGATTTTAATTCCTAGTAGGTCGAGCGTATCTTGAACGGCTTCTTTCCGTTCCATTGCGCTAGGTGAACCCCCGTAAGATTCGTAATACTCGCGCACCTTCTCCTCCGGCGTCTTTTCGACTTCATATCCGTTGATTAATGCGGCCGCGAGCGTCATGATGTCGAGATCATTTAACGGACTAAATCGGTCCGTCCACTCACGCGTTACATGGTATTCCAGAACGTCCTCCCTCGACCATTCCTCTGCGTATAGCCCAAGTAACGCATCCGCCTGCTCCTTCGTAATTACCGGCTTGTTAATTTCGCTCATCTTCCGTCCTCCTTATACTGAGAATGCCTCGTATATCTCCCGGATCTCTTTTGATAATTCCGTATAGTCCGTCTTACTTTCGTCCAAAGCTGGCAAGCAATCCGCGAGCATTTTAATAAGTTTAACGTTGTATTCGTCGCACTCTTCGTATAGATATTTGTGGAATTCATCGGAAGCCTTCATCCGCTCGACCGTTTGCTTTACGAGGTCTCTTACGCCCTCCGGATAAGCTACCGCATATTCGAGTGTGCCTTCCTCGAATCCGTAATCTTTCGGCAGCATATCGCGAATAGCCGCGAGTTCTCTTGCCCAGCGCTCGTTTTCTTCCTTCAACTGCTCGTTTTCCGCAATCAATTCGGCTACAGTACAGCGTAGGTCTGCGATTTCGTCCGCCATTTTAACGCCCCCATTTCGTGTATTTTCGCCCTTCCAACGTCAGCCCTTACGATTACCCTCGATCGTCAGAAAAGCCGCTAATTCCCCGCGAAATTCCCGTATAATTCGTGCGAGCTCTTCCAGCGTCTTGGCGTCCGATAATTTAATCCGCCGATCCATGACGAACATGATTGCGCGATCTACCGATGAGAAGTACGCGACCTCCCGCCAACGTGCGATCGGTGACGGATCCAGGTCGGGATTTTCGGCAAGCCGCTTCGGCCAGTTCGGCGCTTTCGTTGGATCGGTGAAATAGCGTTCATTGACGATGATATTGCGTTCGTCTGACATGAGTTTGTAATCGGGGGAAATCGGGATTTCAATCGGCATTACAGCATCGCTCCTCTCGCTTTGATAATTTCAAACGCCTGGTCTTCGGTGAATCCTGCGCGAATAAGGGCGTCCTTTCCTTTTCGCATCAGGACCGCGTTCAGTTCGACTTGGCGGGCGACTAGCTCCATATTGTCGAGTAAAAATTCGATTGTCGACTTCAGGTCATTCGTTTGTACTTCCGTCAACTTCGTCAGCTCCTTCGTTAAACTTGTTTTGAAAAGAATCGATTACCTTGTCTTTATTTCATATCGACTGTGAAGTCTGTTGTAACTGTTCCTTCCGGTACATAAATTTTATAAGAGGTATCCCCCCTGTACTCTCCAAACATAAATCGAGCGAACTTGGACTTAAACTTCTCATCGCATTTAACGATCTTCGGGTGACGTCCATTATCTTCAATAAGCGTAGAATCCTTGACGAGCTGCTTATCAATTGTCTTTCCTTCATCCTTATTCGTTACATAGAAAAAGTACTGTTCTTCTTCGAATGTTCCAGTCCCTATGAAGAATGAACCCTCGACCTGAACTCCATCTTTAAGCGCATAGATCGGATTCTCGACTACTGGAACCGTCTCCGTCTCACTAGCAGCGTAGGGTACGAGAGTCAATAGCGCAGCAACTGCCATTCCCGAGAAAAATCCGAGAAATGTCTCATTGTTTCGCCTGCCGAGAATCCCTCCAATAATTCCTCCTACTAATAAAACAATAAAACCTCCCACTCTCACATCGCCTCCTCTTCCTTTCATTTATTAATAAGACCTAGCAATCGTTCGCATATGCTCACTCTTGCAGATGTTATTAATCGCGATATATCTTTAGTAAGAATATCTGCGCGAATGTAATTGAGCGCTATTATTTAATTGAGTATAGATAATGCGTATAGTAAATGAGTATAGTTCGTCTGTCGTTTGAGCAAGGGACGGGTTCACCTCATGAACCCCCGGCTTCATTTTCGAACGCTTTCGGTATCGGAAGCAGAACGTACAGGTTCGATAATTGACCGCTCTCTTTGCTCCTTCTTTCGCGAATATCGATCAATCCGACTTCCTTCAACTTCCGCAAAGCCTCCCGGACCGTATTCTCCGAGCAGAAACATTCGGCTGCCAGCGTCTTGATCGAAGGAAACGACTGCTTGCTGTGATTATCCGCGTGCATCGACAACATCGTATAAACGAGCTTTTGCGCACTCTTGTCGAGAATCTTGACGTCGACCAATACGCTGCTCGCTACTTGCGCGAATTTGTGCTCGCGTAAATCCAAAACGCCCCGTTCTTCGTTTGTCATCCGTTTATCACCCCGCAATCTCTTTCGTAACGATCTCCGGAAATTCTAAGTAGTCATCGAAGAACAAACGTCCATTTGCACCTACAAAAGCGTTGCTGCCGACTGTATTCGAATACCTTAATGTAATGCTCCTCTTATGCGGAAGATCCCGCCAAACTAGATACGCCGTTTTTCCGGAGTAAAAGTCGTGTAGCGCAAGAATGTCGAAATCGTCCTTACTATAGTGTTTACTCGAAGCGCTTGGACGGGTGATATCGAATTTTACCTTTTCACCGTCTTCTGAACACGCGCTTTTCACCTGAACCCGATAAGCCTTTCCGTCTTTTTCAACGAGCATGTCGCATTCCGTATTCCCCATCGTAGGCAAGTACGGCTCGTAGCCCTTCAATATAAGATCGCTTACTACGATCATTTCCGCTGCTGCTCCCGTAATCCTCATTTTCGGTAATATGACAACCGCCTCCTTTGCGTTAGTAACTCCCCGCTGTAGCCTTCACAAAATAATACCCGCGAACTTTCAAAACCGCACAATAAACTCGAAATTTTTCCGCCATCGCTTATAACTGCGTAATGACTTTCCGAAATGGACACCGTTTTTAAAATTCCGTTGTCATAAATAACTGCGAAGTCACTTTCGGATTGGCACACGTTTTTCTGCGTTCAATAATAGTTGCGTATAAACTTTTCGGATCGGACAGCGTTTTAGGCGAAAAAAAAATAACCCCGCCTAAAAAGACGAGGTTAAAATAATTTCTCCACGGGGCTGAATTTCTTGTGAGCATCCATAACGTCACTACTGAATAGATTAACGTAATTTCGAACCATATCGAGGCTTGTGTGTCCTAAAACGGCCTGAAGCGCAAAGACATCGGCTCCATTTTGAACGGACATTTTCGCAAAGGTGTGCCTGAATGTATGAGGCGAGCATCTGACGTTTTTTATATTCGCCTTTCGTCCATACTTTCTTAAACGGTTTTGTACTTGGCGAATTGTCAACGGAGTATTATCTATTGTAACGAATAAAGCCTCGTTCGGTACATCTCCGCGTATTTGTACATACTTCCTTAACTGGCGTTTCATCGTCGCTTGTATCGGTACGAGGCGCTCTTTATACCCCTTCCCATCGATCCTTATTTGCGAATCTTCCCATCGAATGTCCTTAACGCAAATATCCGTCAACTCCCGAACTCGTACACCGGTTTCAATAAGTAAGAGCATGATCGTATAATCGCGAAAGCCAGTAAACGTTCCTAAATCCGGCTGCCGCAGTAAATCTTTTAATTGGTCACGTGAGAAAGTTTCTACGATTTCCTTCTTCTGCTTCAAAAGCGAAAGTTCACGTACTGGATTTTCGTAAATTTGACGATCTTTTTCGAGGAAATTAAAGAACGCTCGAATCGCCCGCAGCCGCGTATTGATCGAAGTTTCCTTTCGATTTAACGTTTCCATCATGTAGACAATAACGTTTTCCTTAATAATTTTCAGCGTCATATCGCCGGGCTTAGTCGAAATTCCCTGCCGTTCAAGCATAGTACGAAATGCGAGTAATTCATCGCGATAATACTTAACGGTGTGTTTCGATAAGTTCTTCAGTTTGCATTCGCGTATAAATGAATTAAAAGCCGTCTCAAAATCCGTCAATTCAATTTCTGGCTTGTCCGATGCTTGATCGGTTACTAACTTATTTGACCGTCGTGCCATCGCTGCACCTCCGAATTTTATTCGTCGGCGACAAAACAACGGAATCTTACGCATATAACGCGAAAAGGCGACCTACAAAACGTAGATCGCCCGTCATATTAACGTTTATGTCATCGGAATGGTAAACCGCATTTTGAGTCGTGCGCGTCTGCCAATTCCGCCACACCGGCATGT
>Ga0180435_10000188_pt1 | contig 65736 bp, 63 predicted proteins | sample SS_ome_3_FD_132467 | JGI IMG/M metagenome (GOLD analysis project Ga0180435, IMG submission 132467) | Hypersaline lake sediment archaeal communities from the Salton Sea, California, USA - SS_3_S_1 metaG | ecosystem: Environmental > Aquatic > Non-marine Saline and Alkaline > Hypersaline >... | reverse complement strand
TGACACATAGATTTTAGAATCAGGAGGTGCTGTTTATCTAGATATGCGTAATATTGTTCTTTTCTATTGGATTATCATTATTAGGAGGATTAGATTATGGCAGAAGACATGAAATCCGAAATTTCCGCAGAGGAAATTTGGACAGTTGAAGAAGGAGAAAAAAGGTCAATTGGTGTAATACATATTGTGCTCACCGCATTATTGATCGGTATTGGTTTTGTTGTGGGAGCCTTTGGAAGCATCAGCTTTCCACTTGGCTTTGGTGTGAATTTCTTCTGGACCGGAATCGTTGTACAACAGGTTGGAGCTATCTGGTTTGGTGCCTGGGGTGTGATTGCAGGTGCTATTTTCCCATTCTTCTCCAATGCGATCGCAGGCACTCCGTTCTATGTATCTATAGCATACCTGCCGGCCAATGCCCTGCAGGCATTCTTACCTGCCTGGGTCTTTAGAAAATTCAAGCTGGATCCACGTCTGAAATCTGGAAAGGATTATCTATACTTATTCTTGGCCATGATAATTTCCAGTATTCTGGGAGCTTTGTGGTCGGTGTTGGTAGTCCTGCGGAGCTTTGATCTATTGACCACAGATTCTGTACCGCTCTTTATCTGGGGTTGGTTTGGTGGCAATGTTGTTGCTGGTATTGTCTTCAACTTTGTCCTGCTCAAAGTTTTGTCCCCGGTTGTTATCAAAACAACTGCATTTGTGAAGAAATGGTGGGCGTAATCACTCAGTAGCAATATTGATAAAGCTCCGTGGTATATTTTCTTACCACGGAGCTTTATATTGGAATAGAAAAATATGAACAAAACATTATTGGGGTACGTTCCGGACGAATCGCCTATTTATGCGGTTCATCCGTTTGTAAAGCTTTTTTTCCTTCTCATCGTGAGCTTATTCCCGATGTTCGTGTCCGCTCCTGATTGGAATATTGGTCTGATGCTTGTAATTATTATATTTATGTGGATCAGTCGGGTGAACATGAGTACTTTAAAGATATATGTTCCGGTGGCAATTTCGATGGGAACCATAATCTTCCTCTCCTATACAGTGATGGGAGGCACCCACCCGGAATTTGAATTATTGGCAAGAGTGGCAGGCGTAAATTTCTATTGGGAAAGGATCAGGGACGCGCTTGTTGTTTATTTCCGAGTTTTACCTATGATTTTTACAATGGTATTTTTCTTAAGCACTTCACGCGAAAGAGATGTTATTGTCGCGATGCGCAGCATTAAGGTGCCTTTTGTTGTTACGTACGTTTTCGCCATGTCCCTCAGATCTGCTGGAATGGTCTTGGAAGATTTTCATATTGTGCGGCAAGCTGAACAGGCAAGGGGATTCGACCCGGCAGGTAAATCACTGCCATATAAAATTCGTCAATATGTAATGTATATGGTCCCTTTATTTGCCCTGTCGCTCAGGCGTTCAGAAGAATTTACAAATGCCTTGGTAGCACGAGGTTACGCATTTACTGGTGAAGTATCAAAAATTAAGAGGGCTGATTATATATTGACCCACTATCCTTATAAGTATTTTGATTACATATTTATAGCGATTATTGGCTTAGTGTTTATTGCATTACTCATTTTCCGATACGGATTTGGCTATTTTCAGGTAGATCAATCTTGGTTAATCGGACTTTTAAGAGATGCAGTAAGTTGAAAATAGGAGAATATAAGTGACCAGCGTAATTGATATAAAAGATTACTCGTGGAAATATCTTCATACAAAAGAACCTGCTCTTAACGGCATCAATCTAACCATAGAAGAAGGTGGTTTTGTAGGAATCATCGGTCCGAATGGAGCCGGAAAGACGACTTTGGCTTATTCAATCGATGGACTTATCCCCGGTCAGTACAATGGCATAAAAAAGGGAACAGTCAATGTTTTTGGAAAAGAGGTTGAAGATTACAAGAAAGGTGAATTGCAGCAAGTGGTTGGTGTAGTATTCTCTGATCCGGAAGCTCAATTTACCGCCATGACTGTTGAAGATGAGTTGGTGTTCGGCATGGAGAATATTGGTTTAACCATTCCGGAGATCCGTGAGAGGCTGGAATGGGTAACTGAGCTCACGGGTTTGTCTGAGCTGCTCTTGAAGCCTCCGTATGAGATCTCTGGAGGCCAGAAACAACGAGTTGCCTTGGCTGCTGTGCTTGCTATGAAACCAAAATTATTGATTTTGGACGAACCAACTTCCATGTTGGACCCTGTAAGCAGGAAAAAGATATTTGAGGTATTAAGGAAACTTAAGACTGAAGAGGATAATACGATTGTTGTGATCGAGCACAGCCTCGAAAACCTGGTCCCATTAGCTGATCAGATGATCTTGATGGCAGAAAGTGAAATTGTTTTGCAGGATAGCACTGATGAATTCTTTAAAAATTCTGGATTATTGTTGGAAAAAGGAGTTTACCCGCCTGGAGCTCTGCATTTTTTCCATGAACTCAGCAATCAAGGATTGTATGATGGAGAATTCCCGCAAACTGTAGAGCAAGGAAAGGAATTGCTCCAACAGATTATTAAGTGAATTAATGAGGATTTATATGACGGACAAATTACCTTATATTCAAGTAAATGACCTGAGTTTTTCCTACCCGGATGGAACTGAAGCACTCAAAGAAATCAATATAGAAATTGTTCAGGGCGAGTTTATCGCCCTCATTGGGCAGAATGGATCTGGGAAGACAACCTTATCAAAATGTTTAAACGGGCTCTATAAACCTACTGCGGGCAATATTGTGGTAGATGGCTTGAACACAAAAGAAGGATCAATTGTTCAGATGGTAAAAAGAGTTGGTTATGTTTTTCAAAATCCAGATCACCAACTTTTTAACAATACCTGTTGGGATGAGATTGCATATGGGCCGCGGAATATCGAACTACCTGATGAAGAAGTAAAGGAACGCGTTGAAGAAGCTATTGCTGTGGTTGGTCTGCCAAAATATACTCATCAGGAACATCCATTCTTTCTGTCAAAAGGCCTCAGGCAAAGAGTTGCGATCGCGTCAATATTAGCTTTAAGACCCCAGGTAATCATCGTGGATGAACCTACGACGGGCCAGGATGTGAAACAGTCGCTGGAGATTATGAATTTCCTTCAGGAGCTAAATGAGGAACACGGACATACGATCATTATTATCACTCATGATATGCCGATAGTTGGGATTTATGCCAAACGCGTGATCGCCATGGCCCAGGCCCGGATCATGGCAGATGGCTCAACAAGGGAAGTTTTCACAAAAGCGGAAATTTTGGAGAAGACATTCCTGGCACCTCCTCAGATCACGCAATTGGCTCAGGCGGATCCGTCGTTGGGGTTTGACCCCGGAACATTGACTGTAGACGAAATGGTAGACCAATTTCGAGTTCTGACAAAATAATCGAAACGGAAACTCTAAAAAGAAATAAGCCGCCTTCAAATCGAAAGCGGCTATTTTTACGAATAACTCAGAAGTACTGTCATTTTTCCTTATTCAGTGAAATGATCAGAATTAATATCTTTTATGTGGGCGTGTTTCAACCCCTATTAGCAGAAAATTTATTGAAAACCTTCATGAAAACCCAGAGGACTCCTGCTAATAGGAAAACAGCCAGGTAATCTATCACTGGAATCCACATGACCTGGTGGATCATGGATAGCTCTCTTCTGCTATATACAAATAAGGCAAGGGCGATATAGACGCCAAGAAATATCCAGCGCAACCATTTGGGAATTTTCAGCCCGTGCATTTGGGTGATCACAAACACACCTCCAAAGCCAAACGCAAACATAGGCCACATTCCGTTTCCTTGCATAATGGCCACTAATGTACCATGTACCAGAACAGCAACCTCCTGGAATAACATCCACCAGCGGTTGATATGGATCCTTGTGAAAAATAGGCTGCCTTGCAGCAAGAGTAGGAACATGTACAAGAAACCAATTAAGTGGCCGCTCGTTGCAATGGTGGGGTGGTACCAGAAGGTATACACAGTCGCCCAGGCAAAGAAATAGCCGTGATATTTACGAGCAAAACGAATTAGATCTTTGGATAGAGGAACGGACTTTCCAAAAAATAGTCCCCGACGCTGATTTTCCATGAGCAGAACCCAAACCAGGAGGATGATGACTGAGACCTGGGAGCTCCAGATCGATACGTCCTGGGCTAAACCGTCATACCACAAGTGAGTTTGCAGGACACGTAAAAGGATAAAAAGGGCATTGACAGCCAGAGCTGCATAATTGACCCAATGCATTTTTGTGCTGTATTTTTTGACCTTGGTTTGGGCGTAATAGATCAAGCCCCAAAATGAAAACTGGTGCAGCAGGTAAAAACCCCAGGCGGTTGCCCTGGTCCAAAAAGTGGGATTAGGCAGTTTCCAGTAATACCAGGATGCGCCCTGGTCAGCTGCAAGCTGGATAGAATCAAGCTTAGGGCCCAGAATCCAGATCAGGATGACAAAAGCCAGGCTGCCAAATATTCCAATCACTAAGGCAGTCGTATCCTGGCGCGTAATTCTTTTATCATTTGGGTCTTTTTGTTCAGCTTTCATGTTTTTGTATTCTCCCAAATAAGTCAGTTATAAATATAAATCATCCAGGGCTTGGGGAAGTTGGCTGAATTGATATTGAAATCCAGATTCTAAAAGTCGTCCCGGCAGCACTTCGCGTCCGTCGAGTGCGAGTGTCGCTGCTTTTCCAAGCACAAGTTTCATGGCAAAGCCAGGTATCGGCAGCCAGATCGGTTTGTTGAGGCTTCTGCCCACCTCGGCAGCAAATACACTGTTGGTTACCGGTTCTGGGGCGGTTATGTTATATATTCCCTGTGTGTTGGCATTCTCCAGGAAGTGCTCCAGACTTTTAACCAGGTCTGCGATGTGAATCCACGACATGAACTGCTCCCCGGATCCAATCGTCCCGCCGATGAGAAGGCGAAATGGAAGTGATAAAAGGGGTAGTAAGCCACCCTTGTCACTCAGAACCAATCCAATCCGGGCGATAATCCTGCGAACGCCAAGTTCCTCTGCTCTTGCGGTTGAAGCTTCCCAGGATTGGCAAACCTGAGCGAGAAAATCCGATCCGACAGCGCTGGATTCGTCTACTTGTTCCTTGCCGATATTCCCATAATAACCAATTGCTGAGGCTTGGATTAAGATCTCCGGTTTCTTGTGGGTTTTTTCCAGAGCGGAGCAGAGGATGTCACCAGCTCTAGTGCGGCTGTTGATGATTTCTTCTCTGCGATTTTTTGTCCAGCGTATGGTGACGGGATTGGATCCAGCCAAGCTTGCGCCGGCCAAATTCACGACTGCATCCGTATCCTCCAATTCTCTGGTCAGTGGATCGAGGTCCCAGGAAATAAAACTGACTCCCGGTATGGTCTGAAGTGGATTCCTGCTGACAATCGTAATTTGATGTCCTTTTTTTTGAAGGGACTCCTGCATTGCGGTCCCGATCAATCCTGTGCCGCCCGTAATCAGTATCTTCATGAATAATCCTTACTGAATATCTCCCACTGAACTTTCAAGCCAGGTTACGATCATGTTTGCCTTGGACCCCATCAGTTGATCAACAGCCTGACTAAATCCCCTGAGATAAGTTACCAGGTTGGCGGTATTGAAATTCCTTGACGTGACTAACGTTGAAAGCCAATCCAGGTTAAATTGCAGAAAATGGATATCTCCCAAGGTAAGGGCAGCCGAGATATCCTGGATCAGATTATGATTTGCCTCGTAGATGTCCTGGATGTTCAAGGATGGTCCGATGGTTGAAAGCTTATCGCGGAGAATCTCGTCGAACTCGGGTCGGTTTTTAATCAATTCCTGCACCAATTCCTGATGTTGAAATACGTGAGTAGCTTTTGCGGTAAAACTTTCTTGTCCGGTAAGTATTCCCTCTATAATTGAAACTGCATTGGGGAGATCGTTTCCAAGGTATACACCTGGCATTTTCTTGACAAGATCTGGGATCTGGGTAAAGATCCATCCTCCAAAAGCTGCCGGGATTTGTTTTTCAAGTAGAGTGTTCAAAACCTTCAGTAAATTGACTGAAGTTGAGAGTGTGGAGGCGTTCAGCAGGATCAGATCTGGTTTGATGTCCATGATCGCGGTGCTCAACTGGTCGAGGGGTACATTTGCGCCCAGATAAATTACCTCCCAACCGCGATGTGTCAGAAGCAGTGTTAATATCAAGTTGACAATAGTGTGTTGTTCTTCTGGAGGACAGGCAACTAAAATCCTCTGAGCGTGAACTGGATTTGGGGCTGCGGTGATCAACGTCTGGATTTTTTTGATCGCAATTTCGGACATAAAATGCTCTTGCTGGACAGTTGCATCTCCTCTATGCCAGAGCTGTCCCAATTGGTTCAGAGAAGGCAAAATCACGGAAGATAAAACAGTTTCTAAGGGGAATTGAGCAAATGCCAATGAAAGTACCTGATCTGCAAGGCGTTCATCAAAATCAAGGCAGTATTTCATCCATTTTTTTTGTAAGCTTTCTATCGTATTGTTTGATTCGTCAATGTGAATCAATGGATCTGCCTGGTTGGGTTCAGGCTTATCTCCAAAGGGATCGATCCCTGAGCTGATCAGTTCTTTCCAGTAATTGACTGCCTGGCTGATACGCATGCCTTCGCCCTGGCGAGCTAAAAGCCACTTTAAGATTTCCAGGTCATAATCTGAATAGAGTCGGTGACCTCCTTCCGTGCGTCCCGGACGGGGGAGGCCATAGCGCCGCTCCCAGGCTCGGATCGTATCCGCTTTCAAGCCGGTTTCCTGGAGGATCAAATTCAGGTTGTATCTTGATTTTTTCGAAATTGACATCAATCATCTCTTTTTATTATTCGACTAGTTTACTGTACAACAATTGTTTTGTCAAGAAAAACAATGAAATATCTTGACAAATATTATACAACATTATATATTAGAGTATTGTTTAGATGAAAAATTTTATTATGGAGAAGAAATGAAAAAAATAACAACTAACCAAATTATTACCATCCTGGCCACTTTAGTCACTGTTGCAGTGAATGCTTTGGCGAATATTTTGCCTCTGAACGGATTAAATACCGGCGAAATATCTGATCGTTTTCAGATTTATTTTGTGCCTGCAGGTTATGTATTCTCGATCTGGGGATTGATCTATCTTGGTTTGATCGTTTATTCGGTGTTCCAGGCGCTGCCCGGGCAAAGGGGAAATTTAACCCTAAATAAGATCGCGCCGCTTTACTGGATTGGCAGTTTGGCAAACTCGGTTTGGATCTTCCTCTGGCATTATGAGGTGTTCTCATTAACGATCATTGCCATGTTAACTATCCTTATCACATTGATCATGATCAGTCGAGAACTAGTAAAAGCAGATGGCTTGATGAAATGGCTGGTGAAATTGCCTTTCAGTATATATCTAGGGTGGATCAGTGTGGCTACAATTGCTAATGTTTCCCAAAACTTGTTCCTGTATCAATGGTCAGGGTGGGGCATAGACCCTCAGGTATGGGCTGTGATCCTCCTGGCGGTGGCCAGTTTACTGGGAATAATAAAAACCATCCTGGAAAATGACACGCCGTATTCATTAGTACTGATCTGGGCGTTTATTGGTATAACAGTTAGCCAAGCTGGATCATCACTGGTCGTAACCGCAGCCTGGGCCGGTGTTATTATCCTTATACTGGCAATTGTCACCAGTATCTTCAAATACAAGAAAATTTACTAGGAGATTTTGATGACTATTAAAATCGTAACCGATTCCACCTGTGATCTTCCTGGTGAGCTAGTTAAATCATTAGGAATTACTGTTATCCCCTTGTTTATTAATATTGGTGATCAGGGATACCTGGATGGTGTCGATATTAGCCGGGAGGAATTCTATTCGAACCTTGCGGGCTATCCATTTCACCCCACTACCGGAACGCCAGGGATTGCTGCTTTTACACAGGCATTTGACAATCTGGTTGATCAGGGAGCAGAAGAGATCATCTCCATTCATATCTCTGAGAAATTAAGCGCAACAATTGATGTCGCAAGAACGGCTGCAGGAGAGTTTAATAAAGCTAAGGTGACAGTCAGGGATTCAGGGCAGTTATCTATAGGTACCGGATTTCAAGTTGAAATGGCAGCCAGAATGGCAAATGACGGCAAATCATCGACTGATATCCTGGCAGCTTTAGACAGCCTTCGGTCCCGGACTTTTGTTACTGCCGGTTTGGCTACGCTGGAATTCTTACGCCGCAGTGGCCGGATGAACAGGTTTATGACAGGTATTGGAAGTTTAATTCAGCTGAAACCAATCTTGACTATGAGAGATGGTAAACCTGGATCAGATCGGGTCAGGACTTCCTTGCGAGCTGAAAAGAGATTAATTTCTCTGCTGGAAGACAATCTCCCTATTGAAAGATTTGCTTTGCTGCATACCAATGCTCATGCCAAAGCTGAGGAATTCAAAAAGAGAATTGAGAAATGTTTACCCGAAGGGGAAATCTTCTCAATGGATATCACACCCGTCATCGGCGCCCATCTCGGGCCAGGGGCGATTGGTTATGCGCTTATTTCAAAAGCGTAGAATAACTTCATTCTTTGCAACTAAACAAGGAATAACATTATGAATAAAGAAAATGTACGAAACTATATCGGAATCCTGGTTACCGTGCTGCTGGGTTTTGGTGTTGCTTTAGCAGGCAGTCAAGATGGATATAAAGTGGGAAACCTGCCAATTTACGCTCTGGTAATTGGAGTGGCTTTTCTGATCCAATGGATTGTTTTTATCCATGCCTATCTAAACAAGACCGAGATGTATTTTGACCTTACCGGCAGTATCACCTATGTCACAGTGATGATTGTTGCTGTAGTGCTGACTCCCGTAAAGGACCTCAGATCGTGGTTAATGTTGGGGATGGTATCTATTTGGGCTATTCGGCTGGGATCATATCTTTTCCAGCGAATTAAAAAAGATGGTGAAGACAGACGTTTCAGGGAGATCAAAAGATCTTTTCCCAGATTCCTGCAAACCTGGACTTTGCAGGGATTATGGGTCACCTTCTCCCTTGCAGCTGCACTGGTTGTTGTTACTTCCCAGAAGCGAGTGCCTTTTGATGTCTTTCTGGTGATCGGTGTTCTGGTCTGGATATTTGGTTTTGGAATGGAAGCGATCGCGGATAGGCAAAAGAGTTTATTCCGGAAGGATCCGGAAAATCAGGGAAAGTTCATTCATACTGGATTGTGGTCCTGGTCCCGGCATCCTAATTACTTTGGTGAAATCGTGCTCTGGATTGGGGTGATGATCGTTGCTCTCCCGGTTTTGGTCGGTTGGCAGTGGGTGGCCTTAATCTCACCTGTATTCATTACGATCTTGTTAACCCGCATCAGCGGTCTGCCAATGCTGGAAAAAAGAGCGGATGAAAAATGGGGTGGCCAGGAAGATTATGAGGCCTATAAAGCGAACACTTCTGTCCTCATTCCACTTCCGCCAAAAGGAGATAAATAATGTTCCTGCAAATCTTAAAGATCATAGGCGGTGTTGCCACAATCCTAACTGGTATTGTGTCATTATTTTGGCCACTCAAAGTTCCGGGATTTACAGGATTGGAACCCAATGGCGGCAGGGGAATTACTGAGATCAGGACAATCTTGGGTGCATTATTTGTGGCCCTTGGGGCTGTGGTGTTGTATTACCGCACCCCGGAAGCCTATATGATCCTGGGTGTTACTTACCTGGGTATGGCTTTAGTACGCGGTATTTCGATCTTCGTCGATCGTTCCGCAGTTTCGTCAAATATCATTAGCTTTTTCGTTGAACTGGTTTTTGGAATACTGCTGGTTCTCTAGGAATAAAAAAATATGAAAATAGCAAAAACTCTCGCCGTTCTTGGCGTACTGGCAATGACGGCCGTCCTCATCTATGGATTCACGGCAGGTAATTTCTCTGTGGACGGAGGTAAGATCATTCAAAATCCCTGGGGAATCGTATCCCTGGTAGATCTGTACACGGGGTTCTTCTTATTTTCCGGTTGGATCATATTCCGGGAAGGAGTTTCGCTTCGTTCTCTGATCTGGGTTGTATTAATGATGGTCCTGGGATTTTTCACAGCCAGCTTATATGCTCTGATCGCTCTCTATCAAAGTGAAGGAGATTGGCAAAAATTCTGATGGGAAAACGGGTCGATGAGTAGGATCAAAGAACTGCAAGATGAACTGAAGACTGTTTTTGCGGGCAGGGGAGTGAAGATTCTGGATGTCATTGTGCCATTGGCCCTGTTTCTGGTTTTAAGACCATTATTCGGTTTGATCCCAGCATTAGGCGGGTCCATTGGATCGGCGTTGATTTTCTTTCTGGTCCGAATAATTCAAAAGGATAACCTAGTTTACGCACTGGGTGGTTTGGGAGCCGTTTTACTTGCAGCCGGGTTTGCGTTATTGAGTGGATCTGATGTCGGATTTTTCATCCCTGGATTGGTGTCAGGTGGACTGACGGTAATTTTGTGTGTGCTTAGCGTTGGGGTTAAGCGTCCATTGGCGGCCTTTTCAAGCCATCTCACGCGGCGGTGGCCGCTGGACTGGTACTGGCATTCCCGGATCAGACCTGCTTATAGCGAGGTGACTCTTTTTTGGGGTATTGGATTCGCAGCCAGATTAGGATTGGAATATGTGCTGTATAGGCAAGGGGCAGTGAATTCCCTGGGTTTGATTCGCACGCTTCTTGGTTGGCCTTATACCATTTTGATCTTGATTCTTAGTTATTTGTATGGGGTGTGGCGATTAGGTTTATTAGCGGGTCCAAGTGTGGAAGAATACCAATCTGGGACTCCTGAACCTTGGATTGGCCAGAAGCGGGGTTTTTAATTCCGATCGGTATTAATTAGTTTCCAAATATCAGACAAATATAATAATTAACTGGCAGGTTACTTACCAAGAGATTTGGTAAGATATAGACTACTGGAATACCAAGGAATTTAACTTGGAGGTCAAGGTATGATCCGCGAGCAGTGGTACGTAGTCTTGGATTCTAAGCAGGTCAAGAAAAAACCGGTTGGGGTCACCCGGCTGGGCGAAAAATTGGTCTTCTGGCGGAATAATGCCGGGAAGGTTAATTGTGCGGTTGATCGCTGTCCTCACCGAAGAATCAGCCTAAGCCTTGGAGAAGTTCATGAAGATCATCTTCAATGTCCGTTTCATGGCTTCGAATATGATAGCAGCGGCCGTTGTGTTCACATACCTGCCAATGGTGTAGGGGGACGAATACCAGGTTCTTTGGTATTGGACAGCTACCCAACATATGAGGATCAGGATTTCATCTGGATTTGGTGGGGTGATGATCCGCCGAAGGATTTACAACCCCCCGTCTTCTTTGATAATTTGGATGATACTTTTGTCTACAGTTCAGTTCAAGATCCCTGGAAGAGCCATTATTCACGAGCCATAGAAAATCAGTTAGATGTAGTTCATCTTCCTTTCATTCACCATAATACAATTGGCCGGGGAAACAGAACGGTGATCGATGGCCCGCTGGTGAAATGGGGAGGGGTCGATAAATTGCTGGTGTATGTTTTCAATCGGTTGGATGATGGAACTCCACCAAAGAAACCCAGCGAGCTGAGTTTTGAAGAAGCTCGGAGTGTTCATCTGGAATTCATCATGCCGAATCTCTGGCAGAATTATATTCGTGAAGATGTCCGAGTGGTGATTGCCTTCACACCAGTAGATGAGGACAATTCAATTTTATATTTGCGCTTTTATCAGAGATTTGTTCGCAACCGTCCTCTTGGAAAGCTGATTGCCTGGATGGGCATGCCCTTCAACTTGATCGTAGCCCATCAGGATCGCCGGGTTGTGATCACTCATCAACCCCAACCAAGTTCGTTCAAATCCGATGAAAAACTGATCCAGGGTGATCTGCCAATAATTGAATATCGAAAGAAAAGGGCTGCATTAAAAGAACAAGCAGAATATAACAAATGAGGTAAATTGAATTCTTATAATCATACGACAATACTAGTTACTGGCTCAACAGGTTATATCGGGGGCAGGCTGGTACCGGCATTGATTGAAGCAGGATATAAAGTCAGGGTACTGGTGCGCGACCCCGAACGGCTGGCTGGCAGAGATTGGCTGGATGATGTTGAGGTTGTCAAGGGAGATGTTCTGCTCCCAGAAACCTTGCCAGCGGCTTTAAATGGAGTCAATGCGGCATATTATCTGATTCACAGCATGGCTAGTGGTGAAGATTTCCATCAACGGGATCTGCTGGCAGCAAAAAATTTCAGTACGGCTGCAGAAACAGCAAAAGTCAGGCAAATCATTTATCTGGGTGGTTTGGGAGATTACCAGGCTGACCTCTCAGAACATCTAAAATCACGCCAGGATACAGGGAAGGTATTAGCCCAATCCGGAGTACCAGTCACAGAATTTCGGGCTGCTGTCATTGTGGGATCTGGAAGTATTTCCTTTGAAATGATCCGCTATCTGACAGAGAGAGTACCCCTGATGGTTTGTCCAAGGTGGGTATATACCAGAACGCAACCAATCGCAATCCAGGACGTCCTGGATTATATGATAACTGCCTTAACTACACCCGCTTCCTTAAACAAGGTTATTGAGATCGGAGGTAAAGATGTGATCACATATGGGGAGATGATGTTAGGGTATGCTGGCGTCCGGGGTCTAAAAAGGATCATGATCCCTGTGCCTTTCCTGACCCCTAAACTCTCAGCCTATTGGGTGCACTGGGTCACTCCGGTTTCGGCAGAGATTGCCCATGCACTGGTGGAGGGATTGCGAAATGAAGCATTGGTCACGGATCCTTCGGCAATCGAAATCTTCCCTGCAATATCACCCATTAATTACCAAACGGCTGTTCAAACGGCGCTTGATAAATTAGCTGCATCTGAAGTGGAGACCCGCTGGACGGACGCATTAGCATCCAGCCTGGGTGAACAGGAACCGGTCCAATTAACGACCCTTGAAGGTTTGATCATGGAGCATCGTCAGATGAATATCCGGGCTTCGAGTGATGAAGTTTTCCGAATATTAACTGGTCTTGGCGGCGAGCGGGGTTGGCTGTATTTTGATTGGTCCTGGCAAATTCGCGGTGTAATTGACCGTTTATTAGGTGGGGTTGGCCTCCGGAGAGGCAGGAGAGATCCCGATGAGCTCAGAGTGGGAGATGCTCTTGATTTTTGGCGGGTCGAAGAGATCAGTCCGAATGTAAAGCTCCGGTTGCGGTCAGAAATGATCACTCCTGGGGAAGCTTGGCTGCAGTATGATCTGGAACAGGTTGAGGATCAAAAAGTCCTATTAAGGCAAACTGCGTTTTTTGCACCAAGGGGTTTACCTGGATTCTTATATTGGTATGTTTTGTATCCAATCCATTCATTGGTCTTCTCGGGTTTGATTCGGGGGATCAAGGGAAAATCAGAGAGTTAAGAAGTTGATGGAGGTAAACATGGCCAAATTAGCAGATTATCAAGATTTTCTGGAAAACATCAGAATACCAATACGGTTGGCTTGTAAAACAGAATCGGGGTGGCCAATGGTCCTGTCCCTCTGGTTTATTTATAGAGATGGATCGCTGTACTGCGCGACTCGCAGTGGTGCCAAGGTAGTATCCTATCTGTTGAGTAATCCTGACTGTGCTTTTGAAATTGCAGCGGATCAGCCACCTTATTGTGGGATACGCGGTCAGGCAGTCGCTAGCATTGATCGTCCGCTCGGGATAGAGATTTTGGATCTTTTACTGGATCGATATTTGGGAGGCCGGGATAATTCATTGGCTGAAAAACTACTAGAAAATAATGATGATGAAGTGGCCATCCGCCTGAACCCAGTAAAAATATTTTCCTGGGATTTTTCGGAGAGAATGAAAGACACCGGTCCGGGAATTGGGATATTAAACAGCAAGGTATGTCCCTGAAGACACCTCAGGGTGATCAGCTAATTGTTGGATAATAGTTGTGAGGAATATTACATGGCAAAGGTTTCGCTAAATACAAAAGCACCGGATTTCAATCTGAAGGATTTTCTTGGAAATGGTTTTATTCTTTCAGAATATGAGAATAAGAAGAATCTGCTCCTTGTCTTCAACCGCGGCTTTGCTTGACCATTTTGCCAAAAACATATGGCGCAGTTGCGCGATGATCATGGAAGGTTTGAGGAATTGGATACGGTTATAGTAGTAATTGGCCCCGAAAAAGCAAAGAAATTCCAGTCCTACTGGATGGAGAATGATTTGCCATTTATTGGACTCCCGGATCCGAAACACCAGGTGCTGAAGCTTTACGGACAGGAAGTTAATCTTTTTAAATTCGGTCGCATGCCAGCTATGGTCATAGTTGACAAAAGAGGCCTGGCCCGTTTTGTGCATTATGGGCATGAGATGTCAGACATACCTGCGAATGAAGATGTATTGGATACCCTTCGGATATTAGATGAGGACATCTAAATCATGAGTTCCATCTGGTGGATCCGCCGTGATCTGCGCTTAAAAGATAATCTGACTCTTCAAAAAGCGCTTGAGAGCCCGCCCATTCTCCCGGTATTCATCCTGGATCCTATGCTGCTAAAAAACGCCCCAGAACGCCGTTTGAATTTTCTCTATCAAAATCTCCAGTCACTGGATATGGATCTTCAATCCAGGGGCAGCAAACTGGTGGTCAGAACGGGCAAACCGGTTGAAGTCCTTGAAAAGCTATTGACTGAAACACGCGCAGACCAGATCCTTGCAGAAGAAGACTTCACGCCATATGCACGCTTGCGGAGCGTATTGGCAGGCAGTTATCTGCCTTTGAAATTGATACAAGGTCAGCTGGGTTTTCACCCGCTGGATGCATTGAAAAAAAACGGGAAACCCTATCGAGTTTTCACGCCATTTAAGAGGAATTGGATGGCCCTCGCACCCATGATCAATCAACACTCTGCTCCTGAAATAATACCGACCTTGATGGATATTGTCTCGGACCAAATCCCCAGTGGAAGGGAGGAACCACATTTCCCCGCGGGAGAAAGTTCAGCTAATCAACGCCTTGAAAAATTTCTGAATAATAAAATCGAGTTTTATCATTTGAACCGAGACAGAATGGACCTGGATGGAACCTCAGACCTCTCACCCTATATCAGGTTCGGAGTTTTGGGGTTAAGGACCGCTTTGAGTCATTCTTTAAAGATGCTTAATAACTTTGATGGACGGAAAGACATACTCGGAATCGAGACCTGGTTAGGAGAGTTGATCTGGCGAGAATTTTATACCCATATCCTGTATCATTTTCCAGAATCGCGAAGCCAGAATTTTCGTTCTTTGTATGACCAACTACAGTGGAGGAATGACCAATCAGAATTTCAAGCTTGGAAGCAAGGCCAAACAGGATACCCTATTGTGGATGCTGCCATGCGCCAGCTGCGAGAGACAGGATGGATGCATAACAGGGCGCGAATGGTCACAGCCTCATTTTTGGTTAAAGACCTGTTAATTGATTGGCGCTGGGGCGAACATTGGTTTCGGGATAGTTTGCTTGATGGAGACCTGGCTGTGAATATAGGATCCTGGCAGTGGGTGGCAGGAACGGGAACAGATGCAGCGCCATTTTTCAGAATCTTTAGCCCGGTCAGACAAAGCAGAAAGTACGACCCGAATGGAAAATACATCCGCAGATGGGTGCCTGAACTGGCTCACCTGGATAACGACGCTATTCACGCTCCCTGGGAGAAGAATAAAAAAATTGAAAATTATCCAATGCCCATCGTCGATCACAAATTTGCCAGAGAGCGGGCGATCACTGCATATAATAGTATTCGCGGTGATTAATGTGATGGATAAAAACGTAAACCCATTGGCAGCATAAATTCATCGGGTCAGAAAATCCTTTCTAGTATAGAATTTAAGAACCGGTGTACTGTCGTTACGCAGTAACGAAAACAGGATCTATCCAAGTCCGAGAAAATGAAGAAGAATATTGATTCGTCTTATGCCAGGATTGTGGACACTCCAGCAATTTTGAAATCACTGTTGCTGATCAGTCTATTCAGCAGCTTGGCAGTAAGTTTTCTCTATTGGCTCGGGAATGGAATCCAGGTGACCTCGCTATCGTTGTTAGGATTGGCGATCGTATCCGGGTTCCTTTTGTTGTTAATAGGCTGGGGGTATACAAAAATAGCTGCGCTGGTCTTGTATCTGGTAGTGTCTATTGTTCTAACCTTGAATATCAGCATTGGCCATGCTATTTTTGATGAGGCGATGCTGGCATACCCTTTGTTGATTGTATTTTCCGGGTTGTTGTTTGGTAAACGCTCTGGGGTAGTCGTCACGGGGATAACTACTGCCGAGATAGCGTTGATCTATATTCTGGCCCAATCTGGACATATCCAGCCATTTGGCGGTGCCGTTAAAGTTAATTTGGAAGAGACAATCACAACGACTTTGATCTTGCTCTCGACCGGACTGGTGACGTGGGTTGTGATCGATATTATTGAGACTGCTGTAGGAAAGATCTATCAATCAGAACAAGATCTAGAAAAAGCCTTTGAACTAACTCTCGAAGCGTGGGCGAAGGCTCTGGAAATTCGTAACCGCGAGGACCCTGGTCATTGCGAAAGAGTAGTTGATTTGACTACCAAGTTTGCAATATATTATGGTTTGGATAATGATGCAGTAAAGCAGATAAGAAGTGGCGCTTATTTACATGATATTGGCAAAATGGGCATCCCGGAACACATTCTATTAAAATCGGGTGTGTTGGATGAAGAAGAAAAATCCCTAATCAAAAAACATACAATACTGGGTCAAGAAATCGTAAAGGATATCGATTATCTTGAGGAAGCTATGGAAGTTGTAGTATCCCATCACGAAAGATATGATGGGGCGGGTTATCCATTGGGGTTGAAGTGGACTCAAATTCCGATCTTGGCGCAAATTTTTGCAATTGTTGATTGCTGGGATGTATTGCAAACTGAAAGGCCCTGTAGGCCTTCCTGGGAAATTAGTGAGATCTGGACTTATATTAAGAATCAATCAGGCGGTAAATTCCAACCCAGTATTGTGGATGCATTTATCGACTTTATGGCTGATCGTGGGGAAGAGGTTATTAGATGAGGGTAAAGCAGAACGATACTAACCCGAAATCCAAAAGATTAGATGAAATGATCAATTTTTCAAAGATGATCAATTCCATCTTTCTCATTGCTTTGGTGACAATATCCTTAATAGGAATCAATGTATTGCAGAACCCTATTGATTCTTCTGCTATCTCCATATTTGTTCTCTTAATCATCGTCATTTTGTTTTATCTGTTATTCAAAAAAGGTTATCCAAAAATTGCGGGTATTGGATTGATCGTGATCGTCTCAATTATTATCACTTATAACTTTATCATTGCTGGCGGGATCAATGACAATGGCATGGTTATTTTTCCGGTTTTGATCACTATTTCAGGATTGATCATGGGCAAACGCTTTATCCCCTTTATGACTGGTTTAGCCCTGTCGGAAATTTCTTTTATATATTGGATGACAGTCAGTGGACAGATCACTCCTTTTGATGGGGCAGTAACTGTTTACCCGCATAATTATTTTACGCTTGTTGTTATGCTCGTTGTAACCGGTTTGATCATATGGATTATGGTAACCACCCTTGAAAAGAATTATTATAAATTGATCAAATCTGAGAACGATTTGCGGGTTTCGTATGAACAAACGATTGATGGCTGGGGGAATGCATTGGAATTGTTTGATGAGGAAACCGAAGGCCATAGTATCCGAGTGACTGAACTAACGTTGAAACTTGCCAGAAGAATGGATGTCGCAGAAGCGGATATTGAACAGATCAGGCGAGGTGCACGATTACATGATATTGGAAAGATGGGAGTATCAGACCAGATTCTAAATAAGCCAGGCCCCCTTACTACACAGGAGAGGTATCAAGTGGAAAAACATCCACTTCTGGCTTATGGACTTCTCAAGGAAATACCTTTCTTAGAAAAAGCGCTGGAAATTCCTGTATTCCATCATGAACGCTGGGATGGATCAGGCTACCCTTATCATATGGCAGGAAAAGATATACCACTGGCTGCCAGAATATTCGCGATCGCTGATAATTGGGACGCGTTAACATCGGATCGGCCGTACCGAAAAGCCTGGCCAATAAAAGCAGTCATCCAATATATTCAAGAAGAAAAAGGAAAAAAATTCGATCCGGATCTGGTTGATACGTTTTTGAAAATTGTCTCTGAATAATTCTCTCGTATCATTTCCAAAACCATAGCTCAGTTTATATAGATGTAGTCACATGCCTTGCCATGGTTCGTTACAGAAACAAGGCGTGACAATCATTTTCCTCAAAATGATCGTCACGCCTGTATGGTGTTGTATAATTCGCAAGTAAATTTCAAATAATTCACAGGAAGATAGTCAATGACTGATTATTCAGCGCTCGATATCAAAATGATGACCCCAGAACAAAAGCAAGTTTGGGATAAAATCAACCAGATGATGGATGTCAGTTATGGATGTGCTGAATCATTTGTCGCCGCGGTTGGGGAATATCTCTGGGAAGATGTGGACGATTCGATAAAAATGATTTCCACGGGCTTCAGCGGAGGAGTAGGCGGTACCCATGAGGAGCTATGTGGCGGGGTGAGCGGTGCAGCCATACTCTTGGGTTTGTTGTATGGCAGGACGACCAATGATGAGACCAAAATGGTACGCTGCAAGCGATTAATATCAGAACATCGGGACAGGTTTGTGCAGGAATTTGGTACTACCGTATGCCAAGAACTTCGGGATGCGGAGTTTGGCGCAGATGAAGACAACCCATGTTCGGCTTTGATAGCGCCAGCAGCTTTTATGCTGCTTGATATTCTGGAAGAAGAAAATGAGAGAGAGCGTCAATCATCTGTTGTGCCAGACGCGACTGCCTTGATTGATAAAGAACCACTAGCGGAGTATATCTCAGCCCATGAGCATGACAAAAAGGAAGACCTGATACAGGAATTGGTCCGGATTGAAATCACGCATCAGCACCGAAATTGGATCGGAGAACAGCTCAGCAAGCGTGGTGATGACCGGAAGGGAATTGGTCTGCTGCCTGATGGACTGCTGCCCGAAATTTCCTGGCAGAATGTTCCTGCCGGTTTAGTTGAGGTTGAACGAGCAGGTAATTTTGAAGTCGAACCTTTTCTCATTTCCAGATATCCAATTACTAGTAAACAGTTTCAGGTTTTTATTGATGCCCAGGATGGGTTTGAAAATCCGGACTGGTGGGATGGCCTTGCTGTTGCGTATGACACAATCGTTCCTGCGGCAAATCAGCGATTTGAATATGACAATCACCCCAGGGATAATGTCAGCTGGTTTGATGCCATGGCCTACTGCAGATGGTTTAATGAAAAGTTAAAAACCAATAAGGATCTAGAGGATAATCCTGTTCTGGAAAACGAGAGCTGGGAAATACGCCTCCCGACAGAATGGGAATGGCAAATGGCTGCAACTGGGGGACTTAAGGATCATAAATATCCCTGGGGTCTAGATTGGGATGAAAATAAAGCGCATACAAAACACAACCAGCTGAACAAATCCATGGCTGTTGGGATGTACCCCGCAGGTCATTCACCAGTTGGAGCTCTGGATATGAGCGGAAATATTTGGGAGTGGTGCTTAAATTGTTATGAGAACCCGGAGAATCTTGATCTATTAAGGACTGATAGGAGAGTGCTAAGGGGTGGATCGTGGTACCACTGGGGATCATATGCTCATACTGATATGAGAAGCAGGTACTATCCAGACCATCGCTATAATGCCGGTGGTTTCAGGATTGTTTGTTCTAAAATCCTGCCGTAAATCTTAAATATTGTCCTTATCATCAAAAGCCAGGCGTCCTGGCTTTTGTATTTAAAGCCTTACGAAAATTAAGCAGGTTGTATTTTGCATCCCTACATGTTCGGTTATTAACGAGGTGAGTTGACTGGAAAAAGACAAGTTGTTATAATGTCCGTACATTAGGACAAATTCAAGCTGATGATATCAAAAATCAGTAGAGGCTCGAAATGAAAAATATCAGCAGATCCAGTAAAGTTCCCCTGTATTATCAACTCTATGAAATCATCCACGACCAGATCGAGCAAGGTGTTTGGGAGCCTGAAGATATGCTGCCAACGGAAAATGAGTTGGTTACTCAATTTCAGCTGAGTAGAGCAACGGTTCGCCAGGCGTTTGAAATGTTGGTAAATGAAGGTTGGGTCTACCGGAGACAAGGCCAGGGGACATTTGTATCCCGACCAGTTTTTGAGCAGAATTTGAACAAGATTGTCAGTTTCTGGGATGAAATGCACCAAAGAGGACTAAAGCCCGGCACTATAGTCCTCTCTAGCGAGATCATCCAGGCCACCGAAGATGTTGTTGAGAGCCTGGAAATTGAGAAGGAACATGAGCTGGCCAGTTTGGTACGTTTGAGATTAGCAGATGATGAACCACTTAGTGTTGAACATTCACTGTTAGTGCACAATTACTGCCCAGGAGTTCTGGAACAGGATTATGCCAATAGATCTTTAAGGAAAATGCTGGCTGATGAATATGGCATCCACATTACCAATGCAAAGCAGACTATCCGTGCAGTGCCTGCGACAAAAAATCTAGCTGATCTGTTGAAAGTTGATCAAGCAGCTCCTTTGCTTCATATCGATCGGATTTCATATACAGACGATGGAATACCGATTGAGTATTTACGGATCAACCTGCGGGGGGACCGATATTCCTTCCATTCCACTTTACGGGATTAAGGAGACTGATGAAAGAATTTGATGTTGTAACCCTGGGGGAATTATTAATTGATATGTTCCCAAGTGAGATCGGCTATAGTATTGGGGAAGTAGAATCTTTCAAGCCAAAACCGGGAGGTGCTCCTGCGAATGCTGCAGTTGCACTCAGTCGATTGGGAGCGCGTAGCGCATTCATTGGAAAGGTGGGGGATGATCATTTCGGAACTTTTCTCCAAAAAGTATTAAAAGATGAAGGCGTAGAAACCCGTGGTATCAGAATTGATCCCGATGCGAGAACCACAATGGCGATCATCGCGATGCCAGATAAATTCTCGGCCGAGTTTGTTTTTTATCGAAACCCTGGGGCTGATCAGCTTCTTACAGTTGATGATCTGGACAGAGATTTGTTGGAGTCGACCAAGGCTTTACATTTTGGATCAGTCAGCCTGACCGATGAGCCTGTTCGCTCTACTACTTTCAAAGCTGCTCAGATTGCGAGAAAAGCTGGTGCGTTAGTCTCGTTTGATGTAAATTATCGTCCTTCTTTGTGGAAAGAATCTGATGAGGCTTTATCTCAATCCCGCTTGATGTTAAAGGAAGTAGATTTGGTTAAGGTCAATGAGGAAGAAGCTGCGCTGCTGACAGGTGCTGTCCATATCGATCAAACAAACCCAATCCAGGTGGAAACTGCAGCCCTGGAGTTGTTGAAATACGGACCGGAAATAATAATAATCACATTGGGATCAGAGGGAAGTTATTTTCAAATTAAAAGCGGAGGGGTTTATATCCCTCCTTACGAGGTTGATACTGTTGATGCTATTGGTTGTGGAGATGCCTTTATAGCTGGTTTGTTATCCAGGTTGGTCGAGGGCGAAGACTGGCGCGAGAATATATCTGTTGATTATTTATCAGAGGCATTAAATTATGCCAATGCAGTTGGAGCATTGACATCCCTGAAGAGAGGCGCCATACCGGCCTTACCAACAAAAGAAGAAGTGGAAGATTTTATTAATACTTATACGAGGTAACCATATGGAAAAAATGTCCAAGCAGGAATTGAAAGAAAAAGCTCAGGAGCTGCGTTTGGAGATCCTGGATATGACCACAAGGGCAGGATCAGGCCATCCGTCTAGCTCCTGGTCATCTGTAGAAATAGTCACAGCCTTATATTTCGGCGGGGTGCTGAGTTATAAGCCTGATGAACCCTGGTGGGAAGATCGGGACAGATTCATCATGAGCAAAGGGCATGCAGCTCCGTTATTATATGCAGCCCTGGCCCATGCTGGATATTTTGATAAAAAAGAGTTGCTTCGCCTGCGTGAAGTGGGCAGCCCAGTTCAGGGACATCCGATCCAGGGTATGATGCCCGGTGTTGAGGCAACAACTGGCTCGCTTGGCCAAGGTTTGTCACTCGGGATCGGCCACGTTTTGGGGGGTAGATTGGCTGATAAAAAATATAGAGTATATGTGCTCCTGGGTGATGGTGAATGTGAAGCCGGGCAGATTTGGGAAGCTGCCATGGCTGCGGCTCATTTCAAAGCGGGAAATCTGGTAGCCATCCTGGATTACAACAAATTCCAGGAAACTGGACCGATCAGCCGGGAAATTGCCCTTGAGCCATTGGTTGAAAAATGGCAATCTTTTGGATGGACTGTTCATGAGGTTAATGGACATGATCTTAAAGAGATCCTGGATAAATTCCAGTTAGCCAAACAATTGGAAGCAACGGGAAAACCCCAGATCATTATCGCACATACGATAAAAGGAAAAGGCGTATCATTCGTGGAAGCTGATTTCACTTTTCACGGCAGGGCGCTCAACGCAGAACAAGCAGAATTAGCGCGGGAGGAAATCAATGCAGCTCGGTAAAAAAGCAGGACTAGAATTATGTGATCAGCCGCTCCGGAATATTTTTGGAGATGCGCTTCTAGATTTAGCAAGAGCCAATCCTAAAGTTGTCGTTCTGGATGGCGATCTGGGAAATTCCACAAAAGCGGAATATGTTCGTCAGGAATTTCCTGACAGGTTTTTTAATATTGGTATTGCAGAAAGTAACTTAGTTGGAATCGGAGCGGGACTGGCGGGAGCAGGTTACTACCCATTTATTGTCAGTTTTTCGTCCTTCCTCTTATGTAATGCCTATGATCAGATCCGTTTGGCAGTTGCCATGTCAGAGATCAATGCGACTGTGATTGGCAGTCATGGTGGAATTACGCTTGGGAAAGATGGTCCGACACAGATGGGCATTGAAGATTTGGCACTGATGGGAGGGCTTCCAACTTTTACTATCATTGTTCCCTCAGATCCGGCGACAATGCATGCTGCAGTCAAAGCCGCACCGCAGATCAAGGGCCCGGTTTTCATCAGGTCCAGCCGTGTGCCGATGCCATATATCTATCCAATGGAGAACACACCATTTGAAGTCGGGAAAGCAAATATTGTTAGAGATGGAGCAGATCTGAGCATTATCGGTTGTGGGATGATGGTTTCAGCAGGTATGGATGCGGCAGCTTTGCTGGCAAAAAAGGGTATTGAGGCCAGGGTCCTGGACCTTCATACAATAAGGCCAATGGACCTGGATGCCATTACAGCATCTGCCAGGGATACCGGTGCCATCGTCTGCGCCGAGGAACACCTTCTTCAAGGAGGTATGGGCAGCAACGTGGCAAGAGTTGTTGCAGAACAACATCCTGTGCCGATGCGATTTGTAGGGCTCGAGGATACCTATGTGGAATCGGGAGATCCCTGGGATCTTCTAAAAAAATACCACTTAACTGCTGAAGACATCGCCTCAGCAGGTGAGGAAGTCGTTAAAGCAAAAAAGGCCGTATGAGATGATCTATCGAAAACTGGCTCAAAGAGAGAATGAAAAAAATCCCATTCGAGTTGGGGCGAGTGCGATCGAATGGATGGGGAGTGGTTTATTGGCCGCTTTTGCTCATGTTCCTGGAATGGAGATTTCAGCTGTTGCAAATGCAGATGTAAATGAAGGTATCCAGTCTTTGTTGGACGCGGGAATATCGTCCGAGTTGATCGTCCCCTCTGATAATAAGGATGAGATTGAAGATCTGATTAACAGCGGAAAAAGAGTAGTTACTGCTGACGCTTGTATGTTATCCCAGATTGATGCCCTGGATATTGTCACTGATTCAACCTGGTCTCCTGCGATCGGTGCGGAAGTTGCAGAATCCTGTATCCAGAATGGAAAAGACATTGTATTGGTGAATATTGAGGCCGACGTTACTGTGGGGCACATCCTGAAGAAAAAAGCCAAAGAAGCCGGGGTACTTTATTCGGTTTCTTCCGGGGATGAACCGGGCTGCTTAATGGAATTGTATGATTATGTCAAAAGCCTGGGCTATGAAGTCGTTACAATTGGCAAGGGTAAAAATAATCCTCTAAATACTGCCGCTACCCCAGCATTTGTCGAAGAATCTGCTAGAAAACAGGACAAGGATCCAGTTCAGGTTGCATCATATGTGGATGGAACGAAGACAATGTTTGAAATGACCTGTGCGGCAAACGCAACAGGCTGTCGTCCAATGCAACGAGGTATGATCGGGCCAGAAGCAAGTTTTGAGAATGTTTCGGAGATATTTGCCCTGGAAGAGGACGGGGGTATCAGCCGATTTCCTGGCAATATTGATTTCGTGCAGGGCCCATCGATGTCCGGTGGTGTGTTTGTTACGGTTCGTGTCAATGATCCGCGGATTCAGGCCGATTTGAATTACCTTAAGGTTGGATCAGGGAAGTATTTTACATTCTTCCGTCATTATCATTTGTGGTTCCTTGAGGCGTCAATATCTATTGCCCGGGCATTCCTGGATAAGACAGTCTGGTTAGAACCTCTCGATGAACCTATAGCTGATGTTATGACTATTGCCAAGAAAAGTCTACAGGCGGGAGATGTGCTGGAGCGTTTCGGTGGATATACTAATTACGGTGTGATGGAGCTTGCCTCAACTTCGCGGAAATTGAACGCACTCCCTGTGGGCTTGAGTCCGGGGGCGAAAATTATCAAGCCGGTTCAAGCGGGTGAGATCATAACCTGGGACGATGTGTCTCTAGACGAAGATAGCACTGTCGTAAAATTGCGAAGAGAGCAGGATGGTTTATTCAAACAGGTTGATTCGTAGTATATAGAAAAAGGAGCTCAAAATGCAAATAGGCGTATTTACCGCATTGTGGGGGAATCTATCTTTCGAGGAAGCCCTGGACAAAGCAGTCAGTTTTGGGATAACAGCTGTTGAAATCGGAGCAGGAGGCTATCCTGGGCAACCTCATTGCCCGGTTGATGAGCTGTTGGATAGCGAAACCAAACGGGATGAATGGATGGGGAAGATCAAGGAGAGGGGATTAACCCTCAGTGCTTTGAGCGTTCATAATAATCCGGTCCATCCTGATCAAAAGATCGCTGCAGAAGCTGATACTGTGATCAAAAAAGCTATCAAGTTGGCGGCTCAATTGGAAGTGCCGACCGTCAATGGATTTTCTGGTTTGCCCGCTGGATCTACAAAGGATACCATGCCAAACTGGGTCACCTGCGCCTGGCCTCCGCACTTCTTAGATATTCTAGATTATCAATGGAATGAAGTGACCATTCCTTATTGGAAAACCATTCATCCTCTCCTTGAGGAAAATAATATAACCTTTGGTTTTGAGATGCACCCTGGCATCCTGGTTTATAACGTTTACTCACTCTTGAGATTGCGCGAAGCGGTTGGCCCCCGGCTGGGCTGCAACTTTGACCCCAGCCACTTGTGGTGGAATGGCGTGGATCCTGTTGCTGCGATACGCGAATTGGGCGATTCGATATTCCACGTTCATGGAAAAGATGTCTATGTTGATCCAATTAATACAATAGTAAATGGCTGTAATGATTACAAACATTACGGAGATATTCCCAAACGATCCTGGACCTTCCGCTCGATAGGATATGGCCATGATCTGAAAGCGTGGAAAGATATCATCAGCGCTTTACGCATGGTGGGTTATGACTATGTGATCTCAATTGAACACGAAGACGCGATGATGTCCCCGGACGAGGGTCTTGGTAAAGCTGTTGGCATCTTGAAAGATTCTTTGATCTTCGAGGAAGCTGGAGATATGTTCTGGGCTTGATTGATCATGCGATTAATACTATTTGATCTGGACGGCACACTTTTATCGTCGGGTGGAATTGGTCGACGTTCTACGAGATTGGCCCTGGAATCTGTATTTGGCACATCTGGCAACCTGGATGAATTCTATCCCGGGGGTAGGACACAGGAGGCGATATTTGTCGATACTCTGGCTGATGCCGGTATTGGTTTGGATCAATTTCATGACAAAAGAGATGAGCTATATCAAACATTTCTTGACAACTTTCAAGGAATATTGGATCAGGGAGATTATCAAATTAATACCCTGCCGGGAGCGATCCAGTTAATTGAATACCTGAATTCTAAAGAGAACTTTGTTTTAGGGCTGGTAACAGGAAATCACACTGAAGCTGCCCGACTAAAAATGCTCAATGCCGGTTTGGATCCGAACGTCTATCTCGCGGGGGCTTATGGAGAGGAATCTGCCAACCGACCAGACCTTGTCCCGCTGGCAAAAGACAGAGCTGAAACTATCACTGGTAAAGAATTTCCTGAATATTACACGATAGTTGTTGGAGATACTACGAGGGATGTGCTCAGCGCTAAATCTGTTAACGCAACCAGTTTTGCGGTGACTACAGGTACGGATGAACGTGAACTGCTGGAATCGGTCAATCCAGATTCAATTTTTGACAATTTACATCAGGTATTAGAAAGATTTGAGTTCTTGGAAGGCAGAATAGGAGGTATCGATGGGATTTAAAGAGGTGAAGGGATTGGAGATCCCTCAAATTGGTGTGGGTATGCTGGGATACGCTTTTATGGGGAGGGCACACAGCAATGCCCTCAGGAAATTGGCATATATGATGGATCCCCAATCTGCTGTGCCTGATATGGTTGCTGTATGCGGCAGGAATGAAGAGGCTGTGTCAGCTATGGCTGCCAGGTTTGGGTATAAAGGTTACTATACCGATTGGAGAGAGATGCTAGCAGATGATCGGATCCAGCTTTTTGATAATGTCGGTCCCAATAATATCCATGAAGAACCTTGTGTAGCGGCAGCGGAAAATAGCATTCATATCCTTTGTGAAAAACCATTAGCCCGAACAACAGAAGAGTCCCGCCGGATGATGGATGCGGTAGTAAAGAATAACGTGAAAGGCATGGTGGCTTTTAACTACCGGTTTGTTCCTGCAGTTCGGAAGGCTAGAGACCTGATTGCCAGCGGAGCGCTGGGAAAGGTCTATCATTTCAGGGCGATGTATCTCCAGGATTGGATTCTGCCGCATTTTAACACGCCCTATCTCTGGCGCCATAATAAAGAAGTGTCTGGCACGGGTGCGTTGGGTGATTTTTCCCATATCCTTGACATCGGGCATTTCTTACTTGGGTCCAGAATAAAAACTGTCCAATCGTTATTGAAAAACTATATACCGGAAAGAGAATTGATGGATGGCAGTGGCTCTGGATCTGTCGATGTCGATGATGCTTTTGCCTCCGTGGTTGAGTTTGAAAATGGAGCGATAGGAACCCTGGAAGGAACCAGATTGGCCAGCGGTAGAAAGAACTACCACGTTTTTGAAGTCAATGGTGAAAAAGGTTCGATTGCCTGGAATCTGGAACGCCTCAATGAACTGGAGATTCAGTGGGCAGAAGGGGAACCTGCTGATAGTCGTGGTTTCCAAACCGTTCTGGTTACGGAAGGCACAGATCCCTGGATAAGTAATTGGTGGCCTCCGGGTCATATGATTGGTTGGGAACATACATTTGTGCATGAGATCTATCATTTGCTGGATTGCATCGTCAATGACAAAGAGGTGGGTCCATTTGGAGCTACGTTTGAAGATGGATATCACGCCTGTGTTGTTGCTGATGCGATGGTGGAATCGTCGGAAACCGGTAAAAAAGTGGATTGCAGTTATTAGTGAAATCTTGCACCCGTAAAGGGTGAGTTTTTGTTACAGGCTCGAGAACGTACTGACAAAAGTCACATTATTTAGATAACCATCTTGACAATTAAAATCGATACCAATATGATTGGGGTAGTTGTAATTACAGGATAACAACATTATATGTCTTCACTTGATCCCAGTCTTAGAATTGATCGGAGTTCATTCATCCCTTTTTATATTCAGGTAATTGATGCATTAACTGAATATATCGAGAATAATAAACTCCCACCCGGCCATCAACTGCCTGGCGAATCTGACTTGTGTAAAGCCTTTGATGTCAGCAGAACTGTGGTCCGCCAGGCATTGCAGGAATTGGAATATAGGGGATTGATCCTCAGGGAAAAAGGACGCGGTACTTTTGTCGCGAAACCTAAGATCCGGGAAGGGCTTTTTCAGGAACTAACTGGTTTTTATCAGGATATGGTAGCAAAGGGTCATCAACCGAGGTCTGATGTGTTGAAACAAGAGAAGGTTAGCGCCAGTAAGAAAGTGGCTGCGTACTTGAACCTTAAACCTGGTGACCCGGTTATTCAAATCGACCGCTTACGATATGTCAATCATGAGCCTATTGTTCTAGTTACAACATATTTGCCATACGAAATCTGTCCAGACTTATTGGATGTGGATCTGAAAAATCAATCCCTTTATGCCTATCTGGAGAATGAACACGAATTATTTGTGGCTAGCGGCAGGCGATTTCTTGAGGCTGTCGTTGCCAACCAGCTAGAGGCAGAGAAACTTAGGGTTGATTTAGGATCTCCTCTACTATTATTAAACAGCGTAAGCTATTTGGAAGACGGAACGCCCATGGAATATTTCCACGCAGTTCATCGAGGTGACCGTTCCCGTTTTGAGACCGAATTGGTCCGGGTAAATAAGCCAGGAGACCTGGCAAAAAAGATCTTAGACGGAAATCATTCAACGTTTGAATAAATGCTTAAAATTTACGAAAAGTACCTGGATCTATTTCTAATAATCTAAGGAGAGTGCAGGATGAGTAAAATGAAAATTGGTATTGATAGTTACTGTTTCCATCGCTACTTTGGGGAAGTGTATCCACACCAGACCGCGCCTGAAAAGAACATGACGATGGAGGATTTTCTCGCCTACGCAAAGTACTTGGGTGTAGATGGCGTGTCTTTGGAATCCTGCTTCTTCCCATCCTTTGATAAGGGCTGGTTCAAGGATCTCAATGGTCAATTAGATGACTATGGATTCGATCGGGTATACGCCTGGGGTCATCCTGATGGTCTGGAAGCTGGAAAGAACCGGGAAGAATTTGACAGCATGGTCGCACAAATTCCCAATGCAAAACTAATTGGTGCGGATGTGATGCGTGTAGTGGCTAGCAGCTTAATGTTCCGATTTGAACCACATGGTCCCCAAATTGATATCCTGGTGGATTGGTTCAAAGAAGCCGTAAAAGTTGCTGAAGATAATGGCGTTAAACTAGCAGTGGAAAACCACATCGATTATACGGCTGATGAATGTGTTGAATTGATAGAACGGGTGGACTCTCCTAATTTCGGGTTGAATTTGGATACTGGCAACTTCCTGCGTTTGCTTGACGATCCCGTGGAAGGCACCAAGAAATTGGCCGACAAAGTCTTCGCCACTCATATCAAAGACTTAAAACCAGTGGCCGGCGTGGATGCTCGGGAATGGTATTTCTTCTCATCAACACCTGTAGGCGACGGTCTTGTGAACAACCAGAAAATCGCCCAATATCTATATGATGCGGGATATGAGGGTTTCCTGGCAGTTGAAACCGATTCACTCCATCCTGATTATGATGGACAAGAATTTGACGCAATTGCTAAAAGCGTTGCCAACCTGAAAAGGATTGCAGCCAGCGTTTATTAGGTGACAAAAATCACTTCTTGGGCAGGAGTCCAGCAAACTTTGTTGACATGCAGAAGGAATATTGTTAATATCAATAACACTTCCTTCAACAATTCAAACAAGTATCTCAATGACTATTGCCCAAGAAAGGCTTAAAGACAAATCACGAAATGGTCTGCCAAAGCTAACTGCGGCCGAATTGACGGCAGTGAACTTGGTCCGAAAACAGGGTCCGCTTTCGAGAACCAACCTGGCTAATTTATTGGACGTATCGCGAGCTAGTGTAACTGCCATTGCCGGAAACCTGGTTGATTTGAAGGTCTTAGAAGAAGTTGGACATGGCAAATCAGAGGGAGGGAGACGGCCAAGATTATTGGACATTAATGCTGATCTTGGTTTTATCGCCGGAATTGATGTAGGTGCCACGAGCATTGATTTGGCTCTGGCAGATTTTCGGGGAAATATCCTTGACAAACGATCCGAACCAGCGGACGTCCGGAAAGCGCCTGAACAGGTGCTGAGTCGGATTACCGAACTTGTCATTGACATGTTGGAGGACCGAGAAGCTATGGCGATGGACCTGGTGGGATTGGGCATAGGTGTTCCGGGCCCAGTCCATTTCCCAACAGGAATGCTGATAGAACCACCATTAATGCCGGCCTGGGATAGTTTTCCAATCAAAGATTTTCTGAGGAAAGAATTTCCTCAAACCAATCCAGTTGTGGATAATGACGTAAACATTATGGCAATTGGAGAAGCGAGGGCAGGCGGCGGTAAGGGTATTGATAATTTTTTCTATATCAAGATTGGAACAGGGATTGGTTGCGGAATTATTGCAAAAGGAGAAATATACCGGGGAAGTGATGGGACAGCAGGCGACGTGGGACACATATGTGTAGATTATAACGGTCCTATCTGTCATTGCGGAAACCCGGGTTGTTTAGAAGCGATGGCTGCTGGTCCGGCGATCGCCAAACGAGGCAAGGAAGCTGCCATGAGTGGTAAAAGCAAAATCCTGGCGACGCTGATGGAAAAGAGTAACGGCACTTTGACAGCGAAGGATGTTGGCAGAGCGGCAGCGGCTGGCGACCAGTCTGCAAATAGGATTATTGCGGATAGCGGACGGATGATTGGCGGTGTGCTTGCAGGTTTGGTGAACTTTTATAATCCACGGGCAATTTTTATTGGGGGAGGCGTGACAAATATCGGGACTCAATTATTGTCCACCATCAGACAGGCCACATTAAGAAGAGCGACGGCTCTTTCGACCAGGGCATTAAAAATCGAATTTTCAAAACTGAAGGACGACGCTGGCGTTCATGGAGCGATCTGGCTGGCAATTGAAAACGTATTTCTTCAAGTGTAATTTTCGAAAAGTATAGTTGCGAGGAAATCATGAGGTTTGGTGCAAATACGTTCATTTTTAGGTCACCATTTAGTACGGATAAGGATTTGGATCTGATCCCCAAGCTAAAAGAAATGGGCTTTGATCTGATAGAAGTAGCTGTTGAAGATCCCGATCTTGTTGATACGGATTTGTTGAAAAAAACTTTGGATGAAAACAACATCGGTATAGTCACCTGCGGTGCTTATGGGCCAGGACGAAATATCAGTAGCCTGGACCCTGTTGAAAGACAGGCCGCCAAGGATTATTTAATCTGGATGATCGATACAGCTGAAAAATTGGGATCTGATGTAGTTAACGGACCGATGTATTCTGCTGTTGGTAAAGATCGTCTTGAAGACCCTGCAGATCGTGATATAGAATGGCAGCTGGCAGTTGATGGACTAAAAGAGATGGCAGCCTACGCGGAAGAGAAGGGAGTGAAATTGGCTTTTGAGCCCCTAAACCGCTTTGAAACAGACCTGGTTAATGTCGTGGATCAGGGTTTGAAACTAATCAGTGATGTTGGTGCGCCAAACTTGGGATTCCATCTTGATACATTCCATATGCATTTAGAAGAGAAAGACTCTGCAGCTGCAATTCGAAAAGCAGGAGATCGGATATTCCATTTTCATGCCTGCGAAAATGATCGGGGAGTACCTGGAACCGGGCAGGTGAGATGGAAGGAAGTCTTTGAAGCACTCGTTGATGTAGGTTACGATGGCAACGTAGTGATCGAATCTTTCACGCCAGAAGTGAAATCGATTGCCAGGGCAGTATGTATTTGGCGGGAAATTGCTCCTGATCAAGATAGTATTGCCCGGGATGGGTTGAAATTTATCAAGTCATTTCCCGGTATTCGGTGAAATATAAAGACGGACGGAGATATATGAATTATGGCTAACGAGCAAATAAAAGAAGCAACTCCAATGATAGAGGTTAGAAATATCAATAAGGCATTTCCAGGTGTGCAGGCATTGGATAATGTTTCTGTAAAATTCCTGCCTGGTGAAGTTCATGCGGTTGTTGGCGAGAATGGTGCCGGAAAATCGACCCTGATGAAGATCATGGCCGGGGCATACAAACCAGATAGTGGTGAGATCTTCTTCCAAGGAGAAGAGGTTCAAATGAATCACCCCGTGCAAGCTCAAAATTTGGGCGTGGCGATCATCTACCAGGAATTCAATTTGCTGCCAGAGAGAACTGTGGCTCAGAATATATACCTGGGAAGAGAACCCTCCAAGTTTGGTGTGATCAATCCACCTCAGCTCAACAAACAGACAGAAGATGTTCTTAAGGAACTGGGTGTTGCAAAAATGATCAACCCTACCGCGCTGGTGAGTACTCTCTCGGTGGCAGAGCAGCAGCTGGTTGAAATTGCTAAAGCAGTTTCTTTGAATGCCAAAGTGTTGATCATGGACGAACCCACGGCTTCATTGACGAGTACTGAAGTAAATCTTCTGTTTGACCTGGTTGCCACTTTGAAAGCCAGGGGCCTGGCAGTCATCTTTATTTCTCATCGTCTATCAGAGGTATTTGGTATTGCTGATATGATTACGGTTCTAAAAGATGGTCAGTTGGTGGGAACAAAAAATATTAGCGATGTCACCACCGAAGATGTTGTTTATATGATGGTAGGCCGAACATTGGATCATTATTTCCCACCACTGGGAGTAGATGAGGATTTCGGTGAGGTCGTGTTACGAGTCGTCAATGGCGAGAACGATTTCCTGTCAAATATCAACCTGGATCTTCGCAAGGGTGAAATTCTTGGGATTGCTGGTCTGCAGGGCTCCGGCCGAACCGAATTAGCGCAGGCACTTTTTGGGGCGGTTCCATTTGATGAGGGCGAGATCGAATTGATGGGTAAAACAATCGCGATCAAGAACCCCTATACGGCAATTCAACGGAAAATGGGATTTGTAACTGAGGACCGAAAATCTGAAGGGTTGGCTTTGATGCAGCCCATCCGAGATAATATGCTCTTGGCAATCAGATCTCTCCAGAATTTACTCAGCTTTATTCACCCTGACGGTATTAAAACCTCCCGTAGTATGGTCCCTGAGCTGGGCCAGCAGGTGGATGTTCGGGTGGATTCATATGGAAAACAAGCCCAGGATCTGAGTGGCGGCAATCAGCAGAAAGTAGTGTTATCCAAGTGGCTGGCGTCCGGCGCAGAAGTGTTTATCTTTGATGAACCTACACGGGGAATCGATGTTGAAGCTAAGGCCAGGATCCATGATATTATCCGCGGTCTTACGAAATCAGGCGTGGCGGTGCTAATGGTCTCCTCAGAACTTCCAGAGGTGATTGGAATGAGTGACCGGATCCTGGTGATGCATGAAGGAAAAATTGGCGGGGAGCTCCCTGCGGGATCAAGCGAAGCAGACATTATGCTGGTAGCAACGGGTCAGCAAAACGGCAATAATAAGAATAAGACCGCTGCCAAGGATGGAGGCATTCAATGAGCGTTGATACCATGACTCAAGTTGAAGATAAAAGAAATAAAAACAGTTTTTGGAAGAATATCCCCCAGGTCTATTATTTCCTGGTGGTCGTCCTGGTGGGTGGATTAATTCTGGACCAGTTTGTTGCGAGCGGCAATATTCTCGCAAATCCATCGATCCTCTTTAATATTCTCGTTCGTTCCGTTGCCCTGGGCATAGTTGCTGTCGGTCAGACCTTTGTGATGCTCGGCGCGTCGATCGATCTATCCGTAGCCTATACGATCAGTTTTACGGCGGTGATGAGTTCGTTGATCATGCAGGGGGATCCAGCCCGGGTACCGCTGGCTATTGCAATCGTGATTGGTTTCGGTATTCTTGTTGGACTGATCAATGGAATGCTGATTACCAAGTTAAACGTAAACTCATTTATCGCCACGTTGGGTACCGGTTTGATTGTGAAGGGTGTGCTCAATGGGATGTTCTCATCAGGGTCTCTGGGATCTGTGCCAAAAGGTTTTCAAACCCTTGGATATGGGAGTTTAGGTCCTATACCCTATTCAATTATCTTGTTGTTCGCGATTGTGGTGATAGGTTGGTTTATCCTTTCCTGGACAAAATTTGGGTCCCATCTGTATGGTGTGGGCGGTGATCTTCTGATAGGCAGACTGTCTGGCTTGCGCACTTCGCGCGTATTGACTATCGCTCATATCATCTCCAGCCTAACTGCAGTTGTTGCAGGCCTGTTCATTGTCAGCCGATTGGGCGCTGGTAATCCCACAGTTGGCCCCGATGGTGTTTATGACCTGGAATCCGTGGCGACAACAGTGATCGGAGGAACTGCCCTGTCTGGGGGACGGGGAGGTGTGTTTGGCACGATTGCCGGCGTAGTTATTTTTGGCATCATCGATACCGTTTTTAACCAGCTGGGTGTTGATACCTACTTGAAGATGGTTATTCGGGGCGCCCTGATTATTTTTGCGGTAGCCAGCTACTCCGTGCGGTCAAAACGAGAGGCAGCATAAAGAGAGAATATTATGACGACAACTGAAAAAAACACTAAATCCAATCAAAGCCTGGCTGTTCTCAAAAAGATCTGGGCCTGGATCCGCAAGATCCAGCCGGTCTATCCGATATTTATCGTCGTAGCGATTGGTGTCAGCCAGTTGAATGAAAATTTTGCCACTGTAAATGGGATCATGGCTTTCATCAGACGGGCTGCGCCCCTGATCATCCTGGCCATGGGTCAAATGTTTGTGCTTGCGTCTGGCGGCTTCGATCTTTCTCAAGGATCCGTGGTAACACTGACGATCATCGGCAGTTCTTTGATCATTTACAACAATGAGGAGTATACCTACATTGCAATTGCGATCATGATCGGGTTTGGAATCGTGATTGGCCTGGTGAATGGATTTGTAGTTGCCTATCTCAAAGTGCCCTCTTTGATCGCGACATTGGGTATGTTACTGTTGGTCAGGGGTGGAGGATTGTACTGGACCGGTGGCGCACCCAAAGGGTATTTATCCGAGGCCTACCGTTTTATTGGTCGAGGATATATCGAGAATGTGCCGCTGATCGGACGTTTTCCAATGTCAGGCGTGGTCCTGCTTGTGGTTGCCCTCATCTTGATCATCTTGTTCCATAAAACAAATCTTGGTAAACAAATCCTGGCCATTGGTGATAACGCCCAGGCTGCCAAGTTATCCGGCGTCAAAGTTCGGCAGATCAGGATGATTGCTTTTGTCATTTCTGCGGTTTGCTCAATTATCGGAGGAATTCTGTTGGGGGGATATGGCGGATCATCTTATACTGCTGGTCAAGGTATGGAGATGCAATCCGTTTCAGCTGCAGTGATCGGCGGTGTATTATTGCTGGGTGGAAAAGGATCGGTGTACGATGTGATATTTGGTGCGCTGAGCCTGGAAATGATCGTCAGTTTCTTGAACTTACTTGGCTTGCCAAAACCGTATCGCGACGCAGTACAGGGCTTGATCATTATCAGCGCTGTTGCATATGCAGGTTTACGCACAAAAAAGCGTGATTAATCAAAGTAGCAATTGAAGAATTATTGAACAAGAGAGGAGGTGATATCGCCCGAATACAATTAAAGAGCATGTCAAGCTGTACCGTGAAAATCCTATATAAGGAGAAGAGTAAAAATGTTTAAGAAGAAACTATTTGTAGTGCTCAGCCTGATCCTGGTAGCAGCTTTTGCGCTGTCTGCCTGTGGCGGAGCCGCCCCGGCCGAAGAAGTTATGGAAGAAGAAATGGCCGAAGAAGAAGTAATGGAAGAGGCTGAAGAGGAAGAGGCCGAGGCTGAAGAGGAAGAGGTTGTTGCCGCTGAGAGCCCTGGTTTGGCGATGGAAGCAGCCGCTGTTGTTGAAGCTTTCTGGTCCGACGCGGAATATGAAGAGTCTATCACCTGGACCGATGCCGCCGTCCTCAACCCAGAAGCTCCTCTCTACTTCCAGCCCCTACTGGACCACAAAGTAGATACTACCGAGTACAAGATGGAACCTCCCTATGATGTCTGCTTCTCCAACGCTGGTGTGAACAACACCTGGCGTGTGACCGGCTACGTAACCATGCGTGAGCAGGTTGAGAAACTGCGCGATGATGGTTTGATCAACAATTTCATCCACGTCGATGCAGAGGGTTCCGATGAGAAACAGATCGCAGACATTGAAGACCTGCTTGCAGGTGGTGAATGTGATGTGATGATCATCTCCCCCAACTCCACCAACGCTTTAACCCCGATTACCGAGAAGGCTTGCGAAGCGCTGCCGGTTGTTGTTTTTGACCGTGGCGTGCAGACCGACTGCCCCGTCAGCTTCTTGAAGACTATCGGTGGCTACAAATTCGGTTACGACGGTGCTCAATTTATCGTTGATAATTTGCCCGACGGCGGCGACGTTTTGGCACTGCGCATCCTCCCCGGTGTGGATGTTCTTGAACAGCGCTGGGGCGCAGCCCTGGAAGTGTTAGCGGTTAATCCGCAGTTGAACGTGATTGGTGTGGAATTCGGCGCTTATAGTAACCCTGATACCAAGGGTATTGTTGCTGACTACATTGATCGCTTCGGCAATATCGATGCAGTTTGGATGGACGCTGGCGGCACCGCAGTTGGTGTTCTCGAGGCCTTCGAAGATGCCGGTCTGCCTTACCCGATCATGGTCGGTGAGGATCAGATGGACTACTTGAAGTTCTGGAAAGAGAACGATCTGACCGCGATCGCTCCCACCTTCCCGACTTACCAGTGGCGAACCGCTGTATTGGCATCCGTAATGATCCTGCAGGGCGAGCCTGTTGACGCCCGCTGGGTGCTCCCGCAGCCGAATGTCACCGCTGACAACCTGGACACCTACTACCTGCCGGACATGCCACCTCTCTACTACGCTCTGAGTGGTGCTGAGGACCTGCCCAACTGGCCGGGTGCCTGGATGGAACTTGACACAACACAATACATTGACGTACTCGACTAATGTTTGTGTATTGAGCCCGGTTAAAAAACCGGGCTCATACCCCTAAAGACTTTTTGAACTTGTGATCTTGGGCTGTTTTCATTGAAACTTCTTTATTAAGCCCATAATCAATCGGGCGGGTCTTCTCATTCGAGTGGACCTGCCCGAAGCACACAGATTGATAGCAATGAATGCAGCTAGGAGCGCATTCGAGGAGACCTACTAATGATCGAAATTGGATTTCATACAGATGCGTTTAATAGCTCATATTGGAGTTTTGAAAAATGCTTGCAGTGGGCTCAGGAAAACGACGTTCACTATATCGAATGCGGAACGATCGATGGGGTAAGCTGGCTGCACGGATTGGGCTATCAGCCTCACGTGTCACTTACAGAAGATCCTTTGGTGCTACGAAAGAAAATGGAAGGATATGGGGTGCAGTTTTCTCAGCTTGATGCGGCCTTCCCGGTATCTTTGCCTGAAGGTGCTTCCCTAGGACTTATTTATATACTGAATTCTATTCGTTGGGCTAAGCTGGCGGGATGCTCTCATATAGATACAACAGACCACATGTTTAAGCCAGATGGCTTAACCGACGAACAGGCCCTGGACATGATGAAGAAAATCTATTCTGAGGTCATTGAAGTAGCTGAACTATATGAAATGTACATCAATATTGAACCTCATGGTTATTACACAACCAAGCCGGAATACATGGAGAAAATGCTGAATTTTGTGGATTCTCCTTACTTGCGGATGAACTTTGACACAGGAAACACTTTTATCGCCGGTCAAGATCCAGTCGCATTCTTGGACAAGTTCAAAGATAAGGTCAGCCATGTGCATATTAAAGATGTTTCAGAAACCCTTGCCGCTTCCTTGCGCGGTGAATTAACGGGTATCGCTGTCAGTAATACTGCTATTGGCGATGGTGTGAATGTCGACAATATCAAGAAATGTTTCGATATTTTTGTGGATATGAAATATGACGGCGTGGTAAGTATCGAGTGTGAAGGGGAGGGTGGCCCCATGATTGAAAAAAGCCTTGCATTTGTGCGTGAATTAGTAGATGACGCTAACAAGCGCATGGCAGCTGCTTAGTCTGAACTACCTACTGATAAGGATGGTTATCCGGTTTAGCCATCCTTGTCAGAAAAATTTTTTGAGAAAGAACCTGTAATTACAGGATTATAAGCCGGGGTATAAAGGAGATCATCCGATATGGCGAAAAAATACTTGGTTGGTGTTGACCTGGGGACCAGCGCCACAAAGGCAGCTTTATATTCTACGGATGGATCTCTGGTAGCTGAATCTACTGTTGATGTCCCTATTCATTATCCCGAACCTGCTGTTGTAGAACAGGAAAATGAAGACTTTTATCGCTCGGCAGCTCACACAGTAAAAAACTGCCTTGTTGAGAGTGGCGTAGATCCAAAAGATGTGGCTGCCATATCATTTGACAGTCAGATGGCAGGTATTGGAGCAATAGACGAGGATCATCGGTCAGTATCAAAATTTGATTCCTGGTTAGATATGCGATGTGAGCCTCAGATCAAATACCTGGAAGAGAATTTCGGTGAGTTGATCACAAAACTCACTGGCTGTCCACCAACTTGTGATCACGGTCCAAAAATTCTTTGGTGGAAAGAAGAACGTCCACGAGAATATAAACAAACAGCCAAATTCGTTATGCCCGGGGGATATGTGGCTGGGAAGATGGCAGGCTTGAAAGCCGATCAAGCCTTTATTGATTACACCTACATCCATTTTTCCGGACTTAGCAACGCACTTGAGGCCAACTGGTCAAAAGAGATTTGTGATGCAGTTGGTGTAGACATGGGAAAATTGCCAAAGATCGTTGAACCCTGGCAGGTCATTGGAGAAGTGAGATCAGCTGCAGCCAAGGATTTCGGGTTGGCCGAAGGCACGATTATCGCTGCAGGATGTGGAGATACAGCAGCCGGTGCGCTAGGGGCCGGCATTGTAAAGCCAGGTATGGTATTTGATACTGCAGGTACAGCAGCCGTTTTTGCTGGTTGCACAGATGAATTTGCCCCTGATATAAAAAATCGAGCTTTGCTGACTATGAGATCGGTCATACCCGGGCTGTGGCATCCGCTGGCATATATCGCTGGTGGTGGCCAGGCTTTGACATGGTTTCGGGATAACTTTTTTAATGCGATCCGGGGAGAATCCCAGGGGGAAAAAGATTTATATTCTGAATTGGAGCGGCTGGCAGAAAAGGCACCCATTGGTTCTGCTGACTTATATTTCTCTCCTCATTTGTCTGGCAGGATTTGTCCGGCAACACCAGAGATGCGCGGCGCGTGGGTTGGATTCTCTTTTTCACATAAGCAGGAACATTTTTACCGAGCGATCCTGGAATCCGTAGCTTATGAGTACGCCTACTACCTCAATATTTTAAAAGGATTAATTCCGGATCTCAACTTAACCGAAGCCCGCGTTATTGGAGGCGGAGCTCAGAGTTCCGTCTGGAACCAGATCAAAGCAAATGTGCTTGGGGTGCCTTATTTGCGACTTTCTAGATCTGAATTTGGCACTTGGGGATCAGCTATGATCGCCGGCAAAGCGGCCGGGATTTATGATGATCTTGCCGAGATTGCTTACAGTCATGCAGCTGCCGCTGGACCTCCAGCTAAACCTGATCAAGAGACACAAAATCAATACAAAAAGAACGTCGAAAATTATATTGAACTGCAAGAATCCTTGGCAAGAACATTTCGAGGAATTGTCTAGACAAGAGGAAGGGAATAGATGTCGTCAACCATTAAGATATGCATGATAGGTGCCGGAAGAGTAGGAAAACTGCATTCTGGTACATTAAAAAGATATATCCCAGATGGAGAAGTTGTGTGTTTAGTAGATACTCAGCAAACCATGCTGGATGAAACTGGTGCTGAATACGGGATCGATCATCGGTATACCTCATTGGAGGAAGCACTTCAAAAATCAGAGTTTGAAGCGGTGGTGATCACAACTCCTACTTTTACTCATAAAGATCTAGCGGTGTTGGCCGCGGAAAATGGAAAACATGTATTTCTTGAAAAACCAATGGCTATGGATCTTGAGGAATGCGATCAGATCATAGCAGCTTGTCAAAAAGGCGGAGCCCATCTTCAACTGGGTTTTATGCGTCATTTTGATCCAGATTTCAGCTTGGCTTATGACCGTATTCAGGCAGGGGAGATCGGAGAGCCGATGCTCGTAAAATCTCTAACTCACGGACCTGGTTTGCCACCCCCCTGGGCCAGGGATCTGAAAACATCAAACGGAAACCTTGCTGAAGTCAACAGTCACGATCTGGATGCCACGCGTTGGTTGATGGGTTCAAATCCGGAACGGATCTATCTTGAAGTCGCAAATTTTAAAGGTGAAGAAAGAGGTGTAGATACAGAGAACTACTATGACAATATGATCGCCAGCTTGAAGTTTGAATCAGGCGCCTTGGGGAGTATCTCCGGCGTCTGCCCCTGTGATTATGGTTATGACGCACGGATGGAGATCATCGGAAAGAAAGGGATCATGATCGTTGGAGAATTAAAGAATAATGCCTTGACGATAGGTATCGATCGGGAGACTGGTTTGGTTACACCGATTTTCAAACGATGGCCTGATCGTTTTCAATTGGCCTATATCCATGAAATTGAACATTTCATCAAATCAATCCAAGCTGATACTCCTCCCAAAGTCACTGGAGAGGATGGCCGCTGGGCAGTTGCGGGGGTTCTGGCAGGTACAAAATCACTGCTCGAAGAAAGGCCTGTGCTGTTGAGCGAAGTAATGTAGGAGATGGTAATGCGTAAAACCATGCAAGCTGCGGTCTATCACGGACCAAACGATATTCGTTTTGAGGATGTATCTTATCCAGAGCTAGGTTCGGGAGATCTGATCATTAAAGTATTAAATGCCAATATCTGTGGTACCGATTTGCGCATTTTGCATGGTGGTCATCGCCACTATCCAGAAGGCACAATTCGGATTCCTGGCCACGAAGTGGTTGGTGAGATCGTAGCAGTTGGGGACAAGAACCAAAAATACAAATTAGGCCAGCGAGTATTTATTGCGCCAAATATTGGAGAAGGTGATAGTCGGGAAACAATTTCCGGGAATAATAATCTCGACCCAAATTTTAAAGCGATAGGGATCAATATGGATGGTGCATTTGCTGAATATATGCTGATCCCTGAAGCTGCTGTCAGACAGGGCAATGTCATGCCTGTCTCTGAGAGTGCGGATCCAGCCGTGGCGGCTTTGATCGAACCTCTGGCATGTGTGCTCCGGGGTCAGAACGCGGTCAATGTAAAAAGTGGAGATATTGTGGTCGTAATGGGCGCCGGACCCATTGGTATGCTGCACGTGCTGCTTGCTAAAGCAAGGGGAGCTGCTAAAGTGATCGTAAGTGAACCGTCCGAGCCCAGGAGAATACGTGCCGAGGACCTTGGTGCTGATCTTGCAGTCGATCCGCTAACGGAAGATCTGGATGCAATTACTAGAGAAAATTCAGATGGAAGGGGAGCTGATGTAGTGATTGTGGCAGCGCCTTCCAAGGCTGCCCAGGAATCTGCTTTGAAGATCACTGCTGTCGGCGGGAGGATTAATCTATTCGGTGGTTTACCGAAAGATGATCCGTTTATCCAGTTCGATTCCAATCTGGTGCACTATAAAGAATTGATCGTCACCGGAACCACTGCGTGTTCAACCCTTGATTGTATGCAGGCTGCCGATCTCGTAAACGCAGGTGTGCTGGATCTATCTGCCCTGGTCACAAGTCGATTTCCATTAAGTGAAGTTCAGGCAGCTTTTGCTGCAGCGAGTGATGGAAATAATATGAGGGTTTCGTTGGTACCTTAACGATGAGTAAAAAAGTAAAAACTGTCTTGGGAGAGATCGATAAAAACGAACTGGGAATCACGGATGCCCATAATCATCTGTGGATATCCAAACAAGCAATGGAAATTTCAAATGCTCCTGTGTTGGACGAACAAGAGAATATAGTAAATGAACTAATTGCGTATAGACAGATAGGTGGTGGGTCACAATTAGATTGTCAGCCCGGGGGAGCTGGAAGAGATGGAAATCAACTCCGTTTAATATCTAAGGCATCCGGGGTTCATGTAATCGCCTGTACCGGTTTCCATCTGCACTATTACTATCCAGATGATTATAAGATCTGGACTATGGATATCGATCAGGCAGCTGATTACTTTTTAAACGAAATCCAGGAGGGGCTAGAAGAGACCCGTCTTGTTGGACCGGTCTTCCCCGGTTTTATAAAGATAGCAGTTGGGGAAACCCTGAATGAATCCCCTCGAGATTTGATGGAGGCTGCTTTTTTAGCCAGTAAAGAAAGTGGATTATTAATCGAGATGCATACTGAAAAAGGAGCAAGTGTAGAAGACTTCTTGACATTTTTCGAACACCTGGGTTTAGAAAAAGATCGTCTGGTCATTTGCCACATTGATAAAAGACCTGATGCAGGATTGCATATAGAACTTGCTCAAGCGGGGTATTTATTGGAATATGACACTTTCTTTCGACCAAAATATAAGCCGGAAGATAACCTATGGCCTTTGTTGTCAAGGATGGTGAATGCTGGATTATCTGAATCTATTGCGGTAGCTACCGATCTGGCAGACAGCACGTTATGGAATTCGATGGGAGATGGACCAGGATTAACAGGTTTTATTGAGATTATAAAAAGCAGAATGGACACTGAGTTTAGTGATCCAATCATCGTAGACCAACTTATGGGCGGAAATATTTCTAACCGCCTGGCGATCAATTAAGGAGATTGACTTATGAGAACTGCACCATTTTCGTTTGATATTGCCGCACCGAATTTCATTCCGAGTGAATATGACAACCATATCAAACGGAATCTGAGTAAAATGGATGGCCAGTATAGCGATCAGGCGGCTTATGATAATTTGCTTCAAGCAGAAGATGTACTTTTATACGAAGTTTATGAGTTGAAACGCCCTGAACTTGAAGGTGAAATATTGCATGGAATATCTATTGTCCATCCCGGTAAAGTGGGGAATGAATATTTTATGACCAAAGGTCATTACCATACAGTATTAGATACGGCGGAAATATATTATACGCTGCAGGGTGAAGGTTATATGGTAATGGAAACACCTGAGGGTGATTGGGCTGTTGAAAAATTAGTTGCCGGAAGTGTTCTGTATGTACCTCCGCGTTGGGCCCACCGATCAGTAAATATTGGATCTGAGGAAGATCTGGTAATGTTTTTTGCATATCCAGGTAATGCCGGACATGATTATGGAACTATTGAAACACAGGGTTTTCGAAAGTTGATCCTGGATGTGGATGGGAAAACTGAGATCGTCGATAATCCGCGCTGGTCCGCGCCGGAGGGTAAATGAAGGATCTGAAGGATTGCAAGATCCTGGTCACCCCAACTTCATACGGATCCCAGGACCCAGAGCTTAAAACAGAACTGGAGGAAATGGTCGGTGAAGTTGTATATAACAACACTGGAAAACCACTCAGTTCCGACCAGTTGAAAGAATTACTGATAGATGTGGATGGTTATATTGCTGGATTAGATGAAATTGATGCTGGGGCACTGGATTTTGCTCCCATGTTGAAGGTAATTTCACGATATGGTGTTGGGTATAACAACGTTGACTTGGATGCCGCTGCTAAGAATGGAGTGATCGTTACCAATACACCAGGTGCCAATGCCATCGCAGTAGCAGAGTTAACAATCGCGCTGATATTAAACATGGTGAGACCGATTCTCCCTGCGGTACAGAAGATGAAAGAGGGAGAATGGCCGCGCTATAAAGGATTTTCCCTGGTTGGAAAAACGGTTGGTTTGTTAGGGCTAGGAGCTATTGGAAAAGAAACGGCTAAACGCCTGGTTGGTTTTGGATGTAGAGTGATGGCTTATGACCTATATCCAGATGAGAAATTTGCTGCTGAACACGGGATTGAGATGGCTATCTTGGATGATATTCTTCCAGCTGCTGATATCATCTCCCTCCATCTTCCAGGAACAGCAGAAACTCATGAGATAGTAAATGCGAAATTCATTGAAAAAATGAAACCCGGGGCTTGGCTGGTAAATACTGCCAGGGGTGATCTGATCAGTGAAAAAGATCTGATCGATGCAATAAAAAATGGGAAATTAAGGGGGGCGGCCCTGGATGTTTACTCTGAAGAACCACCTCCGCCCTCAAGCCCAATTTTCAGGAATGATCAGATACTAACTACACCCCATATGGGCGCTCACGCAGATTCGGCTACGAATGCTATGGGAAGGATGGCGATGGATGAATGCCTCCGTGTATTGCAGGGAATAGAGCCGAAATATCAAGTGAAATAAGGACGGATCATGTTAGATAGAAAATTGATATTAAAGAAGATCCAGGAATTAGGTCTCCTGGCGGTGATCAGAGGTCCGTCTGAGGATCTCACGCTCAAGATGGTGGATGCTTTGGTAACTGGGGGCGTGACTGGGATCGAGATCACCTTCACTACCCCGAATGCGCTTGATGTTGTTAAAGCTCTCGACGATGAATTTGGCGAGAGGATCATTCTGGGTATGGGTACCCTTACTCAGAAGGAACAGGCTGAAGCAGCAATGGTTGCTGGCGCAAAATTCCTGGTCAGTCCGCATACAGAAAAGACAATGGCAAAAGCTATGGTTGCCACAGGTTTACCGACCATGATGGGAGCATTAACCCCATCCGAAGTAATGCAAGCCCGATCCTATGGAAGCGATGTCGTAAAAATATTTCCAGGATCACTGGGCGGACCTGCATATATGAAATCCCTTAAAGGTCCATTTCCTGATATCCCCATGATGCCAACTGGTGGAGTGTCATCGGAAAATCTCAAAGATTGGTTCAAGGCTGGTGCATTCGCAGTTGGCGCGGGAAGCAATCTTTGTCCAAAAACACTGGCATTGGCAGGGGAATTTGATCAGATCACTGAGATCGCCCGGGGATACGTGGATGCGATCGAGGACGCTCGTAGAAAATAACATTGAGGAGACCATGGATTACAACATCGTCACAAAAGATCAGCCAACTTTCTACTTTATTGGCGTAACAACCGGAAAATCATCAATAAATAAAGTCTTTCCACTTTGGATGGATGTTATGGAGAGGCCAGAGGTGGTGCTGGAAGGCATAGACCATCCCCTTCATGACGAGCCGGAAAACTACCGCGGCTCTGTTGCGCAGATCAAGTTTGACCCGCTTTCATTAGGTGCATTAGTCACATCTCATAAAATGAATGTATACGCTGCCGCAAAAGACATGTTTGATTACTTTGATCCATATGCTGAGGTAACAGCAGAATTATCTTGTATCAGCAAAATGGACGGAAAGTTACTGGGACACGCTAAGGATCCTATTACAGCTGGTTTAAGCCTGGAAGCAATTATTGATCCGGGTTATTTTGGAAAAACTGGTGGATATGTTTTATGCCTTGGGGCTGGAGGATCGGCTGTTGCCACTTTGCTATACCTGATCAATAAGAAGGACCAAGGGGATCGGCCTGAAAAATTCATCGCTGTCAATCGTTCTCCTGGCAAGCTGGACCATATGCGAGAAATGGTATCCAAATATGATACAGACATCAGTGTTGAATATATCCATAACAGTGATCCTGCGCTGAATGATCAAGTCATGACCACATTGCCTGACCATAGTATTGTGATCAATGCGACCGGAATGGGCAAGGATACACCTGGATCGCCAATTACGGACCAGGGCCAATTCCCGAAAAATGGAATCGCATGGGAATTCAATTACCGCGGCGAACTCGACTTCATGCATCAGGCTTTAAAGCAGGTAGATAACCGGGATTTGAATGTAGAGGATGGTTGGATCTATTTCCTGCATGGCTGGTCACAAGTAGTCGCGGAAGCACTTCACATTGAATTGACACCGGAACTATTTAAAGAACTGGACAGGACTGCAAGTACTGTTCGTAGTTAGTAATAATTTGAGGAGGATAGCATGCTGGCTCAGGTAACGCCCCTTTATTTTCGTGAAGGCAGGGATCAGGATTTTGATACTCAGTTGGATCTCCTAAAAAAACTTTTGGTAGACGATGTGGAATTCTTGCCAGAAGTAGCTCTCGGTGATCCGCTGCCGGAATGTGATGCTGTTCTATTCCCGCAAATTCTTGGTGAAGCTTACCGACAATTGAATGATTTTGAAACGATCGATGTCCCAATTTTGATCATAACAACTGAGTTTGGAACAATGGCTATGTGGGACTGGGAGATCATTCAATATCTGCGAATAAAAGGCGTAGATGTGATTGCGCCTTACAATATGGACCAAACTAAAAACCTGGCCCGGGCTTTAGCTGTAAAGAAGGATCTAAAATCATCGAAATTCCTGGTCTATCAAGATAACCCGGGAGAAGGTTTTCAACCCGAGATCTTTAAACGGTTTTTCTGGTGGGAGGAGGAATGCACCCAGAAAATGTTGAAGAAATACGGGCTAAGTCTTGAAAAACGGAGTTTTGAAAAAATGGCTGGAGAAGCCAAGGCCATAGCTGACAGCGATGCAGAAACGGTCTGGGATGATTGGAGCGAAAAGGTCCCGCTGGGGAATATAAACGAGCGCCAGCGCAATAGTGCCTTAAAAGTGTATATTAAGTTAAAAGAAGCTTTGGAAGATGATCCCGGTATCAAGGCAATCGGAATCAACTGTCTTAATGAGTCTCATTATTCTGATACTACGCCATGCCTGGCCTGGAACATGCTTTATGAAGAAAAGAAACTGATCTGGGGCTGTGAAGCTGATACTGTGGCCATGCTGAGTAAGTACCTGTTAAATAAATCCCTGGATTGCCCGATCATGATGACCAATATGTACCCCTTCCTGATGGGGGATGCCGCCCTCAAACATGAAAAAATACCCTTCTTCCCAGAAGTGAATGGAAATCCGGATAACTATATCCTGGCCGCGCATTGCGGATATTTTGGTGTTGTTCCTCAATCTTTTGCGACGAATTGGTCTGTAGAATCCAAGGTTCTGGCCATTGTAGATAAAAACGCTATAGCTCTGGATGCACGAATGCCAGAAGGACAAATGACCCTGGCGAAACTCCAGCCAGATCTGGAAACCATATCCGTGATTGAGGGTGAGATCGAAAAATATATCCAATACGAAAATTCAGATTGCCTGAATGGCGCTGTGATCCGGGTAAGCGACGGCCACAAGCTGGTTAGCTCTTTAACATCCCATCACTATCTGATCCTGACCGGCCACCGCCTGGCGGAGATCCGACAAATTGCTCAAGTGTTTGGTTGGAAAGTAGAATCAATATAGGTAGGTTTTATGGCTGAAGAATATAATTCGATCGAGAGGACGCTCAGGACGCTAAATTTCCAACCGGTTGATCGTGTACCGGTGGATCTGCACAACTTTATGCTCACGCCTATATATTTGGGCGTGACTGATTTTACCGATTTTTTTAGGGATGGCGAGGCAATGGCAGAAGGACAGGTCAAAGCCTGGAAACGGTTTGGCCATGATGTGTTATTGGTCGAGAATGGTACAGCTGCTCTGGCTGAGGCGTGTGGCGTTAAGGTTATTTACCAGGAAGATTCAGCACCTGTAGCCAGCCAACCTGCCATATCCAGCCTGGATGAAGTGGATCAACTAAAGATGCCGGATCCTTATAAGGACCCTCTCTTGAGTGAACTTCTCAAATCAACTAGAATGGTAGTTGATGAAATCGGAGAGCAAGCATTTGTGATAGGCAGGGGAGACCAGGGTCCTTTCAGTTTAGCCTGTGAAATCCGGGGCATGAGTGAATTTATGCTTGATCTGGCACTGGGAGAAGAGTTAGATAAAGTGCACCAATTATTGGAATTTTGTTTGGACGTTTCTGAACGTTACTGCCTGGCACAGATAGAACAGGGAGCCCATGCTACATCCATTGGTGATTCTCCCTCAGGTCCAGATCTGATCTCACCCAAATATTACCGGGAATTTGCATATCCATATGTGGAGAGATTAGCGAAGCGGCTGAAAAAACGGGATATCATTCTGGCTTATCATATCTGTGGGAATGCCACTCCTATTATTGCCGACATGGTTCGTTCGGGAGCAGATATTATAGAAATCGATCAGAAATCCGATCAGGTTGCTGTGAAAGAAGTGGCCTCGGGAAAGGCAACCCTGCTCGGGCCGATAGACCCCAGTGAAGTAATGGTTTTTGGCACACCCGAATTGGTCGAAGAAAAATGTATTGAGGCATTGGATAATTTGGCTCCTGGTGGAGGGTTTATCCTGGGTCCGGGTTGTGCGCTTCCACCTACAACACCGGATGAGAATATCGATGTGTTGATCGAAAGTGTAAAAAAATATCAGTATAGATAGTATAAATTCCTGTCAAATGATGGGATCCTATTAACAGAAGATGTAATTATATTAAGGAGCGAACATGACTTTAAAAATAGGAATTGATAACTATAGCTACCACCGTTTTTTTGGTGAGGTATATCCCCAACAGGTTGCACCTGAAAAGAACATGACCACGGATGATTTCCTCGCCAAAGCAAAGGCCTATGGATGTGATGGGGTATCCCTTGAATCTTGTTTTATTCAGAGTTTTGAGGATGACTATATCGCTGAGTTAAAAGGCAAGCTGGACGATTATGGTTTCGATCGTGTCTGGGCCTGGGGTCATCCCGATGGCCTGGAAGGAGGTAAGAACGAACCCATGCTGGATGACATGATCGAACACATCTCGATCGCCAGCAAGATCGGTGCACCTGTGATGCGAACTGTGGGCAGCAGCCTGGCCTTTCGTTTTGAGCCGCATGAACCTCAATTGAAGAAATTGACCGAGATGTTCAAGGAAGCTGTAAAAGTTGCCGAAGAACTTGATGTGAAACTGGCTGTAGAGAACCATTTTGATTACGATTCTGATGAATTCTTACGGCTGTTTGACGATGTGCAATCCGATCATTTTGGCCTCACCTTTGATACGGGAAACTTCATGCGATTACTGGATGAACCGGTTAAAGCCATGGAAAAACTGGGCAAATATGTATTTGCTACCCATATCAAGGATATTAAGATCACTCCTGGCGTAGCAGCCGATGAATGGTACTTCTTCTCGTCGGTCGCTGTTGGGGATGGATATATAAATATGCCAGAACTGGCAAAAATGCTTGTAGATCTGAACTATGGTGGATTACTGGCAGTGGAACTAGACTTCCCGCACCCTGATGTTGGCACATCGGAAGATGCTGCAGTTGAGAAGTCTGTTAAGTATTTACAGAACCTGGTCGCAACTTTATAAATACGTAGATGGATCACATTAAATAAATTTGAGAAAATAAAGGAAGGTCCCGGAATGAAAGAGATGAACGTAGCCATAATCGGCTCCAAATTTATGGGCAAAGCCCATTCCAATGCCTGGAAGAATGTAGTCAATTTCTTCGATGTACCCATCAAACCAGTTTTGAAGGTTGCCTGTGCAACGGACAAAGAATCTCTGCAGGCGTTTGCGGACAACTGGGGTTGGGAGGAGATCGAAACCGATTGGAAGAAAATCGTGGAACGTGACGATATCGATATCATTGATATCTGTGTGCCCCCGAATCTGCATGCCCCTATTGCCAAGGCTGCAGCTGCGGGTGGTAAACATATTTTCTGTGAAAAACCGATCTCTTTGACCTCACAGGAAGCCTTGGAGATGTATGAGGCAGCGGAAAAGGCGGGGGTTAAACATTATCTAAACCATAACTACAGACGTACACCAGCAGTGATGCTTGCCAAACAAATGATCGATTCTGGAAAATTGGGAGAAATCTACCACTGGAGAGGATGCTACCTTCAGTCCTGGACCATGGACCCCAATTTCCCTCTTACCTGGCACATGAAAAAGGATATTGCCGGCATGGGATCCAATGGCGGTATTAATTCACACAGTGTGGATCTGGCCCGCTTCCTGGTTGGCGAGATCAAGTCAGTCACTGGCATGATGAAAACATTTATCAAAGAACGACCTTTGCCGGGAGCGGGAGCTGCCACCTTCAGCGCGGGTAGTGGAGAAGCTGCTGAAATGGGTAAAGTAGAGCTCGAGGATGCGATCTCAATGATTGTTGAATTTGAGAACGGCGCCCTCGGAACATTTGACGCGACTACTTTTGCTACCGGACGACTGAATTATAATTACTTTGAAATCTACGGTTCGAAAGGAGCCGTGCTCTGGAATCTGGAGAGAATGAATGAGCTGGAATATTACTCTGCGGAGGATGGAGAAGGTGAAAAAGGATTCAAGACTATTTCTGTCACTGACGCCAGTCATCCTTATATGGCTCACTGGTGGCCGCCAGCCCACAATATCGGTTACGAGCATGAATTCCACCATGCGGTGTATGATTTCCTGGTTGGCATTGACAGCGGTGAAGGCATCAAGCCTGATTTCTATGATGGATATTTGATCACAAAAGTCTTAGAAGCGGGAATTGAGTCGGCTGAGAAGAAGAAACAGATTGATATTAAGTAATATGTAGAACTTTGAGATTACAGGCCGGGTTTTTTTCCCGGCCTGTTTGTTAATGCCAAGGATGAATCGATGATTGAAATGCGTGATGAGTTATTTGAAGGCTATCAATGTCTGCGGTTGGAAAACCAGCAGATATCGATCTGGATAACAAAGGATGTAGGTCCAAGGATCATTGGTCTCTCTTTGGCCGGGGGTGATAACTTGATGGTGGTCTTGCCAGATGCGAAAATTCCTGTTGAATCAGGTGAGGATTATTGGCTGCGGGGAGGTCACCGACTTTGGTATGGACCTGAAAGGCCAGAAACGACATATATCGCGGACGATCAACCATTAGAGATCCATTCACTTCAAGATGGTGTGAAGGTCTATCAGCCAATGGATGATGCTACAGGAATCCAGAAAATTTTACATATTAGCCTGGATAATGACAGCGCTGAAGTCAATATCGAGCATGAATTACTTAACAAAGGATCGAAACCTTTTCAACTTGCACCGTGGGCTGTGACGATGTTGCGTCCTGGTGGTGAAGCCGTCCTTCCACTTCAAGTAGAACAGGATGACCCGAATGGACTGTGGCCAAACCGCCAACTGGCTTTCTGGCCCTATACCGACATCCGGTCTGGGTACCTAGAACTAGCAAATCGTGCAGCGGTTGTGAAAGCGACGATGACCACAGATGCGCTCAAGATTGGAGCTCCAAATCCGATTGGTTGGCTAGCGTACAGATTCCAAAACACTCTATTTATAAAGCGGTCTGATTATCATCCAGACCGGGAATACCTGGATCGGCAGTCCTCCAGCCAGATCTATTGCAATCCTTCTGTTATTGAGCTGGAAACGTTGGGTCCGGTTGTTAATCTGGCTCCTGGCAAATCAACTCTACATCATGAGACTTGGCAGGTCTATCATGAGGGTGATTGGCCGGAAGAGATTCTTGACCTATATAAAGAGATTCTGGTTTCTTAAAAGCTGCTTTCTCAGATTAGTCTTGATGGTACTTTAAAGTCAGGCTGCCTATCGGGAAATTTATTTCCTCACTGACCACTTCACATTTCACTTTAAGAAGGAAGAATAAGTCCCTGGATGCGTCGCTCAGGGTCTCAAAGTTAGCTTGGCCCTTGGCCAGGATTAATGGCGCGTTGGTAAAGATGTCGTTGAATTCTGGAGTGCAGGATGGTAGATAAGTCCCTGGATAGGGAGTTCCCGTTTCAATTATCTGCGCTACCTGATCTATGCCAGCCTGTTTGGCATCAACCAGGAGGGCGTCGTCAAAGGCTGGTTTACTTTTTACCGCATATACAGTGGGAACATTAATTGTCTCGATCAATACTTTATCAAAAACAGCTTCTCCAGCATTATCTGCCATGATGAGCAAGGAATCTGCGCTGGATAGTTTATCCCGGAAGATTTCCATGCTATTTCCAGCGATCTGGACATCCATCAGCCTGATGATTTCATCCTCGATGTTGTAAGTATTCGGATTGGCTACGTCCAATATATTTCCGAGGGCACTGATGCGTATAGCCATTTCAAGAGGGTCAGAGGCGCCATCTGCCAATTTTTTCAAATGGGGATATAACTTGAGCGCTTCCTTTATGCTGGATTTCTTATGGGCCTTAAAAAGGTCGCCCTGGTCAGTATCCTGGAGAATAGTCTGATAGATAAACCCGGCTGTTCGAGCCGGTGGAAGGGACATATCAGCTTTGTTCCAATCCACTTTGAATTTATCCAGGATGACCTGTTTTTTCAGGTCATCCAGATCTGCTTTGTTCAGTGTGGATTCCATTAAATTCATGATGCAAGGAATACATGCCTGGTATGTTTTCATAAGTATCTATATATTGTAGTATGCTATTTTGCCATCTGCCTGATAGAAACTTTATGGTTGTCGTGAAAGTGGTAGAAACCGGATTTCTTCAATACTGCTGGAACAAATTCTTTCTGAACATCGATCAAAGTTGATTTTTCATTGATGGTGATCCTTCCGATTCCATGTCCTGGAATATCAGCTCGTGAAGCGATACCGCCTACGATTTCTCCAGGGCGGATGCCGTGGATACGGCCCCGATTAATACTTAAGCGCACCATGCCTTTTTCGTGGCCTGACGATGTTCTCTGGAACTGGCCTTGCCGATTTGATTTTCCATTTCGACGATGTGATTTATTCCCCCGACCTTTTTTATTGGACGATTCCCTGAATTCAACAGGTGTGATCTTAGCAATGGGTTGATCCGACATGCCTTTGCGGGCCATTTTTAAGGCGGAGGCAGCGATTTTTACTGGATCATGTCCTGAGGCAATCATATATACAACAAGTTCTTGTTCTCGTTTGCAGCGGTCTCTTTCCAACCAGGCTTCCAATTTTTCCATCAGTTTTATATCGCGGCGTTCCTGGATATCTTTCTCGGTGGGAAGTTGTGCCTGAGTTACTTTCGATTTGGAATACCCTTCGATCCGGCTCAAGTACCGCTTGTCTTTGGGAGTGAGCAGAGTGATAGCAACCCCATCTTTGCCGGCTCGCCCGGTGCGGCCGATACGGTGCACATAAGCTTCGGGGTCTGTTGGGATATCATAATTTACTACGTGAGTGATGTCATCGATATCCAGGCCCCGGGCTGCGACATCGGTGGCGACCAAGACCTTCACGCGGCCTGACTTAAATCGCTCCAACACCCGGATCCGGGCATCCTGGGAAAGATCGCCATTAAGCGCTTCTGCGGCAAAACCGCGTTGAATTAGATCGTTTGCTACTCTCCCGGAACCAATCCGGGTTTTGGTAAATACCAGAGTTGTGCCGATCTCTTCGGCTTCAAATAAGCGGGTGATTGCTGCCATCTTATCTTTTTCTTTGACCAGGTAATAACGCTGATCAATCGTATCAACTGTTAAAGCTTTACGCTCCACCATGATCGTTTCAGGATCATGCATGTACTTATCTGCCAAGCGGCGGATGGATTGCGGGAGGGTAGCTGAAAAAAGAGTGGTTTGGCGATCTGCCGGGGTTTCCTGGAGAATATTTTCAACATCCTCTACAAAACCCATACTGAGCATCTCGTCTGCTTCGTCAAGGATGACTGTGTGAACCTTGCTGAGATCTAGCATGTTCTGTCGGATCAGGTCCTGTAAACGGCCAGGTGTACCAACAACGACATCTACGCCTTCTTTGAGTCTACGCCGGGAAGTGCCGTAATGCTGACCTCCATAAATGGGAAGCACACTAACTTTCATATGGCTCCCATATTCTTTGATCGCTTCGGCTACCTGGATGGCCAATTCACGTGTCGGGGCCAGAACCAGGGTGCTGATGTCATAGCGGCTTTCGCTGTTGGCCAGGCTGTTTAATATAGGGAATGCAAAAGCTGCTGTTTTACCAGATCCCGTTTGGGATTGGGCTAAAACATCTTTTCCTTCCAGCATCAAAGGAATGACCCTTATTTGTACTTCTGTAGGGGTTTTAAATCCAAGATCAGCTGCGGCCTGGATTAAGGTTGGGTGCAGGGTTAACTGCGAAAATTCAGTCGTCATCAAAATCTCCTCTAGCGTTTTGATAACTCTTGAAGCTTCACAACCCATGTGAATTGAGCGTTTTCCTCACGGAAAAAGATCCGGGTTTACCCAGCCGCTTTTCCTTTACCCCCTGCGGCAAGAAAAAAGCTCGTCCCGATATTGACGAGCCGCCATTTCGAATTTTCAAAACAAAATAATATTCAGTTGTAATTGGTTATATCCTACCAACCGCGGCAGTATACCATGCTTGGGGCGGGCTGTCTATGGATGGTGATGAATAAATAATAAAATTTCTAATTCAATCTTATATCGGCGATAAAGCAAATTGATAATGGTAGAAAGATCAATGATTGAGAATTTATTCGTTTATTAGCTTTAGATACTTGATATCGATGCTGTCACCCTCGATATTTACAATTAGGACGGAATCTTGGAATGTATCGCTTAGGCCTGTCGTGAGCATATGGAAATTGGTGCCTTGGTAGCGCCCTCGATATGGTGTAAGGTTGCCGCCCCAGGCACCAACATCCCCAGCGATGAGATAGACAGGTTTACTTTCTGCAGCGGGTAGGAATAGGTCGGTTAATAAACGAGAATAATTACTGGAAAATAAACATGAATACCGGTCGTTTGGCAGATTAGATTGATGGTTATTCAATCTTTGGTAAAAACCTTGATCGAAGAAGAGAACTTTATGAGTAAAAATAAAGATTTGAGATATTTGAGGGTCGCTGACAGCGTTTTTTATTGCTGTTTCAAGCATCTCTGACTGCTCGCCTCTGATCCTGCAATTGTTGATTTCGGTATCCAGCACAATGAAATACGATGATTGATATGGGAAGTAAAAGTATGTTGGCCCATAGCGATCTTCATAGAGCTGGCGATTTTCTACATCATGATTGCCAACAGCGTTGTAAATCGGGTAATCTTGATCAAATAGAGAACTTTCTTCTAGATCCTGAAAATCAGCAGTGGAGCCGTTCCGGACAATATCTCCCAGGAGGACCATCAAGGATGGATTGAGATCGGCAAAATAACTGAGTTTGTTAATAAAACTCTCCGCTGGGTGTGGTGCTGTAGGTTGGTCTGAGCCATAGATATGGCCGGCTACGATTATGAGATAATCCTCACCAGTTGAATCTTTTAGCGGCTTATCATTTATCGAAAGCTTCTCGATTCTGGCGAGGTTTGGTTCCCAGGGAGGATCAGGGGATAATCTTGAGGAATCTATTGATAGGCAGCCTGACACAAAAACCAAGATGAAAAACAAGAATAATCGTGTTTCATTCTTTTTCTTGTCCATTTATAGAAAGTAGTTATACTCCATCGCCTGGTTGTATTTTGAAAACGCTCCTGACCGCGCGGGAAATTCGTCAAGGAGTTTAGGAATTTGATCACTTTTCTCCAGTGGGCATTTTACTTCCACGATTATGATTCCCTCGGATGGAAGGGCAAATTGGATATTGGGTTTGTAATTATCTTTTTGAAGATACGTAGTTAATCTTGTATCGACAGAAACCCGGATCTCATCATCGTATGCAGCTTTAAAATATTCACGCTGGTAGTGATTAATTAAAACAGGATATGATTCATCAATCATTTGCATAAACCCACCCCTGGAAGACTGCTTGATCAGGGTTGTTATTTCACTCCAGGTCATAGCCTGAATATCAAACGGACCAGTGATGGTTTGAGTGTCTTTCCACCCTAATCTATTCACCTTCTGTTTCACTTCTAAGATAGCTGTTTGAAACACGAAGGTTTCTCCATACCATCTCAATCGTAATTTTCGTCTTTCGGAGATTCCGCTAATGTGGTCGTTGAGAGAGTCCAGATCGATGGTGTCAAAGTAAATGTTGTTCACTTTACGAGGTGGGTAGGCCTTTATAAATCCAGCCGAGTGCAGTCTTATCCATTGGCTGACTTGATTCCCAAGGGATTTGTCAATCACAAATTTGATCTCATAGCGGGTTTGATCTTGATTATTTATCATCTGTTAATTTCCGAGTACATTGAGATCATAAAGAAGCTCTACATCGAAATCTTCAGATGGCTGCTGAATACCATCAATCGTTATCGTGCTTCCCGTTTGAGTCATGCTCGCAGTTTTTGTTTCGAGAATTTCGACCTGGAGGGCATGGATCTCAGCTGGTCCAAACTGGGCTTTTTTAATATAAGCAGCCAGACCAGTCACTGCAGCTGAACTGATCGTGGAATTATGGATAGAAACAGCTGATAGGTCTTTGCTCGCAATGCCAATTCCCACATCACTGATCGTTAAATTATGAGCTGTTAATTGGCTGTTTTCTCCCGCTGAAACAGCTTTGTCCTGGATATCCTGAAATATTGAATCGTCCAGGGAAATTTTCGAACCGCTCGTGTCTACAGCATCACCACCGATATTTATGAAACTGCAGTTTGAGATTTCTCCCCGAGCAAAGTCAGCATCAAGAGCATCAGAGGAAGTATTGGAAATCTCGCAATAGGACAGAGAAAAATCACTATGAACGACGTTAATCGCATCTTCTGCTATGGATTGGGAGATTTGAACGTGATCTAATTCGAGAGGGCTATGATAAAAAGTTATCCCACCGGTTAATTGCCAACCACCCCGGGAAATACCTTCTGTGTTTTCAATTCTCAGATGTTCCCAGCGAGAGGTTACACCAGCATCAAGAATTACAATGCCGCCCCAGAAGGATCCTTGAGAAGTCAATAATACAGGGTTTTCAGATGTGCCGTTGATGTGGATCGGGTATTTGCTGAATAAGATTTTTTGGGGCTCAAAGCGCAGGGTAGTCCCTTGTGGAATAATTAAACTCATATCCTTGGGAATAACAAGGTCGCCAAGAACGTCCCAATCTCCAGCTTGAACAATCAGCTGGTTCCGATCTTCTGCCATTAATAAAAATGGGTGTTGAGCAAGACATTCTTCCAGTGAAGGAATGATCGGGCTTGGTCCATTTTTCAAGATTTGCATTTGTGTATTATTGACCAGGGTTTCGTGATAGGTTTGTTCTAAGCCATAGATCCGGCTCGAAATAACTACTTGAAGGTCTGTGATGGTCGTCGTCTTTTCTGAAGTAGGTATCCTGAAACTCACTTCGTGAAGATCCTCTGAACCGCGAAATAGCAAGGATCCATTATTATCAATTATTGATGAAGAATTTTGGAAAATAAACCACTCTGGATCTATTGGCATTTTTTTCCCATTCACTTCAATTTCTAATAGATGTATAGGAAGAACTGTTAAATTGACCAGGTCCACCTGGATTGATTTTTGATCTGGATCGTAAGTTGCGTACCCCCTGATTATTTTTGGCGGATGGATCTGTCTTTCGAGCATTAACCTCCGGGACTCGAGTACCTCCCAAATTGATGTGAATTCAACCGAACTATATTCACGGGCTAAGGTGTTTTGAATTTGATCAGTCGATTCTACAAGAGTATTTTGAAGCTCGATCAAATAGTCAGGGTCGGTTATCCGCTCTACTTCCCGAGTGTAAGAAGCCTTGATTTCAGGATCGTCAAAAAGAGCATTATTGACAAATGGATAAGCGAGTTGATCTTCTAACCACCAGTCGGTTAGCGGAATCGTGTCATATGCTATTGGCTCTAATAATCCTGTGATAGGGTTATAGTAAAACCGGATGTTGTGCCAGCGAGTGGTATGTCCAGCGCCCCATAAATCACTAAGTGCGTAGAATTTTCCCAGTGATTCAATATCAAATATATCTGATACAGCTCTCTGGCCGGTTTGAAATGCCCTTAATAATCCAATAGCAGCTTCTGCTTGTTCGTCGAGCTCTGGGTGTTTTGCGATATACCCTTCTCGAAACACATCTACTTCAGAAGTTTCCATGTCTGTGTTCATGAAAAAACCTGTAGTTATTACCTGATCAAGTAGCGTGTTTCCTCCTGCTTCCATGAAGGTTGCTGTGTTTTCCCACATCAGATCCTCATCGAAATGGAGGATAATTCCCTGCCGTTGTTCTTGCGATTCTAATAATTCTTGGGAAAAACTCTCTTCCAAGGCATAGATACCTTTTGGTTCCCCATTGATCAATACATTTATGAAATGGTAGCGTGTAGTTAAAATGTTTTCTGAAAAAAGATGTTGGTGAAAGGCCCACTCAGTGACAAAATTTCTTGTTTCTGGAGCCTGAATTGAAAATCTGCGCATCCCATTAATATATTGGTTATCATCTTTGATATGAATCCTGAAAGACCATTTATTACCCTCAAGGTGGTCTGTCCAGTCTCCTTTTAAACGAAGCTCAGCATCGAGCTGATTTCCTTCTTGAAAACTAATCTGACAGGGTACCAGGTCCTCATCCGAAGTAAATAAAACGCCGGTTTTTAAGGCTTCTTCTCTTTTCTCGATGATTTGATTGTAGCTATCGAATGGCAAATCTATATAAAGAGTAGGAAGGCCATTTTCACTGTACGCCAGAAATTCAACACGTAGATCATGAAGGGATTCTTTGGTTGTTTTAGTGATAGCAGCCACAACTTTCTGCAAATTCCCAGAATCTGCCATAAACACACCGAAACTAAATACAACAAACATAGCAAGTGTTATCAATAGAACTCGAACACCCCGAGATCGGAATGTTTGCCCCAATCTCTTGATCAGTGGCGTTGGAGCCGAGGAGGACTTATTATCTTTGTCTTGTGAGCGGGTGATTTTCATTCTTCTTATCCACCAAGCATATTATCGCGATCCATAAGACTGGCTGAACATCCAGGGAATTGCGCTTTTAATTCATCCATCAGTGAAATCAATTTGTCCTGATCCGTCACTGATAGAAAGTAAGTGATTTGGAGGTTATCTGGACTTGTATCCAACCGCCGCAAATTTAGATCATCAAAATGATTCAATAGAATTTCATTGGCCCTTGAAAAGACATTTCCATCAGTGTCATTATCGTGATTAACCAGTGCCAAATTTAGATACATGTTATGGGTAAATTCCCGGTCAGACCTAGCTTTCCGGCGAATGAAAAGATAAGTCATTATGACAGCAACAGCGATCAGGGTTGGTAACCTCTGGTCTGCTCCCAGGCCAAGGCCTATGGTGATTGCCAGGAAGAGGAATAACAATTCCTCAGGATCTTTGATAGCAGTTCGAAAACGAACTATGGATAAAGCACCTACCAGGCCTAGAGATAAAGCTAGCGAGGATTTAACTACCGAAATCACCAGAACAGTTGTCAATGTTAAGAGCGGCAATAGGGGAGAAAAGCGGCTCCTGTTCGTGAAAGAATTACTGAAATTCTTATAGTACCAGGCAACAAAGGTGGATAATATTAACCCTAAACCTAGATTGATTAAGAGTGATGTAAGGGATAAGGGTGCGGGTGATGTTAAGTCCATTTATGAATCCTCCTGCCGTAATTGATAACTTACAATAGTTGTACCATTATTTATGTGGGTCTATCCACCAAAATAGGGAAGTCAGGTGTTTGTAAACTCTTTTCAGTTGTACAAATATCTAACGAAATTTATCGAAGACTTTCTGGGAAAAGCTATCTGTCAGAGGGCGAATCATAAGAGCCGAAGATCTGCTGGTTCCCCGCTGAGTTTCATGCTCACGGATAAAGGAATCGATTATTTCCAGATGCATCTAGTAACCTCATCCTCCGTCGTGTAGTCTATTTTGAACCACCGGTAGACGAGTCTCAAGGATTCATACATTCCTGGTAATTTAGACTCCCAGCAACAAGAAATAGTGGTGATTATCGAGGCCGATCTAGCAGCGAATCGGAAATTTTATTGGAGGAAGAGTTAGTGTTATACTCCTTTATCAGTAACCTCGATCGTTAGAATTTTCCCTTGTCAAACAGGCAAGAGGCGTGGTGTTTGTTGATGACCCAACAAGATAAAAATTCATTGAAATTACCTTATAGTTCTGGTTTAGATGGGCTGCGCGCGATCGCGGTGTTGGCTGTGCTTTTCTATCACCTGCAGTTCCCTTGGGCACTGGGTGGCTACTTTGGGGTCGAGACATTCATTCTCATATCCGGTTATCTCATCACGTCACTTCTTTTGGAGGATTACCGAGCCAATGGACGGATCAACCTGAAAGAATTCTGGCTCCGTCGAATTCGACGTCTGTGGCCTGCCTTGTGGCTCCTGCTGGCAGGGGTGGTGCCGTTAGCATATACATTAGCACCACAGAGTGTCCAGCGCTTGCGGGAGGATGTCCCCGCTGCTATCTTTTATTTTACGAATTGGCTGTATATCTGGCGGGATATTCCCTATTTTGAACGCCATGCCTCACCGCCCTTATTGCAGCACCTTTGGTCATTGGCCATGGAGGAGCAGTTTTACATTCTTTGGCCTTTACTGCTCTGGGCCGGCCTCCGGCTGTGGAAAGTACGGAAGGGCGCATTCCCTACCAAGGGGTGGCTTATCTTTCCCTCGGCTTTAGCAACCCTCTCTGCAGGATGGATGGCCTATATCATGTCTACTACGGGCGATACCGCACGGGCATATTATGGCACCGACACACGGGCTGCAGGTTTCCTGTTGGGTGGCGCGTTGGCTGTGCTGTGGCCTTTAGTGAGGTCAAAGCCTTTGTCAGCACGAGTCAAAATCGCTACCGCAGTGGGGGGTGGGTTTGGTTTAGTTGGATTGCTTTTATTATATGCCAGAGCCCATGAGTTCGTTCCCTGGCTCTACCCCTGGGGTTTTCTCTTGACAGACCTCTTTACGGCGCTTCTGATCGCTGCCACTGTCAATAACGAGAATGGGTGGGGGCGTATTTTGGGAAACTCTGTGCTGCGCTGGATTGGTACGCGAAGTTATGGCATCTACCTTTGGCACTGGTCTCTGGTTGCTCTCTTCCGACCTGGAGCCGAATGCCGTTGGCCTCAATGGTTATGCGCCTTTGGACACATAGCTTTGACTTTTTTGTTAGCCGAGTGGAGTTACCGGATGGTAGAAAACCCCATCCGCCGCGAAGGACTACGGGCCTGGTGGCAAGGGCTGCGGGTCGGAACATGGCGTCTGGTGGGTTTTCCAATTCTGTTACTTGGCGTAGTGGGGTTTGTCAGCTGGCGCCCCTGGACGACTGGAACAAGCTTTCTTTATCAAGCCAGTGGCACGACGCCTACTGCCAAATCGGAGTTCATAGAAAGCACAGTGACCCCACTCGCACGACAGCCCATTACGGAGAATACACCAGAATCGACGGTTTCCTTGAGCCCTGTACCCGATCAACCTACCTCGATCGTTGAAACCCCCCGGGCCTTGACGGCTACCCCTGAACTTACATCCACACCTTCCCCAACGCCTCGCTGGACTTGCTATGTCACACTGATAGGGGATTCAGTCATGGCGCGGACTGATTCGACGTGGATGGCGCAAAATAGCATTTATTATCAATTTTGGGTGAAAGCCCTTCCAAATCGACAGACCACTGATATTCTTCCTTTGCTGCAAGACCTGCGCAAGTCTGGTCATCTTTACCATACAGTAGTATTACATACGGGTAGCAATGGTTTGTACTCCGCCAGTACCTTGAATGATATTGTCGCCCAGATGTCCAATTTAGGCGTGCGTAAGATCTACATGCTCAACGTTCGCGTTCCAATGGGTTGGGAAGGATTGGTGAACGACCATATTGATGAAGTCGCTCAAAACTGGCCGGAACTGGTGGTGTTGGTAGATTGGCACGAGGTTTCTGGAGGGCACCCGGAATGGTTTTTGGACGACGGTGTTCACCTGACCAAGGACGGAGCCCAGGCTTATGTGGATATCACATTGGAAACCATTAGGCTCGAAGGTTGTGCGCCTTAACATCTACGGAGTTCCAGAAGCTACTCATATGATTTGGTGATTAAGAATAAAATGGTGAGAGCTCTCTCCCTGCGTTACTGTCTAAGGGCAGACGGTCTGGGAGAGTCTGAGTCCCCCTTCTTCAGTTATTTGATACGATCGATGAATCCCAGCATAATTTCCGCAACCCTGTCGTGCTGTTCGCCCAGGCTCAGGACAGGAACTACATCCCCCTTTTGGGGTCCGTAATCACCAAATTGGGCGTGGCTGGCTCCTTCGAGGGAGCTGAATTCCGTACCAGGTGGCAGTAAATAGCGCTTTTCATCAAAGTTATCAGTGTTGGGATAACCCTCGCTGGTGCCGAAAATTGAAATGACATCCAGGTTGGTTTCCGAAAGATCCGCGCTATCTGGCGGGTAGGAATCCCAAAAAGCCAGACCGTCGATCTTATCTGAGCTGGTGCTGGCATAGATCCCGGCGGCTGCGCCGCCCAGGGAATGCCCGGCCAAGATCCAGGTGGAGATTTCTGGATGAGACTCGATCACTCCGTCCGCAGCCCCGGTGTTAAAGATGGCCAGGTTGAGGGGCATAGGGGTGATGACCACCAGGGTGCCATTCTCAGCAATTTGATGCAGGACCGGTGCGTAGGCTGCAGGATCCACCAGACCGCCGGGATAGAAGATCAGTCCGATATTGGCTTCCTGACCTGGAGTGAAGACGATCCATTGATCCTGAGATACAGTCACTTTTTCCGTTGTTTTAAGGGAAGCCAGGGCGACCTCGCGGCTTGGATAGGTGCTGGTAGCAGACCACAGGAATAATCCCGCCCCAGCGAGTAGCAGCAGGGAAAGGATTCCGATCAGGGTGTGTTTCAGGATTTTCTTATAGTTCATTTTCGCTCCAATAGCATTCAACTAGCATTCTGGGGTTCTTCCTCAACGGCGCAATCCAGGTCGGGGACCGTGAGAATCTGGCGCCAAATGATCAGGGCTGCCCCAACCATTAAAATTGCGCCCGCCACACCTGGAGCAACGGGACTGATTTGAGCCAGCAGAAAGGATCCCAGGATGGGGGCGATCACTGCTGTAAAGCTTGTAAAGGAAGCGGAGAGACCCAGTATACCGCCCACTTCAGATGGGTCAACGCTCTTGGTAAGGGCGCTGTTGGTGGAGACCCGGAGCATACCGGAAGCCAGAGCTAGCGGAGCTAAAGCGATCAGCAACGTGGTCAGTGAGTTTGAAAATGCCCATCCGAGCAAACCTAACGTGAGCAGGAGGGCGCCGCTGAAGGTCAGCTGTTTATCAGAATATTTTTTGCTCAGCCAGCGGATGCCGCCTCCCTGTACCAGTACCACAAGCACACCAACATAAGTCAGGACATAACTGGTTGCCTGGGCGCTGAAGCCCAGTTTCTGCTGTGTGAAAAGCGAAAACATGGTCTGGAAAATCGTGAACGCCAGGCCGTAGATCAAGATCACACTGAGCAGAGGACCGACACAGGGTCGACGGAGAGCCTCCAGCAAGGCGTTGAACGAGACTCGAGGCGGGCTTTTTGTTTCAGGGGAAGTGCGCTTTTCAGGTGGGAGCGATTCGGGAAGCCATAGTAAAACCCCGATCAAATTGACCACAGCCAGACCGGCAGCTGCGAAGGCCGGCAGCGCATAATTCCCACCGGTGCTTAATAATCCTCCCAGGGCGGGGCCAAAGATGAAACCAACACCAAAGGCAGCCCCAATCAAACCCAGGCCCGATGACCGATTTTCCTGGGTGGTGGAGTCGGTGATATAAGCCTGTGCCAGAGAGACATTTCCACCCAGCAATCCGTCCAAGATCCGGCTCAGGAAAAGCACAGCAAGAGATTTGGCCCAACCCAGGACCAGGAAGCTGATCACCGTACCGCTGATGCTTGCGATCAGCAGCGGTTTACGACCGTAGCGATCAGATAGTCGGCCCAGAATTGGAGCTCCGATCATCTGGGTTAGCGCGTTCGCGGACAGCAGCAGGCCAACCATGAATGAGGTTGCGTTAAAATCCGCCGCATAGTAGGGCAGCAGAGGTAGGATCAGTCCAAAGCCGAGCACATCAATAAAAACAAATAGTAGAATGAGAATCATGGATCGTCGCATTGGTTATTCCTTGGTACTGATATATGAGATGAAGGATAATTTTTCTATTTTACCAGCTGGCATGATCGATTCCAGGATTTGTTGGATAATCTTCCAAGCCGTTCAATCGTGCGTTATGGTGACTTCAATTTTAGGATTCTCATACTGTTTTTAAAAACAGGAATAGGGAGTCATTTTGTTGTACACTAATAAGAACACACTGCCCCTTGTATTCCCCGGAGAATTTCTTGACGTTAGTCGATCGCAAATACCTGGGAAATAATATAATAGGTTTGGGTGGCTTATTGATCAGGTAAAAGGAGTAAAGAATGCTATTTGAACAGATCCCATCTGAGGGCTTAGCACAGTATTCATATATCCTGGGTGATAGGTCATCAGGCCAGTGTATTGTGATTGATCCCCGCAGAGATATTGAGATTTATCTTGAGATTGCCAAACAAAATGAAATGCGTATCGTCAATATCCTGGAAACCCATATCCATGCTGATTTTGTATCAGGGAGTCTTGCTTTGTCAGCCAGGACAGACGCTCCGGTATCTGTGAGCGCAGATGGTGATGTCAAATTCGAGCATCAGCCCCTTGAAGATAGAGACGTATTATCTCTGGGTCTAATGCAGCTGGAGGTCATTCATACACCTGGTCATACACCTGAGCATATTTGTTTCCTGGTCAGCGGGGGGATGGAGAGTGAAAAGCCCTGGGCATTATTCAGCGGGGACCTGTTATTTGCCGGTGAAGTGGGGCGTCCAGATCTGCTGGGAGACGAAATTGAAGAAAGGCTTGTTCGTGATTTATTTGATTCACTGCACAACAGGGTACTGACACTGGGGGATGATATTGTGGTCTATCCAGGTCATGGAGAAGGATCGCCCTGTGGAGCGAGTATTGGAGAACGGAAGGTGACTACGATCGGATATGAAAAGAACAACAATCCCACCCTGCAAATTGGCGATGAAGATGCCTTTATCAAAGCTGTGCGGGAGTCATTATCCCCAGCCCCTGCCTATTATCAACGTGTGAAAAGGATCAACACCGAGGGTCCTAAAGTATACGGCAATTTGCCCTCCATTCCGCCCCTTATGGCGCAGGAGTTCCTGACGCTCTCAGAGGCGCCAGGAACCCTGATCATTGACGCCCGGGAGATCACAGCTTATGGCGGCGGCCATATAAAAAATGCCATTCACATCGGACTGCGTTCTTCCTTCCCTATCTGGGCGGGCGAGATCCTGGATGAGACTTTCCCCGTATGGGCCGGCAGCATGGTGGACCCAGAAATGAATATCGGTTTGGTACTCCCTGAGGATAATAGGGTCGATGAAGCCCAGCTCTACCTTTTCCGAATTGGCTATGAAAATATTTCCGGATATCTCAGAGGGGGTTTCCGATCCTGGTTTGAGGCTGGTTACCCATTTGTTCGAACGGAACAGATGAGTGTCCATGAACTCAACCAGAATGTTGCGGATCGGATTGGGCTGCAAGTGCTGGATGTCCGCACCCAGACTGAGTGGGAGAAGGGGCATATTCCCGGCGCGAAGCAAATCTATCTGCCGGACCTGCGGGATCGGGTGGATGAGCTGGATCCTGCACTTCCTGTGATCACCTACTGTGGTACCGGCTATCGGGCCAGCATTGCCTCCAGTGTCCTTGAGAAAGAAGGGTTCAGTGTCCATAATATTCCAGGCAGCATGTCCGCCTGGCGGCAGGCAGGTTTTCCTGAAGAAAAATCCAATTAAGATCATTCTAATCCTGGCTGTTCCCTTGCCTGGGAGAATAGTGAGCCCGGATCCAGGAGGGTGCAATAAAAAAACTCCCCAGTTACGTGAGGAGTTTTCTTGGCGCACCCGGAGGGACTCGAACCCCCAACCTGCTGATTCGAAGTCAGACGCTCTATCCATTGAGCTACGGGTGCGTGGTGGA